>Ga0116221_1001525_pt1 | contig 15438 bp, 9 predicted proteins | sample Sb_taG_5_FD_88965 | JGI IMG/M metagenome (GOLD analysis project Ga0116221, IMG submission 88965) | Peat soil microbial communities from Weissenstadt, Germany - Sb_50d_8_FC metaG | ecosystem: Environmental > Terrestrial > Soil > Wetlands > Peat | place: Germany: Weissenstadt | collected 2010-09-21 | reverse complement strand
GTCGGTCAAGGAAGGAAGTACAAGCGCCGGGATTGCCGACTGCAGAATTCTCAAGCCGACGGACCCGGTATCAACCTGAACATCGTCGACGGTTTGGCAGATTGTCGTGCCGGGCTGGCAAATTGTCACACTGACATAAGCGAGATTGAAGGCGGGATTGGTCGCGGGCACGGGCCCGGTGGTAACCGTGAGCGAGGCAACGTTAGGGCCGGCACCAGAAGGAAAGACCGTGATCTCAAGCTTGGCTGTTGCCGTAGAGCTGGCTACTGATGTGGCCGTTATCGTCGCAAGGGTGTTACTCGTCACGCTGCTTGGCGCGTTGTAGGTGACGGACGTGGTGGTTGCTCCGGACAGCGTTCCTGCGCCCGTCGCAGGCGTAAGGGTCCAGGACACGCCCTTGTTGCTGGTATCGTTGGTGAGCGTCGCGGTAATGTTTTGGAGTTGCTGTCCCTGATTGATCGTTTGCGGGGCGGCTGGCGTCAGAGAAACGCTGACTGCGGAACTCTGCACTGCAATCTGTATGCTCGCGGTTACGCTGGAACTGGCGACCGAGGTCGCCGTAATGGTCACAGCCGTGGCCGTGGGAACGCTGGCTGGTGCGGTGTAGACGACAGAAGTCGAAGTTGCGCCGCTTAACGTGCCAAAGCCGCTCGGTGAGGCCGTCCAGGACACCCCTTTGTTCGAGGGATCATTCGTAACCGTGGCAGTAATGGTTGACGACTGACCAGGAGTCAACGACGGCTGACTCGCCGACAAACTAATCGAGACGGATATTCCCGCGGGCGTTCCGCTTGAACTGCATCCTGCCAGAAAAGCCAAACCGAACACCAGAATTACCGCTAAGAATGCGCGCACACTTCCTCCTCTACCGTATGTCATTGGCACCGACTCCTTGCGGCAACTTTGAAGGATCGTAAGCCCTGCCGGAATAGAACCGCATGTGGCCGCTGGATTCAACCACCAGCGCGGGCTGTTCAATTTTCAGCGGGGCGCGACCATGGTGAGCAGATCTCTGGGCCTGCGCCGCGGCGGAATACTGATGAAAGTAGCTGCCGAGGATCTGTTGCATGCTTGGCATAAACGGACCTTGCCAGGAGACGCCGAACACCGAACCGGCTGGCGAAACATATTCGCGCACTGTGGTTCCAGTATCGTCCTTGATCTCATGGACGGTGAAGGTCGTGCCTTCCGTGGTTTTCAGGGTGCCTTTCATCTGGGCCTGATCCTGGTGGACGGATTCGACGTCTCCGCCCAGCGCGGCTAGAGCCGGGAGCGGAAGCAGAAACATCAGGAGAGCCAGGCCCATCCATGCGATTCGTGACGAGCTACTTGGCGCCGAAATACGAGGCATCCAGATTCGAGACATTGATTTCATGTGACTCACTCCGCTTTCTGTAGTCCGTAAGGCCAGCACGGGGTTCGTTGTGCTAAACCCGAAAGATGGCGGTAAGTTGCGGTTGGCAGCTAGGATTTGCATCGCGGTCCCCGGGTTGCCTGCGATTCCAGTGTGGAGCGGACATTCTTGCCCGCTTCTTAAATCTTGATTCTCAAAATGTAAGAAACCGGAACTAATTGCCCTCAAAAAACGTCATAGATACCAAAGGCGGCGGACAGGAGTTTTCGCCCTACACGATCAGATAGATGACATTTTATCCCTTTTGCGACTGGGGTGTGTAAAGGGTTGTAAAGTTACTTTACTACTTGCATTCCCGCGGATTGGCGTGAGCGCGGGCTCAAGCGGTAAATTGTCAGACGGAGAGGTTGATGGTCACGTGCACTTCGTGTGGTTCGCAAGTCGCTGGGGCGGGGCGCTTCTGCTCGTCTTGCGGCGCAGTCGTGTCGGGGAGTGCCTCGGACGAACTCGCGACCATGGAGTATTTGGATTCGAAGCCCAGACCATCGGGAAGGGCGTCTTCCGGGCCGGGTGCGAAAACTCCGAGTTCCAAAAGTCCGAGCTCTTCCGGCAGTTTGCTGACTGAAGGTAGATTTCTTCCTGGACGCCTGCTGGCCGGGCGCTATCGCATCATTGCATTGCTGGGTCGAGGCGGCATGGGCGAGGTGTATCGCGCCGATGACCTGACTTTGGGGCAGCCGGTGGCGCTCAAATTCCTTCCCGAGGAAGCCAGCCGGGACGAAGGTCTGGTGGAGCGATTCCGCAATGAGGTTCGGCTCTCGCGGCGAGTGTCGCATCCGAACGTTTGCCGGGTCTACGACGTGGGCGAAGTGGACGGGCACACGTTCTTCACCATGGAGTACGTGGACGGCGAGGACCTGGCCTCGCTGTTGCGGCGCATCGGGCGATTGCCTGCGGACAAGGCTTTGGAAATTGCGCGCCAGCTTTGCGCCGGTTTGGCCGCGGCCCATGCCAAGGGAGTGTTGCACCGCGATTTGAAGCCGGCCAACATCATGCTCGATGGACGAGGGCAGGTGGTGGTTACTGATTTCGGTTTGGCTGGACTGGCGGATCAGATTCCGGGAAGCGATGTGCGCAGCGGCACGCCCGCTTACATGGCTCCGGAACAATTGGAAGGCAGAGAAGTCAGCGTAAAGACGGACGTTTACTCGCTCGGCCTGGTGCTTTACGAAATCTTCACCGGCAAGCGGGCCTTCAGTGTGGAGTCCTTGCCGGAACTGGTACGAGTGCGCAGCGAATCCGCGCCCAGCAAGCCGTCTACGCTGGTGAAAGATCTCGATCCCGCGGTGGAGCGCGTGATCTTGCGTTGTCTTGAGGCCGATCCGGCAAACCGGATGGGCTCGGTACTGAGTGTGGCTGCGGCGCTGCCGGGAGGCGATCCGCTGGCGGCTGCGTTAGCAGCGGGCGAAACGCCATCGCCGCAGATGGTTGCGGCGGCGGGAGAAACCACAGGCCTGCGGCCGCGAACTGCGGTGCTTTGTCTAGCGGCCGCGATCTTCGGCTTAGCGCTGATTGCCTACTTGTCGATTAAGACGAGCGGTATGGGGAAACTTGGACTGGAGCAAACTCCGGAAGTCTTGACGCACAAGGCAAAAGAAATCGTTAGCCAACTTGGATACACGGACAAGCCGGCGGACACCGCTGTCGACTTTTCTTTTGACAAGGATTTCTTGAACTACGCGGGAAAGAACGACAAGCCGCGCCCGCAGTGGGATGCGGTGCTCTCCGGGCAGCCGTCGCCAATGCAGTTCGTGTATCGGCAAAGCCCGCAATACATGGTGGCAACTGATTTCAATGATACGACGCTGACTCCGGGAATCGTAACCGATGACTCTCCGCCGCCGGTTCTCTCGGGGATGGTCAACCTCACACTGGACCCGCGCGGGCGGCTGACGTTTTTTCAGGCGATCCCGCCGCAGGTGCAAAGCGATGGGAGCGGAACGCACGCGCAGGCGGTTGACTGGACCGTGCTATTTCATGCAGCGGGTCTGGATGCTGCGCAATTCAAGCCAACGCAGCCGCTCTGGACTTCGCTCGCTACTTCAGACACGCGGGCGGCGTGGTCTGGAACCTGGCCGGGCAGCAGTCGTCCATTGCGAGTTGAGGCGGCATCGCTGGAAGGCAAGCCGGTCTTCTTTTCGCTGATTGGAGCTTGGACCCGGCCACAACGCATGAAGCCGGGCTCGTCGACGACCCCGGGGCAAAGAACGGCCAACATGATTCTGCTGGTCATGGTTGTGTTGATGGTGGCAGGAGCTGCACTGCTGGCGCGCAGAAACTACATTCGAGGGCGAGGCGACCGGCGCGGCGCCTTTCGGCTGGCCCTCGTGCTTTTTGCAACCCTGATCGGGTTGTGGTTATGCCGTGGACACATGATACCGGGACTGCAAATGCTCTTTCTGTTCACGATCGCCATCAGCACGGCGCTCTTTTTCTCTGGCCTGATATGGCTGCTTTATCTTTCGCTCGAGCCCTATGTGCGCCGACACTGGCCGCAAGCGCTGGTCTCCTGGAGCCGGGTCGTGATGGGCCGGCTAAACGATCCGCTGGTGGGTCGCGATGTTTTGTTTGGCGTAATCCTGGGCGTTGTGTGGCTGCTGATTTTCGAAGTCAGTCAAGTTCTGACGATGGGTAAAGGCGCGGCTCCACAATTCTTTTCGACGAGCTATCTTTTGGGTGGACGCCACGTGCTTGGGGCATTCTTGTTTCAAATTCCGGATTCAATTGAAGCCACGCTGATTTTCTTTTTTCTGCTTTTCGTGTTGCGCGTGCTGCTGAGGAAAGAGTGGCTGGCTGCAGTCGTGTTCGTGGCGATCTGGGTAACATTGAAAACGCTGGGCAGCGATTATCCGTGGATTGAAGGGTTTGCCAACGCCACCCTCTACGGAGGCGCGACGATCGTCGTGTTTCGTTCCGGGTTTGTTACGCTGGGTGTCGGAATATTTACCACAGAGTTGCTGGGGAACGCGCCGATTACTCTGGATTTTTCCGCCTGGTATTTTAGCAGCGCGTGGCTTCCAGTGTTGGGTTTTGCTGCTCTAGCAGTTTGGGGATTTTACAATGCCCTGGCCGGGCAGAAATTGTGGCAGGCGGATTTGTTCGGCTAGCTGGCGGCCTGTTGCGCCGAGGCGTAGCAAGCTACGTCTGGCGTTTTATTTTACGCTGCCTACGAGTTTCTCTACCTCGGACATTTCTTTGGGCACGCTGGAGGACAGTATTTCGGGACCGTTGTCGGTCACTAGAATTGTGTCTTCCACGCGGAAGTGCATGTGTTGGTCGGGGAACTCGACGATGGGTTCGACGGTAACGACTTGACCAGCCTTCACCGGGCCGGTTGGCATCTTCACGTCGTGGGTCGCTAGGCCTACGAAATGCCCGGGGAAACCGTACCACTGTTTCACGATACCGTTCTTTTCAAAAACGGCCTTGCCCGCGTCCGCAACCTGTTCGTAGGTGTTTCCGGGCTTGAGCATTGCGATGGACGCCTTCTGCGATTCAAGATCCACGGCGTACCATTTAGCCTGCTCGGGCGTGAACTTCGCGCTGATGTTGAAGGTGCGCGTGATGTCCATGGTCATGTGATCGAGGTCGGCGGCGAAATCGAAGACTACCAACTCGTTCGGCTGAATCTGGCGGCGGTCATTAAAATAATGCCAGGTGTTGATGTTTTCGGCTGAGCTGACGATGGCGGGATATGCCCAGCCTTGAGCGCCGCCGTTGCGGAATACATAGTCAGCTTGCGCTTCGATCTGGTATTCGAACATGGGAGGATGGGCATGCTCGATTGCCTGCTTGATTCCTTCCGCGCTCAGTTTGCCATTGCGCCGGAGCACTTCGATTTCCTGCGGAGTTTTGATGTTGCGCATGTCGTCGATGAACGCTGTGGCGTCGCGTTGGTGAGCGGCAGGATAGCGCTCGGCTAACTTCTTGAGAGCGGCGCGGTCGCCGGGCGTGGGATCGCCGTAGGGATTTGAATAGTCGGCAGCGTAATCGCGGCCAATTTCGAAGCGGGCGCCATCAGCTTTGTCGGGGAATGTCAACCGCAACCACAGGTCGGTTTCCTTGCCCAGGAAAAATGCCAGGATGCCGTCGAGGCTGTCAAGCGGTAACACCGCCTTGAAGCCAAGTTTTTCCTGTGCTTCGGGAGTCATGGAGAGCAAGTTGGCACCGTAAACTTGTTTTCCGCGCGGTCCTTGCTGGGGCTCAAAAATCATGGTGTCGCCGTTGCTCGCATCCATGACCATGATGGCGCCGGGATCTCCCAGCCCGGTGAAATAGAAGAAATCGTTGTCTTCGCGATAGTGATTGGCTTCGGGAAGGACCGTGCGCGCAAACAGGATCAGGCGGCCAGTCTTCAGTTGCCTGGCGAGTTCCTGCCGACGGCGCGCGAACTCCTGCGGTCCCCCAAGATCGTTGATCACGACGGGATCGGTATATTGCGCCAGGGCTGGCATGACAAAGAGCGAGGCCAACAAACACAAGACGATATATCTGCCGCCAGCGGCGAAAGTTTTCACTTGTTTCTCCTGAGAGCCGCGAGTTTAGCGCGGCAGCGGCGCGATTGACAAGTGCGCCGTCAACCTAAATCCACCTCTTCCGCAACTTCGCTGATCGCAATTGGCACCATGTTGTTCTGCCGCAGGTGCTGGTTGAGTTGCGGCAGCCAGTTGGTCTTGACGTGATTCCAATCTGCAAGGCGCTGCTTCAACGCCTGACTCGATTCGTGGTACAGAGCGACGGCCTGGGAAGGTACCGCACGATCGCCACTCTCGACCACGGCCAATGCGGAAGTTAGTCCAGAGCTGGCGTTTTCCAGTCCAGCTCCGTTAGTCGCGGAATCTTCGCTGCCGGTCAATATCTTGCGGATTTCAGTTTCCAGTTGCGACGCCGCAGCTTTCAGATCGGCGTGACCTCCGGCGAGCTTTTGCTCCAAACCAGACAATTGTTTCTGCACCGACCTGATCTCGGACAACGTTTGCCGGCTGGTGATGGCATCGGTGAAAATCTCCCGGCCGAGTTGCAACTGTTGTTCAAGGTCGCGGGGAGTTGTGGGCGAACGTGGATCCATCAGGATCTTCAGCGGCTGAGTCAAGGTCTTTCCGTCGATGGTCAGCCTGGCCTGATAAATGCCCGGAATGGCGCGCGGGCCGCGGGGAGTTCGAGAATCGTCTTCGGTTAAAGGCTCTGCAGCTTTGCCATCCGCACCGCCCCATGCAAGATTCCACACGAAGCGATGCATGCCGGGAGTAATCTCGAGCACCTCTGGTTTCGGAAACCAGCGATCGGCGATCGGGCGGGAAGGATGTTTTTGTTCTATCGCATCGTCGGAAGAAAAGCTGCGAACAAGGTTCTGTTTCTCATCAAGGATCTCAAGCTTGATGTGGCTTGCGCCCGTCTTGAGGTAGTAGTCGATAACGGCGCCATTAGGCGGATTCTTCGCGGTTGGCTCTTCCGGGGGTAAGGGAGAAGAGAGGAACGCATCGCTATCGACCCGGATCGCTGTGGCAGGCCGATAAAACCATGGCCCACCTGCTTGCAGAGCATCGTGCACCTGCCGCAGAGCCGTGATGTTATCGAGGATCCAGAACGCGCGCCCGTGGGTCGCGGCTACGAGATCGTCTCCGTGGATGACCAAATCGTGGACAGAAACTACGGGCAAGTTCAATTGCAGCGATTGCCAGTGATCGCCGTCGTCGAATGAAACGTAAGCGCAAAGTTCAGTTCCGGCAAACAGCAGCCCGCGGGTTTGAGGGTCTTCGCGAACCGACCGCAAGAAGGAAGCTGCGCCGATGCCATCGGTTATCTGTTGCCAGGTCGCACCATAATCGCGAGTGCGGTAGAGATAAGGTTTCTGGTCATCGAGGCGATGCCGATCCACGGCCGCATACGCTTCTGCGGGATCGAAGTGTGAAGCTTCGATCAGCGATATCTTGCTCCAATCCCCGATGCCCGTGGGCGTGACATCTTTCCAGGTTTTCCCGCCGTCGCGCGTGAGGTGAATGAGGCCGGTGTCGGTGCCAGCCCAGATCAGATTTCCGTTCAAGTTGGAAGGCGCGATGGTATAGACGACTCCGTATCCGCGTTCCTTCGCATTCTCGACCGCGGTCGGACCCTCGGGCTTTTTATCGCCAGGATGCTGGGTCGATCCAGTCAGATCCGGGCTGATGATTTCCCAGTGCAGTCCGCCATCGAGCGTCTTCATCACGTATTGAGTTCCCAGGTAAAGTGTTTTCTTGTCGAACGGGGAAAACAGCAGCACGGGCGTCCATGGATCGCGATACTTACGAGCGGCGATGTCGACGCCAAAGTTCAGCATCGGCCAGGGAGTAATGTTCTGGCTGAACGAGGTTCGAATATTGAAGCGGGCAACGTCTCCGTAGGTGCCGGTGACATAGAGAATGTTCGGGTCTTTCGGGTCGGGTGCAATGTATCCGCTCTCGCTGCCGCTCGCGGGAAACCAGTCACGAGGCGTTATCAATCCGGAATCGGTGCGGCTGCGGACCGCCGCACTTCCGCTGTCTTGCTGCGTGCCATAAACAACGTAGGGGAACTGGTCATCTGTAATCGCGTGATAAAACTGTCCGGTCGGTTGGTTGAACCAGGAACTCCACGTCTGTCCGTAATCCAGGCTGATGGTCGCGCCCTGATCGGTGCCGAGAATCATTCGAGAGGAGTCCTTGGGGTCAACCCAGATCTGGTGATAGTCGTCGCCGCCGGGTGCGCCGCGCAGGACCGAAACGGTTTTGCCGCCATCTTCGGAGCGATAAAGCGCGACGTTGGGCACGTAAAAGACATCAGGATTGTTTGGGTCGACCGTGATATTTCCGAAATACCAGGCGCGGCTGGTGAGCCGGCGGTCTTCGTTCTGCAGCGTCCAGGTGTTGCCTCCATCGTCGGAGCGATAGAGTCCAGGTTTCTTGGACGCGCTGATGAGTGCATACACTCGTTTGCCATTCGGCGAGACGGCTACTGCCGTGCGGCCCCAATCGCCCTCGGGCAATCCGTTCCCCGTGAGCCTTAACCACGTTTGCCCGCTGTCCTGCGAGCGGAAAAGACCGCTGCCGGGGCCGTCGAGCGGGGCATACGTGCTCCATGGCGGACGGTGGCTTCGCCACGTTGTAGCAAAAAGAAGCTTGGAGTCTTCAGTAGCGATGGCAAGATCAGAAACGCCAATGTCCGGGCCTTGATCTAGGACTTTCGCCCAAGTGGCTCCGCCATCGCTCGACTTGTACACGCCGCGCTCGTTGTTTGGTCCATACGCGTGTCCGAACGCACCGACGTACACGATGTTTGCATTCTGGGGGTCTACGACAATGCGGCTGATCTGGCGGGAATCGCGCAACCCGACGTTGGTCCAAGTCTGGCCGCCATCTGCGGATTTATAAACACCGTCGCCGGACGACAGATTAGAACGAATGTCCACCTCTCCCGTGCCCGCATAAATGACCTTGGCATCAGACGGAGCTACGGCAAGCGCGCCGATCGAAGCTACCGGTTGCCCTTCAAAAATTGGCTTCCACACCACTCCGGCGTCGGTGGTTTGCCAAACCCCGCCACCTACGCTGCCAAAATAAAAAGTGGTTGAGCTTCCCGGGAATCCGGCCACGGCGATCGCCCGGCCGCCACGAAATGGCCCGATCAGACGCCACTTGAGTCCGCTATACAGCTCGGAGGGAATCGGTTGTGCTGCGGCAGAGGTCAGGACAATGAAAGAAACGAACGTCGTAAGCAAACACCGAAATCTGTTGGCAAACGTGTGCACCGGGTTAGTCCTCGTCTGTGAAACATTTAGTGTAGTTGAAATTTTGGAACTTGCTAATGCGCTTGTAGCATCCAATACGGCAAGTCGTCGACCATGTTAAGACCCATCAGAGCGACGGGATAGGAGACTATGGACGAGCCTACAATGGAAGTATTGTGCAAGAACTGCGGCCAGACGTTTACCGCATTCTTGAAAGAGATGGCCGATAAGAACGCCGAAGTTACCTGCCCCTGCTGCAAAAGTAGTAGCCGGGTAAAGAATGTAACGCCGGCGAGCAAAAACTAATCTTGTTTATGAGTGACCGCTTTCCTATGATCAACAAATCGACTGTAACAACGCATTTGGCAACCACGTCCTTGCCAACCATAGACGAAATCAAGGATGCCCAGCAGTTGGTATATGCGGTCATGCCGCCGACGCCGCAGTTTGCCTGGCCCTTGCTGTGTGAGCGTCTGGGAGCTGAGGTATGGGTAAAACATGAGAACCACACTCCCATCGCGGCATTCAAAGCGCGCACCGCGGTGGTCTATGTGGCGGAGCTGTTTCGTGAATCGAAAGGCATCCAGGGATTGGTCACGGCCACTCGCGGCAATCACGGCCAGTCGGTCGCGCTGGCCGCGAGGAGGTTCAAGGTGCCGGCGCACGTCGTTGTGCCACTGGGAAACAGCGCGGAGAAGAATGCCGCGATGAGCGCGCAGGGAGCCAATCTTATCGAGTTTGGCAGCGACTATCAGGAGTCCAAAGAGCACGCTCAGAAACTCGCAGCGGAAAACGGCTGGCACTTCGTGCCCTCGTATCACCGCGATATGGTCAAGGCCGTCGCCACTTATTGGTTTGAGTTTTTCTCTGCCGTCCCCAATGTGGATATTGTTTACGTTCCTATCGGACAGGGATCGGGTATTTGCGCCTGCTCCGCGGTTCGCAATGGTTTGAATCTCCAGACGCGGATTGTGGGCGTCGTAGCTGAAGAAGCGCCGGCTTATGCGCTCTCGTTCGAAGCGCGGCGTAAGATCGCTGCTCCGGCGACCACGCTTTTGGGCGACGGAATGGCCTGCCGCGTACCCGATGATGCCTCGCTCGCGGTGGTACTCGAGAATGTCGAACGCGTAGTGCGCGTGAGCGAAGAAGAAATGTGCCAGGCCATGAAGGTCTACTTCACTGACACACACAATGTCGTAGAGGGAGCTGGCGCGGCAGGGCTGGCGGCCGCGCTGAAGGAAAAACACAACTTGCGAGGAAAATGCGTGGGCCTAGTGGCCACCGGGGGCAACGTCGACCACGACGTGTTCGCGCGGGTACTGATGGATTAAGAGGGTCAAGCTACAGCCGATTCTTCTCCGGCATTTCTCTTCGGCCTACTGGTCGCTAGCCGCACCCACGCCAGCAGGGTGAATGCGCCCATCGTGAAAATCGAGACTACTGCACAGGTGCCAGTGATATCGCTGACCTTCCACTGCGCCCCGCTGGGATCGAGAACTACCGAGGGTCCAGCCTGCGGAACGAGAAGGAGCACGTTTCCGGCCGCGGACGCAGCATAGAAGAGCACTGCCGGTTTCCAATAACTCGATGGCAAAGGTTTGGGATTGGCTGAGCGGCCTCGCAAATAGAGTGCGAACAACTGGTAGAAGACATACACCGTGAGATACCAGCCCAGGAAGTTGCTGACGGGCACTCCGAAGTAGGCTCCTCCGTCCCGCCAGATCCACAAATGCAAGATGGTCGACCAGACTGGGTCCTGGGAAAAATCCCAGGCGACCATGATGAATGCTGCAACCGAAGGCAGGGTCACAACGCGGGACCCAGCGAGGGTCGTTCGCACGTCTCCCAAAATCAGACGGGCCAGCGCCCAGGAAAGATAGGCCATACCCAGATACGCGAGTCCAAGTTGAATAGGAACGGCGAACAGCTTCGGCCCCATAAGATCCGTGAAGTAGTAGTGTCCATAGGGGAAGCCGGTCCGCACACCCAGGTTCTCGAAAATGTTCGCAACCACCAGGCAGATGGCAAAGAAGATAACGATGACGCGCGTTCGGTAGAACATTGCCCCATGAATCAGCGCAAATACGATGGGCGGAAGGACATGCAACGCAACAACGGCCGGGATGGGAACCTTCCCGGGAAAAACCTGTAAGACTCGTGCAATGCCATAGAGCGCAAGGAGTCCCCAAAGCGTCAAGTCTGTTCCTGTCCGCTTTCTCGCGGTGGTCTCGCCGACTTTACTCACGCGGTTAAGAATACTTCTTAGGTCTGCCGAGCGTACTGCCTTTTCGCGCCATCCCCAGCGCCGAGAGCTGTTTGCCGCCGCGTAAATCCATTCCGGCTGGTCCTGCGTACTTATTCTGAAAGCAGTTCAACTTCAAAGGAGGCATCGTGAACAAGAAAATTGCAGTCTTATTGCTCAGTATTATGGCTCTTGCGGCAACTGCGGCGCTGGCCGGTTCCAAGAATCCCGTGGTTGGTGGCCAGGAAATGTACCCGACCAAGGACATTATCGACAACGCCGTCAATTCGGCGGATCATACCACGCTGGTTGCGGCAGTGAAGGCCGCCGGCCTGGTTGACACTTTGAAAGGGCCCGGTCCCTTCACCGTTTTTGCGCCCACGAATGAAGCCTTTGCCAAGCTTCCCGCCGGCACCGTGCAGAACCTGCTCAAGCCCGAGAACAAAGATACATTGACGAAAGTTCTTACTTATCACGTGGTAGCTGGCCGGCTCAGCGCTTCGGACCTGAAGAGAGAAATACACGACGGCCATGGACAGGCTACGCTGAAAACCGTAAGCGGCGGCACGCTGATCGCGATGATGCAAGGCAAGAACATCGTGTTGAAGGATGAAAAGGGTGACATCTCAACCGTGACCATCCCCAATGTTTTTCAGTCGAACGGCGTCATTCAGGTAGTCGACACAGTGCTTTTGCCGAACTAACTTCTGGTTCGGCTGTACAGCAGGCGCTCCCAATCGTGGAGCGCCTTTTGTGCGGAGCGGACACTCTTGTCCGCTGCTCTTGACGTTGCTTTCCAGACCGTAAGGTCAAAACCAAATTCAAGTCAAAATCAAAACCAATTTCAAAACCAACAGCGCAGACAAAAGTGTCCACTCCACACGAATTTCTTAAGGAAATCCAATCTGTGATCCTGCGCGTACTTGATGCAGTAGACAGAGCCGGTCGTAAACCGCTGGGGCGTGGCGCCGCGCCCCGTTGGTCTAGCCCGCGAAGCGGCGATGCCTATGAATTCAATCCCCGAGGAAAACCTTATGAAGCAACTGAAAACGATGGTGGCCTTGGCCGTGGCGCTGTTCATGCTGGTTCCAGCCAGCCTGTTCGCGTCCAGCCATCGCGAAGCCCCCATCTCTGCCCTCGATCACACCGCGGACGTGACTGACTGGTACGCCTTCGTCAGCTACGACCACCCCGATCGTGTAACTATGATTCTCAACGTCGACGGGTTCCTGGAACCCTCGAACGGCCCCAACTACTTTCCGTTCGATCCCAACGTCCTCTATGAAATGCAAATCGATAACAATCGGGACGGAATTCCTGACATCACTTTTCAATTCCGTTTCATGACGGAAATTCGCATGCCGAACGTTTTCACCGGCTTTGTCGGCGGCATCGACGGCATTCCGCCGATCACTTCGCTAACCGGCAAAGGATCCGAAGGGTTGAGCCTTCGGCAGACTTATTCGGTAGTGATGATTAAGAACGGCGTCAAGACGAATCTGGGCGAAGGCAAAACGCTCTATGCCGTGCCTTCCAACGTCGGCCCGCAAACCATGCCGAACTACAACGAACTGTTTAAACAGGGAGTTTTTAATCTGGGCAATGACGTGCGGGTGTTCGCGGGAACAGTCGATGATCCCTTCTTCATCGATCTGGGCGCAACCCTTGATTCCCTGAACTTCCGCATGGGCGTCGGCGGAGTATTGTCCCCCGCCGAAGATGCCGACGACACTCACAACTACGCGCCCGATGCGGTAGCGGGCTTCAACGTGAACTCGATTGTGCTCGAAGTTCCGATCACCATGCTCACGGTCGACGGGAAACTGCACAACGCAAACGACAAAGATGCGGTGATCGGGACCTACGGAGCAACGTCCCGCCAACGCGTCACTGTGCGTCGAGTCTCGGGAACTGATGACGGCCCGAGCCAGTGGCGGCAGGTCAACCGCGAAGGCAACTCGCTCATCAATGAAGTGATCATTGGAACCGGTTCCAAAGATAAGTTCAGCACTGACTTCCCTGTGAACGACAAGCAGTTTGCCAATTTCGTGCTCAATCCTCTGCTCGCTCAGCTTTTCGCTTCGTTGGGGATTCCCGTTCCGCCGCCCCCGCGAAATGACCTGCTCTTGCTGGTGCAGTACGAACCGCCAATCTGTCCGGGTTGTGGCCCGAATGACGCTGGACCGGTCGCGGACTTGCTGCGCTTGAACACCGGCATTCCACCAACTGCCATAGGAAGCCAGAAGCGTCTCGGCTTTCTGGTGGGAGACCTGGCTGGGTTTCCGGATGGCCGCCGACCGATCGATGACGTGGTCGATATCGCCGCTCGCGCCGTGGGTGGCATTCTGGTCGACGCAACCAAATACGGTACGCGCATTGGCGATGGCGTTCAACTCAACGACGTGGGCTATGGCACAACGTTCCCGTGGGTGAAACCGGCTCACAGCGGGCGTGACAGCCACCACATTGGTCCTGGACAAAAAGGTTGCACCGGCCAGCCCAATGATATTTGTCCCATAAAGTAATCCTGCTTCGTGGCCGCTGCCACACGCGGCGGCCACGATTTTTTTCCAAGAATTCACATATCTAACGAGAGGAATGTCATGAAACGAATTGCGGCTCTTCTACTGCTGGTTCTGGGCACGGTTGCTGGATTTGCACAAGGCCCGATCACCCCTGCTGAAACCACACTCTCTCCTGCCGAGCGCAGTATGGCCCAGGCAAGAAAGTTAATCGACAAGAACCCGAAGGACTTCGAAGCATACAACGCCCTGGCTCTGGCACTTTCGCGCCGGGCCCGCGAGACTTCCGACGTGAAGTTCTACGCACAAGCGGAAGAGACATTGCAGAAGTCGTTTGAAGTTTCTCCCGACAATTTTGACGGCCAGAGAATTCACGTTTGGCTTCTGCTCGGCAAGCACGAGTTCGCTGCGGCGTTGGACGCAGCGAAAAAGCTTAACCAGAAAGTGCCGGACGACGTGATGCTCTATGGCTTTCTCACCGATGCTAACGTAGAACTCGGCAACTATAAGGATGCGGAGACGGCCGCGCAGTGGATGCTCGACTTGAAACCCGGAAACACGCCGGGGTTGACGCGGGCTGCGTATCTCCGCGAATTGTATGGCGACATTGACGGCTCGCTGGAATTGATGAACATGGCATATCAGTCAACGCCGCCGGGAGAAGCCGAAGACGGAGCCTGGATCGTAACCCAGATGGCACATCTGAACCTGGCCATCGGAAAAATCGATGAAGCTGAGAAGCTGTCACAGCAGGCGCTGACAATGTTTCCCGGATATCACTACGCCCTCGGCAACTTGGCCAAGGTCAGAATTCAGCAGAAACGATACGACGAGGCAGTGGAGTTGCTGAGACAGCGCTACGCTGCAGCCCCGCACGCCGAGAATCTTTACGACCTTGCGCAGGCATTGCAGTTGGCCGGAAAAACTGAGGATTCGAGCAAAGCTTTTGCCGAGTTTGAGCAGAAGTCCCTGCTCGAAACCAACCGTGGCGACAATTCCAATCACGAACTGATCTTCTATTATGCCGACTATGCGAAACAGCCGGAGAAAGCATTGGAAGTGGCGCAGCGAGAAATCGCCCGCCGACACGATGTCTTCACTCTGGACTCCTACGCGTGGGCGCTGTATGAGAACGGGCAATACGTCGAAGCTCGCAAGCAGATCGAGACGGCGCTGGCAGTCGGCGTCCGGGACGCAAAGATGTTCCGTCACGCCGGGGAGATCGCGCTGAAGTCCGGAGACAAAACCGCGGCCGAGAATTATCTGCGCGAGGCAGCTGAGTTGAACACCGTGGGGTCGGAGCAGGCCCGGATCACACTGGCCAGCCTCACACGTTAGGGAAGATAAAAAGCTTCGCGCGCGGGCCGGTACACCCGAATCATCCACAGTGGGCGGCGCAGCTTGCCGGGGCCGGGTGCCCCGCGACTCATTTGCAGCCAGCGGCGATACTCTTCGTGGGCCTTGTTCGTGTCCACGAAGACATCGCCGTAGCGGTCCTCCGCACGCGCCTTGCTCACTG
>Ga0116221_1001523_pt1 | contig 15446 bp, 12 predicted proteins | sample Sb_taG_5_FD_88965 | JGI IMG/M metagenome (GOLD analysis project Ga0116221, IMG submission 88965) | Peat soil microbial communities from Weissenstadt, Germany - Sb_50d_8_FC metaG | ecosystem: Environmental > Terrestrial > Soil > Wetlands > Peat | place: Germany: Weissenstadt | collected 2010-09-21 | reverse complement strand
AGTTCGTGGAGGCGCATATCTCCCTGGCCACCGTCGACTACCACCTCCAACAGCGAGCCGGGCAGTCCCGGGAGAAGATCGAATGACGCGCGCACTGCTCCCGTTGGCCGCCGCGACCTGTGCCGTCTGGCTCCTGGCTCTGGTGCCCGCCCGGCCCGCGCAGCCCGCCCAGCGGCCCGGTTTTGTGGACGCCGCGCCGCGGTCCAAAATCACCTACACTTCAAAAAACAGCTACGCGGATAACGACTCCGCCGGGCGAAAATACTTTCCGCAGCCCATGTGCGGCGGGGTTGCGATCTTCGATTTCGATAACGACGGCAAGCTGGACATCTTCTTCACCAACGGCGCCAAACTGCCGGACCTGAAGAAGACCGATCCTTCCTATTTCAACTGCCTCTTGCGCCAGAAGAGCGACGGGACTTTTGAAGACGTCACAGCTCGGGCGGGCCTCACCGGAGAGCGCCTCGATTTCAACCTCGGCGTGGCGGTGGGCGACTACGACAACGATGGTTTCGAAGATCTCTTCATCTGCGGCATCGGCAGGAACGCCCTCTATCACAACAACCGGGACGGCACGTTCACCGACGTGACCGCGGCCTCCGGCATCGGCGGCAAACCGGCCGACACTCTCAGCATCGCCGCCGCGTGGTTCGACTACGACAACGACGGATTGCTGGACCTGATCGTTTCCAACTACACCGTCTGGAGCCCGAAGTCGGACGCCCGCTGCATGATGAACGACCGCGACTATTACTGCGATCCGCGGCGCTATCCCAGCGTTCCGCACCGGCTGTATCACAATCTGGGCAACGGCAAGTTCGTGGACGTGACCGCGAAGTCCGGGTTCGCCGCGGCGCCCGGCAAAGGGATGGGCGTCTCCATCGCCGACTTCAACGACGACGGCTGGATGGACGTTTTCATCGCCAACGACACCGAGCCCAACTCCCTGTTCATGAACCGGAAAAACGGGACCTTCGAGGAGAAGGGGCTGGAGCTCGGCGTGGCCTACAACGATAATGCGCAAGTCGGTTCGTCCATGGGCTCCGACGCCAAGGACTACAATAACGACGGTAAGGTCGACATCTTCTACAACAACCTGATGGGCCAGGTGTGGCAACTGCTGCGAAACCGCGGCGACCTGTTCGAGTACTATTCATCCCTCTCCAAGATCCAGAAGCTGAGTATGCCCTATTCGGGCTGGAGCAACGGCTTCATCGACTACAACAACGACGGATGGAAGGACATCTACTCCGCGAACGGCGATGTGGACATGGTGAGCGCCGCGTCTCCGCAGCACGACACGATGTTCGAAAATGTGGACGGCAAGTCGTTTGTGGACGTCTCCGAAGAGATGGGCAAAGACTTCTTGCGCAAAGGCTACCAGCGCGGCTCGGCGTTCGGCGATTTGAACAACGACGGGGCCTTGGACATCGTGGTGACCTCGCTGAACGAGCCGCCGCGCATCCTGATGAACACCGCCGGCACTGGCAACCACTGGCTGGTGCTGAACCTGGTCGGGCACAAAAGCGCGCGCGACGCCATCGGCGCCAAGGTCAAGCTCACCACCGCCTCCGGCCGAGTGTTGTACAACCACGTGGCCATCAGCGTCGGGTTCATGTCCTCCAGCGACAAGCGCGTGCATTTCGGCCTGGGCCCGGAGACCAAAATCAATTCCGTCGAGATCCGCTGGCCCAGTGGAATCCAGCAGACCCTCAAGGGTCTTGCGGCCGATCGGTTCCTGACGGTGGACGAGCCCCGGAAGTAAGTAGTCCGGATTCGGGTGGTAGCGGGAGGATTGGGCGGCGAGGCCGTCGCCAGGTTCACCGCGCGATGGAGCAGGTGTATGCGCCGGACGCGCCGGACGCGCCAAACGGAGCAAGACACCCACGCCGCCCGGTTATAATAGACCAATTATGTCGCGTGAACTGCGGATTCAGTGTCCCGACGGCCAGATGAAGACGATTCCCCTTACCGGCGAGCGCCTCTCGGTGGGCCGCTCGAGCGCCGCCGAGTTGTGCTTCCCCGAAGATGCCGGCCTCTCCCGCCAGCACTTCGCCTTCGACTCGCAAGGCGACGATTGGACGGTGCAGGATCTGGGGAGCAAGAATGGCACTTTCGTCAACAACATCCCGCTCAAGGCCCGGCTCATCCTGAAGCCTGGCGACCGCATCACCGCGGGCCACCTGGTGGTGGTCTTTTCGCCCGACTCCGACGATTCCGAAGCCGGCGTGGTGGTCTTCGAAGGCGGCGACAGCAGTTCTCCCACCACCTCCACCGTAGTCACTAGCCTGGAGGGCGCGCTTTCCAGCCAGACCATGGCCATCGATCGTGGCGGCGCCAAGACCACGGGCCCCATGCAGGCGCTGATTCGAGCCGGCCAGGAGCTTGCCGAAAATCGCCCGCTTTCGGAGCTTTTCCCCGTGATCCTCGACCTGGCCATCCAGGCAGTGAACGCGCAACGCGGTGTGCTGCTCATCCTGGACGGCGACACCCTGCTCCCCAAGGCCCACAAAGGCGATGGCTTCCGCATCAGCACGGCGGTCCGCGACCGCGTGCTCAACGAAAAGAACTCCATCCTGGTGCGGGATGCGCAGCTTGACGACGCCTTCAAGGGCCGCATGAGCATCGTGGAGCAGAAGGTCCACACCATGATGGCGGTGCCGCTCCAGACCAAGGACCGCATCATCGGCCTGATCTACGTGGACTCGCCGTCCATCCTCCGCGAATTCACCAAGGACGACTTGAGCCTGCTCACGGTGATGGCGAACGTCGCGGGCATCAAGATCGAACACGCGCGCCTGGCGGAGGTGGAAGAGGGCGAGCGCATCATGAAGCGCGACCTCTCGCAGGCTGCCGAGATCCAGCGCCGCATGCTGCCGGAAGGCGCGCCCGAGGTGCTGCACGCCGACCTGGCCGGGTTCAACGCCCCGTGCCGCACGGTGGGCGGCGACTACTACGATTTCTTCCCGTATCCCGATGGCCGCGTCGCTATGACCCTAGGCGATGTCTCCGGCAAGGGCATGCCCGCTTCCCTGATGATGGCCGAGCTGCATGCGCGCGTGCAGGTGCTGGCCGAAGATCCCGGGAACCTGGCGGCTTTCATGACGAGGCTCAACAAAGCCACCTGCGTCAAATGCCCGAGCAACCGTTTCGTCACGTTCTTCTTTTGCGTGCTGGACCTGGTCTCGGGCGAGTTGAGGTTCGCCAATGCCGGACACAACCCGCCGATTCTGGTCCGCGCGTCCGGCGAGACGCAAATGCTGGAAGGAGGCGGCCCCGTCCTCGGCATTTTGCCGCCCGCCGTGTACACCGAAGAGTGCGAACGGTTGGAACGTGGAGACATGCTGGTGCTGTACAGCGATGGCGTGACCGAGGCCAACAACCCCGACTACGAAGAATATGGCGAGGAGCGCCTGATCGAGGTCTTGAAGCAGCACCACAGGGAGCCTGCCTCGGCGATTGTGGATGCCGTGACCACGTCGCTTGCCGAGTTCACGGCTGGCGCGCCGCAGGCCGACGACATCACCCTGGCGGTGGCGCGGAGGCTATAGCCGCAGAGGGGGTTAGCGGTTAGGGGTTACACCTCCGGCTTCTTCGGCGCTTTCGTCGCCTGCTCGAAGGCGTACGCCAGCTTGAGGAGCCCCGGCTCGTTCCACGCCGCTCCGAAGAATGAAATCCCCACCGGCAGGCCGCGCACGAACCCCGCTGGCACCGTGATGTGGGGGTAGCCGGCCACCGCCGCGGGAGTGGAGCAGCCGCCTGTATCGTGGTCGCCGTTCACGGTATCGATCAGCCACGCCGGGCCCGCGGTGGGCGCTATAATCGCATCCACGCGGTGCTGCTTGAGCGTCGCATCGATCCCCTCCGCGCGCGACAGCTTATGGTTCTGCGCCAAAGCTTTGCGATAGGCCGGGTCGGTGAGCGCGCCCTTCTTCTGCGCCTTCTCGAAGATCTCCTGCTCGAAATACGGCATCTCTTCTCCCCGGTGCTGGGAGTTGAACGCGATCAGCTTCTCGAGCGACAGCCCCGTGTGCCGCGTTTCCAGGTAGCCGTTCAGGTCGTTCTTGAATTCGTAGAGCAGCACCTCCAGTTCGGAGTGGTTGTACTTGCCGTGCGAAGGTAGGTCGGCGGGATCGACGATCTCGGCGCCCGCGCGCTTCATTTCAGCGAGGCAGCTTTCCATAAGATGGTCCACGTCCGCGGTAATCCCGAAGAATTTTCGGGCCACCCCCAGCCGGGCTCCGCGCAGACCGCCCGCATCCAGGAACTTGGTGTAGTCTTGCTGGGCGTGCGGGCCCTCGGCCATGGCCCCCAGCAGAATCGCCGCATCGCGAACCGTGCGCGCCATGGGCCCCGCAGTGTCCTGGCTGTGCGCGATCGGGACGATGCCGCGCCCGCCGATCAGTCCCAGCGTCGGCTTGATCCCCACGATGCCGTTCATCGACGATGGGCAGACCACCGATCCATCGGTCTCCGTCCCCACGTCCACGGCGCACAGGTTCGCGGCCACCGCCGCGCCCGAGCCGGAGCTCGACCCGCACGGGTTGCGGTCGAGCGCGTAGGGATTCCGCGTCTGGCCGCCGCGGCCGCTCCATCCGCTCACCGAATGAGTCGAGCGGAAGTTGGCCCACTCAATGAGGTTGGTCTTGCCCAGGATCACCGCACCGGCTGCGCGCAGGCGCTCCACCACCGCGGCATCGCGCGGCTGCGGCGCATCCATCAGGGCGAGCGACCCCGCGGTGGTCTTCATGCGGTCCGCGGTATCGATGTTGTCCTTGATCAGGACCGGGACCCCGTGCAGCGGGCCCCGCTTAGGCCCGCGGTCTAATTGGTCCGCGACGCTCAACGCGTCGGGATTGATTTCGATGACCGAGCGCAGCTTGCCATCGATCGCCCGAATGCGCGCCAGGTAGCGTTCCGTGGCCTGCCTGGCGGACATGCCTGCCAGATCGGCAATCGCGATTTCCTCCACGTTCGGCCTCTGCCCTCGCGCGGCGCAGGTGAATACCGCGGCCGCTCCGGCTCGTTGCAAAAAAATGCGGCGATCCATGCAACGATTATCTGATATCAGGTGTCAGGTGTCAGAAGCCAGAAGTCAGGAGTCAGAATGGTTGCGGCGCGCTTTTTTCGTAGCCGCGGCATGTTGACGCTCGACGCGAGAATGTGGCGGGAACGTTGCCCGGCAGGACTGGGGCTTGTTCAAGCCTTCTTCCGCTCGTGTACTACCCTGAAAGCACATGACCACCGACCTGGTGCAGATCCGTCTCCTCGGCGAGAAGAAGCGGCCCGAGAACGAACGCTTCCGGCGCCACATGAAAGCGCACGACCACTCCGACCGCATCTTACGGCGCATCGCCGAGCGAATCGAAGAGCAGATCGACTGCACCCAGTGCGCCAATTGTTGCAAGGTAGCGACCGCCAAAGTCTCCGAACGCGACGTGGAGCGGCTGGCGCGCTATCTGCGGATCAAGCCCGCGCAATTCCTGGCCGGGTACACGACCGAGGACGGGGAAGAGGGCATCATTCTGCGCCGCACCGAGGCCCGCGGCTGCGTGTTTCTCGAGGGGACTACCTGCACGGTCTACGACGCTCGCCCCGAGACGTGCCAGCGGTTTCCTCACGTGGTGCGCGGTGCGGGCTCGATTGCCAGCCGGATGTGGCAATTCGCGGACCGCGCATGTTACTGCCCGATTGTCTATAACTCCCTGGAAGCGTTCAAGCGGGAACTGGGCTTTAAGCCGTAAATGGGTCAGGCAGACCACAAATCCACCCCTCCCAAGAACCCCAGGTGTTAGGCTGGAATTCGTGCGCAGGCTGCTGCTGTTCCTATCGCGCCAAAGACACCTGCGAAAATGGACGGAAACGTCTTCGCTGGCGCAACGGCTGGCCACCCGGTTCGTGGCGGGGCAGACTCTGGACCAGGCGCTGGAGGTGAGCCGGAAGATCAACGCGGAAGGCATCGCCGTCACGCTCGACCATCTGGGCGAGAGCGTCACCTCGCTGGAAGAGGCCGCCGCGGCGCGCGACGTCTATCTCCGCACGCTCCCGGCGATCCACGAGACGGGCATCCAGGGCAATGTTTCCGTGAAGCTGACGCAGTTCGGCCTGGATTTCTCTTACGACCAGTGCCGCGCCAATATCGAGCAACTGGTGCGGCGCGCCGCCGGGTTGAAGAGCTTCGTGCGCGTGGACATGGAATCGAGCGAGTATACCGGCCGCACCCTCGACGTAGTGACCGATCTCCACCAGCGGTACGGCGCGGTGGGCGTGGTGATCCAAGCCTACCTGCACCGGAGCAAGGGCGACGTGGAAAAACTCTGCGCCCGCGGCATTCGTGTACGGTTGTGCAAGGGCGCCTACCTGGAGCCTCCCGAGGTGGCATTCCAGAAGAAATCGGAGGTGGACCGCAGCTTTATCGAGCTGATGAAGTTGCTGCTGGCCAAGGGCCAGTACCCGGCTTTCGCCACCCACGACGAGAAGATCATTCGGCAGATTGAAGACTACGTTGCCTCGAAGAGGATCCCTCGCGACGCTTTTGAATTCCAGATGCTGTACGGGATCCGCCGCGACCTGCAGAAACGGCTGGCCGCCGGCGGTTACCGGCTGCGACTCTACGTTCCTTTCGGCAAGGCGTGGTATCCCTACTACATGCGTCGTCTGGCGGAGCGGCCGGCCAATGTCCTGTTCATAATGCGGAATTTATTTCGACAGTAGGGGACAACTCCCTGCACTACGGTCGCCGCTATCTTGGGACTGTGGTACTTTAGAAACTAAGTGACGGGATCGGGAGTCTAAATAGTATGCGCTACTGGGCCTATTTTGCCGCGAAACTGGTGGTCGCGGGCGCGGCGCTCTATAGCTTGCTGGCGCTGTTGAATTGGGCCTGGCCTCCTGCTCCGCGGCTCTCACCGCGATTCTACAGCTATATCCCGCCGCGGTTCGGCTACGATCTCGGTTTCACGCTTGCCGTGCTGGTTTGGTTCCTGCTGTCGACGGGCACCGCATACTTCATCGTGTGGGACCAACGCTACCGGTGCCGCGTGTGCCTGCGGCGCCTGCGGATGCCGATCGAGACCGGCTCGTGGAGCCGCATGCTGCAATTCGGCCGGCCGCGTATCGAGTATATCTGCGCCTATGGCCACGGCACCCTGACGGAAGACGAATTGCAGATTTCCGGCCTGGAGAACCCCGAATGGACCCCCCATTCCGATGATTTCTGGGACGAACTCTGCGCCTCCTCCAAGGAGCCTGGCGATCAACCGTGAAAGGCGTCCCGCGCTGGCGGGTAGCGGCTGCCATCGCCGTCCTGGCAGGCCTAGTCTTTCTGCTGGGGATGTTCGCCCCTTACTACTTCCGTAATCTCGAACTGCAGAATTTTGTGTCCGGAATCGCACGCCGTGGGGAAAACCAGACGAAATCCGACGACGTGCTGCGGACCTGGGTAATCGACAAGGCGCACGATCTTGGTGTTCCGGTAACGGAGGCCAACGTGCACATTATGCGAACTTCCGAGGGCGTGCGCATCGACGTGCGCTACGCGGTGCGGGTGAGCCTGCCGGGGTACACGGTGGATCTGCATTTTTATCCGGGGGCGGGGAGCCGGTAGGGGCGGGGGTCAGGGGCCCGGGATCAGAGGTTGGGATGGTTCGTGAGAGAATTGAATTAGTGCCGAAACTAGCGACCAAGCCGAAGCGGGAAATCAGGGTCCGGATCCCGCGGAAAGCGGGACTGGCACGGTTCTTCCTGAGACCGTTCGGCCGCGTTCTGCTCATCGGGTTCGCCCTGATTACGGTTCTGTGGCTCGGGGTGTTCCTGTATTTTTACGTGAAGTATGCGCGGGTGATCGACGAGAGACTGCGGGCGGGAGTGTTCGCCAACTCCGCCAAGATCTTCGCGGCGCCGGAGACCGTGGGGGTGGGCGATGCCGCCACACCAGCCGAAATCGCGGCCGAGTTGCGCCGTAGCGGCTACAACGAATCGCGCGGCAATCCGGTGGGCTACTACCAGGTCGGGAGGGATTCCGTCGAAGTGTTTCCCGGGAAGGACTCGTACTTCGACCAGGAAGCGGGCCTCATCCGGTTCGCCGGCGGCAAGATTTCGGAAATTGTTTCGCTCCGGGACAACACCGAACGCAGTCTTTACCAACTCGAGCCGCAGCTCATCACCAACCTGACGGGCCCGACCCGCGAAAAGCGCCGCATGGTGAAGTTCCATGACATCCCTCCCATACTGGTTCAGGCGGTCACGTCGGCGGAGGACAAGCGCTTCTTTCAGCACGCGGGCTTCGATCCGATCCGCATCATCAAGGCGTTTTATGTGGATTTGAAGGAGGGCCGCAAGGACCAGGGGGCCTCCACCCTGAGCATGCAGTTGGCGCGCATGTTCTTCCTGGATCAGGACAAGCGCTGGACGCGCAAGGCGGCGGAGGCCATCATCACGCTGCAACTGGAGCAGAAGCTGTCGAAGGAAGAGATCTTCGAAGACTATTGCAACCAGATTTACCTGGGCTACCGCGGATCGTTCCGCATCCGCGGCTTCGGAGAGGCGGCCGAGGCGTTCCTGGGAAAAGATCTCAGCCAGATCACTTTGCCCGAGGCGGCGCAGCTTGCGGGTCTGCCGCGGTGGCCGGCATACTTCGACCCCTACAACCATCCCGAGCACGCCAGGGAGCGGCGCAACGTGGTGCTCAGCCTGATGCGGTCGAACGGGTACATCGCGGATCGTGACTATGCCTTGGCGATCGAAGCGCCGCTGACGGTAGCCCGGGGAGCGACGCAATCGGTGGAGGCGCCGTACTTCGTAGACCTGGTGAACGACGCGCTACAGAGCATGTTCCAGGACGAGAACTTCCAAGCCAACGCGTTCCGCGTCTACACCACGCTGGACATGCACCTGCAGCGGGCGGCCACGGAGGCGATCCGCAAGGGAATGATTCTGGTGGACGAGCAGATCAAGAAGCAGCGCCGCTTCAAGGGTCAGACGCCTCCGCAGGCCCAGGTAGCGCTGGTGGCGATCGATCCCCAGACCGCCGAGGTGAAGGCGCTGGCCGGGGGGCGCAACTACGGGTTGAGCCAGCTCAACCACGTCCTGGCGAAGCGCCAGCCGGGATCCATCTTCAAGCCATTCGTGTATGCGGCGGCGCTCGACACGGGGGTGGAGGGCGGAACGCGCGTTCTCACCACCAGCACCATAGTGGAGGATGCGCCCACCACGTTCTGGTTCGACGGCAAGCCCTACGAGCCAAGCAATTTCGAGAAAGAGTTTTACGGCGACGTGACGCTGCGGACGGCGCTGGCGCACTCGCTGAACGTGGCCACGGTCAAGGTGGCGGAGATGGTGGGCTACGACAAAGTGGTCGACATGGCCAATCGCGCGGGCATGAACTACAAGATCCAGCCGACTCCGGCGGTGGCGCTGGGATCGTATGAAATCACGCCCCTGGAAGCCGCTGGCGCGTACACCATGTTCTCCAACAACGGCAACTACGTGAAGCCGAGCATCCTCAGAATGGTCCGGGACGGCAAAGACGGCAAGGTGCTGTTCAAGAACAAGCCGGAAGAGAAACACGTTCTGGACCCGCGCGTGGCGTACCTGGTGACCAACCTGATGGAAGAGGTCCTGCGGACCGGCACGGCGGCCGGGATACCCGGAAAGTACGGGCTGAACGTCCCGGCGGCGGGCAAAACCGGCACGTCGCACGATGGCTGGTTCGCGGGTTTCACTTCGGAGCTGCTGTGCGTGGTGTGGGTAGGGTTCGACGACAACGAGAAGTTGGATCTGCAAGGCGCGCATTCGGCCGCGCCGATCTGGGCGCAATTCATGAAGAGCGCGCTGGCATACCGGGAGTATCGCGGCGCCAAGCCGTTCCAGGCGCCAGACGGGATCGTCTCCATCGATATCGATCCGGAGACCGGGATGCCGGCGACTCCGGCTTGCCCCACTACGAAAAAGGAATTCTACATCGCGGGGACGGAGCCGGTGGGCGCCTGCCCGAAGCATGGCGGCGGACGCCAGGGGATCACGAATGTCGCCGGATGGGATACCTCGCCCGCGGAGAAGACGGTGGCAAATCCTGGTGCCGTTCCCACGGACACCGCGCCGCGCATCGTCGGTTCGGGCGGGGATGGGCAGGTAGCGCCCGGTGCGGTGGCGCGGAGGGCCGCGCGCCAGGAACCGCCGGAGGCCGCTGCGGCAGCGGCGCAGGCGGAGCCGCCGGAGCCGGCGAAAAAAGATGAGAAAAAGGGTTTCTGGAATCGCCTTAAAGGTGTGTTCAAGAAGTAAGGACAATGTCTGAAAAGGATCTTGCCCAACTCATCGAGGATATGAGCAACTCCCTGCATACGGAGTTGCATCAGGTCGTTGACGAATTGCGAACGGAGTGGCGCGAATCCGCCGACAGAATCGAAAATGCCGTCGGGCGGAATTCGAAAATGGTTACGGCGGGCACATTGGCCGTGGGAGCACTGAACCGTTCCATAGCGCGCCACGACCGGGCCATCAAAGATCTCCAGGCTCGCATGCGCACATTGGAGCGGCAGAGGAGACGGAAGAAGGAGTGACTGTTCAAGAAGTGAGTGGGCAGGGCTTCCGTTGATTTCCCTGGCGACAGATGTCCGCTATTTCAATATCCCGTACATGTTCGAGAAATCGTCCGTCCAGATCCGGAACGCTCTCTCCGGCTTCAGTTCCACCGCTTCGGCTTGCAACTCCGGATGGGCCGCCAACGTGGCGCGATCTATGATCAGGGTCCAGGCGGACTCGAAGCACAGCACGTCGTCGGCAGGCTCCGGATCGTAGCGATACACCAGCGCGACCTTGTCGAACGCGTTGGCCGCGCGCTCCATCACCGGCTCGAGATCCAAATAGGAGTTGGTGATGTTCACCGCCAGAATCCCTCCCGGTTTCAGGCGCCGAAAGTACGTCTGAAAAGCCTCGCGCGTGACCAGATGGACCGGCACCGAATCGCCCGAGAATGCGTCCATCACCAGCATGTCGAACGGTTGGCTGGTCCCCGATTTCAGCTCCGACTCCAGCAACAGGCGTCCGTCCCCCACCGCGACCTCGACGCGCGCCGGGGTGTCGCTCAGATAGGTGAATTGGCTCCGCGCGATGTCGAGCACCAGGGAGTTGATTTCGTAGATTCGCAGCGTATCGCCCGCTTGGCCGTACGCGGCCAGGGTGCCGCATCCCAAACCCAGGATCCCGATGCGCCGCGGCGCGCCCTGCTGTGCGCGCATGGCCCGCCCAATGCCCGATCCTTCGCAGAAATAGGTGATCGGCCGGCGCCGGTATTCCTCGCGCAGGCTCTGCTCTCCATGGTTGATGATGCCGTGGACGAACTTCCGGGTGGCATCCTCGTCGATGGCCGGATCTCCGCTGTCCAGCACGCGAAGCTGGCCGTAGAAGTTGCGGGCCACCACCCGGTAGCCCTTGACCAGGTCGCGCATGACGTATCCGACGCACCCGAGATAGCCTGCCAGGGCCGCCGCCAGCGCCGCGGTTCCCCATCTCTTCCGATAGCCGGAGATTGGCCACAATTCGCGCGTGAACACCACGAAGACGATCGCCGCCGAGAGCGCCAGTCCGATGGGAAATTCGTAGTACGCGCGAAACAGGTTGGGCGCCACCAGGCCCACAAACAGGCCGCCGGTCGCGCCTCCCAGCGAAACGATCACGTAAAATTTCGTGAGATAGCGGGGATGCGGCTTGAGGCGGGCCAACTCGCCGTGGCACACCATGCAGCAGATGAACAGCGCGGCCGCGAACAGCGTGATGATGGGACGGATCCCCATCGGCACCCGGTAGGTCCACAGCCGATACACCATGAAACCCAGGGCGGCCGCCAGCAACGGCAGGAAGACCGGGCGCCAGTAGAGCCGCGGAGCTTCGAAACACACGATGAAGCTCAACAGGTAAAGGGCCAGCGGGAGAAGCCAGAGAAACGGGATCGCGGCGACGTCCTGGGTGAGATGCGTGGTGACCGCCAGCAGCAGCACCGAAGCGCTGGCGGCCAGCCCCCACCAGATCCCGCGCACCTGCCATGGCGGCTCCGCGTCCGCGGTTGCGATGGCCGTCGCCGCATCCGTCCCGATCGCCGCGGGCTGGGCGGACGACCGCCACGCCGTGATTCCGCAGACCGCCACGAAGCCCGCATAGGCGGCGGACCAGACGAGCCCCTGCATGCGAGTCGGGAGGTTCGGTTCGATCAGCGAAGGGTAGCTCAGGAGCGCCAGCATGGATGCGAAATTCGAAAGGGCAAACAGGCGATAGGGCAATGCGCCCTTGTGGCTTCGCGCGTACCAGGCCTGGAGCAGCGGGCTGGTGGAGGAGAGGAGGAAGTAAGGCAGCCCGACCGTGACCGCCAGAAGCGCCAGGATGCGCAGTGACGGCTGCGTCACGCCGGTGCTCTTCCAGGCGGGATTGGGCAGGATCGGCAGCGTGGCCAGGCTCACCGCCAGTACGGAAGTGTGCGCCATGGCCTGCTTGCGCGGTCCCAGCGTGCGGTGCAGCCAGTCGGCATACAGGTAGCCCAGCAGAAGCACCACCTGAAAGAAAAGCATGCACGTGCTCCACACCGCCGAAGTGCCGCCAAACCACGGCAGGATGGTCTTCGCGATGATAGGCTGCACTTCAAAAAGGAGAAACGCGGACAGAGAGATGGTGAGCGTGTAGAACAGCATCAGCCCCACACCTCGCCGCGGAGTACGTTCTCGAGAGGATTGTTTGCCAAAGAGGAATTAGAGCACAATTGCCGCCGGTCCGTCTGCCGGTTCCCTGTTGTGGGGCAGCTTGGCAAGCTGCGCGGAGGGCCGGCTGACAGTCCTGCCACATACCATCCCGCCTGCCGCCTTGCAACGCGCTATCTTTGTCTCATGGCGGATGTGCGTGCGCGCGCACAAGCGCTGCCCCCATGTGCGGCACGCGACTGGTGGACGCCCCATTGGAGGTCCCATGAGAATGTCATGCGCGTTGCCCTGCGCGGGTGCGGTAATTGCCATCGGCGCGGCCCTGGCGCAGCCCGCGGCCATCCCGCATCTGGAGAAGCGCGGGAGCGCAACCCAATTGATGGTGGATGGCCGCCCGTTTCTGATGTTGGCCGGAGAACTCACTAACTCCGCCTCTTCCAGCCTCGAGTATCTGGCGCCGTACTGGCCCAAGCTAGCGGCCGCCAATCTCAACACCGTGCTGGCCGCAGTGAGTTGGGAGTTGATCGAACCGGAACCCGGCGCCTTCGATTTCTCGCTGGTGGACGGGATGGTCCGCGAGGCGCGGCGGCATCACCTGCGCCTCGTTTTTCTGTGGTTCGGAAGCTGGAAGAACGGCGTCTCCACCTATGCCCCGCTCTGGGTGAAGCGGGACTCCCCACAGTTCCCGCTGTTCCTGGCCGAAAACGGCCAGCGCCTCACCTATCTCTCCGTCTTCCACGACGCGAACTGGAAAGCCGACGCGCGGGCCTTCGCGGCGCTTATGCGTCACATTCGCGAGGTGGATGGCGACGCGCACACCGTCATCATGATGCAGGTGGAAAACGAAGTGGGCTGCCCCGGCGGTACCCGCGACCATTCGCCCGCGGCCAACGCCGCGTTCGACGGCCCGGTTCCCCGGCAACTCCTGGATTACATGGCCAAGAACCGCGAAGCGCTGATTCCCGAGTTCCGCAAACAATGGGAAAGCGCCGGCGGCAAGACCTCGGGGAACTGGCAGGACGTATTCGCAAAGGAGCCCATCTCCAACGAGATCTTCATGGCCTGGAACTACGCCGTCTACGTCGACAAGGTGGCCAAAGCGGGCAAAGCCGAGTACGCCTTGCCCATGTTCGTCAATGCCGCCCTGGGAGAGCGGATCGGCCAATATTCGAGCGGCGGACCGCTGCCCATCGTGCTGAACGTGTGGCAGCAGGGCGCGCCGAACATCGACATTGCCGCGCCCGATATCTACCTGCCGAACTTCGCCGAATGGTGCGCCCGCTATAACCGGTCGGGCAATCCGCTCTGGATTCCGGAGACCCGCGGCGACGCAGCCAACGCCTTCTACGCCATCGGGAAGCACGCCGCCATGGGGATCTCCCCGTTTGCCATTGAGCGCGCCGCCGATGCTTCCACACCTTATGCCAAGGCCTACGACGCGCTGGCGCAGGCCGCTCCCGCGATTCTGGAGGCGCAGGCCAAAGGCACGATCGGCGCCGTGGTGCTGACCGCCGACAACCCCACGCAATCGCTGCGGCTGGGCAACTACACGCTGGAATTCGCCATCGGCAGAATGCGCCGGCCGCCGGCCCCGGCGCCCGCACCCGTCCCCGCGCCGGCAGCACCCGCCGCGTTCGGCGCGCCCGCCGCCTCAGAATCCTATGCCATTGCCATCTCCACCGGACCCGACGATTACGCCCTCGTGGGCAACGGCGTGCAAGTGACTTTTACCGGCAGCAGCCCGGGGCCCGCCGCGGCCGCCATCGGCATCCTGGAGGAAGGAGTTTACGTGGAGGGACGTTGGGTGCCCGGCCGGCGCCTCAACGGCGACGACATCATGGTCAACTACAACGCCCAAAACCACGCCATGAAAGACCTGTCCGGACAGGGCCTGCGGCTGGCCGGCGACGCGCCGCGAATCCTGCACGTGAAGCTGTATCGGTATTAGTCAACCAAGATTCGTCCGCGTCAGCAAGTTGACGAGACCGTTCGCAAGATACAGGCTCTCCCACTCCTACCTGAAGTTCGCCACGACCTGTCAGCGGTTCTGAGGAGCGGTGGATTGTCCATGCCTGGCTAGCTTACGGGAGCTTCGCGCTTGTAACCCGATTTGACAATGGCCCTCGGCTACCGGTACCCTAAATATTCTGCACCCGAAAAGAGTTGGAGACGTGTGTCAATGAATACCGAGTTCCCTTCCAAGAACGGCATCAAGCGGCAGTGGCATGTGATCGATGCCCAGGACGTGGTTCTGGGCAAGCTCGCCAGCAAGGCGGCCATGCTGCTGATGGGCAAAACGAAAACATCGTACACCCCGTTCCTGGATACCGGCGATCACGTGATCGTCATCAATGCAGGCAAGGTCCGGCTCACTGGCCGGAAAGAAGATAACAAAGTTTATCGCCATTTCACCGGATATCCGGGCGGACTGGTGGAGACCAACATCCGGCGGGTGCGCGAGACACGGCCTACGCGCATCGTGGAAGAAGCCATCCAGGGCATGCTTCCCAAGACCAAGCTCGGCAAACAGATGTTCCGGAAACTGAAGGTCTACGCGGGTGACCGGCATCCGCATGCGGCACAGAAACCCGCCGCACTGGCCATACCACGGAAGGTGCAAGCGTAGTGGCAGCGACGATCGTTCAATACTTAGGTACGGGCCGCCGTAAGAGATCGGTGGCTCGCGTGTTTTTGCGGCCCGGCAAGGGCGAGATCAAGGTCAATAACCGCGCGTTCGAAAACTACTTCCCCACGGAGAGT
>Ga0116221_1001515_pt1 | contig 15494 bp, 16 predicted proteins | sample Sb_taG_5_FD_88965 | JGI IMG/M metagenome (GOLD analysis project Ga0116221, IMG submission 88965) | Peat soil microbial communities from Weissenstadt, Germany - Sb_50d_8_FC metaG | ecosystem: Environmental > Terrestrial > Soil > Wetlands > Peat | place: Germany: Weissenstadt | collected 2010-09-21 | reverse complement strand
GGACGCCAGCCCAGAGGCCAGGCAGCCCGCCCGGCCAGGCAACCCGGGTCACGCCAGACCTGCGAATGCCAGCCGGGCGCCCGCGGACGCCAGCCCGCCCGCAGACGCCAGCAGCCAGGCCGGTCCAGCCCGGCCGAGCTCAGTACCAGCCGTAGGCCGTCTCGTGCCCCCACGCACCGCAAGGCGAGCCGTAGACCGACTGGATATAGCGCAGGCCCCAGCGGATCTGGGTGGCCGGGTTCGTCTGCCAGTCTGGCCCGCGATAATCCTGGCCGGCTGATGGCTGGGCTGGTCCGGCGGAAGCTACGGCAAGCGCCGACCGGCATACGTGCTGTATGAGATAGCTCACAGTCGGTGCCGGAATGTACGGCGTCGGTCGTCACGGGCACCGCGGTCGCCGGGGCTGCGCTACCTGGGCCTGCTTGAAGCAGCTGGGGACACAGCCGCCTGGTGACCGCTTGGCGACCCGCCCAGTCCTCGCAACTTTACGTTACGAAGAAGTAACGTTAGGTCGCGAAAATCATTGCAACGCCGAAACGGAAAGCCCGGTGCCGCTCGCCGCAGGATGGTTACTGAATGTTTCGCTGTGACAACTGAGAGCTAGTAACCGGTCGGTCTTAGTACCAGTTGTGGCCCTGCCAGAATGCCCATGCATTGCACGGTGAGCCGTAGCGCTGCTTGATATAGCCAATGCCCCACTTGATCTGGGTGGCCGGATTCGTCAGCCAGTCAGGTCCGGCCGTGGCCATCTTCGATCCGGGCAGGGCTTGCGGGATGCCGTAGGCGCCGCTGGCGTTCGCCGCGTTCCATCGCCAGCCGCTCTCCCTGGAAAAGATGTTGTCCAGGCAGCCGAACTGGGCGCTCGCGCTGAACCCGAACGACGGCAGCATGCGGTACGCAATCGCCTGAGCCGTACCCGGATTGGGCGGCGGCGCGTAGACGGTGGGTGCGCCGCCTGCTGGCGCAGGCACCGGCTGGACCTGGGCCACCTTCGGCGAGCTGACCACCTTGAACGTCTTGGTGGCGACGGCCATCAAGATGATGTGCTGCCGCTGCTGTTCGAGGTGCGCGGCTGGCGCGCTGGTCGGAAGCTGCGCCACGGACTCGGCCAGGGGGTAAGTCTGGATTGTCTTCGTCTGGTCGATCATGTATCTGGCGCCGCCAGCGATGGCTACAGCTGCGATGACAGTCGTGAGCAAGAAGGCACGAACGCTCCTGCGTGACCGGCGTCCGCCGGACAACCGCCTGCGGTGCTGTGACAATGCCATCCTTCCCTCGGCCGCGCGCGCCGGGCAAGCCGCCAGGTGCGCAGGACCGCTGCGGTCAAGGCAGCGAGTCATGTGATGGATTGACTACCAGGAGTGGCCAGCACTATTACGGGGCAGAACCACCGAAACAAGGAGCCATGTCCATCGCGGCACCACGTTGCCAGAAGTGATCGACTCGACCAAGCGTTTCGGAAGAAAAAGTTGTGGCGGGCGCCCAGGAATTTGTGTCGCGCAGATCACGGATTGGCAATTAGTACAGTAACAATTACAGGGCGTAGCCACGATTGACCTGTGATCACTGCCCGGTAGCTGGCTGCCGCGCGACACGCCGGCACTACCCTGCGGCGCCGGTTCGGGCTAGCGTGCAAGCAAGGGCAGGAACCGGGTGAAGGACGCTGAAAATGAGCAGGAAGCCGGCGGTGCCGGGAAGCGAAGGCGGTGCGGCAGCCACGCAACGCCGCGGCTGGACGATGGATCTCGGCCAGGCGGACACAGTGCTGGCTGGAGCGCGCAACGCGTTCTTTGTGATGGTCGGCGTCCTGGCCGTCTTGTGGATCATCCAGATCGTGAACGTCGCGAACCACTACAGCCTCGACCAGAGCTACGGGATCCGGGGGCGGGACCTGTCGACCCTGCCCTACATCTTCACCGCGCCGTTCCTGCACGTGAGCTGGACTCACCTTGAGGCCAACTCCGGGCCGCTGTTCATCTTCGGCTTCCTGGCCGCCTACCGAGGCATCGCCAAGTTCGCTGGTCTCACCGCCGTGGTGGTGGTGACCAGCGGCCTGGCCGCCTGGTTCTTCGAGAGCTCCAACGTCGTCGGCGTCGGAGCCAGCGGCGTGGTCTTCGGCTACTTCGGCTACATCATGGTCCGCGGGATCTTCGACCGGCACGGCATCGACGTCCTGGTCGGCGCCGTGATGGCGCTGTGCTTCGCGTATCAGTTCAGCGTGCTGCTACCGCAGCAGGGCATCGGCTGGCAGGCCCACATCGGCGGCTTGGTCGGCGGGATCCTGTCCGGCTGGGTGTTCAGGGACCGGCGTGTCGTCAAGGCCAGGTCCGCGGCCAAGGCCAGGCCGGCCGCGGTCGGCGCGGCCAGCCCTGGCACGAACGTCGCGATCAGGCCGGACAGTCCAGGTACCGTCAGCGGCCAGGGCAGCACGGCCAGCCCAGCGGGCGGCAAGGGATTCAAGGTGGACCCGACCAACCCGCGCGCCGATCTCTACAAACAACTGGACGACCTCGGCCTATAGCCGCTCAGTTGCGGCGGGCCGGCGATGACGGTTCGGGTGGTTCGTCGCCGAGCAGCCAGCGGGCACCAGGACCGAGGTCCGCGGCCGCGTCGCCATCGTTGTAAAGGGCGCACCGGCGCAGGGACAAGCAGCCGCAGCCGATGCAGCTGCTGAGCGTCGTGGACAGCCGGTTCAGCTCAGCGATTCTTGCCTCGATCCCCGCCTGCCACATCCGGGCGGCGCGGCTCCAGTCCGCCCTGGTGGGCGCCTTGCCGGACGGCAGCCTGTCCAGCGCCGACTTGATGTCGCGCAGCGAAAGGCCAAGCTGCCGGCCGGCCTTGATGAATGCCACCCGCCGGAGCATGTGCCTTGGGTAGCGGCGCTGGTTTCCCGTCGTCCGCTCGGCCGCGATCAGGCCGAGATCCTCGTAGTACCGCAGCGCCGATGGCGCGGTCCCGCTCCGGGCCGCGAACTCGGAAACCGTCAGGTAGTCGGCAAGCGCGGGCATCGGAAGAAACGTTACCCGCCGCCTGACTTGACTTCAAGCGCACTTGAAGTTCAAGACTCGGGTCCATGGACGTCAAGCGTGCGACCCGGCCCGTTGAGTTCGCTGACCTGCCTGGCCTGATGGCGCTAATGGCCGGCGATGAGAAACATGACTTCGCAGCCGCCAGCACTCTCGATGTGCTCTGGGTCCTCTACGACCGGGTGCTCCGGGTGAGCCCCGACTCGTTCGAAGACGAGGCGCGGGATCGATTCTTCCTGTCCAAGGGCCACGGGCCGATGGCCTACTACGCGGTGCTTGCGGCGAAGGGATTCCTCGAGCATTCCGTGCTACCCGGTTATGGCGATTTCGACTCGCCGCTTGGCCACCATCCGGACCGGACCCTGCTGCGCGGTGTCGAGATCTCCAGTGGCTCGCTCGGCCATGGGCTGCCACTTGCCGTCGGCACGGTGCTTGGCCTGCGCGCCAGGGGACTCACTCAGGCCCGGGTATTCGTCCTGTCCGGCGACGGGGAACTCGATGAAGGCTCTGGCCACGAGGCGATCGCCTTCGCCGGCCGGGCCGGCCTGGACGCCCTGCACTGCATCGTGGTGGACAACGGCTCGGCCACCTATGGCTGGCCGGGCGGTATCGAGACCCGGTTCAGCCGCGAAGGATGGTCGGCCGTGCGAGCGGACGGCCGCGATCATGCGGCTCTTGAGGCGGCGTTCACCGCCCCGCACCCGGGCCAACCGCACGCTGTCGTCGCGGTCGTCTAGTCAACGAAATCAAGCCGGAGGTCCGATGGACGGCATGCGGGAGCGCTTCGCGCGGGTGATGACCGAGCTGCTTGACGATGATCCGCTGCTTGCCCTGGTACTCGCCGACATCTCGGCCGACGCTTTCTGGCCAGCGGCCAGGCGCCACCCCGACCGCGTCATCAATCTGGGGATTCGTGAGCAGCTCCTGGTCAGCGTGGCCGGCGGTCTGGCACTCGCCGGGATGCGGCCGGTGGCGCACACGTTCGCGAGCTTCCTGATCGAGCGCCCATTCGAGCAGATCAAGCTGGACCTGGGTCACCAGGGCGTCGGCGCGGTGCTGGTCAGCTCGGGAGCGTCTTACGACTACGCGGCCGAGGGCCGCACCCATCAGGCACCTGGCGACGTGGCGCTGCTCGACACCTTGCCTGACTGGACTGTGCACGTTCCCGGTCATCCGGACGAGGCCGAACGCGCGCTCCGGGCAGCGGTCGGCGCCTCGGGCTCCGTGTATCTGCGGCTCTCCGTGCTGGCTAATGCCGCGCCACTGGCGACCAGCCTGGAGTCACTCACGGTGCTCCGGACTGGCTCCGCAGGCACGGTCATCGTCGTCGGGCCGCTGGCCGACGCGGTGCTGCAGGCGACCAGCGGAATGGATGTGACCGTGCTCTACGCGGCCACGGTCAGGCCCTTCGACGGCCGGACGCTGCGTGCCACCCTTGGCACCCCGGACATCGTGCTGGTCGAGCCTTATCTGGCCGGAACCTCGGTACCCGCCGTCGCTGCGGCGCTCGCTGACATTCCGCACCGGCTGCTCGGGCTCGGCGTCAGTCGCGAGGAACTGCGCCGCTACGGCAGTGCGACCGAACATCAGGCCGCCCGGCAGCTGGAACCCGCCGCACTGCGGGCTGACATCTCGGGATTCTTCGGGGCGAGGCTGGACTCCCCTGCTCGACCGGCCGCTGCGCGGCACCCGGTCTGACCGTCGCTGCCGCACCCATGCGGCGCGGCCGTGAGCGGCGGGCGCACGGAGCATGAACAACCGGATTCGAAGTGCGTCGACCGCTCTCCTAGCGAGCCACAGTCCGCTAGCCGGGGTACTGTTGGGCCACAGTCGGCCCAGTCCCGCGGCGTACTCGTGACTGCCACAGTCGGCCCTGCCGCCCCAGACCCTGGCGGCACATCCCAGCCGGTCAGCGATGTGCTCAGGAGTCCTCCGTGCGACCCAGCGAAGCAGCAGCAACAACAACCGCCACCACACGACCTGACACCCGATCCGCCGAGCCCGTCGCGGCGCAAGCTCACGCGGCGCAGCCCACGGTAACGCAGTCCCCCGCTGGGCCCCTGGTCGGAAGTGCTTACGCCGAGCTGTCCAGGCAAGTGCGGGAGGCAGGTCTGCTCAAGCGGCGTCCCGGCTATTACGCCTGGAAGATCGCCATCACGGCGGCGGCTATGGTGGCCGGCTGGGCAGCCGTCGTGCTGGTGGGCAACTCATGGTGGGTCCTGGCGGTGGCCGCCTTTCTGGCGGTGATCTTCGCCCAGTTCGGCTTTCTCGGCCACGACGCCGGGCACCGGCAGATCTTCGGCTCCCGGCGGGCTAGCTATCTGGCTGGCATCCTGCTCGGCAATCTCGGCATCGGACTGAGCTACGGCTGGTGGGTAAGCAAGCACAACCGGCACCACGCTCACCCCAACACCGAGGGCGCGGACCCGGACATCATGCTCGGCGCGCTGGCATTCACCGAGGCTCAGGTTGGCACCTGCCGGGGCGTGGCCCGGCTGGTCTACCGCTATCAGGCGTACCTGTTCTTCCCGATGCTGCTGCTTGAGGCGGTCAACCTGCACGTCGCCAGCATCCGCGCGCTGGCCAGCCGGGCGTCCGGGCGCCGGCCGGCCGAGACTGCGCTGCTCGCGGTCCATTTCGCCGGCTATCTGACCCTCGTGCTGCTGGTGCTCGGACCGGTGAAGGCGGCCGTGTTCATCGTCGTGCAGCAGGGCCTCTTCGGGTTGTATCTGGGCTGCTCCTTCGCGCCCAACCACAAGGGCATGCTCATCTTGAGCGCGGATGACCGCAGCGATTTCCTGCGCCGGCAGGTACTCACCTCCCGCAATGTCAACGGCGGCTGGCTGACCGACCTCGCACTCGGCGGCCTGAACTACCAGATTGAGCACCACCTGTTCCCATCGATGCCACGTCCCAACTTGCGCCGTTCCCAGCCGCTGATCAGGGAGTTCTGCCAACAAGCCGGTCTGTCTTACTGCCAGACCGGCTTGGTTGCCTCCTTCAGCCAGGCGCTGCGGTACCTCAACGCGCTGGGCCGGCTAGCCGGCCTCGGCACACCAGCCTGAGCTCCCGGAACGATGTGCCACAGGTCCTTACGTTGGCGGTGGTCCAATCCAGTCCTGGCCTGTGGTCCGGTGTCCTGCGGTACGTACCCTGGCACCGCTCGGCCCGCGCCATGGCACCTTCAGGACCAGCACGACGGTGTCGTCGCTGACCTCGCCATGGCTGAATGTCCTGACCGCCCTCAAGATCGCGTCGGCCATCCGCGCCGCGGACACATTTCCCAGGCCAGCGACGAGGTCCCCGAGCCGCTCTTCGCCGAATAGCTCGCGGTCGACGTGACTGCGGGCCTCGGTGACTCCGTCGGTGAACAGGATCAGGCTGTCGCCGACCCGCAGCAGCCGACGGCTGTCGTGCAGCTCGGGATCCGCGAGCAGCCCGAGCAGCGTCCCTGGCCGCCCGAAAGGCTGCACGCTGCCGTCAGCGCGCCGCACCAGCGCGAGCGGGTGGCCGCCGGAACTGATCTGCACTATGGCGCCGGCCAGGGTCGGCCGAACGGCAGCGTAGATCGCGGTGAGGAACCGCCGGTCGGCGGTCGGCCAGTCCAGCAGCGCCTGATTCAGGCCAGCCAGGATCACACTCGGCCGGATCTTCCGGTGCGCCTCGGCGCGCAGGGTATAGCGAGCAAGCGCGGTGCTCTTAGCGGCCGGCACGCCCTTGCCGCACACGTCCCCCACCACTAGGCCCCAGCTCCCCCGAACTGAGGGGAAGACGTCGTAGAAGTCGCCGAGAACCTCGGCCCCCGTCCCCCCTGCGACGTAACGAGCGGCGATCTGCAGGCCAGGGATCTTCGGCAGCCGCGGCGGCAGCAGGCTCTCCTGCAGTGTCCTGGCCAGCTCGGCACGCTCGGTCCCGTGCGCCACGGCGACCTGCAGGGCAATCTCACCCGAGGCGACCGCGGCCAGGATTTGCAGAACCTCAAGGTCGTAGTCGCTCCAGTGCCGCGGTAGCCAATCGGCCACGCACAGCGCACCTACCGCACGGTCACCGGGGTCATGCACCGGGAATCCGGCCCAGGCGATCATCGGCGCCGATCCATTCGGGGAACCGACATTTGTCGACAAGTCCAGCCGGGCATCGTCGATGACCAGCATGCGGTCGGAATCGATCACGTGCTGGCACAGCGACTGCTCGATCAGGCTCCATCGGTCAGCATTGGTCCTCGCGGCTCCCCAGCTGTGCCCGCCGGGTGGCGCCTCACCAGCGATGACGACGGCCGCCATCGGCGTACCCAATGCCATTGCGGCCAGCCGCGCAACCCGGCCGAAAGGGTCGTCAGCGGCACCGCCACGCCTCAGGCCAGCATGCTGTACGGAGGCTGGCGCGAGTACAGCTGGCGCGAGTACAGCTGCCGGGACAAGCTCCGCACCGGAACCAGTCTCGGCCGACACCGGAGGATGCGCGTCGCCTAGGACCTTCATTATTCCCGCTTCCGTTGAGAAGCGGATATCGCGTGTGATATCCGGGCCGGCATGGTCCAGGCGCGCCAAACTTCAGTCAACCATGCAGCTCGTGACCATGCGCACCATTGGCGGAACTCCAAGTGATCATGGTCAGTACAGGTCACGACGGACACTTGCGAACCCTCTCAGGTGTTCCTCATTTCCTGCCAGCCGACCGTGGGGCCGGCAGCCGCGCCTGACGGCGGCGGGCTCCAGAAGCGGCGGGCTCCAGAAGCGGCACGCCGAGCCGCACGGGGCCAGAACCCAGGCCGGGCGGTGGCGGGCTCCGGGATCTGCCCCGGAGCGGGCTGGCGGCCCGGGCGGCCCGCGCCCGGCGAGCCGGATCCGGGCCAGTACCGATGATGACCGGCCATCCTGGAAGGAATCTGAACGTATTCTGCGGATTCGCCGCGACTCGGGGCCGGCCCGGTGGCAGCTAGCGGCAGACATGCGACCATGGTCACGACTCCCATGCGTTGCCTCAGTCAGAGTCCTTTGTCCCTACCGACCAGGGCGGGACTGTTGCCATCATGGTCCGAGCGCCAGGAGCCGGGATGGCACCAGGCAGGCAAGGAGCAGAACGGTGGAGGAAGCTGGCCGGGCGGGGACCGCGCTGCTGATGGAGGCCGCTTCCCTGGCCCGGCTGCATGCGGCCCTGCAGAATGCCGGATATCGGGTAATCGGTCCCGTAGTCAGGGACAGCGCGATCATCCTCGATGAGCTGCAATCGGCTGACGACCTGCCGTTCGGCTGGGGTGTTCAGCTTGAGCCCGGTGGCTACCGGATCAGGCAGCGGGCGGATAGCGCGGCCTTCGGCCATTCGGCTGGCCCGCAATCGTGGAAGCAGTACCTGCATCCGCCACGCGAGAAGATGTGGTCCGTGCGCCGCACGGGAGACGGTCTTGAGGTCGAAGCCGCCGATGAACCAGCCCAGCGGATGGCGTTCATCGGGGTGCGCCCGTGCGACCTGCGGGCGATCGCTATCCAGGACGAGGTGCTCGGCGCCGAGCGGCATCCGGGCTCCCGTTACGCAAGCCGCCGTGCGGGGGTGTTCATCGTCGCGGTGAACTGCACCGAGCCAGGCGAAACCTGCTTCTGCACCTCCATGGGCGCGGGGCCGGAGGCGGGACCTGGTTACGACCTGGCACTCACCGAGCTAGTCGATGACGCCGGACATCGGTTCCTGGTCGAAATCGGCTCGCCGGCTGGCGCCGACCTACTCGCCGACGTGCCGACCACGCCAGCCGATGACGCGACCGACGGCCGCGCGCGGTCGGCGGTCGCCGCGGCCGCAGACCTGATGGGCAGATCGATGCCGGCCGACGGCCTGCGTGATCTGATGGCCGGCAGTACCGACGCCGCGCGCTGGGACGACGTCGCGTCCCGCTGCCTGACTTGCGGCAACTGCACGATGGCCTGCCCGACCTGCTTCTGTACCACCGTCGAGGACGTGACCGAGCTGCACGGCGACCACGCCGAGCGATGGCAGCTCTGGGATTCCTGCTTCGACCTTGACTTCTCCTACCTGCACGGCGGCCCGGTCCGATCCTCGCCCCGCAGTCGCTACCGGCAGTGGCTCACCCACAAGCTCGGCACCTGGCATGACCAGTTCGGCAGTTCGGGCTGCGTCGGCTGCGGCCGGTGCATCGTCTGGTGCCCGGTGGGCATCGACCTGACCGAGGAGGTCGCCGCCCTCCAGGCCGAGGCGGCCCAGGCGCAGGCGGCCCAGGCGCAGGCGGCCCAGGCGCAGGCGGGCCAGGTGCAGGCGGGCCAGGCGCAGGCGGTCCAGGTGCAGGTACCGGACGTACAGACGAGGGACGCAGCCGCCGGGCAGGCCGAAGCCGGAAGCGGCCAGCCGTGAGCGGCGTATCACCTTCGGCCCTGGCCGAACACGCCTTCCTGCAGGGACTGCCCGCCGAGCACACGACGCGGATAGCTGAAGCAGCCACGGCTGTGTCGGCGCCCGCTGGTTACCGGTTCTTCGAAGAAGGCGGCACGGCCGGGCAGTTCTGGCTAATCAGATCCGGCCACGTCGCGCTGGATCTGCATCTGCCCGGGCGGCCGCCGCTGATCGTGGAAACCATCGGCGCCGGTAGCCTGATCGGACTCTCCTGGGTAGCTCCGCCGCAGGAGTGGCAGTACGGTGCGCAGGCTATCCAGCCCACGACCGCGTTCGAGCTGGACGGTGCGGCCGTGCTCGCGCTCTGCGATAGCGATCCGGTCCTCGGATACCAGCTGTCCCGCCGGCTGCTGACCGTAGCGGCGGAGCGCCCGCACGCTACCCGGATCCGGATGGCCGACCTGTACGCAGCGCCTCGCCGCCGCGTTGGTACGTCATGAGCGCACCTGCCCTGCCGGCCCGCTATCGAGTCACCTCAAGCCAGGCCGAGACGCACGATACCGTCACGCTCGGGCTGCAACCCGTGGATCAGCCCATCGCGTCCCACCAGCCGGGGCAGTTCACCATGCTGTACGCGTTCGGCGTCGGCGAGGTCCCGATCTCGATCAGCGGCGCACCAGCCGGAGGCAGCCTGATCCAGACCATCCGCGCGGTGGGTGCGGTGACCGAGGCACTCTGCTCAGCCGCTCCTGGGCAGATGCTCGGGGTGCGCGGGCCGTACGGGACTGACTGGGGAGTAGCCAGCGCGGCCGGCCGGGACCTGCTGGTGGTGGCCGGCGGGATCGGCCTGGCGCCCCTGCGCCCGGCTGTGCTCGCTGCGCTCGCGGCGCGCGAGCGGTACCGGCGGGTCAGCATCCTGATCGGCGCCAGATCTCCCGAAGAACTCGTGTTCGCCGGTGAGCTGCAGGCGTGGCGAGACGGCGGCGCGAAGGTCCAGGTCACCGTGGACCGGGCCGCGGCAGGCTGGACCGGCCACGTGGGCGTGGTCACCCAGCTGATCGACGCCGCCGACATCGACGCTGCGGCAACTACCGCGCTGGTCTGCGGCCCGGAGGTGATGATGCGGCTGACCGCCCGTGCGCTGCAGGCGTGCGGTATCGCGCCGCAGCACATCCGGGTCTCGATGGAGCGGAACATGCGGTGCGGCATCGCCGAGTGCGGGCACTGCCAGATCGGCCCGCTGCTGCTGTGCCGGGACGGTCCGATCATCGACTACGTGCGGGCGGCTCCGCTGCTCGCGGTGCGGGAGCTCTGACATGGCACGTCCCAAACTCGCTGTGTGGAAGCTGGCCTCATGCGACGGCTGCCAGCTCACCCTGCTTGACTGCCAGGACGAGCTGCTGGCCATCGCCGCCGAGGTGGACATCGTTCATTTCACCGAGGCGACCAGCACCGACCTGCCAGGTCCTTATGACGTGTCACTCGTCGAGGGATCGGTGACCACCGTGCAGGACGCTGCCCGCATCCAGCGGATCCGCGAGCAGTCCGGCGCGCTCGTCACCATCGGCGCCTGCGCGACCGCCGGCGGCGTCCAGGCGCTGCGCAACTTCGCGGACATCGCCGAGTTCACCGCGGCCGTCTACGCCCGGCCGGACTATATCGAGACGCTAGCCACGTCCACGCCCATCGCCGACCACGTCAAAGTCGACTTCGAGCTGCGCGGCTGCCCGATCGACAAGCGCCAGCTGATCGAGCTGATCTCCGCGCTGCTGGTCGGCCGGAAGCCGCAGATCCCAGGGCACAGCGTCTGCTACGAATGTAAGATCCGCGGCAACACCTGCGTCATGGTGGCCCACGGCACGCCCTGCCTGGGACCGGTGACCCAGGCCGGCTGCGGTGCGATCTGCCCGGCGTTCGGCCGCGGCTGCTATGGCTGCTTCGGGCCGGTGGCCGCGCCGAATACTGCCTCGCTGATCCCCCAGCTGGGCCGGCTTGGCATGACGGACGATGGCATCGAGCGGGTGTTCTCGACGTTCAACGTGGCAGCACCGGGATTCTCGCCGCAGACCCGGGCTAGGTCGGCCGACGAGAAAAGGAAGAGGTAGCCGCTCAGTCCGCTAGATCGCGCAGGACAGCCGCAGTGAGCCCGCCAACCGCGGCGGCGACTTCTGGCGTCAGGCCGACGCCGTAGCCGAACTCGGTCGCCTCCACGGCGTGCACGACGAGGCGGTCAGGCATCAGGTCGAGCGCCCGGGCCAGGCCGATCGCGTCGCCGAGTCCCAGGCCGTGCGAGCTGACTGCCCGCACCTCATCGACGTCGTCCCGGTCAAGTTCGAACCGGTGCAGCCGACCGATCGTGGCAGCTTGCGCACGGATCGCATCGACGACCAGCGCGAGGGACGCACCGGCCCAGGCCTCGATCAGCCTGGCCGGCTCGCCATCGCTGACCACCAGCTGGACGAAGGCTGGCACGCACTCACGCAGGCGAGCGAGCACCTGGGGTCCGACCCCGTCGTCGCGGCGGAACTCGTTTCCCACGCCGATCACCACGACGCGGCGTTCAGCGTCCGATTCATCAGCGGAGCCGATGCGCACAGTCCCGTCCGCTGGTTCGTTCATCCAAAATCCCATTCGTTCGCCAGGGTCAGTCCGGCCGAGCCGATCATCTCCGGCCGGTCCGACCGCTCATCACCGTCCGCCCGCTCACCGCCGGTCGATCCGCAAGTCCAGGAAATGGGTCGCACAGGAGATGCACGGGTCGTAGTTGCGGATCGCCTGTTCGCAGGCATGGGTCAGCGAGTGGTCATCGAAGTCGAGGCGATCCTGCACGAAGCCGCGGAGATCCTCCTGGATCGCGCCCTGATTCTGCGACGTCGGCGGCACGATGCGCGCGCTGCGCACGATCCCGGCAGCGTCAAGCTCATACCGGTGGTACAGCACGCCACGGGGCGCCTCGGATACGCCATGCCCGGTACCGGCGCGGGCGGTGGCTTCCTCGAATGGCCGAGCGGGCTGCTGATAGTTCGCGATCAGCCGGATCGCCTCCTCGATCGCGCAGACCATCTCAACCGCCCGGACGATGATGCTCTGGAACGGGTTGCGGCAAGTCGGCCCGAGGCCCGCGGCGCTGGCGGCCTGGGCCGCGAGCGGCGTCAGCCACTGCGAGTTCAGCGTGTACCTGGCAAGGGGGCCGGTCATGATGTGTCCGCTGTGGCCGGCCAGCCTGGCGTGCAGCGCCATCGAGTGCGGTACCTGCTCCTCGATGATGTGCTCTTCGTACTGCGCCGGGGTGAACTCCAGTCCCCCGCTGGTGACCAGAGTCCCGCGCTCGATCGGGTAGCTGCCGGGCATCCGCAGCGACAGCAGTTCGTGGTCGCAGCTGAAGTCGGGGAAGTCAAAGCCGGCCACCCAGCGAACGGTCTCCAGGGCCAGCTCAAGAGCACCCTCAAGCTGCCCGGCCAGCGGCGCCAGCTCGCTGGCCGTCGGCGCCCGGTAGAAGCCGCCGACCCGGACATTGACCGGGTGAATGGACCGGCCGCCAATCGTTGCCATGATCGCGTTGGCGGTCCGCCTGAGCGCGAGCCCGCGTTCCACGATCTCCCGGTGGTCTTGGGCGAGCTCGACGGCGCCCGGGTAACCGAGGAAGTCGGGTGCGTGCAGCATGTAGATGTGCAGCGCGTGGCTGGAAATCCACTCGCCGCAGTACAGCAGCCGCCGCAGATCCGCTAGCGGGCCGGTCAGGCTCACCCCGCAGACCGCCTCGATGGCCTGGCAAGCGCTCGTCTGGTACGCCACCGGGCAGATGCCACAGATCCGCGCGGTGATGTCCGGCGGTTCGGTGTAGGAGCGGCCGCGGAGGAACGCCTCGAAGAATCGCGGCGGCTCGTAGATGTCGAGCCGAACCTCCTCGACCTGCCCGGCATTGACCCGGACGTACATCGCGCCTTCGCCTTCGACCCGGGCCAGGCCCTTCGTTACCAGCGTGCGGTCAGCCCGATGCGTCATCTCCACCTCGCCAGCCCAGGCAGACTGCGGCTCCCCCGCAGCCACGCCGTGATTGTGTCCAGCCTCCCAGACGCGACAGCCTGACACCGAAGCGACCGGCGGGATAGGGCCGAACGGCCCGGTAGGCGAACCGCCGGGCTGGCTGCCTGGGCTGCGGCTTGTTTTCGGCACTGCCGGCAGTTTGGCCGCCAACAGCCTGAGCGCCGACCCCGGAGCCAGGCAAACACGACGCACCAGGGCCATCGGGCCAGTAAGAGATACATCGCGCGCGACGTGCGCACTTCCTGACTCATCCCGGGCTGCCCGGGCGGCGGGCTCTGGCGACACTAGGTGCGTCGCAGCAGCACAGCATGATCGTCGCCGTCCTCCAGGTGCCTGAGCATCCTCCAGCCAGTGCCCTCGACCAGAGCGGCCATCTGCGCGGCGGGAATGTTGTACTGCGGCCACCATGGCGTGGCCAGGTCCCGGTAGCGGATGCGCAGGTGCACCTGCGGTGAGCCGGCCGGAGTAACAGAATCGCCCACCAGGACCGCCCCCGGCGCGGCAAGCTCCGCCAGTTCGCTGCTGGTTCGCAGCCGCCAGTACACAACGGTTGCGTCACGCGCACGTGGCGCGGGGACGGTCAATTCGGCGATGACTAACACGGCGGTTTCTCCTTATAGCTGGAGCGGGCAGGACCGCTGCCAGGTGGCAAACGCCGAGCGGCTCGGTGGCATCGCTGAGGGTCAAGCCAGCCGGCGCAGTGCCCTGGCAAGTGATCGCTTATCGGTTTCTCCCGCAGAGGTAGCCGAGCGATCCAGTACCAGGCCAGTCACGCTGACCCGCAGGCCATCAGGCCCGGCACCAGCGCCAGGCGCCTGGTGCGCGCCGGCGCCTATGCCACCTGCCATCCAGGCCCGTGCTCGCGGAGCCCGGACGCTTCCAACGGGCCACCTGCGGGTCACCGGCGCCAAGCTTGCGGCGCGGCTGGCCGGCGAGATGCTCGCTAGTGCCGCTGTCGCGGGCCTGTCTGGTGGCCGGGTCCTGGGCTCGGTCGGGGGTATCAAGCAGCCGGTACAGCAACCCGGCCAGCTCATGTGCCGTCGGTGCGGACACCAGCCCTGCTGGACCTGCCACGGCCCACCAGGCCAGGGTGGAGTGCCCAAACCAGGCGGGCACGCCAGCGAACCGACGTGCCAGCGCCGCTTCACCCTCGCGGACCGCCGCATGGTACGGATCGTGTGATGTCCCGGCGACGGCAGGATTGGGGCCAGGCCAGGCAATCTGCGCCCACACCAGCCGACCCCGCTGGTCGCCAGTGAACCCTGTACGTACGGACAGGCCGTGCACCAGGAGCAGGCCACGTCCGCGTTCCCCATCCGGGTCATCGATTACCTGCGGCTCGGCCGTGCCACCACTGTCAACAACTGCCACTTGCACCACGGATTCATGCCAGGTGACCTCCACTGCGAACCAGCCGCCATCCCGACCGCTAGCGGTGTGCCGGATCGCATTACTGGCCAGCTCAGTGACGATACTGAGCACGTCGTCGCGCGCCGGGCAGTCAGGGAGCAACGACGATAGCCATCGGCGCAACCCCGAAAGCTCCTGCTGGTGGCCTGGGAACACCCGGCGCCACCGCCAATGTGGCGCTAACGGTGACTGCGGGCTGCTGGAACCCCCGCGGGCCCCGCTGGCAGTCGGCATCCATCCTCCCTCTCCGCGCCGGTACGGTCCACCGACGTGAGGATGACCATAGCATGTAATATTCACAGTGAATATGCATAACAGATATTTCTGGCATCCGGCAGACAGCTCCGGCCTGGCGTAGGCTAACGGGCTGACCATGCGCTAGCCCTGATCCAGCTGGCATGCGGGAGGGCGCAGCAATGCCCGTAGGCAGCGAGGGGCCGACTGTCTGGCTTCGGCGGCTCGGCATGGAATTGCGTGCTCTGCGCGAGGCCGCTGGCCTGAACTCGCACCAGGCTGCAGCGGAACTGGGCTGCTCGCAGTCGAAGATCAGCCGGCTGGAGACTGGTAAGTCCCCAGTGAGCGTCCGGGATGTGCGGGACTTGCTCGACCTGTATGGGGTCACTGATGAGCAGCAGCGCGAGCGCCTCGTCGGCTTGGCCCGGGAGTCGC
>Ga0116221_1001512_pt1 | contig 15511 bp, 17 predicted proteins | sample Sb_taG_5_FD_88965 | JGI IMG/M metagenome (GOLD analysis project Ga0116221, IMG submission 88965) | Peat soil microbial communities from Weissenstadt, Germany - Sb_50d_8_FC metaG | ecosystem: Environmental > Terrestrial > Soil > Wetlands > Peat | place: Germany: Weissenstadt | collected 2010-09-21 | reverse complement strand
TCCGTATGGCCACACGCACAAGAAGCAGGAGGAGGTGTACGTGGTCCTGCTCGGGAGCGGGCGGATGAAGCTCGACGACGAAATCGTCGAGCTCAAGGAATGGGACGCGGTGCGCGTCCCGCCCGGTACTTGGCGAGGCTACGAGGCCGGGCCGGAGGGCCTGGAGATCCTCGTCATCGGCTCGCCCAGTCTGGGCGAGGCTCGGCGCGAAGACGTCGAGGGCCAGCGCGACTGGTGGGCTGACTAGCGCCAGGTCGGTGAACATCAAGCGGGAGGCGAGGCCGACGCCGCCGATGCCGATGTCCTTTCCGAGCTGTCCTTGAGCCTGGAGATCTCCTCGCCGACGCCGTCCCTGACCAGCCTGGTGTTGCCCACCACGCTCTGAAGCGGCTGGCGGCGGGCGGGCCGGTCAGCCGATCTGCTCGGCCAATGCGACGATGATGCCCTCGGGGCCGCGAACGTAACAGAGCCGATAGCTGTCCTCGTACTGCTCCAGCTCGCCAACGAGTTCGGCGCCGTGGGTGCGCAGGCGGGCAAGGACGTCCTCAATGTCTTCGACAGCGAACATGATGCGACGTATGCCCAGCGTGTTCGCCGGTGCGTTTTCCGGCTCAGCGCTGACCGCCGTCGGCGTGTGGAACTTCGTCAGCTCAAGCCGGCCGTGGCCATCGGGGGTCCGCATCATTGCGATGTCGACTCGGACGTCGTCGAGCCCGACGACACGGTCCACCCAACGTCCCTCGACCGGCGCCTCGCCCTCCAGCTCCACACCAAGCTCGACAAAGAACGCAGTAGCAGCCTCAAGGTCGTCGACAACGACGCCGACGTGGTCCATCCGCCGAATCGTCACGTGCTCGATGGTAGGGCACGAGCGGGCCCGTCGGTGAACTGCCCCAGGGACGGAAGCGCGTGCGGCTCCTCTCGTCCGCAGCGAGCGTGAGCATCGTGCCCTGTCGTACCCTGCGCCTTATGCGCCACAGGCGACCGCGCGTGAGAGCAGTAGCTCGCGCTCGCGCGCGTTGTCGCACTGCTCGGCTGCGCGCTCGAACTCCTCGCGGGCCTCCGCCATCCGCCCCAGGCGCACGAGGATGTCGCCGCGTACGCCGGGCAGCAGATGGTAGCCACGCAACGCGGGCTCGTCGGCGAGCGAATCGACGAGCTCGAGCCCGGCCTCGGGGCCGAAGGCCATCGTCACGGCCACGGCGCGGTTGAGCTCCACGACCGGGGAGCCGGTGAGGGCCGCCAGGCCGTCGTAGAGCGCGACGATCCGCGGCCAGTCGGTTCCCTCGACACTCCGGGCCCGCGCGTGGCAGGCGGCGATCGCGGCCTGCAGCGTGTACGGCCCCAGCGCGCCACTGAGCTCCTCGGCTCGCCGAAGCTCGTTCAGGCCGCGCTGCACGAGCAGGTGGTCCCAGCGCGCGCGGTCCTGATCGGCGAGCAGCACCGGCTCCCCGTGTGGCCCGACCCGTGCCCGCAGCCGCGAGGCCTGGAGCTCTATCAGGGCCAGCAGGCCGTGGACCTCAGCCTCGCGGGGCATCAGCGCGGCCAGGATCCTTCCCAGCCGTAGCGCGTCCGCGCACAGCGCCGGGCGGATCCAGTGCTCGCCGGTGGTCGCCCTGTAGCCCTCGTTGAACACGAGGTAGATCACCTCGAGCACGGCAGACAAACGCTCGGTCAGCTCGTCGCGACTGGGGAGCGCAAACGGCACGCGCGCCTCGGCGAGCGTGCGCTTGGCGCGAACGATGCGCTGCGCGACCGTCCCTTCGGAGACGAGGAACGCGCGCGCGATCTCCGGTGTCGACAGGCCGCCGAGCAGACGCAGCGTCAGCGCGACGCGCGCCTCCCGGGACAACACCGGATGGCACGTCATGAAGATCAGGCGCAGCACATCATCCTGTACCTCCTCGACCTGCGCGGCCAGGTCGGGCCGATCGAGCTGCTGGAGGATTTCCAGCTCGCGGCCGATCAGCTCCCGCTTACGCTCGAACGTGACTCGCCGGCGCAGCTCATCGATGCCCCGGCGCTTGGCGGTGGCCATCAGCCATGCGCCCGGCTTGTCCGGGATGCCCGACGCGGGCCACTGCTCGAGCGCGGCGACAAGCGCGTCCTGGGCCAGGTCCTCTGCCACCGCCACGTCGCGCACGATGCGAGTCAGCCCGGCTATCAACCGGGCCGACTCGATCCGCCACACAGCGTCGATCGCACGATGGGTGGCCGACGGGCTCACAGGCTAATTCTGGGTTGCCTGCTCGCGCAGCCGCTCGTTCGCCTCGCGCAGCTCCGGCGTCAGCTGCTCGCCGAAGTCGCCGGCCTCGAAGATCTGGCGCAGCTCGATCTCGACACCGCCGTCGAACGGCGCTCGCTTGAGCCACTCGATCGCCTCCTCGCGCGACGCGCATTCCCAGACCCAGTAGCCCGCGACGATCTCCTTGGCCTCGGTGAACGGACCGTCGATGACGGTGCGCTCGCCGCCGTCGAAGCGGACCTTTGCGCCCCTGGACGTCGGGTGCAGGCCCTCGCCGGCCAGCATCACGCCCGACTTGACGAGCTCTTCGTTGTACTTCGTCATTGTTCCCAGACCCTCGGTGCTGGGCATCACGCCCGCCTCCGACTCGGGGCTCCCGGGGACCAGAACCATAAAACGCATTGCTATCTCCTTTGTGGTGAGGTGGTCACTACCCACACGTCGAACGAGACTGGACGAAATCGACACCGCCCGGGTGCCTGACGTGCGCGGGCGTATGGTGCTTGCACGATGTGTGAGGGCGACTGCGGCCCGGTGGGCGGGTCAGCCGCGCAACGGTGGGATTCGCTCAGCGCCCCGCGGCCCCGAGCTCGTCCGTTCGTCCGGCTTGCAGGCGGGACCACTGGGCGGTGGGGCGTCCGTTGGTGCGTAGATGGACATTACGGGCGACTGTGGCCAGCCGGCGGGCGAGTCTTCTACCCGGCACCTGGAAGCGGCGGGTGCGCGCGGCCGAGGGCGCGGCGCAGGGCGCGAAAGCGCCGTTCGGAGGCCTCAATGGCGCTGCACGAGGTCAGGGGCGACATCCGATGGTCTGCTTCGGGGTCGTTCGGGCGCGGCGTGCCGGGGACGCGCACGGAGAAGCTGCCGACGAGCTCGCCGAGTTTTTCGTATTTGTACGCGTACACGACTTCGCTCTTGGATCTGTAGGTTTCGTCGGGCTCGAACAGGCTGATCGTGCCGTGGATCTGCTCGCCGGTGGGCAGGGGACAGGTGGTCGTGCTCACGGTCTGGCCGGCGGCGATGTCCGATTCGGTCCGCCAGTTGCCGTGGTTTTCATTGCGCGTGCCCGGCACGTACCAGGCGAAGTTGTAGCCGCTCTGCGCGTTGTCGAGCGCGACGCGCGATCGGAACGCGAGGCGCAGCTCGTAGCCGCCGGCGCGCGTGCGGATCAGCTTCGCGCTGACCGGCGTCTGCACCTGCGCGTGCGTGTATGACAGCGACGGCGGCGCTACGTAGCCGACCGGCACCTGCATGCTCGGCGTGCACGCGTAGGAGCCGCCGATCCAGCTGCGCGAGGTCAGGTGGCAGGTCGCGCCGTCGCGGTAGTGCAGTTCGGTGATCGGGCCGTCGACCGGCACCACGCCGCCCGTGCCGACGCCTTTCAGCAGCTGGCCGGGGGTGGCGCGCGTGACGATCAGGTATGCGCCCTCGGGCCCGCTCGTCGCGAGCGTGTGGCGCTGCCCGTCGAGCACGTATGTGACGCTCTTTGCGTCCGGGCCGAGCAGCCCGAAGTACAGGTTGCGCTCGTCCTTGAGCGGGCATCCCGGTTCGCGCTGCTGGTGCCCGCCCGCCGGTGAACCCGGCGCGTAGCAGCGGCTCTGCCATGCGCTCGCCGGCTGCTCGCCCCACATGTCGTTGATGTACAGACGGTGGTAGCGGTCGAGCGCGCTGCACCAGTCGCCAAAGCCAGCGCCGCCGCTGGAGACGCTCAGCTCGTGGTAGCGCCCGTCGTCGCCGAACGCGTCGTCCTCGCCGACCGCGACGAGCTTGCCGTCGACGACGCGCGCGACCTCGACGCAGCCGAGGCCCCTGCTCGTCGTGAACTCGCGCATGCCCCACGGCGCCCCGCCCGCCGGGTCCGGCGTCGAGACCGGCAGCATCCGCACCGTCCCCGGCGTAAGCGCGCCTTCGCCCGTTGTCGGCGCCGTGAACAGCTGCACGCGCGACACCGGCGCCGGCGAGCCGAACTGGATCACACCGCTCGCGAACGCGGCACCGGCTAGGCCGAGTGTGACCGCGAGCGAGATCAACGGGGTCCGGTGCCATCCGCGACGCTGAGCGCCACGGCCAAACATCCCAAGGCGGCGAGAGCGACTGCGGGCACGCCGGCCGGCGGCGTCATGCAGCTGGCTTCGGACCTGCGGCAGGAGAGTCATGGTTGCTCCTCCAGTTCGGCTCTGAGCTTTGAAAGGCCACGGCTGACTCGCTGACGTACCACGAGCTCCGATGTCTGAAGCTCCCCCGCGATGTCCGGGTAGGAGCGCTCATCGACGATCCGTGCGCGAATGGCGTCCCGCTGAAGCGCCGGCAGTCGATCGAGCAGCTCGATCACCCAGTCGTTCGCGCTGGCGGCGCTCTCGACCCGCTCGAGTTCCTCCGCGGCGAGCTCGATCGGCTCGCGGATGCCCAGCCTACGGCGCGCGTCGGCCTCGACGCGCCCGCGGCGAAGGCTCTTCAGGAGCTTGTTGTGCGCGATCGAGAACAGCCAGCCCGCGGCTGACGGCGTCTCGGGTCTGTAGCGGTGTGAGGCGCCGAGCGCCGCCGCGAACACCTCGGCCGTCAGATCGGCCGCCACTTCCGGATCGCCGGTGCGACGAGCGAAATAGCCGACGACAGAGCCCTCGTAACGGTCGTAGAACGCGGCGAACGCGTCCGGGTTCGAGCGCGATGCCGCCAGCAGCTCGCCGTCGCTGGCCTCGAGGAAGTCCACAACCGTGTTAACCCCGAGCGGGCGATTCTGTGACCGATCCGTCAAAAAATAGGCCCGCCGACCGCGACGTGGCCCTTGTCGTGTCGGTTCTGGACATCACGGGCCGGCGGCCATGAGATTCTCCCCCATAGGCGGCCGTTGAATCTCCCCACTGGTGGCCACCGGATCTCCCCCCATGGACGGCCATCTGATCTCCCCACCGTTCTGTCCTGAGCGGGCTGTAGTCCCGGGTGCCGAAGGCGCGCGACTCAGGGTTGGCAACGCCGAACGCGCGTCGTGCCTGGTTGGCTCGCCTACCTATTCAGATCCAGGGCGGTGAAACGTGATCTCAATACGCACTGACGTAGCGGAGCCAGCGTGTTTCTTTGCGATGACCGTCCAACGGCCGGGCGTCTGATTCGCGCCGATGGCGAACCGCTGGAAGCAGTGCACCCGTGTGCCCGTAATCGCACACGCTTCTCGCTGGTGCGTCGTTTCGAGCAGCCATAGGTGTTCTCCGTCGGACTTCAGCACTTCCACTTCGAAATCGGCGCTCGCCGGAGCGTTGATTCGCACGTCCCACGTATCGTGCGGCACCGCTGTGATCTGGAAGCGCGCCGTTGAGCGGCCACGCTGCAGACGCAGCACCGCTTCCTGGGGGCCTCCGATGAGCGAGGAGAGCGGAGCGGGTGTGGAACTGGCTGTCTTTGGCTGCGGCGCTGGCGCAGTGCCGGACCCGCAACCGATCATCAACAGTGCTCCCGCACCGGCCATCAGCGAGTAGATGGCCTTGCGCACTCGACGGACTTTACCCCAGCGTCCCATTACACCGGCAGTGTCACCGTGAGGTGGCGAAGGAGCCGGATGCGTGCTTCCTCGGCGTTTCGCCCGCCGCCCGCCACGACGATCCATGCGTTGCCTTCGCGCTTGGCGGTCATGGGCCCTTGGGGGGTGTATTCGCCGGTGCCGTTGTAGAGGCCGGGGACCTGGGGGACGGGGATAAGGCCCGGTATCGCGGCCGGCGTGGTGCGTCCGGGGTTGGCGGCGTCGAGTAGGACCGCTGCTCGCATGGCATATCCGGGGAGGTAATACTCGGTGTCGACGCAGGACAGGAACCCTCGCCCGACAACCTGCGAGGGATACGGGCGTATGGCTGTGGCGACTTGCTCCCACTCGGGAGTGGCCCTTGCGAGTCCGGAGACGCGCAGCTGGCATGGACCTCTCAGTGGGGCGGCGGGCGGATTCCAGTCGCGAAACCACACCGCTCCGTAGTCGCGGGATTCTGTGATGGGCTTGCCCCGCGCGTCGAGGGGGACAACGGTCGGTGACGAGACGGCGACGGCGCCCGGCCGATTGGGTGATCCATGAAGGGGTGTGTGGATGATCGCGACACGCAGACCGTAGGGAAGTCCCGCCAGCGCTTTGGTGGCGAGGAGCCGGGCGCCGTTCACCAGGAAGTAGGCGACGCGTGGCGCGGTGATCTCAGTCGTGGTCACGTCGCTGTCGCCGTGAGTCCAGCCCGAGGTGCCGGTGAGGAGAGGGTGGCTGACAGTAGGAAGCGGACCGCAGGTGCCGCCGCCCCCGCCGCTCTTTTCGAGGATGATCACGCACCAGCCAGCCTGACCGCCATCGAGGTTTGGCGACAGCCGTACGCTGATGGGCTGCGAGGCCGATCCGGGATAGCGCGCCAAGAGCGGCGACGGTTCGGGCGGCAGGTGCAGCGGCGCTTCTGTTGGTGTGGTCCCACCCGTTGTGGCAGCGATCAATATCCCTGCGCCCGCGAGCGCCAGGAGCACGGCAAGTGACGCGCGAAGTCGCCGTGAGCGTTGTCTGCGTCGGGCCTCTTCGATGACGCCCTGATCGGGGCCGGTCGGATTCGCGGCGGGCGGAGCAGGAACGGGGTCGTGGATGAGCAGCTGCGACATCGGTCAGCGGAGACCCTGGATGATCGAGATCAGCTCGTCGGGTTGGTAGCCCTGTTGGCGCGCGAAGCCGACGAGCTCACGAGCACGAGCGGTCACCGCGCCTCGCTGCGGGGTTCCGCTGACGCGCACACCGAGCCCGCGGCGGAACTCCAGGAGGCCTTCCTCGCGCAGAGCGCGCAGGGCGCGCAGTACCGTGTTCGTGTTAACGCCCATCACGGTTGCGAGGTCCTTGGCCGGAGGTAACCGATCTCCCGGGCCGGCGTCGCCTTCGGCGATCGACCGGCGGATCTGGGCGGCGACCTGATCGTGCAGGGGCGTGGGGTCCGAGCGGTCGATGCTGTCCAGCATTGTGCTATTCATATTAGCACCATGCTTATCACCGTGAAGGGGGCGCCAGCGTGCCAATGACCGCCCCGCCGCCCCAGGTAACGCCCTCCCCTGCTGTCGAGATCGAGGACGGAGTCATCGAAGAGGCGCGCCGCCGGCAGCGCCGCAGACGACAGCGGACCGCGGCGCTGATCGTGCTGGTGGGCGTCGGGGCGCTCGCCGCGATCGTTCTCGGCGGCGGTGGCTCGGGGACGGCGCCGCGGCCGAAGGGCGAGCACATCTTCACGGTGGCAACCCCTGCGAGGCGGGCCCCCATACCGCGCGGCGCCAGCCTTACCCCCAACCTCACGGGCGGCGCGTATGGATGGTGCCTGACGGTCGACGGCGGTGGCAGCTGTCCGATAGTCCCCACCGATAGCGGCGAACTGGACTGGGGCCTGGTGGGCACCGAACCGCGAAAGGACACGGAAGTGATAACGCTCATGCTCGGCCCGCAGGCGGTCGCGGTGCTCGTGGACGGCAAGCGTGTGCCAGCGGTCACAATCGACTCGCTGCCATACCACCTGCGGGTAGCAACGATCACGATCTCGAGACCGAGCGCACCGGCCGGGGACAGGGGCAACGGGCCGCCGCCGCCCGAGGCGCTCACGCCGCAGTCCCTGCTCGCCGTCGATGCGCAGGGACACATCCTGCGCTCGACACACCCCGCCGCCGGCGGCCCCTCGGTGAGGACCATCTGGTGGAAACGGCCGACCGCCCTCCCGAAGGGTCCGTGCCAGATCTACGCGCACGGCGTCCCTGGGCTGCTGCCCGAGTGGGGTCACGTGGCCGCGTCGATCGCGCCGTACCCCAAGCAGATCGTCGGCCGCGCGTTCTACTCGTGCATCGACACCGAGTACTACCTGCACAACTGGCCGTTGGACGCGGCGATCCTGCTCGACGCCCAGCACCCGGGTATCGTTCCCGCGGCGATCCCTGGGCTCGAGCGACTGCGCCGGGCACCGGACATCTACAACGGGCACGGAGATGGATTCCACGGCCCGGAGACCGCGATCCGCAAAGGCGACGCGTGGCTGATCGTCGCCGGCGGCAGCGGGCTAGGACAACGCGAGGAAGTGCTGCGCCACCTGACCACGAGCGTGCGGCTATGAGTAGAAGGAGGTCACTATGGCGGTGAGCACCCCGGCACTGACATCGCTAATCGAGGACGGCGTGATCGAGGAAGCCAGGCACCGCCGGCATCGACGCCACATACGCGCCGTACTGGTGGGCATGCTCCTCCTCCTCGGCGGCGTCGGTCTTCTGCTGGCTCACCTGGCGGGCGGCGGAGCGTCTTCGAAAACGCCGACGAACACGGCTGGCTCTCTGCCCGCGGTTTCCCACGACGGATCTCTTCAGGTTTCGCTGTCGCCCAACCTGGAACCGGGGCGGCCAGGCTGGTGTGTGTCTGCCGCGGTGCATGGCTTTGCGCTCGGCTTCGGGTGCGCTTCTCTGCTGACGCGAGCCCACCCGTTTCTTGGCGAAGACTGGGCGTGGGCTCCGGGCGCTAGATATGCCACGAGCCTGGTGCTCACGCCTGCGAAGGTGAGGTCCATCCTCTTCAACGGGCACCGTGTTCTGACGCGCGCGGTGCCCGGCGTACCTTTTGGCCTGCGTGTAGCGGTGCTGGAAAGGCCCGTTCGTGTCCGCACTGTGGCGCGATCCGCACGGGTGGCCACGGTAGGGGCTGGGCGGCTCACGCTCGGACCCCCGCGACTGATCACGCTAGACGGCAGGCGGGTGACCGAAGGGGCAGAAACCCGGGAGTCAATGCCGGTTCGGTATTGGCAGCAACCCGAAGCCCCGCCGCGCGGGCTTTGTGAACTGCATGCTTCCGCTCTGAGTGGGCTGGTCGAGAAGTGGGGTGGGGTCGTGACCACGATGCGAAGCACCCCTGGCCAGATCGTCGGAGACGGCTTTGTGCCATGCCTTGACACCGGGTACATTCTCGACGGGCATGCAATCCAGGCTGCGATCCTCCTCGACGTCTCCCAGCCAGCTCACAAGTTGCCCGGGCCGATACCCGGCCTGCTGCCCATCCCGGGGGATCAAGGCTTCTACAACACCGCGCAGAGCCTCGGATATGTCAACCCAATGACCGCGGAGCGCCAGGGCAACGCATGGATCGTCCTCGCCGGCGGCGGACGCAACGCCGAGGGAGTGCGCCTCACGCTGCTGCACCACCTGACAGGGACCGTGCGGCTGTGAAACCGCGAGCGCTCCTCAGAGCCGCAGCGTTTGCCGCGGGGGCCTCACTCGCCCTCGCGCTTGCGGTGGTGCCGGGCGCGGCCGCCGCGAAGGGCGGCGAAAAGAGGATCGCCTGCCCGAGGCAGGCCAAGGCTGCACTGCCGCTGTCCGCTCACGCGACCAAGAAGGCCGCGCAGGCTGCGCTGGCGGCAGCACCCAAGCGCTACAAAGACCTCAACGTGAAAGGCGCAAAGGTCGTCTGGTCGAAGGTCGCGACCGCGGCGGGAGCGCGCGGTGGCGAGGTCGCCTTCCAATGCGGTAAGACGATCCAAGCGAGGACAGTCGTCGTTGAACTTCGTTTCCCGAAGGAGCTGCCGAGCGCGAGCCTATCCGAGGGTGTCCTCTTCGTCTCGCGCTTTAGGAGCAACTATGAGGTCTGGGAGGTAGCGCACTGACTGTCCGCGGCGCCGAGACGATCGGGCGCTTCTCCTTCGCGCTGCCGTAGCTGTCACAAGCGAGCGTGTAGTGCAAGGTATCGGTAGTGGGCTCATACGACGATCCTCGAGACGACGACGAGTTGCTGCTCGCGACGGCCACCGGCGATGGCGGCGCCTTCGCGGCGTTCTACGGTCGGCATGTCGCCGAGGTGCTGGCGTTTCTTGTGCGCCGGGTGGGCTCCGAGGAGGTCGCGGCCGACCTCGCCGGCGAGACGTTTGCGGCGGCGCTTTTGGCCTGCGAGCGCTACCGGGCGGGCGAGGCGCCGGCGTTGGCGTGGCTGCTCGGGATAGCGCGCAACAAGCTGCGTGAGAGCGCGAGACGCGGGAGCGTCGAGATCGAAGCCCGGCAGCGCCTGGGAATGCCCGCGATAGCGTTCGAGGACGAGGACATCCTGCGTGTGCAGGAGCTGGCGAGCGTGGGTGAGGAGGCGCTGGAGTTGCTCGATCAGCTCCCTCGCGCGCAGCGGGACGCGGTTCGCGCGCGAGTCCTCGAGGAGCTGGACTACGAGCGGCTCGCGCTTGAGCTCGGACATTCTGAGCAGGTGGTCCGCCAGCACGTCAGTCGAGGACTTCGGCGACTGCGAACACTGATGGAGGAGAAGCCATGAACGATCACCTCGACCAACTGCGGCAGGCGCTCAGTGACGCCGCCACGCGCGAGTACGGTGCTCGTGCCCACAGCGGCGGGCAGCGGCGGGAGACGATGCTCCCGGGAGACGACGATGATTCCAAGGCGCGCCGCACCTGGGTACAGTCGTCCAGTCGCTGGCCTCCGTTCGCGTCGGCCGCCCTGGCGCTGGCGATCTGCGCGACCGCCGGCGCGGCGATCGTGGCGCTCGTCGATCGCGGCTCGGCGCCGTTGACAGGGACCGTGCCCAGCCTGCGCGCGCTTCACTACGACGTGCCCCTGACGCCGGACCTGGAGGCCGGCGACGCCGGCTGGTGCAGCGACCCGCGCTTCTCGATCAGCGGTGTCCGATCGTCGTATAACGGCGGCGGGGCCTGCGCGCCGTCCTATCGACCGGGCTCACCGATCGTATTGGCCGGCGGGGAGCCGATCAGCAACGCGGCGGAGCTCTTGAAATCCTCACACACGCCGGTGAGCGCGCGGCAGGGCCACACGAACCTGTTCTGGGCGATCGTCACCTCACGCGTGGCGGCCGTACGCCTGAGCCCGGGGCATGTCGTCTCGGCGCGACGCGATGACCGCCTGCCCTCGGGGTGGAAGGCGGTGGTCGCGTTCGTGTCCGGGCAGATCGACCCAGTGGCCCTGGACAGAGCCGGGAGCGTCATCGCCATGCCGTCGAATGGCGGAACGCCGACGATTGTGCGAGCGCTGACGCGCTCGGTGAAGCCTGGCCGTCCAGCCGCGTCGAGCCCGTGCTCGATCCACGCGCCGCGCCTACCTACTGTGACGGCCTCCTGGGGAGTTCTCGCCACGAGTGTGCCGGCGTTGGGCGCCGGCGTGAGCGCGAACGTGCTCTTCAGCTGCGCACGCAGCTGGTACTCGATCAAGGGCTACACCGAAGCGGCCTCAGCCGCGATCCTCCTGGACGCGCAGCATCCGCACCGCGTAGCGCCCGCGCTGCCCGGCCTCACACCCACCGGGAACCCAGGGATCTTCGCCGAGGACGGCGGGGCGGACGGACCGCTGCTGGCCAGACGCGTCGGACGAGCGTGGCTCGTCGTGCAAGGACCCTCCACCTCGATCGACCTACCACTGCTCGACGCGCTGCACGCCGAAGGCACCGCCATCGACTCTGCTGGCCAAAGATGAGGCTACACCGAGTGCTTGATCTTCAGGCTCTGGGAGAACGTGATTTATGTGTTTCTGTTTCTCCCTATCCCAAAACTCAAGGGCTGAATCTCGTATCGAACCCTCACACGGGGAATCCTCACCACGGCGCGCTGACATGAATGCCTGGTGTAAAGGCCCTCCCGCTCAGAGTGCTCGAATCACGGAGAAAACAGGGCTCGGATTGCGGAACGAAACAGCCTCGGATTGCGGAAAAAAACAGCCTCGGATTGCGGAAAAAAGCGATAAGCTGTCTGCATGGCTCCGCTTCTTTCTGAGATTGTCGAGCGTCGTCTCGACGAGGTGGTGAGCCGGCGGATGGAGCTTGAGCCGGTCGTCGTGCTCCAGGGTCCGCGCGCCGTCGGGAAGTCGACGCTGCTGCGGGCGCTGGCCGTCTCGCGGGGCCGGGAGGTCATCGACCTCGACGATCTGGGTACGCGCGATGCGGTTGCTGCTGACCCGGCGCTGTTCGTGCGCGGTGAGGGCCCGGTGCTAATCGACGAGTTTCAGCATGTGCCGGAGTTGCTCGACGCGATCAAGGCCGAGCTCAACCGTGACGGTTCTCCCGGTCGTTACGTGCTCACTGGCTCGACCCGGTACGCGACACTGCCCGCGGCGGCGCAGGCGCTCACCGGTCGTGCTCATCGCGTCGACGTCCTGCCGCTCTCTCAGGGGGAGATAGCGGGAGTCCGCGAGGACTTCGTCGAGGTGCTGCTGAACGACCCCAGCTCGCTGGTGGAGCGGACCACATCCGCGACCGCGCGCGAGGAGTACGTCGGCAGGGTCGTGGCGGGAGGGTTCCCGATGGCACTTCGCCGTGCGCGGGCCGCCGATCGTGCCCGCTGGTTTGACGATTACATCGAGCTGATCATCGAGCGCGATGTTCTGGAGCTGACGCGCGTGCATCAACGCCGGCAGTTGCCGCTGCTGTTGCGCCAGCTCGCCGGCCAGACCGCTCAGGTGCTCAACGTCGCCAACGCCGCACGGGCGGTCGGTATGGAGAGATCCACCGCGGAGAGCTATACCAAGCTGCTGGAGACCGTCCTCCTCGTGCACCGGCTCCCGGCTTGGGGCACGACGCTTGGGCCGCGTGTCGGCGCGGCGCCGAAGGTGCATGTTGTGGACAGCGGGCTCGCCGCGCGTCTGTTGAGCTTGACCGAGGACAAGCTCGGGGCGGCCACAGCACCCGCCCTCACCGAGTTCGGACACCTGCTGGAGACGTTCGTCGTGGGGGAGGTGAGCAAGCAGCTCGACTGGCTCGATGAGCCCGTCGCTCGCGGGCACTGGCGCACACACGACGGTGACGAGGTCGATCTGGTGCTCGAGCGCGAAGATGGCAAGATCGCCGCGCTCGAGGTCAAGGCAGCTTCACGCGTCACCGCTCGCGAGCTGCGAAGCATGCTCAAGCTCCGCGGCAAGCTTGGAAGTGAGTTCCTGGGAGGCGTAGTGCTCTACACCGGCGCGCGGGCATACACCCACGACGGAGTGCAGATCGTGCCTGTCAGCCGGCTCTGGCGTCGTTGATCAATGGCTCGGCAGGCTGGCCGATCTCCGATCGCTCGCGCGTGGGGTGGGGGTGGCGGAGACGATCGAGTGTGCCGTCCAAAGCGCTGCGTATGTTGACTGGCATGACTCGCAACGCGGCCGCCAACGGCCATCCAATCGAGTTCTGGCTGACGGTCTTCCCGGCAGCCGGGATCTTCATCGCTGGCTGGGGGTCTCTTCTTCTGAGGGCGATCAATCGCCTGTGCCACGAGGTCGCCCAGCCGGAGACCCGTGCCGCGTGGCTGAGGAATGTGGCGCGCGGTCAGCCGCTCCGGGCGCGTCAGGTGATCGCGTTGTGGCTTTGGTCTAACTTCAACGCCGGCACATGGTCAGATGACGCCTTCGACCTCGGTGGTTGGATCACACGGGGCACGCTCGCAGGTATCACCTTCGGCCTCCTGGCCTACCTCTTCCAGCTCGTGATCGGCTAGCATTCGTATGGTGACCATCAGCGAATACAGCCCAGCTCGCCTACGTCGAAGCCCTCGCGCCAGGCGCTTCGCGGTCGCATACGTCGCCGGGGTCGCGTGCATGCTTCTGCTTGGGCTCGTCAAGGCCATCGTGGGCTTCTCTGATGCGCTCTTCACCGACCTCGCGCTTGCATTGCTGGTCGTCTTCTGCGCCGTCGCCATGCCGATCGTCATGCTTGGATCACAGCTGCATTCCAATCGCGACCAGCCCGACGCTCGTCGTCCGAGCCTACGCTTCTCGCTCGTTCGTTACGGCCACAGAGAGCACAAGCCGTAACCGATCAGCCGTCGGCAATGGCCTGGCGGTGATCGTTCTCGCGCCAGGTTTTTGACCGCGCGGCGCGGAACGCTTCCGGCGTCGCGTATCGCGAGATGGTGTTGGACTGTCTTGGGGAATGCCTCGGCGGTGACGGCGAGTTATCGGCGGGTGCTCAGGCCGCGCTGCAGGGATTGGGAGATCGCAAGCTCGATCTGCTCGTTGGTGCCGCCCTCGCGGTCGTCACGGCTTGGCGCGCGGTCAGGTGGCCGGCCTGGCGCTCGGCCAGGCGGTATAGGAGGTCCGGACCGAAGAGGTCACCGGTTCGTTCGACTTTCCCGTTCATTGCGGTGACAGTATGAATATGCAGAAAGGCCGACAACACCGGAAGATGCCGGCAGACGAGGCTCCCGGGGGCGGGCGTCCAAAGCACCACTGAGGGGTGCGTGTGGCGGCGTTCCCGTGATCGCCGTGGGGTCGCTCCTGAAGCACGGTGCATCGACGCTCGCTAGAGCAGAGCGTGGTTGGACGAAACCGGGTCGCTCCCGCTGGGCGCTGAGGGATGCACGGCCCGGCCTGCTGGCCGATCTCCGATCGGTCGCGCGTGGGGTGGGGTGGGGGAAGGGTGCGGCCGAGAGCCGTCCAAAGCAAGCAGTACGTTGATTGGCATGGATCGAACCAGCACCCGGCGCCGGCGCCGGCCAGCCGCGGTTCCGCTCACGGCGGGGCCCGTAGCCTGAGCGTGGCGCGATGGGACGCAGGCAGCGAGAGAGCGAATTTCAGAACCTCAGCGACGAGGAGGTTGAACGCCGCGCGCGAGACAAGAGCCTTCCGGCGGTGGAGCGTCGTCGCTACCAGCGCGAGGAGAAGTTCCGTGGGCTGCGAAGCAAGCGTAAGCGGCGATGAGGGGGGGTATCATGGTGAGCATGGACAGTGGCCGGTATCGATTGAGGACGTGGCTGCGTGGGCGTGTGCCCGTCGCGCTGGCCGACCGCGTGCCGAAGGGTGCTCGCGACTGCGGTGCTCATGAGTGGTATCGCGCCGATGAGCAGACGTGGCGTTGCTACCACTGCAAGCCAGCCCTCTCGAGGTCTTCGCCGTGGAGCAGCGAGGAGCAGCTTCAGCACACTCTTGGCGGGATCGACTCGACGTTGCGGGTGGTGGCGCTTCGCGGGGAGCCTGGTGGCGAGCAGGAGCTCGCCGAGCTGCGCCGGCTCGTTCAGGAGGCGCTCGCCGTGTGGCCACAGGAGGAGCAGCGGCTTGAGCGGCTGGCGGCGGCCCCCGCCGCGGAGCTTCCCGGCCTCGTGCAGGCCCTGCACGCCAGCTGAGGACAGACCCCCCCGGCTCGGCTAGACACGCCGGCTCGATCGCGCTATACTTTGTCGTTCGCGCCAATTGGCGTCCTTGGACGTGGTGCGAGCAAGGTCTCCTTCGAAAGGAAGCCCTCTCGGCGAGGCTCGGCGGTCTTTGAAAACTCAACAGCATGCGCATCTACGATCATTCGTGATCGTGGTGTGCGTCCAGGTTCGACCCGTC
>Ga0116221_1001511_pt1 | contig 15517 bp, 17 predicted proteins | sample Sb_taG_5_FD_88965 | JGI IMG/M metagenome (GOLD analysis project Ga0116221, IMG submission 88965) | Peat soil microbial communities from Weissenstadt, Germany - Sb_50d_8_FC metaG | ecosystem: Environmental > Terrestrial > Soil > Wetlands > Peat | place: Germany: Weissenstadt | collected 2010-09-21 | reverse complement strand
GGTCGCCCACCATCCCGTTTAGGACAACACCGGTGAGAGCCCCGACAACGAGGCCAACAATCAACACGATCAATATACTTGCCGAGGTCATTTTCTACTCCCGATAGGTTTAGGGGGGCTTACCAAGGACAGCTCCCTTGACTCTCCGCTGGTGAGGATGACGCTTGCCATAAGGCAAAATTGCTTCGCCAATGGCATCACCGAGCGATGATTGGTTCGCGTAAGAGGGAGCTTGTGCCTTTCAAAATACAAGATAATCACCGATCAGTTCTATGCGTACAATGAGAAATCGGCAATCTCCAATGCCGTCATGGACCGAATCGCGACCTCCACTGAGACCACTGAGCTTACAGACGTTTCAAAAATTCCTGCACCTGACGCGAAAGCATGGCGCGCGGCCATAGAAGCTTTTATCGCCGTTGGGCAGCCCATGTTGCAAAATCTTCTCGAATACAAAGCATCTTGGATGCAGTCCAGATCAGCAAGCCCAGATGACAGATCAGATAAATAAAATTACGGAAGACCTTGAACAATCGCGCGCGCGCCTCAACGCACTCGTGAGCGGCCTGCCAGCGTCTACATTTCAGTGAGCGCCGCTGGGACAACCCCAACAGGCTGGACCCTTTACGACTCCCCCTTCAGCTTCGACGTGAGGCCTCCTAGAAGCGCTAGGCTTGGGCGCTACCTTCACGCTTGAACTCATCGTAGTCGGCTATGTGCTTTTCAATGAGCCAACGTGTGAGTGATCTCCTAAACGTCCGAGTCGTTACCACCAATTCCTCACCATAGCCCACATAGAGCGAACCCATCTTTTCGACGATATCCTGCAGACCTTCTCGTCGGTCCTAGTGAACAACAAGCCCGTCAAAGTAGAAGCGATAGAGTCGGTCCTTCGTCATCATTCACCGCCAGAAGTGTTTTTGTTTTTAACACCGGCATGCAAATCTATGCTTGCGAGGCCAAGGACAACGGCTTCGAGTGGACGTTCAAAGGGCCTGAGGCGAGCCTGTTCGATGAACACGGGCGACAGCACGGCACTCATTTTGGCGGGCCGACGTGGAAGCTCGACTCGGTTCGGCAGTCGTGGGCGAGGTCGTCGCGAAGGCGAGACGGTTAAGCACAGTAGCCTTCATCCGGCGCGCGAAGACCAAGGGTGGCGCGGCGCCGGCCGCAGGCTGCGATGCGAGCCACCTCTCGGAGCAGGCCCGCATGCGCTACTCCGCGGAATATCAGTTCTTCAGCATAGCGAAATGAACCAGTGCGGGCAGTCGATCACGGATAAAGCTCCTCAAAAACATAAACGCCGGCCTCCCGCGCCTCGCTAAGGATGCGATCAAGCTATGCTGTGATTGATCGATTCGTGGCGCGCAAATTCGCTGCCGACGCGCTTCATTGCGCCACTCTCATCAGTCACGACGAATGTTGCGCCATGCAGCTGCGCACGCAAGATTGGTTGCAACGTGCTGGCGTTGACTGCGGGAACGTAGTGAGAGCGCACACAACCGCCGCGCTCTACCAAAGCAAAAACAGCTTCCTTGCCAGTTCCGCCTGTTCCTTGGTGCTTGCGCTTGCTACGGTGCTTGTTCTTTTCAAGTCCGCCGACGAAGCTCTCATCGATTTCAACCGTCTTGCCTTCGCCGCCCAGCGGGCCAGGAGTGGTCTCACGCATGCCTTCCCAAATGCGGTGAGCCATGAACCAAGCCGTCTTGCGCGCCACGCCTAGCATGCGGTGAAGCTGTAAGGCGGACATACCCTTCTTGCTCGCGCAAAGCAGATAAGTAGCGTGAAGCCATTTGCTGAGTGGAATGTGGGAGCGCTCATACAAGGTACCCACGCGCACCGTGAACTTCTTTCGGCACGGGTTGCAGTGATACCAGCCCTTAGTGGGCTCGCCAGTGCGCTTGCCCTTCATTGCCTCAGGTGGGACTGCCTTGACGTGCTCGCCGCTGTTGCAGAATGGGCAAACAGGGCCATTAGGCCACTGTTGAGCCTCTAGCCAAATGCGGGCTTTTTCCTCGTCATGGAAGACTGGATTTGAGATGGCTGCTTTGCTCATGCCCGAAAATATAGGGCATTAGCATTGTGCAGTCAAGTATGCAATTACTCTAATTAGGGGTTAGACCGTTTTCCTTTAGCTCCTCCCGCTCTCGAACTCGAAGTAACGTTAAGAGGCTATGTGCGCGCTGAAGGGGCTTTCGGCGTGGGCGCGTCCCCAAGCGCGGAGAGATAGAACTCGACAATCTCGTTGGTCATGCGCTCCACGGTCAGGCGCTTCGCCACATGCGCCTGCAGCCGAGCGGCCCGGTCGAGGAATGGCTTTGGGTTGGCGAGGAAGGCCCGCATTTGGGCTGCGAGCGCGGCGATGTCGCCGGCTCGGACCAGGGGCGTGTCGGTGCCCGCTACGATCTCGGGGATGCCGCCGGCATCCGTGGCGATCAGCGGCATCTGCGCCGCGGCGGCCTCAAGCACCACATAGGGAAAGGACTCCGCCCGTGACGGCACCACCACGCAGCGACCGCGAGCGAGCGCCGTCCGTGCCGGAAGGGACCCCGCGAAACTGACTTTGCCGTCGAGGCCAAGCTTTTGGGCGAGCCGGTGGAAGTCTTTTTCGTCGGGACCGGACCCGACAATCACCGCCGTCGCGGGATAGACGGTTCGCTGCGCCGCGAGCGCGGCAAGCAGGATGTCGACGCCTTTCAATTGCCTGAGCTCGCCCACGAAGACGAAGTCGGCAGCATTGTCCGCGAGCATCGCCTCGTAGAACTCATGGCGATAGAGACCGTTCGGCACGATGCATACGGCGCACGGGGGCTCGCCGATGAGCTCGCTGTAGCGACGCGCGGCGAAGACGCTTTCGAAGATGATGCCCTCGGTCAAGGGAGCGAGCCAGCGCTCCGCCTGGATGTAGAGGCGCCCGGTCAGCGTTGCTGGCGAATAATGCAGGCTGCCGCCGTGAGGCGTGTAGAAGGCCCCAACTCTGGTGCCCTTCCGTTTCAGCGCCCGGGCTGCGAGCCGGGCATAGGCCCCGCCTTTGGCGCCATGGCCATGCAAGACGTCGACGCCGAGGCTGGATGCAAGCCGCTTCACCTGACGATAGCCGCGCCAGTCGCCGAGACCAATCTGACGAGGCATCGGGCAGCGCGTCACGCCGAGCGTACAGGAATCCGCCAGACGTCCGAGGGCGCGCACGACCTCCTGACCGCCCGTCTCCGAATCGGAGACGACGCCGACCTGAAGCCCAAGCTCGGCCTGGCCCTTCGCCAAATCGTGGACGCGGCGGAACAGACCCCCGATCGGCGCTCTCAAACAATGGAGAATGCGAAGCGAGGTGCTCACGATGATGGGAATTAGGAGTCCTGGGTGACGGTTCCCTGCTGTTTAGAAGAACCGTTCGAGCACGTAAATAGTATCGCCCGGCTGCACGGGATAGTCGGTCGGCACCATCACCGTGCTCATCACCCCCCGAACCTGCGCGTGAGCCGCACTTTTCGCTGATTGGCCCGCTCCGTATAGCCCTCGGCGATCGCCCCCGCCATTTCCACCGTCATGGTATTCACATAGGGAAACTGGCGGGCCTTCTTCACCTCCCCGAGAATGAAGATTGGTCGATAGGTCTCCACCTCGGCCGTCACTTTGGGGTCTTTGACGTAACTGGTTCTGAGCCCTCTAGCGATGGCGGAGGCCAGCTCCAAGGTGGTGAGCCCCCGGGCGCGCACGGCTCCCCCCAAGGGCAGCGAGACATACCCGCTTCCGTCCACGCCATAGACGCGCGAAAGGTTGTCTTGCCCAAACACGACGATCCGCACGCGGTCTCCGCTGTCGAGCGTGTATCGCTCGAAGGAACGACCGGGGCGCCGGGGATGCCGGCCTTGACGGGCACCGTCGGCAAGGGTGGAGGGGGAAGGGGTGCCAGCGTCGAAAGCGCGAGCTCGAGCGTCGTTAACCCAGGTATCGCGCTCATGTTGCAGCCGCCTAGCGCTGCGGCAACAACCAGCGTGATCAGCGCATATCGCGTGAGACCGGCCCGGGTGATTGGCTCGGTTCGCATCCCTTCGATTTACCGCCGCTATGGTTAACGAAAGCTGAGCGCGCGTGCCGAAGCGAGCCGGAATTTAAGAACTTAGTTACGGGGAGGCGCTTTAATGCCTCTTCCAGGTCAGGAGTCCAGGCGTCCGATGCAGTTCCAAAATGCTGTTCCCCCCGTCGAGGACATCGATCTCGGCACGCTCGGCCGGGCGCTGTGGCGCGCCAAGACATGGATCGTTGGCCTCGCCATCGGCGCAGGGGTGGTGACCTTTGCTGGCCTGTCCATGGTCAGGCCGCTTTACACCTCGGAGTCGCGTATCCTCATTGAGAACGACGTGTCGCCTTTCACCCGCGCCGCCACCGACCTCGGCCGCGATCAGCTGCAGGCTTTGGACGAGCAGGCGGTGCAGAGCCAGGTGCAGGTCCTTACCTCGCGCGACTTGGCGCTCGACGTCGCCAAGTCGCTCGACCTTGCCAACAATCCGGAATTCGCCAATGACGTCGGCGTCAACCTGCTCGGGCGGCTCATGAGCCGCTTCGGCCTCGGGCGCGGCTCGGAAAAATCGGTGCAGGACAAGGCGGCGGACGCCTTCGAGGAGCATCTCACTGTCTACGCTCTCAATAAATCGAGCGTGATCGCCGTGGACTACACCTCGGGCGATCCAGACCTTGTGGCGAAAACCGCCAACAAGCTCGCCGAGGCCTATATCGACTGGCAACTCCAAGCCAAGCTCGAGCAGACCAAGGACGTCACCACCTGGCTCAACGCCCAGATCGAGGAGTTGCGCAAGAAGGTCGCCGATTCGGAGGCTACCGCGGAGCAGTTCCGCTCGACCCAGGGCTTATTTGAGGGCCCCAACAACGTCACCCTCAATGCCCAGCAGCTGTCCGAGCTGAATAACCAGGTCATCCTCGCCAAGGCGCAAAAATCCGAGGCCGAGACCCGTGCGCGGCTGATCAGCAAGATGCTCGCGGAGAAGAGCGACATCGACGCGACGCCCGAAGTGCTCAAATCCGAGCTGATTGGCCGAATGATCGAGCATCGGGTTCAGGTGCAGCGGCAATTGGCGGAGCTGTCGGCGACGCTGTTGCCCTCGCATCCGCGCATCAAGCAACTCTACTCGGAGCTCGCCGATGTCCGCAGCCAAATCCGGCAGGAGGGGGAAAAGATCGTGAGGGGACTGGAGAACGAGGCCGAGGTCGCAAGCGCGCGCGAGACCTCGCTGCGCAACAGCTTGAACGAGGTGAAATCGCAGGCCTCAAGCCAAAGCGAGGCCGAGATCAAGCTCAGAGCTCTCGAGCGGGAGGCCAAGGCCAATCGCGATCTGCATGAATCGTATCTTGCCCGCTACCGCGACGCGAGCGCCCGTCACGACATGGGAGCTGTCCCGGCCAATGCCACGATCGTCTCACGCGCGTACGCCTCCTCGATGCCGTCCTTCCCGAAACGCGGGCCGTTCTCGGCGTTTGCCGCCGCGGCGACGGGCCTGCTCACGCTCGCCTTCGTCCTTTCCCGGGAGCTGGTCGCCGGTACGGCGACAGCGGCCCCTGGCTTGCGCGCCACCACACCTAGGCCGAAACGCCTCAAGGAGCCGGGTGCTCCCGCGCCGTCACCCGCGGCGCCCGAACCGCCTCCACTCGCGGCAACGGCGGAGCCTGCTGCGGCAGGCGCGCCTGTCGAGGAGCCTGTACAAAGGGTCGATCCGCGCAAGCCGGATCTGCTTCCGGCCTTGCCGGGCAAAAAAACGGAGGCGCCGAGCCGTCCCGAAGCGATTCCCTCCGCCACGCCGGGACCGTCGGCCGAGTCAGAAAAAGCCAGGCTCGATGAGCTGTTGGCGGCATCGTCGGCCACGGCAAAAGGCCTGTTCGAGAGAGTGCGGGGCGCGCTTCCCGCCGGAACGAGCGAGGCTCAAGAGCGGAAGGGCGAGCCTCCACGTTCCGCGCCCCGGGCTGAGGCTGACGCCGGGGCGCCAAACGATCTCCGCAGCTATTTGCAGCGAAGGGCTGCCCTGCAGACGCGGGACCTGGCCAGGGACGCGCGGCGCAAGGATGCAGTTCCGTCAAAACCGGGTAGTGGCAGGGTCGGGCCAGTGCTGAAGTCGCTTGATGCGGTGCTCAATCACGTCCGCGCCCGCTCGGCGGGGAGCACTCCACGCACGGTTCTCGTGGCGCCGGTTTCGACCGAAATCGACGCGACCGACGAAGCCATCCGGATCGCGCGAGCGCTGCTCTCGGGCAAGCAGCGCGGCGTTCTCGTCGATCTCGCGCGCGGGGCCACGGCGGTGTCTGGGCGGCTCGGCCTTTCTCGTGCACCAGGCTTCACTGATCTGGCCGCGGGCCGCGTGGGCTTCGAGGACGTCGTCCAGGTCGATGACGAGACGCCGCTGCAGGTAATCCCTGCCGGCAATCCCACGGTCAAAGCCGATGGCAACCAGACCGACAGCGTCGCCCGCATCTTCGAGGCTCTGGCCCAAGCCTATGACTTCATCGTGCTGCACGTCGATCCCGAGACCGCGCGGAGGCTCGAGCCGGCTCTCGATGGACGGCTGCAGGTGGTGGTTGCCATTCTCGCCCCCGGCGACAGCGCCAAGGGTGGCGACAGGACGCTAGCCGAGTTCACGGCGTTCGGCTGCTCCGTGGTGCCCTATGAGCAGGGCGGCGGCGAGCGCCGGTCCGGCCGATCGGGTCTGTTTGGCCGCGCCGCGGCGATCTGAAATTGCGGACCGCCGGAAGGAGTATCCCCCCATAGCCGGTGTGAAGACCGCGGTGATGAAGGCAGCCATGTCGGGGCTTTATCATTCTCGCGCCCATCGCCTGCTCGCCCCTACACGCAAGGCGCCGGCGTGATTTTCACGCTGCACCATGTGAGGCCCGCGCCAGCGAAAGCGTTCGCGCCGAACCGCATCCTGGAAGTCTCGCCGGAGTTCCTGGATGCCGTGCTCGACCAGGTGTAGGAGGCCGGGCTTGACGTCGTCTCGCTCGACGAGGCTGCGCGGCGCCTTAAAGACGGCGAGGCGCGACGCTTCGTCTGTTTCACCTTCGACGATGGCTACCGGGACACTCTCACTCACGCCTATCCCCTGTTCCGGCGCCGGTCTTTGCCGCTCACCATCTACGCGCCCACCGACTACCGGCCGCGTGGGGCGAGCTTTGGGTGGCTTGCACTCGAGGAGGTCGTCGCCAGAGCCGAGGAGATCGAGCTTTGCCACAATGGCGAGATATGGCGTCTGCCCACCGCGACGCTGCAGGAGAAATGGCGAAGCTTCGAACAGATCTATTGGTGGCTCCGCACCATCGACGAGGCCACACAACGGCAGGTCATGCGCACCCTTGCCGACCGTTACGAGATCGACATGCCCGCGATGTGCCGCGACCTGGTGATGACTTGGGACGAGATCCGCGCGGCTGCCGCCGGATCCGCTGGTCACCATCGGCGCGCACACCAAGGGCCATTACGCCGTCGCCAAGCTCTGCGCCGAGAAGGCCGTGGCCGAAATGGCGGGAAGCGCGGATGTGATCGAGCGCGAGCTTAAGGCGAGGCCCGCCCATTTCAGCTTCCCCTATGGCGACGAATCGAGCGCGCGTGCGCGCGACTTTGCTCTGGCCAAAATGCTGGGCTTCAAGACCGCGGTAACGACACGAAAAGGGGTGCTGTTCCCGGCCCATAAGCGCTATCTGACCGCGCTCCCCCGAGTCTCGCTCAACGGCGACTATCAGTCCTTGGCCTATACGGAGCTCTATCTGTCCGGCGCGCCGTTCGCCTTGTGGAACCGGTTCCAGCAGGTCAGCGCCGCTTGAGCTCGTCTTTAAGCGTCTGGCCGCTGCATCCAGCGGATCAGCAACCCCGCCGGCAACACCCAGGCGAGTCCGGCCACAAGGAAATAGGCGAGCTTGGCCAGAGGTGAGGCAGAGGCGATGCGGCCGGCCCCGATGCTTGCTGCGGCCAACGCGTAGGCAAGCAGGAAGACGAGCAGGACGATCGTGCCGACGAGCTTGCGGGTCCTTAGACGCATGCCGAGCGCTCATGCTGCAAGGCCGGCCCATCGCGATGCAGCCTAAGGTGCGTTATGCATGGTTCGGCGAGACCCGGACGCGCTTTCCATTGAAGTGATAAATTACGTGCGGCCCGCTGGCCGTAACCATTCCGATGCGACATCGAAAGGACGACGCGACATCGAAAGGACGACATGCTGCTCGGTTCCGAACGACTCATTACCTCTCTCCGACTGAACGGTCTGCGCGTGGGTGTCTTGGCCAACCCGGCCTCGATCGATCACAGTTTTACGCACGTGGTCGACCGGCTCGGCCAATCGACCGACTACACGCTCGCCGCCATTTTCGGGCCCCAGCATGGCTACCAGTCGAACCTGCAGGACAACATGATCGAAACGCCGCACGCCGAGGACCGGCGCCGCAGCGTGCCGATCTTCTCGCTCTATAGCGAGACGCGGGAGCCGACCCGAGACATGCTGGACCTGATCGACGTCCTGGTGATCGATCTGCAGGATGTGGGCGCGCGCATCTATACCTTCATCTACAGCATGGCCAACTGCCTGCGCGCCGCGGCGCGGGCGGGGCTGCCCGTCATCGTGTGCGACCGTCCGAATCCGATCGGCGGGGCGCGGGTGCAAGGACCGATGCTCGAAGCCAGCTATGAATCGTTCGTGGGTCAGTTCCCCATGCCGATGCGACATGGCATGACCGTCGCCGAGCTCGCGCAGCTGTTCAACGACCATCACGGCATCGGTGCCGATCTTGAGGTCGTTCCGATGAAAGGCTGGTCGCGCGAGATGTACTGGGACGCGACCGATGTGCCCTGGGTCATGCCGTCGCCAAATATGCCCACCCTGGACACGGCCATCGTCTATCCGGGTACCGTGCTCCTCGAAGGGACCATACTGTCGGAAGGTCGCGGCACGACGCGGCCCTTCGAGCTCATCGGCGCGCCCTGGCTGGACGGCGAGCTGTTGGCGGCGCACATGAACCGCATCGGGCTCAGCGGCGTCCATTTCCGCGGCGTCACCTTCGAGCCCACCTTCCAGAAGCACGCGCGCATCGCTTGCGGCGGTTGCCAGATCCACGTGACGGCCCGCGACGAATTCGAGCCCGTGAAAGTCGGTGTGTCGCTGCTCCGCGAATGTTTCGGCTCCGCGCCAGATCGGTTCGCATGGCGCGACCCGCCTTACGAATACGAGCACGACAAGATGCCTATCGACATCCTGGCGGGCTCGCCCGCGTTGCGGGAGCAAGTCGAGCAACAGGTGGCGATCGAGGAGATCGCGGCGAGTTGGCGCGCCGGCGTCGCCGAGTTCGAGGAGGTCAGAAGGCCGTATCTGTTGTATTGAGCCTTGGCCGCATCGGCGACGTTCGGCAATACTTACAGTGATATCGTTGAGGCAGAAACAGCCCAGGTTATGGCCGGCCTTGTGCCGGCCATCCACGTCCTTAATCATTTGCGGAAATTCGTGGATGGCCGGAACTGCGCCCGGCCATGACGAATCAACTAGGATCGATTTCACTCTACTCGAAGATGAGCTCCCCAAAGCACTCGGGTTGGTGGAAGTCGAGCCGCTCGCCGATGTCGGCCCAAGAGCCCCAATGCGGGTGTGAGGACTCGACGGCGCATTTGTAAAAATTCGCGCGCCATATCTGGCCGCTCGGGGCTCCAAGCGGACCGACGAATGTTTCGAACAGCGCCAATGGGATATGGGCGCAGAGGGTCCAGACCAAGGGACCGGGATCTTCCTCATGGATTGGCTGCGCCAGCGACGCGCGCACCTTGATACTGCGAGCGATGTCTTCTGGAACCTCCGTGTATTTCTCGAAGCTACCGTCGGGCCTTCGGGGCTTCTCGATGTACCACAGCAGCAGCGTGCCGATCGCGTTGAACTCGAAGTTGAAATAGCCGCGCTCGGGCAGGGGGCGCGCGAAGAACTCGACGCAAGAGTCCTTGTGCGTGGGCGATTGGTACGTCGTGCTGCGCGCGAGCACGTAGCGGTCTTCGACGCGAAACATCAGGCCAAGCGCATGGCCGTCGTGCAACAGGCGCGCCTGCGTGAGCGGTGTGTGGTCGCTGCCATGCGAGCGTGTGCCGCGCGGATGGAAGCGTGAGATCGTGAGAGTCTCGGCGCGGGACCATGCGGGGTCGTCCCAGGCGGTCGACGGCTTCGGCAAAATGTCCGCGCGGCGCACGATATAACGCGCTGGGTCGGGTCCGCCCGCCGCTCGCAAACGGCCAGCGCTTGGCGCCACCGCGTTGTAACGCGTCATTGGTTCCTCGCGGTGATGTGGACCCAATGCAAGCCACGCCGAAGCGGTTAGTGGTCCGCTTTGCGGCTATCCACCTCGCGTTGGGAAATCTCGCCGGCTGCGATCAAGGCTTCAATACAGCCTTGTGACAGCCTGTCACCCATGCTGTCCATGCACTGCCTCAATTCCTGGCTGCCGACGTCATAGGCGCTGCATAATTTGTAATAATCGTATCGGCACGCAGTTTTCACGCGCGGGCTTATCGGTGCCGCCTGCGTCGAGGAGGCGAGCGCGCAGATGGAAACCAAGGTGACGAAAGCGCTCCAACGCATGGCCTTCGTCGCACGGGTTGCATCAACCCCCTGGTCTGAGCATCGCTGATGCGCCCTTTGTGCGATGGTCCTGTGGAAGAACGGCCTCTCGACGCCGGCGACGTCAGCCATGGAAAATTCCCCCCTTTTTGCTCAAAGGAGGACGGAATGCCGCGACCGATTCGCCCCTCCTTTGCGGAAACCAATTTACCAGCCGAGAGGAACGTTTGTGAGAGCGCGAGGCCCTTCTCATGAACTCGCTAACAGGAATATGTTAGGAAGGGTGCGGGCGACTCTCTGTTCCAATGAGCGCTTGATGGGCTCGCGGGTCTCCTTCGCGAGCATCGAGAAGAGCGCAGCCTTCAGCGGTGTTGAGGTCGCGCATCGCGGCTCACAGGGCCCGTGCGAGCCTCGAACAGACGGGCGCCGCCAGTCCGAATACGTCATGGAAATGGAGGATGGGCAATGAGGTTGCTTTTGGCGGGCGCGGTGCTGTTCCTTGCAGCGTCAAACATTGCAAGGGCCGACGATGTGGGTTGCGTCAGCACGACCTTCAATTTGCTTTCGCCGAACGACAAGGTGTGCGTCGGCAACTTCGATGACCCCAAGGTGCCTGGCGTCACGTGCTTCATCTCACAAGCGAGGAAAGGCGGTTGGGGCCAGCCATTGGGTCTCAATGAAGACCCGTCGAATTTCTCGGTCGCCTGCCGGCAGATGGGACCGATCATTACAGACATCTCGACGCTGCCCAAGAGCGAGGAGGCGTTCAGCGAGAAAACGAGCATCTTCTTCAAGGCGACGCGCATCTACCGACTGCCGGATCAGGAGCGCAATACGTTGGTTTATCTCGCCATCAGTTCGAAGATCGTGAACGGTTCGCCTGCCAATGCGGTCAGCGTCGTGCCGATCCTGCCTTGGCCATCGAAATGATGGCCTGTGCAAGGTTTCGTCGGGCCGTGCAACAGCACTGACGAAGGTTAAACCGGCGTCTGGCACCAAACGGACATCACCCAATTTTTCTCGCGTGCGGCAATCGGCCAGCGCCAAGCACATTGAGTTCCGTAGCCCAGCCCGGTATCAGACGCGGCATGTCCACGACCGTCGCCCCGAGTGTTACCGCAAGCCGTCTCAGCCCCGCGCCCACAAATGCGAGACACATCGGCGCCTTGCGCGTCTGGCTTGGCGGTCTCGCGTTGCTGATCGTGGCGATGGTCCTGGTCGGAGGCGCCACGCGCCTCACCGATTCAGGCCTCTCCATCACCGAATGGCAGCCGATCATGGGGGCGGTGCCGCCGCTCTCTGGGAGCGATTGGCAGAAAGCGTTCCAGGCTTATCAGAAGATCCCCGAATATATGGAGCTGAAGCGGGGCATGAGCCTCGATGCGTTCAAGACCATCTATTGGTGGGAGTGGAGCCATCGATTCCTCGGCCGCCTGATCGGCTTTGCCTTCCTCTTTCCCGTTATCGCTTTCTGGCTTGCGGGCTACATCCCCCGCACGCTGTTACCGCGGCTGCTCGGCCTGTTCATGCTTGGGGGCCTGCAAGGCGCCGTTGGCTGGTACATGGTGAAGAGCGGTCTCGTCGATCGCGTCGATGTGAGCCAATACCGGCTCGCGGCGCATCTCGGCATCGCCGTGCTCATCCTCGGCTATACGCTTTGGCTTCTGTTCGGTCTCGGTGCGGAGGAGGGAAGGCGCGCAAGGTCAAGCTCGCGCCTTGTGGCTTGGCCTGCCGCCGCGATGCTCGCGCTGATCTATCTGCAGATGCTGGCAGGGGCCCTCGTTGCGGGTCTCGATGCAGGCCAGGGCTTCAACACCTGGCCGCTCATGGCGGGAGCTTTCGTGCCGGAGGGTCTCGGCACGCTCTCACCCTGGTACCTGAACCCGTTCGAGAACGCGCTCACCGTGCAGTTCGACCACCGCATGCTGGGCTACAGCGTGGTGCTGGCGAGCGTCGCGCAGGCCGCCTGGCTCGCCGCCACCCATAAGCCTTCAGTCCTGGTCGGAAGCGGACTGACGCTGGCCTGCCTTGCCTTGCTGCAAGCCACGCTCGGCGTCTGGACGCTGCTGCTGGCGGTGCCGATTCCGCTCGGGCTCGCCCATCAGGCGGGCGCCATCTTGGTCTTTGCCACGGCGCTCCACCATCTTTGGCTTGCCGGCGAGCCTTCCGCCTCGCGCAGGGCTCAAACCGCGGCAAGCGCCTGATCGAGATCGGCGATGATGTCGCTTACATCTTCGAGGCCGATCGAGAGCCGCACCACGTCGGGGCCGGCGCCGGCGCGCCCGCGTTGCTCGTCGGAAAGTTGCCGGTGCGTGGTCGAGGCGGGATGGATGATGAGGCTCCGCGTGTCGCCGATATTGGCGAGATGGCTGAACAGCCTGACATTGCTCACAAGCCTCACGCCCGCATCATAGCCGCCCTTGAGCCCGAAGGTGAACACCGCACCCGCGCCTGCGGGACAGTAGCGCTCGGCCAGCGCATGGTATTTGTTGCCGGGGAGACCCGCATAGTTCACCCAGGCCACCTTGGCGTGGCCCGACAACCACTCCGCGACGGCGAGCGCGTTGTCGCAGTGCCGCTGCATGCGCAAGGGCAGCGTCTCGATACCGGTGAGAATGAGGAAGGCGTTGAAGGGCGAGATCGCGGGTCCAAGATCGCGCAAGGAGAAGACGCGGCACGCGATGGCGAAGGCAAAATTGCCGAAGGTCTCGGCGAAGGTGACGCCGTGATAGCTCGGCGAAGGCTCCGAGAGCGTGGGATAGCGTCCGCTTTTCAGCCAGTCGAAGGTGCCGCAATCGACGATGGCCCCACCAAGGGAGTTGCCGTGGCCGCCCAAGAACTTGGTCAGCGAATGCACGATGATGTCGGCGCCATGCTCGATGGGCCGCATCAGATAGGGCGTGGCGAGGGTATTGTCGACGATCAGGGGCACTTCCGCGTCCTTGGCGACTGCAGAGATGGCGGCAATGTCGGTGATGATGCCGCCGGGATTGGCGATCGATTCGACGAAGATGGCCTTGGTCTTCGGCGTCAGCGCCGCGCGGAAGCTTTCCGCGTCATCGGTGTCGGCGAAGCGCACAGTCCAGCCGAACTTCTTGAAGGACTGGGTGAACTGGTTGATCGAGCCGCCATAGAGCTGGCGCGCGGCGACGAATTCGTCGCCCGGCTCGAGCAGGGCGTGGAAAATGAGAGCCTGCGCCGCGTGGCCCGACGCCACCGCAAGCGCCGCGGTTCCGCCTTCCAGTGCCGCCACCCGCTCCTCTAGCACGGCCTGGGTCGGGTTCATGATGCGGGTGTAGATGTTGCCGAAGGTCTCGAGATTGAACAGCGCCGCGGCGTGCTCGACATTCTCGAAGACATAGGACGTCGTCTGATAGATCGGCGTGGCGCGCGCGCCGGTGGCGGGGTCTGGCTGCGCGCCCGCGTGAATCGCCAAGGTGTTGAAGCCGGGTTTCCGCTCCGCGGTCATCACAAAATCTCTCCGAGCTGTTGGTCGGCCGGGACTATAGCAAAAGTCGGTAACGCGGCGTGGAGATGGTCTCGCAAGAGCCTAGAGTGGGCTCAGTCGCTGTCGTTGATGGTGATGATCCGGACCAAAATTTCTGACCCAGATTGCGGCCGCGGTCGCCGACCATCAGACCTTGCCAGTTCTCAAATACCTGGTCCGGGTCTTGCGCGAGCACGGCCGCTTTCACCTCTTTACTCATGACCGACGCATAGTGGCTGAGAGACCACGCCCGGCTCGGAATGACTCTGGTCTTGGCGCCATAATAATGGACGGGAACATGGAGATGGGCCGCAAGCCACGCCTTGTCGTCGGCGCCGACAGCCTTTTGCAGCGGGGCGACAAAGGCAAGCTTGGGGGGAACATCGTCCTCCGCCTGCGCGGCTCGCATGACGACGATAGGATAGAGCAGGACGGCGCCGACAAGCATGCCGAGCCCCCGCGCGGATGCCGGCCCGCAGGGTCAGCCTCCGCGCTTGAGCGCGCCGCCCTTGCCGAACAGCAGGGGCTTGCGGTTATCGATCAGGCGGCGATTGACGCCCATCCAGCCGATCTCGCCTGAGAGGCGGCCATACTCGATCTTCGGGCAGCGATTCATCACTACCTCGAGCCCCGCTGCCTCTGCTTCGCGCGCGGCCTCGTCGTTGCGCACGCCGAGCTGCATCCACACCACCTTGGCCCCGATGGCGACGGCTTCGTGCGTCACCTCAAGCGCAGCATAGGAATTGCGGAAGATGTCGACGATCTCGACCGGCTCGGGGATTTCGGCCAGAGACGCGTAGACCTTCTGGCCAAGCATGGCTTGCCCCGCTTGGCCCGGATTGACCGGTATGATTTGGAAGCCTTTGGCCATGAGATATTTCATGGCGAAGGCGCTCGGCCGTTCCGACTTCGCGCTCGCGCCCACCATGGCGATGCGCCGGTAGCGCAAAAGGATGTCGCCTAGATAGGCGTCGCTATAGCTGTCGTGATCCATACCGTGCGAGCCCGCGAGCCGGGTAAGCTCGCAATGGTGCCGATCTTCCAGGAAGATGCTGGCTCACGCCGCGCCAACGGTTAGGCGACCCGGCATCAGCCATGCGCGTTAGGGTTTGGTCTCTGCAGCGCCGGGCGACGCCCGGCGCAGTGGACGCGTCAGCATCGCGGGTTTGGCCTCCTTCGCCTTGTCAAGAGTGACAGGGTTCCATACCCGAACCGGCAATTCCACAACAAGTCGCAGAATCGCAAATGATAGGGCACGGCCCTCAGGTGCGACGGAATATAGGTGATCGGGGGAAGCGAGACTAGGTTGGGGACTCATTCAAATCCACTGACATATGATGGCGGCGAGTGCGAGTCCTGAGAGGTAGTTTTGGGCGTGGCGATCATATCGGGTTGCGATGCGTCGCCAGTTTTTCAACTTGCAGAACCTGCGCTCGATGACATT
>Ga0116221_1001504_pt1 | contig 15541 bp, 14 predicted proteins | sample Sb_taG_5_FD_88965 | JGI IMG/M metagenome (GOLD analysis project Ga0116221, IMG submission 88965) | Peat soil microbial communities from Weissenstadt, Germany - Sb_50d_8_FC metaG | ecosystem: Environmental > Terrestrial > Soil > Wetlands > Peat | place: Germany: Weissenstadt | collected 2010-09-21 | reverse complement strand
CGCCGCCCCGGACCTTGCCGAATCGGAGCAGCGTAAGGTTCTCGGGTCATTCCTGTTCTCCGGCGATGATGTGGAAAAGCCCGCTGGCGTGCTTTCCGGCGGAGAAAAGACGAGGCTAGCCCTCGCTCTTCTTGTTGTATCAGGCGCGAACGTGCTGTTGCTCGATGAGCCGACGAACAACCTCGATCCGGCTAGCCGGGAAGAGGTTCTCGGCGCGCTCCGGGGCTTCCGTGGCGCGATAGTGCTTGTGACTCATGATGAAGGTGCGGTTGAAGCGCTTTCGCCCGAACGCGTTATCGTCTTGCCTGACGGCGTGGAAGACGCCTGGAGCGAGGATTTCGCAGATCTTGTCGCCCTTGCGTAAGACTGTTGTCAGTTGACGCGTTCGGGCTAAGGCCACGATTCCGCCATAGGCCCATAAAATATGGCGATCATTTCCCGTCATGTGGGTGGCCAATCCTGCGGTCATGCCTGATCATTACCAGGGGGACGTTTAACTCAATGGTGACCGCAGCTAACGGGAGGTACATGTGACCGAGACCCTCAAGAAAGGCACGCGGGTGACCGGGGTGGATCGCAGCAAGCTGGCGACCACCCTTGGCAAGAGGTATGACTCGGGCGAAAGCATCCGATCACTGGCAGCCTCAACGGGAAGGTCCTACGGATTCGTCCACCGGATCCTGACCGAGACGGGCGTGACGTTGCGCGGACGTGGTGGCGCGACCCGCAGTAGCAAGACCAAGGTGAAGCGCTAAGGACTTCCGGGTCCACGCCCCAGGTGGCACCGGCCCGGCGACGCCGCCGCCGGGACCCCGCCCGGATAGCCCCCTGGAGTTCGCTGCTAGCTGATTGCAATCCTGCCCGGTACGGGAACTAATTGCCGCCCCCAGGAGGTTTCCCTGGTCATGTACGGGCGGGCGAACATGGTAATGATGCGGGGCTTCCGGATGGACCCCTCTATCACCAAGCAGAAGCTCAAGCCGGGCACAATCCGCAGGATCGCCGCCTACGCGCGGCCTTACCGGGTGCACCTGGCGGTATTCCTCCTCGCCACCGCGGTCGACGCCGTGATCACCGTCATCAACCCCCTGCTTCTGCGGGAGCTCATCGACAACGGCATCCTGACCCGCAGCCAACAAGTCGTGATCGTGCTCGCCTGCGTGGTCGCGGCCGTCGCGATCTTCGACGCGGCGCTCGGCTTCGTGATCCGCTGGTTCTCCGCCCGGATCGGCGAGGGCCTCATCTACGACCTGCGCACCCAGGTGTTCGACCACGTGCAGCGGCAGCCGATCGCCTTTTTCACCCGCGCGCAGACGGGGTCGCTGGTCAGCCGCCTCGACGGCGACGTGGTCGGGGCCCAGCAGGCGATCACCTCCACGCTGTCCGGCGTGCTTTCCAACCTGCTCAGCCTGATCCTCATCCTCGCGGCGCTGTTCTACCTGTCTTGGCTGGTCACTGTCATTGCCCTAGTAATGATCCCGTTGTTCATCCTGCCCGCCCGGCTGGTCGGCCGCCGGATGCAGCGGCTGACCCGAGAGAGCATGCAGCTCAACGCCGAGATGGGCTCGACGATGACCGAGCGGTTCAACGTCGCAGGCGCCATGCTGGTGAAGCTGTTCGGGCGGCCCCGCGAGGAAGCCGGTGCGTTTTCCGCGCGGGCGGCCAAGGTCCGCGACATCGGCGTCGTCACCGCGATGTACGGCCAGGTGCTCTTCGTCGCGCTCACCCTCCTGGCCTCGCTGGTGACTGCCCTCGTCTACGGTCTAGGCGGCACCCTGGTCATCGATGGCACCTTCCAGATCGGCACGCTGGTCGCCCTGACCACCCTGCTCGGGCGGGTCTACGGGCCGATCACGTCGCTGTCCAGCGTGCAGATCAACGTCATGACTGCCCTGGTCAGCTTCGACCGGGTCTTCGAGGTGCTGGACCTCAAGCCGCTGATCGCCGAGAAGCCTGACGCGGTGCTCCTGCCGCGCACGGCCAAAGCCAACGGCCAGGGCGCCCTCGCCCCGGAGATCGAGTTCGACGACGTGTCGTTCCGCTACCCGTCGGCCAGCGAGGTGTCGCTCGCCTCGCTGGAGTCGATCACGCTGCCGGCGCCAGAACGCCAGGACGCCGGGACGGGGGTGCTGCACGGGGTGAGCTTCCTCGCGCCGTCCGGCAAGCTGACCGCCCTGGTCGGTCCCTCAGGAGCGGGCAAGACCACGATCACGGCGCTGGCGGCCCGGCTCTATGACCCGAACGAGGGGACCGTGAGCATCGGCGGATACGACGTCAGGGACGTCACCCAGGAGTCATTGCACGACGTGGTGGGCGTGGTCACCCAGGACGCACACCTGTTCCACGACACGATCCGGGCCAACCTGACCTACGCGCGCCCGGCGGCCACCGAGCTCGAGCTGATCGAGGCGTGCGAGGCCGCGCAGATCTGGGATCTTATCTCCGGCCTGCCCGACGGCCTGGACACCGTGGTGGGGGACCGCGGTTACCGGCTGTCCGGCGGGGAGAAGCAGCGCGTCGCCGTGGCGCGGCTGCTGCTGAAGGCCCCGTCGGTGGTGGTGCTCGACGAGGCCACCGCGCACCTGGACTCCGAATCCGAGGTCGCCGTGCAGCGCGCGCTGAAGACCGCGCTCGCGGGCCGGACCTCGCTGGTGATCGCGCACCGGCTCTCCACGATCAGGGAAGCCGATCAGATCCTGGTCGTCGACGCCGGCCGGATCACCGAGCGCGGCACGCACGAGGAACTCCTCGCGGCCGGCGGCCTGTACGCCGACCTCTACCACACCCAGTTCGCCGGCCAGGCGGCCTAAAGCGGTATCCGGCCGCCCCGCCGCGGAGTTACCATCGGCAGGCCCCCCGGCTCCACCCGCTCAGCCGCTTGGCCCTGCAGGTCGCCGTCCGCGGCATGCGCCCGGGCTAGACGATGTAACCGAGGCGCCGGAGTTCTTCGCCGGCGATTTTCTCTATCTCGGTGATGTCCTCGGTAGTGAGGGACATCTCGTAGGCCGGGGCGCGGCGGTTGCGGCTGCGCGTGCGCGAGACGCGGGCCTCGTTGCGGATCTCAGCCGCTTGCACGCTGGTCCCGGCAAAGCGGGACAGGTCGGCTAGGGCTTCGTCTGGCTTGCCCAGCAGGTGCTCGTAGCGGATGGTCTTCAGCTGGCCGGGCGGCAGGCTGTGGTGCAGCCGGGCGGCCAGGCGCACGGACCAGCGCCAGCGCAGCGCGCACCGCCCGGCCGGCGACAGGCGGGGCCACAGCTCGCGGTCCTCTTCGGATTCGATGCCGAAGAACGGGTTGGGGAACTCGGTGTCCACGTTCACGAAGCTGGGCCTGAACCAGGACATCACCACCGGGTCGGCGAGCATGCTGGCCACCACGTCCCGGCCGTCCCGGACCACCTGGACGATCCGCGCGTCGGGAAATGCGTAGGTGAGCGCCTCCGCGCAGTAGATGAGGTCCGGGCTCGCGTCGCCGAACGTCTCGAGCCCCCGGAGTTCCACGCACGGCCCGACCGCGTCCGCCGCAAGCCCGGCGGCGGCCCGGCATTCGCGGGTGCATTCCAGGCAGCTGTGCGGCGTGATCTGCCAGCCTTGCGCGAAGGCGTCCCGCATGACGGTGGCGGCGGCCTGCGCCCGGCCCTGGTGCATGGACGGCCGCCGGGCGAAGGCGTACACGGTGCGCAGCACGCTCGGCTGGCCGATGGTGACGTGAAAGCCCGCAGATGCCTTCAGGGCGCGACCGATCAGGTCCGCGCCCGAGTGCGGTGCGCCGACCACGAAGATCGGCTGGTGCACGCTGCGGGAGTTGACGATGAGAATGTGACGAGCGGAGGGCATCATCACCTAGCAGTCTGTTTTTTCATAGCCTGGCCGTCTGGACGCTCTTAGCCTGGCACGCTTCGGCGCTCATCTCGGGATCCACGCCTGTGTTCTTCGGCGTGGCCACTCAAGTTGAGGGCCGTTTGCACTAGTGGGACATGGCTGAACGCCTGTGGCATGTTACCGACGATGGCGTAGTCTCCGATCCGGCCGGCCATATGTCCTCCTGAGTTAGGCCTGCTAGCAAAGGCCCTGCCGATACCGTACCGGGCGCCGTCGGCCCTTAGGCTGGCATCATGCGGCTACTACCCGATGTAGTGGGTGAGGAACGGCGTCGCCGGGTGCCCGGCGCAGGGCGGCGTCGCCTGACCGGTGTGGTCATGGCTCTCGTCGCCACGGCCGCGCTGGCGGGCTGCTCGCGGTTCGACGCGGCGCTCGGGCAGCGGCAGGCGGTCGTCTCCTTCCGCGCGGGCACCCCGGTGCCGCAGCGCCTGGCGGTGCGTTCGGCCTGCGCCAAGATCCCGGCGGTGACTCCGCAGCCGCTGCCGTCCGACCTCAGCTCTCCTTATGCGCTCCAGCAGCTCATCTTCCAGATCGACCACGCGTCCGACGCGGACGTGGCTCACCTGGAAACGTGCCTGGCCAAGTTCCCCTCGGTGGCCGGCGTCATCCTGCAGGATTCAAGCGACGAGGGCAACTGACGCTGGGTTGACCCGGACGGCTCCCCAGGGCCCTCGGGCGTCTTCGCATCGGCCACCTTGACCCGGCCGGCTGTGGCCAATTCACTACATTGCCGAGTTCATGTATAGTAAACCGACGTTATTCCCATATAAACGATAGAAATTAGGTACTAGATGCGACGTGTGACGACCGCCGCGATGATCGGCGTTGCTCTCCTGTTGGCTGGCTGCTCTTCTTCTTCTTCTTCTTCTTCGAGTACCACTTCTTCGGGTGCGACGGCGAACGCGGCTGCCAGCACCGCGCCGGTAACGGTCAGGCTTGGCTTCCTCACGAACATCACCCACGCTTCCGCTCTTGTCGGCCTGAAAGAGGGCTTCTTCACCAAGGACCTCGGCTCTGCGGGCACGCTAAAGGCCACCGCGTTCAGCACCGGGACCGAGGAGACCACGGCCCTGCTGGCCGGCCAGCTTGACGCCGCCTATGTCGGGCCGAACCCGGCCATCAACGCCTGGCAGAAGTCAAACGGCACCGCGATCAAGATCATCTCCGGTGCCGCGACCGGCGGCGCTTCGGTCGTGGTCGAGAAGGGCATCACCTCCGCCTCCCAGCTCAAGGGCAAGACGCTGGCGACTCCCTCGCTCGGCAATACACAGGACGTCGCGCTGCGTTACTGGCTTAAGCAGAACGGTCTGGCGACTACCTCGACCGGTGGCGGAGACGCGTTCATCAAGCCCACCACGCCCAACTCGGCCGCCGTGCTCGAGTTCAAGTCCGGGCAGATCGCCGGCGGCTCCGAGCCCGCGCCCTACGACATCGAGATGGTCAAGGACGGCGGCACCGTACTGCTCAGCGAGACCGGTGTCACCACCTTGCTTGTCGTGACGCAGAGCTTCCTGGCCGCGCACCCGGCGATCGTCGCGGACCTGGTCAAGGCCCAGATCCAGGCCAATGACTTCATCAAGTCCAGCCCGGCCGCCGCCCAGGCGGATGCCAACGCCGAGTTGGGCTCCTACACCGGCAAGCCGCTCAAGGCGAGCATCGTGGCGGCGGCGTTCAAGGAGATCACCTTCACCAACGACCCGGACGCGTCCTCGCTGACGAGCGACGCCTCGCAGGCCCAGTCGCTCGGCTTGCTTAAGCCAGTCAACCTGAGCGGGATCTTCGATCTCGGCCCGCTCAACACGGCGCTGGCCGCGGCCGGCGAATCGCAGGTCAGCTCCTAGGAGGTAACTTCGGTGACGGTTACTGATCGTCGGGCGGCACCCCGCGTCGAGGGGGTAGACGGGTCCGTCAGGTTGGCGGGCGTGTCCAAGGTATTCGGGCGCGGCGCTTCGGCCGTCAAGGCGCTCGACCAGGTGTCGCTCGAGGTGGCGCCGGGTGAGTTCACCTGTCTGATCGGTGCCTCAGGCTGCGGGAAGTCCACGCTGCTTTCCCTGGTGGCCGGCCTTGAGGAGCCGACCGCGGGGGAGGTGTCCACCCAAGGCGGGCGGGTGGCCTTCATGTTCCAGGAGCCCGCGCTGTTTCCCTGGCTCACCGCGGCGGGCAACGTGGAGCTGGCCCTGCGGGCCCGCGGCGTGGGTAAGGCGGAGCGCCGTCAGCGCACCGGCGAGCTGCTCGAGACGGTGCACCTGGGCGGGTTCGGCGGCAAGCGCCCGCACCAGCTCTCCGGCGGCATGCGGCAGCGGGTCGCGCTGGCTCGCGCGCTGGCCCAGGACGCCGATGTGCTGCTGATGGACGAGCCGTTCGGCGCCCTGGACGCGATGACAAGGGACGTGCTGCACGATGAGCTCGACCGCATCTGCGCGGACCGGCGCCTGACCGTCCTGTTCGTCACCCACAACGTCCGGGAGGCGGTGCGGCTCGGCGACCGGGTCGTGGTGCTGAGCAGCCGGCCCGGCCGCGTCATCGAGGAGTTCGCTGTGCCGATCCAGCGGCCCCGCCGGATCGACTCGGCGCCGGTCGCGGAGCTGGCGGCGCGGATCACCGACCGGCTGCGTGAGGAGATGACCCGCGATGGCCGCCAATAACAGGGCGAAATACGCGGAGAAGCTGACCTGGCTCGAGTCCCTCGAGGTCGAATCACCCCAGGACCAACGGGGCCGCCGTCTGGCCACGCGTTTCTGGGCCGGTCTGTGGCCGGTGGCGCTGGCCATCCTCATCGTGCTCGCGATATGGCAGCTGATCCACGTCAGCGGCTGGAAGAAGGACATCTTCCCCGGGCCCGGCGCGACCCTGGCCAACCTCTGGGACCAGATGAAGACCGGCCTGCTGTGGCACGCGATCGGCACTACGGCCGAACGTGCGGTCATCGGGTTCGGCCTCGCCGTGCTCATCGGCGCGGTCGTCGGCGCTCTGGTATCCAGGATCCGGCCCCTGCGGGCGGCGGTCGGGTCGCTGATCACCGGGTTGCAGACCATGCCGTCGATCGCCTGGTTCCCGTTCGCCATCATCTTGTTCGGGATCTCGACCACCGCCATCTTGTTCGTCATCATCCTCGGCGCCGCTCCGTCGATCGCCAACGGCCTGATCGCGGGCGTGGATTACACTCCGCCGCTGCTGCTCAAGGCGGGCAAGATGATGGGGCTGCGCAGGCTGTCCTTGTACCGGCGCCTGATCTTGCCGGCCTCGATGCCTGCGCTGGTGGCCGGGCTCAGGCAGGGCTGGGCGTTCGCCTGGCGCAGCCTGATGGCGGGCGAACTGCTGGTCATCATCGCGAACCAGCCGTCGCTCGGCGTGCTGCTGTCCACCGACCAGGATCAGTCTGACATGACAAGCGCCACCGCGATCATCATCGTGATCCTGATCCTCGGCATCCTCGTACACACGCTGTTCAGCCTGGCCGACCGCTCCATCCGCCGCCGCTGGGGCCTGACTGGCAGCAGCTAGGCGAGCAGGCGCCGGGCGGCCGCCGCGATGAATGTAATGGTGGGGATTTTGGGATGAGGCCCGCCCCCGGTGGGGGGGTTGCCAGGGGCGGGCCCGCTTGAGTGCCGCGGAGTGTCTAGGTCCGCGGGGTGAGGTGCAGGATTACCACTTCGTCGGTGCCGGAACCGGGGCCGTTGTTCGTGCCGGACGGCTGACCGCTCTCATAGGGGCTGCTCTGAGTCGGCCAGCCGACGTAGTTCTGCGAATTGTACTCGAACCAATCCGACGCGGTCGTGGTCGGGATGATCGGCAGGTCCGCCGCGACGAACTTCGCGATCGGGGCCAGGTCCGCGGCCTGCTGGGCGGTCGTCGAGGCCCCGGCTAGCGTGGCCAGCTGGGCCTGGATCGCGGGGTCGTTCAGCCGCTCGTAGTCGCCGGTCGCGGCCGAGCCGGTGGCCAGCGAGCTGTCCAGCCAGCTGTCGTACATGGTGTACGGGGTGAGCCCGTCGGTCGACCAGTGCGAGGTCAGCTGGAAGTCACCGTCGGCGACGTCGGTGAGCCAGGCGTTTACCGCCTGGCCCTGGAACGTGGCGTCGATGCCGGCCGCACGCAGTTCCTGCGCCACGATGGCGTCATCCTCGGCGTAGTCCGTGAACGCGGACGGGTCGGTGATCGTAATCGAGACGGTCTGCCCGCCCTTGGTGAAGAAGCCGTTGCTGCCCAGGGTGTAGCCAGCCTTCTCCAGGATCTGCTTCGCGGCGGCCGCGCTGCCGGTGGCCGAAACCGTCATTGAGGCGACCGGCGCACTCCAGGCGCTGAAGGTCGGCAGCGTCAAGCCGGTGGCGTTGAGGACCGGGTTCTCCAGGCCGGCCTCGCCCTCGGAGGCGATGACGCTGCGGTTGATCGCCGCGCTGATGGCCTGCCGCACGGCCAGCTGGTTGGTCGGCCACTTGTTCAGGTTCGGCATGAGGCTGTTGGTGCCGCCGGGTGCCTCCCAGTAGTGGTGCTCGGATGGATTGGTATCGACGAAGCTCTTCTGCAGGCCGGGGATGAAGTTCCCGGTCCAGTCGATCTGCCCGGAGAACAGCGCGCTGAGCGCGCCGGTGTTGGAGGTGTAGACCGGGAAGTAGACCTTCGGGACCTTGACCAGGGACGCCTGCCAGTAATCGGGGTTCTTGACCAGCGTGAAGCCCTGCGGCGTGAAGCTGCCCAGCTTAAAGGGTCCGGTGCCGACCGGGTTCGGGTCCGCGAAGGTCGCCGGGTTGCCGGCCTTGCTCCATATCGCCTGCGGTACGATCGCGGTGCCGGCGATATTCTCCAGGTTGGTGTACTGGGCCGTCGGGAACGTGAGCACGACGTTGTTGCCGGATGTCGTGACGCTGGAGATCTTCAGGCCGCCGAGGTTGACCGACGCGTTGTTCTTCATCAGGTTGAACGTGTAGGCCACGTCCGCTGGGGTGAACGGCGTGCCGTTGTTCCACTTCACGCCCTGGCGGATCGCGAAGGTGATCGTCTTGCCGCCGTTGGACCACGCGTAGGACGTGGCGAGCCACGGGTAGTTCGTCGGCGGAGCGGCGAGGTCGAACTGGATCAGCGGCTCATAGATGAGTCCCGTCGCGCCCATGCCGTAGGCATCGCCGGTGCTGACGAACGGATTGAACGCCTGGGTGATGGAGGTCTCCGGGGAGCTCTCCATGACCAGGGTCTTTCCCGTGGTATTAGCGCTTGAGCTAGAGCTTGCGCTTGTGCTTGAGCTTGACGAACACGCGGCGAGCCCGCCCGCGAGCACGGCAGCGGCCGCTACCGTCAGTAGCCGTCTATGGCTGTGCAATCTCCTCATCAGTTTCGTCTTCCTCTCGTTGCGGTTATGGGGGTTAGTTCGGGGTCGTACGCCCACCTTCCGCCAGCCCGGAGACGAGCTCGGGCGCGGCGACATCCAGCCGCCAGCAGGCCGCGCCCCGCGTGGCAGATATCTGCACGAGGGCCGGGTCCTCCCGGCGGCAGCGGTCATCGGCGAACGGGCACCGGGGGCTGAACGGGCAGCCGACCGACGTCGCGCTCTGCTGGTTCTGTGGCCTGTGAGATGCCTGGCCCGGTGTGGTGTCTCGGTGGATACTGCTTCGGTAGGTACTGCTGCGGAGGCTGCTCCCGAGGTTGTCCGGGTCCGGGGCCGAGGCGACGAGCAGCTGCGTGTAGGGGTGCGCCGGGTGCTGGGTGATCTCCTCGGCCGGGCCGCGCTCGACGATCTCCCCGGCGTACATGACCAGCACCTCGTCCGCGAAGTAGCGCGCCGAGGCGATGTCATGGGTGATGTAGAGCATGGCCAGCCGGAAGCGCTGGCGGAGGTCGTCGAGCAGGCTGAGCATCTCGAGCCGGATCGAGACGTCGAGCATGGATACCGGCTCGTCGGCCAGCAGCACCTTCGGGTGGGCGGCGAGCGCACGGGCGAAGGAGACCCGCTGCCGCTGGCCGCCGGACAGCTCGTGCGGGTACTTGTCCAGGAAGTGTTTCGCGGGCGTGAGCCGCACCTGCTCCATCAGGGCGACGACCTCATCGTCCACGTTCACGCTCTTGCCCTGGTGCAGCTTCACCGGGCGCTCGAGGTGGTAGCGCACGGTGTGCACCGGGTTCAGCGAGGAAAACGGGTCCTGGAATACCAGCTGGACTTCGCTCTTGTAGCGCCGGAAGTCACTGCGGTTGGTCACCCGGACCTGCTTGCCGTCCAGCTGGATGACGCCGGAGGTGAGGCGTTCCTGCCCGGCCAGCAGCCGGGCGGCCGTCGACTTGCCCGACCCGCTTTCGCCCACCAGCGCCACGACGGCACTCTGGTAGAGGTTGAAGGAGACATCGCGCACCGCGTGCAGGGTCTGGCCGCGGCCGATGCGGAAGTCCTTGCTGACCGAGATCGCCTCCATGGCGAGCGGCCCGCGGCCCGCGGCCACGGACGTCAGCGTCTGCTCGGTCATGATCCCAGCTCCTCGGCGGTTTCAGGCTGCTTCTGGGACGCCGAGGGAAGCGACGGGGGCGGTGTCTGCGGGAGTACGAACGGGCAGGCGGTCACGTGCCCCGGGTCGTTGGAGGTGGCGACGGGCAGCAGGTGCATGTCGACTTCCTCGCACGCCGTCGTGCCGTATCCGCAGCGCGGCAGGAACGGGCAGCCGGGCGGCGGGTTACGCAGGTCGGGCGGTGAGCCGGGGATCCCGGCCAGCTCGCGGCGCGGGCCGCGCAGCGAGGGGAACGAGTTGAGCAGGCCCCTGGTATAGGGGTGCGACGGCTCGCGCTGGATCTCCTCGGCCGTACCGATCTCCAGTAGCTGCCCGGCGTACATCACGGCGATCCGGTCGGCCAGCTCCAGAAGCAGGGACAGGTCGTGCGTGATGAACAGGATCGAGAAGCCGAGGCGCTCCTTGAGCTCCACGATCTGGGCCAGGATGTCGCGCTGCACCACGACGTCCAGCGCGGTGGTCGGCTCATCCATGATGACGACCTCGGGCTCGGTGGCCAGCGCCATCGCGATCATCACCCGCTGCCGCATGCCGCCGGACAGCTCATGGGGATAGCTGCGCAGCCGCGATCGCGGGATGCCGACCAGGTCGAGCAGCGAGCCTGCCTTGTCCCTGGCTTCGCCCCTTGGCATCCGCATGTGCGCGTGAATGACGTCAAGCAGCTGGTCCTGGACGTTGAGCACCGGGTTCAGCGCGTTCATCGCGCTCTGGAAGACGATGGAGATCTCCCGCCAGCGCAGCCGCTGCAGCTCATCTGAGCGCAGCTTCAGCACATCGACTGGCTTGGTCACCCGGCGCCCGGCGTAGCGGACGCTGCCGTTCGTGATCAGGGCCGGCGCCCGGAGCAGGCGGGTCGCGCCATAGACGAGCGTGGACTTGCCCGAGCCGCTCTCGCCGGCCAGGCCGATCACCTCCCCGGCGGCCAGATCCAGGTTCACCTTGTCCACCGCCCGGACGTCACCGCCGGGCGTCCGGTAGACGACCGACAGATCCCGGATCTCGAGCACAGGATCCGGGCTGGCGCCAGGAGCGGGGGCGACCGGAAAAGCGGCTACAGGGGACGGGGCCTGGTCTGGGTCCGCGCTCATCAGGGCTTGCCTCCCTCGGTCTCGTCGAGCAGCGAACTGCGGGAGAACGAGTGCAGGAATCCGGATACCTTGCCGCGCTGCTGCGAGACCTCGGCCAGCACAGGCGTCGGATCGGCGGGCCGGAGCCAGCGCCCGGCGATCCGGCTGGCGCTGGTCGCGTCGCGCAGCCGCGGGTTGCCGAGCTCGTCGATTCCGGTGTTCAGCAGCACTAGGCCGGTGCCCATGAGCGCCACCGCCAGGCCGGGCGGCACGAACCACCACCAGGCTCCTAGCTCCAGGGCCTGCTGGCTCTGCGCCCAGTAGAGCATGGTGCCCAGGCTCCAGCTGTTGAGGTTGGCGACGCCAATGAAGGCGAGGGCCACGGACGCGCCGATCGCGTACAGCACGGTGTTCACGAAGCTGGCCGCGATCAGGCTCACCTCGTTGGGCACGATCTCGTAGGCGATGATCCGCCAGGTTTTCTCCCCGGTCTCCTGGGACGCGGCCACGAAGTCGCGGTTGCGGATGGCCAGTGTCTGCGCGCGGATCACCCGCGCGCCCCACGGCCAGCCGAGCGCGGCGAGCACGACGATGGTCGCGGTCTGGCCCTTCGACTGCAGGTAGCCGAGCAGGATAATGAGCAGCGGAAGGGCCGGGATGACCAGGAACACGTTAGTGACCAGCGACAGGACCTCGTCCCACGCGCCACCGAGGAAGGCGGCCGTGACTCCGACGATCACCGCGAGCGCCGTGGCCACCACGCCGACGACGAACGCGAGTTCCATGGTGAGCCGGATCCCGACCAGGAGCTGGGACAGGACGTCCTGCCCGCTCTGGGTGGTACCGAGCAGGTGCGCTGAGTACGGAGCGTGCAGGGAGAGGGCGGGGGAAGGATTCTGGTACGACGGGTCATACGGCGCGACCAGCGGGCCGACGATGGCCACCAGCACGAACAGGCCGAGCAGGACGGCGCCGACCTTGGCCTTGGGGGGCATCCGGCGCCAGCGGCCGGGTCTGGCTTCTTCTTGCGGCCGCGCAGCGGGTTCGGCGCTGATCGGCAGGACGGCGGTCATCGCGCTGCCTCCCTGACTCGGGCGCGGGGATCGACGAACACGATGATGATGTCGACGATCATGTTGGCGAGCAGGACCGCGAAGGTGATCACCAGGAAGATCGCCTGCATCAGCGGGTAGTCGTTGGAGGTGACCGCGTTGAGCAGCTGCAGGCCGATGCCCGGGTAGGAGAAGACGATCTCCATGATCAGGGCGCCGGACACGACGAAGCCGACCGCGAGGCCGAACCCCTGCAGCTGGGGCAGCAGCGCGTTGCGGGCCGCGTAGGTGAAGATGACCCGGTGGCTGGGCAGGCCCTTGGCCTGGGCCGCGATCACGTAGTCCTCGCCGATCGTGGTGATCATGACGTTGCGCATCTGCAGCATCCAGCCGGCGATCGAGGTGAGGATGATGGTGAGCGCCGGGAGCAGCGAGTGGTAGACGGCGCTGCTGATGAACGCCCAGTTCCACCCGGGGACCAGGCCCTCCGCGTAGCCCTGGCCGATCGGGAAGACGTGCAGCTTGACGGCGAACAGTTCGATCAGGATCAGCGCGAAGAAGAAGTAGGGAATCGCCTGCAGGAACATGAGGCCGGGCAGGACCCGGTCCAGCGAGCCCCCGTGCCGCCAGCCGGCCGCGATGCCGAGCGCGGTACCGATCAGGAAGGCAATGACCGTCGCCATTCCGACCAGGGTGAGGGTCCACGGGATGGACTCGCCGAGCAGGGTAGAGACCTGGGCGGGGTACTGCGTGACGTCCGTGCCGAAGTTGAAGTGGAAGACATCGACGAGATAGGAGGTGTACTGGTGCCAGATCGAACCCGGATGCCCCACCCCGAGCATGGCCTCGAGCGCCTGGTAGGCCGAGGGCTGCAGGTTAGGGAACTTCGACATGATGCTCTCGACCGCGTTGCCCGGCATGGCCCGCGGGATGAAGAAGTTGATGGTCAGCGCCACCCAGGCGGTGACGAGATAGAACACCAGGCGGCGGAGTATGAACGACATGGCGGCTCCTAAGCCTTTGCTGCTTGCCGGGCCGATCGGGGGGCCTTGGGACCGCCCTGGCGTGTACCGCGGCTACCCGTCCTGGCTGCGGCCGAACGTGTTCTGGGGGGCTTCAGCGTCTCGACGGGCCGGCGAGTCACCGTGCCGGGCGGGCAGCCGCAGCTCGACCGCAGCACGAGCTCGGTCGGCAGCAGCTCTATGGTGGGGGACAGGTCCGGGTCGGCGATGCGCTCGAGAACGCGGGCGCAGGCCTGCTCGCCCAGCATGCGCATCGGCTGGTGCACGGTGCTGAGCGGGGGATCGAACAGGCTGCTGGGATAGATGTCGTCGAAGCCGACCACGGCCACCTCCTCGGGGACCCGCACGCCGGCCGCGGCGAAAGCCCGCAGGACCCCGATCGCCATCTGGTCGTTGGCACACACGACCGCTTCCGGCAGCGCCCCGCGGTGCTTGGCGAGCAGTTCCTCGCCCGCCTGCTCGCCGCTGCGGACGCTGAAGATCCCCTGCGTGGAGCCGATCAGCTCGCAGTGCGGATGGCCGCGCAGCACGTACTCAAGGGCGAGCCGCCGCTGGACCGCGTCCGGCGAGTCCGGGGGGCCGTCGACGTGGAACAGGCGCCGCCTGCCGTGATCGGCGATGAGGTGGGTGATGATGGCGGCCGACCCGGAGAAGTTGTCGGCCGCTACCACGTCGGCCGCCCGCTCGCCCGGGGTCCCGGCTATGACGACCACGGGAACCCGGGCCGCGAGCCGCTCGATGTAATGGGAGGCGACGAACCCCTCGCCGATGAGAATCCCGTCGACCTTGCCGGACATCGAGTCCAGCCGGCGGAAATCCGGTGTGCCAACCCCCTCGGCCTGGATGAAGGTGATGAGGAGGAGCAAGTTGTGGTCGCGGATCCGCGCCTCTACTCCGCGGAGCACCTCGTCGTAGTAGAGCAGACCCACGTTCTCGATGTCCCGCGGCTGTACCTCGCGCTCCACGCACACCATGCCGATGACGTCCTTGCGGCGGCGGGACAGGCTCTGCGCCGCGCCGTCGGGCACGTAGCCGAGTTCCTCGATGGCCTGCTGCACCCGGATCCGCGTGGCCTCGCGCACCCGGTCCTGGCCGTGCACCACCCGCGAGACCGTCGCGGTGGAGACGCCGGCCAGGCGCGCCACATCGAAGAGCGTTACCACGATTTCACGATCAGCGGCATTGCTGTTTCCTCGGATACCAGGTCAACGGGCTCGAAATCCAGGGTTCACATAAACGACATGTAAACGTTTACACCAGAAATCTAAGCGCTTACACTAACCCTCAGCACACGGCCGGTCAAGGTTCGTGTCCACGTCGTAATAAGGAGAGGTTGATGACGGAACTGGCGACAGGTGACGAAGGCGCCCTCGGCTTCCCAGAAGGGTTCATCTGGGGAGCGTCGACGGCCGCCTACCAGATCGAGGGAGCGGCGGACGCGGACGGCAAGGGCCCCTCGGTATGGGACACCTTCAGCCACACGCCGGGCAAGGTCCACGGCGGCGACACCGGCGACATCGCCTGCGGCTCCTACCACCGCTACCGCGAGGACGCCGCGCTGATAGCCTCCCTCGGCCTGAGCTCCTACCGGTTCTCCATCTCCTGGCCGCGAGTCCAGCCCGGCGGCCGGGGCGCCGCCAACCAGCGGGGCCTGGACTACTACCGCGCGCTGCTCGACGAGCTCGGCGAGCACGGCATCGCGGCCACGGCCACGCTCTACCACTGGGACCTGCCGCAGGAGCTACAGGACGAGGGCGGCTGGGCGGCCCGCGATACGGCCGAACGGTTCGGCGAGTACGCCGCGCTCACCGCGGAGGCGCTCGGCGACCGGGTCGCCCGCTGGATCACCCTGAACGAGCCGCAGGTGGTCTCCACCAACGGCTACCGCACCGGCGACCACGCCCCCGGGTTGCGCGACGCCGATGCCGCGGCGGCCGCCACCCACCACCTGCTGCTCGGCCACGGGCTGGCCGCCCGGGCGCTGCGCGACGCGGGCGCGGCCGAGGTCGGCATCACCCTGGACCTGCATCCGG
>Ga0116221_1001503_pt1 | contig 15542 bp, 14 predicted proteins | sample Sb_taG_5_FD_88965 | JGI IMG/M metagenome (GOLD analysis project Ga0116221, IMG submission 88965) | Peat soil microbial communities from Weissenstadt, Germany - Sb_50d_8_FC metaG | ecosystem: Environmental > Terrestrial > Soil > Wetlands > Peat | place: Germany: Weissenstadt | collected 2010-09-21 | reverse complement strand
GCCGGCCGTCGGCTTGTTTCTAACTGGAGTCGGTGCGCTTCTCTTTTCGGTCACGTTCGGCGTTTTCGCCGTGGACAACCTACTGGAAAAAGGCGTGGACTATCTGCATGTGTTGTCAGGAATCGCGGTCTTGGCCAGTGTCGTAGCTTCCGGATTCCTGCTTTCTGGATCTCTGGGCATGCTGAGAGTCAGCTCGTACACTGGAGCCGTGAGTGCGGCCTTCCTGGCCATGCTGCCCTGGTCGCCAGCCTGGTTGCTAGGCTTGCCGTTCGGCATCGTGGCCCTGGTGATCTTGCGGAAGCCGGCCGTGATGGCAGCTTTCGCACAGGGCCGATCCAACACGATTACCCCGCCCGCGCCAGGGATCGTCGCAGGAAGGTTTCTATCCTTGCTCCGGTCTGCGCGCGGTTATATCCTGCCCACAATTGCTTGGCGCGGTGCGCCATCTCAGGAAGCGAAACCAGTCGGCGACGTGGCTGAAAATGTGGTGAAGCAACAGGCCGCAGACTCAGCTCCAGACCAAGGGGCAAACCGCTAGATGACGGTGCGTAATTCGGCAGCATTTGTGGGGCACGTTTTCAACGTGCCGGCCGGCGTCAGGGCACGTTACAAACGTGCCCCACAAACCGCAGCAGCCGATTCACGCACGGCCTATGGATGACCGTGCTTGATCTTGCAGCAATCGTACTTTGCTTGCCAGGCAATGCCGAAGACCTTTGAACCCGGCGTGCCATGCTTTCGCGACTTCCCGGCAATACGTCAGAGCAGTCAGGCAAAATCGCGAAAGCATGTCCCGCCCCACGTTAGGCGACCCGTACAGAATTTGGGACACCTGGCGCTGACCGATCGCAAAGTTCAGGGCATCGATCTCGGTTTGCCCTGGCAAGCTTTTGAAACGGAAGATCACTTGAATGGAACTACTTCGCCGCCGTTGCGCGTGAAGAGCGCGTGCAGAATTGTCTTGTCGACGCCCCTCGAGATGAAATGAATCGATCCGTCGACGAAGACGGCATTGAACCCATCCGGATGATGGCCGACCAGCCCGGCCATCGGGTCCTTGGCGTCGATCTTCAGATCTTCCGGCTTCGTCCAGATCACCGCGCGGTCATCGCCGGCATCGACCACAAAGATCGTGTTCACCGTGCCATCAGTGACATCTTTGAACTGAATGCACTGAGGATCGCCCGTGAACATCATGGCGGCGCCAACCGGTCCGAGGTACGTCGTCTTGCCGGCAAGACTCGGCTTGGCGTTTGGGCAGCGGTAGACTTCCGGCATCCGCTTGATGAGCGCCTTGTTGTGCTCACTGTCCCAGGGTTCGTCGAGATGGAATTCTTTGTAGAGGGCTTCCTGGCCAAGGTAGGGCAGGATGTGTACGCGCCAGCTCAACAGCGGTTTGCCGTTGGAGTCGAAATTTGCGAAAGCTGGAAATTTGCGATGCACACTTTCGTAGTTATGCAACGCGAGGACGATTTTCTTGAGTTTGGCTGCGCACGCCTGGCGACCTTCTGCTTGCGTGAATTTGTCTTCGCCGACTGTTAGCAATTTGAGAATGACCTCATCACGAGAGTCGACGTTCAACGTCAACCGCGCCTTCGCCACCCTGGGCGTGAGCAACCTTGCCAATTGATCGAAATGCGGGAAGGTTCTGCGCAGTTGCGTCTGCGTACCAAGCGCGTCGTAGAACCTGGGGATAGCTGCTGCGAGTTTTTCCGCGGCCGCGGCATCCTGCGACTGAATGACCAAGCGCAACCCTGCATTGGGCGAGAGATCAATGCTCAGGGCAGCCCACAGAATGCCGCGCGTCAGGGTCGTGCTTGGTTCGCCGCCTGCGGCTTTGGGCAGTCGCGGCATAAGTTCCTCGACCACGCGGCGGACATCGGCTGTCGGCAGCAAAAGCACCTGCGCGGCCGAGTCGCCTACGGCAGCAAACGCTTGAGCCACTTCGGGGCGCGTCGCAGCCTTCTCAGTGCGAACCCGCGCCAAAAAAGACTTGCTGCCCGCGATGACAGCGCCATCCAGCTTCTCGAGGACTTCTCCAGCCACGGGCAGGTGTACCCAAGGGGCAAGCTGGTCGGTTGACGTGCTTTTAAGCAGATCAACCATTGCCTTGCCGTCGGCATCCCCTGCCAGCGGGATCACCATGGTCGCCCCCTGCGGGAAGTCCGCCAGGCTGAAAACAAAATAAATGTCCTTGCCTCCCGCTTTCGTGAAGTCACGAACCCATTGACTGGCGGCTTGCCGGAATGGTGCGACGGCCGCCGCGTCGCGTTTGCCAAACTCGTGGAACTTGGACTCGAGCGCGTCGATGTCCAGCCGGCTCAGATCGATGCGTGCGATTTCGATGGTTTGTTCATCAATGTAGGGCGCTATGGCCTTGGCGCGCGCCTCGGCGGGCGACTCCCCTGCCAGGGTCGGCATAGCTGAGCAGATCCACACAATGACAGTGAGCACTTTCTTCATGGCAACTTTCCCTTGCAGAAGTGAAGGCGCCGCCAGCGGCGCTAGATTAGCGTTTGAGAATCAGCTCATATCTCACGGGGTTCAGCACTGGGGGCGAATTGCTGCGGCCCTCTCCAAAAAGGAAGGCCTTGTCTCCCTCCACTCGATAGACAAACGGTTGACCGGTCACGGGGTCGATCGGCACGGGTACTTCCGTGATGTCCTTGAGCGCTGCCGGCAACCTTCCATCGTGTCGCGAAGCAAAGAGACGAATGGCCTCGATGCACTGCAAAGCGGCAAGCCGGTGTTCCAGTGCCGCCGGGACGGCAAACACTTTCTGCAGCGCGGGCAAGAAATCGATGAACGGGTAGCCTTCCATCTTAGCCCTGGCAACCTGCATTTGCTTCTGGGCTTGGTCCAGTCCTGTCGCCGCTTGCCAGTAGGGGAAAGCGTGCCATTTGAGCACATCATCCAGGAGTTGCTGGTACCTGTGAAGCGAGTGACTCATGACGACCACAAGTACGGGCATTGCCTCCACTTCCGCGGGTTTGCGCCCGCCGGCGATCAGGGCCTTCTTTGCCTCGGGGTATGCTTTGATGACCCGGCCCAGGAGATCGAGGCTGGCTTGCCATTCGGAGTTGCGTTCGTCGCCGCTGAAGCGAAACATGCGTTGCAATTGTTCCAATAGGGCCTTTTGTTGCTGCGGGCCAAGTCGAGTTACGTCGAGATCTTTAATGACTGGCAATTCGGCTTCCAGCCACAGCTTTTCGGCACTGCCGGCCTTGCGGAGCGATATGAACGGACGCGGCAAGTCGGCCAGCGCCCAGTAGAGGTTTGGGGAACCCGGACACTGGATCAGTTCCTCAACCTGAGCGTTCATCACCTGAGGAATTGCAACTCCAATTAGCGAGCAGATGAAAACGGGCGCATCGCCGACGTGCTTGCCGAGGGCATATCCGGTTTGCAGGGTGTACACGGCGTCGTCAAAGTGCCCCTGGGCCATTTGCAACCGCGCCCGCACGGCCAGGAGTTTGGCGATCGTGCGAAAGCCTTGCATGTCCGGAAGCACCATCCCAATTCCTTCGGCCTTGATGCGCGGCGTAAACTCCCAATCGCAATACTCCCGCCGTGCTGCCAAGTCCACCTCATGGAGTAGCTTGTCTGTTAGCAGGGAATTCAGATTCAAGGCTGCCAGCTCATGGAGCGGCGTATGGAGTGCTTTTTCAATCTTCTCATCCATCCCCGGAGCTTTGATCCGGCCATACCAGTCTGGGCTGTACGCGCGGTAATAGAGTTGAGCGGCATTTCCCGGCGTCATATCCTTGCCGTTGGGCAGCAGCTCATACTTGAGTGCGGGCACCGGCGCCGCTGCTGGACGAATCGTTAGCTTGATCGGCTCATTCGCCTGCTGGGCGGCAGTGGGAAACGCGGCACCGAGCATGGCGATCATGGAAAACAGGCGCTGCCACATAAGCGGTCTCCTAACGACTGGGCGGTGTATCTACTTGTAAAAGATCCGAGTAGTCTCGAAGAGTACGCAGTGAGCTAGTTTGAGGATCGCCGTTTCGTTCGGGCACCGGGTAAGATGAAGACGGCAATGCATCGATGCCCCAACGGAGCACCAATTGCTCCAGGTTGCGACACGTGAGCTGTTCCATGCGCGGGTCTTGATCTGCGGGCGGCAGGGACTCGGCCAGACCCACGAATGATTCAGCCTCCGGCGGCGTCGGTGCAGGACTCGGTTCCGGGCGGAGGTACACGATTCGCTCGATCTCTTGGGGTGCTGGCCGAAGGTACGATGCCGCGCCGACCGCCATGCCTAGAACGGCGACAACGCTTGAGGCGCCCACCCAAAGCCAACCGCGTCGCGCCATCGACGCCTGGCCTGTACGAAAAAGAATCTGGTCCCGGTCGATGTTGCCCGGTGAGGGCGCTAGCGACGTCAGAGCTTTTGCCAGCGCCTCTAGTTCTGGGTCGTGGGCTTCCGGGGACATGTCACTCCCAACCTTTCACGCAGGGCCGACAGACCGACCAGGTACAGGCGATGAACCGTACTCGACGAGGAGCCCATCAGATCGGCTATCTGTGCAAACGTTAATCCGCCCCAAAGGTGCGCCACAATGACTTCGCGTTGCTCGATGGATAGAGCTTGCAGGCCGCTGGTTGCTGCCTCACAATCAATCCCCGTGGTTTCGCTCGCGCTGAACCAGGCTGGCGTCTTCTCGGCGGCTCGAGTTTCGTGCTGCCGGCGCCGCTGGGCGGACCGGGCCGCACTCACGGCGCCGTTGCGGACCACGCGATAGAGCCACGGCAAGAGCTTGTCTGGCAGCCGTCGCTGGGCAAATAACTTGAGGAAAGCATCTTGCACAACATCTTCGGGCGCGGTGCACCATTGCCGCGCGTAGAGGATCAAGGCAGCGGCATGCTGATCCATCAACCGCCCAAGGAGTGCTGGATCCATCATGAGAATGACGCCGGCCGAGACAAGTTATCCCAAAATTTGAGATGCCTTCGATGAATACCCTGGTTCCGCTGGGCGACCAGGCCGCCCTGGCCTATTTCGAGGATGAAGCGGCTGCCTTGCGTTTCGCCGCGGCCATGCGGCAGGGCAAGGAAGCCTGGCTCGTCGACGTGGTGCAGGCCTACACGAGTGTTGCCGTTTTCTTCGACCTCGACCGCACCGAGTTCAAGAGTGTGGCTGAGCACTTGCGCAAAGTGGAGCAACGATCCCCCGAACTTGACGCGGACCTGGAAGCTCGGCTTCATCAGATACCGTGCTGTTATACCCTCCAGCAAGATTTGCCGCGCGTAGCTGCCAGCACAGGATTAACGGCCGAAGAAATCACCCGCCTTCATGCCGGCACAGAATACACCGTCTACGCCATTGGCTTTTGCCCCGGTTTTCCGTACCTGGGATACCTGCCGGCGGCCCTTTGGGGCGTGCCGCGCCTGGAGGCGCCCCGGCTGCGCGTGGAAGCTGGCAGTGTAGGTTTGACAGGCCGGCAGACCGGCATTTACACGGAAGATCGCCCCGGCGGCTGGAACATCATCGGGCGAACGCCCCTGGAATTGGTAAATGTGGCGGACTGCTATTTCCCGCTGCACACCGGCGACCGCGTCCGCTTCCAGGCGATCGACGAGGCCGAGTATCACAGGCTTCAGGGCCGGCGCTTGGAATGGACGTGAGACTCTCACGAGTGGCTATTCCCGTGCAGCGCAGGATGATTTAGAGTCGCATGCGAATATTCTGAAGTGTCTCTTCGACAAGTTCCCTGCCGCCGGGACCGGAATGATAGATAGCCTTCAGAAAGTGAACAGTCCGCCTGGCGGCGCCGTCGAGGTGCCAGGCGCACTGTGCGAAATGGCAATGCTGCAGTTTGGGAAGTTCTCCGCCTTCGTAAACCAGTTTGCAATTCTGGAATTTGCAGGAAACGAAGTCATTGCCATCGAGCACGATCGTCTCATTCTCCTTGGTAATTTCTTTGAACGAGGCCATGTCGCATTTCTCCGTGGTGCAGAAGATTGTTCCGGTCCTCGACCTGCGGGTGCGGCGCGGAGTCCGGTTGGACGGAGCCGGGCGCCAGTGCTAGGATACCACAGCGCTGAACACCGACGCGCCCGTAGCTCAACTGGATAGAGCAATGGTCTTCGGAACCATAGGTTGGGGGTTCGAATCCCTCCGGGCGTATTAGACCCTGGTCCTTTCTGGGTTGTATTTTAAGGTTGAGAACGACCTAAAGACGGAAGGCAGCCAAGCCCCGTTCGGCTTGCCGGATAAGCTCCTGGCAATCCTTCGTGAATGGGAGGACGACAAGACCGGTACCTGGGTATTCCCCAATTCCGCCGGCAAGCCCTGGAGGACGGCGGGGCCTGGTTACAAGCATCTCGACCAGCTGAAGGCCTTGGCCAAGCGGGCCAAAGTGAAGGAGGCTACGTGGAAAATGTTCCGGCATAGCCTCTCAACCCATGGTAAGGGCCGTTTCGGCATGACAAAGGAGCAAGTTAAGGCCCAGCTTCGGTACACCACCACTGCTCTGAAATAACTGTCCTGAGATGATGCGCAGCGCACTACGATGGACCTTGTTTCATGCTCTCTGGGTGCCGCAACTGCAGCATGAGGACTGACACCCAGAAGCATTATGACCATGATGACCTGACAAACCTGCGGGCCGCTATGAAGCCCATCAATTTCGAGGGGTAGAAAGTTGGTGTGCCTGGTGGCAGAATCGGCGTTGACGAGACAGAAGGTCGGCCTCGGTCACGCAAGTCTTTTGCCAGCGGGCTTAATCTATTTGGACCGCGATTAGCCTGGACAGTCCGGCTTGCCAGCAGCGTCCCGAATACACTCCTCCCCAACGCTCCTTACCAGGCGTTGCCCTTTAAGGGCGAATCCCCGTTCAGCTACGCGTCTGTTCCATCCCTCGCGCGTGCCGATTCCGCTGGTGTCTTCCAGCAGGCCATGCTTTTCTTCCTGTGCTGTGAGACGGGCAAACTTTTGACGTAGCGGGTCATCTGGCAGCAGGAACGTCTCCTTGCGGTGCAGGACAGGCGGATTGGCGCTCTGGCTGTAGTCGTTGCTGTCGATCTGCCTGGTCCGCAGGTTTACCCTCACGGACCGGAGCAGCGCCGGGTGCGGGTCCTTCTCGAAGTCAGGATAGACCAGGTAAGAGAGCTTGCCTGACCGACGGCGAATCTTGACGATGTTCGCGCCTTCCACCTCGCCGACGTACGCTCGGCCGCAACCCTCGTAGATACGCAGGAGAGGTTCGAGAGAATCGAGTGCGCTGCGATGGATGTAAAGATCATCGGGGAGATGCTTGCCCACAGGAGAGCGATCACACGCCTGGTCGATCGCTTCGGGGTTACCGGCCTGGAAAAGCAGCTCGTCCGGCTGCTGACAGGCTTTCGTGTAGGCCCCGAAGAAGGTTCGCATGTCGAGCTGGAGAGAACGAGGCAGTTGCCCAATCGGCGAGCGTTTTCGGAACCGTGCGAGGGCGAGATAGACCAGAAGGTCTTCGGTCCGACGCTGCCTGATCGTGTCCCACTCAGCTTCGCCAGTGACGCGCCGGACCAGGGCGAAGCCCCGCTTGAGAGAGCCAAACTGCGTGACCACCTCAGCGGACCGCGTGAATTCATCTTCCTCGGGGTTCCCGACCTCAGTAGTCGCGGGCAACGCGCGGACGTTCACGGTGACGGCCATGGATGCTTACGGCAACGTAGCGACCGGCTACACGGGTACCGTGCATTTTAGGAGTTCCGCTGGCCTTGCCGCATTGCCTGCGAGCCACACGCTTGCCAGCGCCGACAAGGGCAGCCATGTCTTTACGGCCACGCTGAATACCGTCGGCACTCAATGGATCATGGCGACGGACACCTCCAAGTCGACGACTACCGGCACGGAATCAGGTATTCGGGTGACAGCCGCCACGATGGATCTAATCTTCAAGGATTGGTCGGACGATGACGATGAAGGCGATGGCGTTCCGGATCTCATGGAGACGCGAGATTTTCTGGAGCAGGTCGCGCTCGCCACGATCCAGCCCGCAAGCTTTTTGGAGGCCGCCCAGCACCATTCTCCACTTTGGGAAAGCGCCGGAATCGACGAGTCGCAAGCTTTGTGGGCGACCGCAGCGCTGGGGATGCTCTGGTGGTCGCTTACTGCGGAATCGAAGGACCAACGCCGGAACCGTCAGGCATATTGAAGGGAGTTCCGGAGCGGCGAAGTCGAAAAGGCCGTCGCCGCGTTGTCACCCGGCACCGGCAGCATCTTCCGAAGCAGGAATTTTACTCGCTGTCAGCGGAACGAATCTAAGCAGAAGCAAGAGAGGGACAGGAAACAGGGAGAAACCGCAGGACGATTTCCGGAGAAATCACGGGAGATCGTGCGCTGCGTGCCTGGCTGAGGTTCGCGATCGGGTGCAGGCATCCCACAGCAAACTGCAGGAAACTCCCTGAATCACGGTCGCCGAGCAAGTCAAACCAGACGCATTCAGACAGCGGGGAGTGCGATGTCGCTGCGCGGTACGGAATCCGGTACGGAATCGCTGGAAAACGGTACTGACGACGCAAGTCATTATTGCAATTCATTTTGAACCTTGGCGTGCCAGAACCATTCCTTGTTCTCAGTCGGATACGTCGCGCGCCTGACCTGGATTCAAGCGCGCTACTGCTCACCCTTCTTCGGCGTGCCTTTAGCCAGTGCAAGGAGTGCGAAAGCAGGCCGGCAGCTACTAATAGACCGCCCGCTTCTAACGAGTTGCACAGTTGCGCGGCCCTGTGGCCGGAAACGCGGAAAGACACTCTGGGGCAGTGTGAAAGTTTTCGTTCCTTCCTTCGACAATCCTCGCTGGACGGCAATCAAATCGACCTAATTCATAGAGTGCCACGGCCAACCAGTGTGAGCGCTCTGTGCTTGTTTTTCTTGGCAAGCTCAATCGGGTTGCGTGCCCGGCCGGGGAGAATGCTGCTGCGGGAGCTTTTTGCGATGGCGTCCCGTCAAAGATTTCGGCTTGCTTATCTGGTCGGCGTTGCCATTTGGGCGACGGCGGTCGTAGCTGGTTTCCATCGCCTCATAGATTACGAGAACACCCCCGGAGACTCCGGTAAAGATTGTACCCACTGGCCAATTGGCACTCGCCTCATTCTCCAAAGTGATCATGCACATCTGGTGATGTTCGTGCACCCGCGTTGTGCCTGCACGCAGTCCTCGATCGAAGAATTGGCACAGCTCATGGCAAGCAGCCACGACCTGATTAGCGCTCACGTCCTATTTCTAAGACCCGCACATACCTCGGACGACTGGGAGCGCACGCGGCTGTGGAATCAGTGCGCATTGATTCCAGGTATTCGGGTTTCCGCCGATGAGAATGGCGCCGAAGCCTGCTTGTTCGGTGCAGCGACCTCTGGAGAGACCTTCCTGTTCGATGCACATGGGCGCTTGCTCTTTCGTGGCGGCCTGACCAATGCGCGGGGACACGCTGGGGAGAGCATTGGCCGCGTGACAATCCTCAAGTTGCTGGCCGGTTCCGCGACGGATCGACCTGTAACACCGGTCTTCGGATGCCCCCTTTGCAATCCCAGCCGGGACGAGGAATGATAATGGAAGATCAAGACGTAGGCCTGACAAATTCCTCCCCAATCGCCGCCCGCGCCCGCGAGTTGTTTTGTCAGCATCAACGCGCCATCTTCGAGCATACAGATCGACTGTTTGGCTGTCTCCTCGTGTGCGAGTGGCTTGCAGCCATCGGTATTGCCCTATGGGTCTCCCCGCTGGCTTGGGCGGGGACTAATAGTGAGACTCACCCTCATGTCTGGGCTGCGGTACTCCTCGGCGGCGCCATCATCAGCTTACCTGTCTGGTTCGTGCTTTTCCGGCCGGGCCGACCGATCACACGGCATATGGTCGGCTGCGCTCAGATGTTGCTGGGGGCCTTGCTGATTCATCTCACGGGAGGGCGGATCGAAACCCACTTTCACGTCTTCGGCTCGCTGGCATTCCTGGCCTTTTACCGCGACTGGCGTGTACTGATTACCGCCTCTGCAGTTGTTGCCGGGGATCACTTTTTGCGCGGGTGGCTGTGGCCCCAGTCGGTGTACGGCGTGCTCGCTGCCAGCCCATGGCGTTGGCTGGAGCATGCTGGCTGGGTGGTATTCGAAGATCTGTTTCTCATCCCCGCGTGCATTCGTAGCTGTCGAGAAATGCAGAAGATAGCCGAGCGCCAGGCCGAAAGTGAGGAGTCGAGGGAAAGGATCGAAGAGAAGGTGCGCCATCGCACTACTGAGCTGCAAGCGCTCAACAAGGCTTACGAGTTGTCTGCAGTCGAAGCCCGGCGAAGCGAGGAGAAATACCGTCATACTCTTAATGCCGCCGCAGACCCGATCATTTGTCTCGACGATCAGGGACTCGTTCTGGAAGTCAACCAGGCAGCTGAGAGGCTTTTCGGGTACCAGCGCGCGGAGATGTTGGGAGGTCCGGTGACTGTGCTGGTGCCCGATCGCTTGCGCGTACAACACGAGACCGGGTTGACGCGATACCTAGCCACCGGCCAAGGCCGGCTTCCTCACTTGCGGGGGGTTGAATTCTTCGGACTTACCAAGGGAGGGATGGAAATACCGTTCGAGATGTCACTCTCCGTTCTGGAAGCTGGAGGAAAGAAATACTTGACCGGCATTCTCCGCGACATCCGCGAGCGTAAGCAAGTGGAGGAGAACTCGGCGGAGCAAACCAGGCTGGCGACCTTGACTGCGGAGGTCGGCGTCGCACTTGGCAAGCCAAGACGCTTACGCGACATTCTGCACGAATGCGCGGAAGCGGTCGTCCGCCGTTTGGACGCTGCGTTCACCCGCATCTGGACGCTCAGCGACGAGGACCAGGTATTGATGCTTCGGGCAAGCGCCGGCATGTACACGCACCTCGATGGCCCTCATGGACGCGTGCCCGTCGGGTCCTTTAAGATCGGACTGATCGCCAAGGAACGCAAAGCGCACCTTACCAACGCGGTGATCGGCGATCCGCGTGTGGGCGACCAGAAGTGGGCCCGTCGCGAGGGCATGGTGGCATTCGCCGGCTACCCGCTCATTGTGGAAAATCGGCTCGTGGGGGTCATTGCGCTGTTCGCACGCCACACGCTGCCGGAAACCACTCTGAACACACTGGCCGCCGTTGCTGACCAAATCGCGCTCGGGATCGACCGGAAGCGGTCCGAATCCGCTAGACGCCGCGCCCACGATGATAACCGGCGTTTGCTTGCCTCGATCCCATCTATCATGATCAGCTTGGAGACCACGGGCCGGATCACCAAGTGGAACCAGGCCGCGGAAAGCACTCTGGGTGTCTCCCAGCAGGATGCTCTCGGCGGGCCTCTCGACGCCTTACCAATTGCATGGGAGCACGAGCACTTGACCCAAGCGATTCACGACTGCGTCTCCACTCTCAAGCCGATTCGGCTTGAAGCCGTGTCTTTCACTCGCCCGGACGGTCAGCCGGGCTTTCTCGGAATTTCGGTCACTCCGGTCTCAGGACCAAAACGGAGTCATCAGGGGGTTCTCCTGCTAGGAACCGACATCACGGAGCGCCGCAACCTGGAGACACAGCTGAGGCAAGCCCAGAAGCTGGAATCGATTGGTCACTTGGCGGCAGGCATTGCCCACGAGATTAACACACCTATTCAGTACGTGGGAGACAACGTCACCTTCCTGCGCGACGCCTTCGGCAACATCCAGGAAGTGCTAAAGCTGCAAGGTGATTTGCTGTCGCGCGCCAAAGGCGGACCCCTTAACGACGGCGTGTCAGCGGAGCTTGACCAGGCCCTGGCACATGCCGATCTCGAATTCCTCTCCGAGGAAGTTCCCAAGGCTATTGACCAGGCGCTGGAAGGCGTCGGTCGTGTGGCGAAAATCGTGCGGGCGATGAAGGAATTCTCGCATCCTGACAGCGACTCGAAAGTGGCCGCCGATCTGAACAGACTGATCGAAAATACTATCACGGTGGCGCGCAACGAGTGGAAGTACGTTGCCGAGGTAGTCACGGATCTCGACCCGTCCTTGCCTCCCGTCCCATGCCTGGCTGGGGAATTCAATCAAGTGATCCTTAATTTGATCGTCAACGCCGCCCACGCCATTGGCGCGCGGATCAGCGGAGACGCTTCCCAAAAGGGATTGATCACTATCTCGACACATTCCTTGCCAGAGCGCGCAGAGATCCGCGTGAAGGACAACGGCACCGGGATACCCGAAGGAGTCCGCGCTAAGGTGTTTGACCCGTTCTTCACCACCAAGCCCGTAGGCAAGGGGACGGGTCAAGGTCTAGCCATCGCCCACACAGCGATCGTCAAGAAACATGGCGGGACGATACACTTCGAAACCGAAATGGGGGGCGGAACTACATTCATTATTCAGCTGCCTCGCGCGGAATAGAAGATTGCCTAGACTTGCGACGCCCGCTCAGGCACGCAAGCCGCTTTGATCCCCTAGGACACAACAAGTGTTGAGAGGTCGGCGGAGGAATGTGTACATGAGAGTCGATCGAAATGCTGTCATCGCGGGAGCTTTAAGCTCGCTCCTGCTCGTCCCTGCAGTAGCTGGAGCCGATGACCTCGTTCTAGGTACATCCGCAGCGTTCAAGGGACCATCGCGAGCGCTAGGCACCGAACTCTACCGTGGGGCGATGGCATACATCGAACACGTCAATCGGGCCGGCGGCGTTCAGGGGAGAACAATCGTCATCAGGGCCTATGACGACAACTACAATCCCCAGCCCGCCATCGATAACACGGTTCGGCTCGTTGAAACCGACAACGCCTTCCTTCTCTTCGGCTATGTGGGAACTCCCACTGTCACCAGGACCCTGCCGCTGCTAAAGTGCTATGACGATCGCTCGGTTTATCTTTTCTTTCCGTATACAGGGGCGGAGCCTCAGCGCCAGCCCCCCTACGATGAGAAGGTGTTCAACCTGCGAGCCTCGTATGGCCAGGAAACGGGGGGCCTGGTAGATAATTTCGTCAGGATCGGCCGGAAGAGAATCGCTGTATTTTACCAGATCGACGCTTACTGCCGCAGCGGCTGGGACGGGGTCCGCAAGGCTCTGGCCCGGCACGGCCTGCGCATGGCCGGTGAAACCACCTACAAGCGTGGAACAACCTTCAAGGAAAGTCTGCAGCGGCAAGTGGAGATCCTGCGCAAGAACGAGTGTGACGCGATCATTTCTATCGGCGCCTATGCGGCCTGTGCTGCGTTCATTCGAGACGCTCGTGACGCCGGTTGGGATGTCCCGATTGCCAATGTGTCTTTTGTTGGCAGTGAAAGCTTGCTCGAACTGCTTCTCGAAAGCGGCCAGGCGAACCACAAGGACTACACGGCGAACCTCATCAACTCCCAAGTCGTCCCGAGCTACCATAACGTCGCCTTGCCCGCAGTCCGGCAGTATCGCGAGCTTATGGAGCGTTACGACCCGATGTCCCCGCCCGCCTTTCGCGAGGAAGGGTACCATCCGATGCCATACAGTTTTGTCAGCTTCGAGGGATTTCTGAACGCCAAGCTGCTGGTGGAGATCCTGCGCAAGATGGAGCCGCCCCTGGAGGCCGGGCGCATCAAGAGCGTCGTGGAATCCTGCGTCGAGTTGGATCTTGGGATCGGAGTTCCGATCTCATTCGGGCCGGCCAAACACCAGGGGTTGAATCAAGTCTACTACACGGTTGTCTCTGAAGACCGGTTCGTCCCTATCGCGAATTGGGAGAAGTGGCGCCCATGAGGAACTCCAAACTGCTGACGAAGACCCTGGCAATTCTAGTGCTCTTGTTCGTCGTGTCCGGCCTGGCCGTCGCAATCACCTCGGTTTGGTGGATCAGCCACGCCCTCACTCAGCAATACGAGAGCAAGGGAACAGCCATCGCCAACAGTATCGCCAGCTCGAGTGTGGAAGTTCTGCTGTACCGGGACTCATCCACCGTACAAGCCATGATCGATCAGTACCTGAGCATCCAGGGCGTTGCCTACGTCTTCGTATTGGATGAGCAGGGAGACATCGTCGCGCACACTTTTGCCCCCAGCGTTCCCGAATGCGTACGCCAACTGAAGGGCGACCGACACGCGACCACAATTCAAATCGTGGATGTCGAGGATATCGGGGAGTGCATTGACGTGGCAGCGCCCCTACTCGAAGGGGAAGTAGGGTACGTTCACGTCGGCATGGATCGGCGACTGATTAGCTCTGCTGTGCGCACGGCCGTCCTTCTGCAGAGCGCCATTATGGGCACTATTCTGCTGGTAGGACTGTTGGCCTCTTACTTCCTGGTGAAAAAGATAACCCGACCGCTCGACCAGTTGACGGCTTGTGCCACGGAGTTGGCGGCAACCGATTCGACAAGTGAAGCCGCGCTGCGGGCCAATGGTGCGCTGGTGCCGATCACCGAACGTACCGACGAAGTCGGCCATCTGGCGAAGGCGTTTTGGCACATGGTCCTAGAGCTTTCCGGGCGCGAACAACGCCTGCTCCATGCGGAGGAAACGCTGCGGGCGAGTGAATCGCACTTTCGCAGCCTGATCGAAAACGTTACCGACGTCATTATGAAACTGAACGCGGAGGGAATGGCTAACTACGCCAGTCCCCCGATCGAGCACGTGCTGGGTTTTAGATCTGAGCATTTCATAAACCGCAATCTTCTGGAATTCATCCATGCGGACGACAACCAACGTGTCCGTGACACTCTGCGTCAAGTCAGCCAACTGGCCGGAAGCGTGAGCTCGGAGGAATTCCGGCTCGTGCGCCGCGACGGCGCCTATCGGTTGGTCGATGCGTCGTTCAACAACTTGCTGGCCGATCCCAACGTCCAAAGCCTCATAGTCACGCTGCGTGACATCACCGAGCACAGGCGCGCTGAAGAAATGTGGCGAATTGCCGATGAAAACCAACGCTTGCTTTCATCGATTTCGTCGATCTTGATCGGATTGGACGCTACCGGTCGGATCACGAAGTGGAATCGGGCGGCAGAGGACATTCTTGACGTTTCCTCGCGAGTTGCCGTCGGCGAACTGCTTGACGCCTTGCCCATTGCATGGGACCAAGCGCAACTGACCTGCTGCATTCGCGACTGTCTCTCCCTGCGGAAGCCGACTAGGCTCGAAGAGTTTTCTTTCAAGCGCAGGGACGGCCAGCCGGGTTTGCTCGGCATTTCGATCACTCCCGTCTTCGGATCAGATGGGAGCCCGCAAGGCCTTCTGCTTCTCGGCACCGACATCACGGAGCGCCGCAACCTGGAGACGCAGTTACGCCATTCGCAGAAATTGGAATCCATCGGCCAGTTAGCTGCCGGCATCGCGCACGAGATCAACACGCCCATCCAGTACGTGGGGGATAACGTCAACTTTCTAAAGGGCGCCTTCGCGGATCTTCACAGCGTGATCTGCAAGCAGGAACGACTGCTGGCCGGCGCGAAGTGCGGGAGGCTGGATGACGACGTGATCACCGACGTCGAGCAAGCGATGGCAAGCGCCGACCTTGCGTTTCTGGGCGAAGAAGTTCCGCGGGCGATTGAACAGACGTTGGAAGGACTCGGCCGCGTCGCCAAAATTGTCCGCGCCATGAAGGAATTCTCGCATCCGGG
>Ga0116221_1001501_pt1 | contig 15551 bp, 12 predicted proteins | sample Sb_taG_5_FD_88965 | JGI IMG/M metagenome (GOLD analysis project Ga0116221, IMG submission 88965) | Peat soil microbial communities from Weissenstadt, Germany - Sb_50d_8_FC metaG | ecosystem: Environmental > Terrestrial > Soil > Wetlands > Peat | place: Germany: Weissenstadt | collected 2010-09-21 | reverse complement strand
TTGAAGAGCTTGCTGACGAAGTCAGAAGCCCGGTCGCTGAGTCCTTCGCTTTCGAGCAGTTGGGCGTAACCGAGAATGGCGGTCAGTGGATTGTTGAGCTCGTGCGCGACCCCAGCAATCAACTGTCCGACTGCTGACATTTTTTCGCTTTGTAGCAACTGCTCCTGAGTCTTGCGCAAGTCTTCGTAAGCGCGACATGTTTCTTCGTAGAGCCGAACCTTCTCGATCGTGGTTGCCAGCTGACGCCCAATCGCGACTAACAGATTTTCGTCGTTGCTGGTGTACACGCGGTTTTCGCGGCTGCTGATTCCCATCATGCCAATCGGTGTGTCCTTGCTCCACAGCAGCACCCAAATCCAGGAACTCAACCCATCCGCGCGGATAAATTCAGCTACGAGCGGAGGAAGATGCGGCAGGTATTCCGGAGTGAGCACTTCGGTGCGGGAACGCGTCACCAGATCGCCAAAGCCGCCGTGAAATTGCACTTCGGACAAACGCGCACGATCCGCGCTGCGCTGGCCCCAACCGGCGCGCCGGCGGAAAGTGGTTTGGTCTGCGTCTCCCAGGTAGATCGATCCCGTCTCCGCGCCCAGCAGCGAAATCACCTGGCGCAAGGTCAGGTTCAGAATCTCGTCGAGATCAAATGATTGCGTTGCGATTACGGCCATCGCGTTTAGCGCGTTCAGCTCGCGGTTGCGTTTGCGGATTTCGTCTTCTGCGCGTTTCTTCTCGGTAATATCGAGCAGGAATCCCTGGTAGCGTTCGATCTTGCCGGTCGCATTTCGGGTCGCGAAGCTGCTCTCGAGCACTGTCACCAGTACGCCGTCTTTTCGACGGAGCGTGACTTCAAAGTTGCGCACGTAATTGTGAGCTTCCATTTCGCGATGGAACGCATCCTGTTGTTCAGCCGACGCGCACAACTCTGTCTCCAGATCCATGGCCATCAATTCGGCACGGCTGTCGTAGCCCAGCATGCGTACGAAAGCGTCATTGCAATCCAGCAATTTGCCGCCAGGAGTAGCCACGAACACGCCTTCCTGCGCTTGCTCAAAAATCAGCCGATACTTCTCTTCTGCGTCGTGCCGGTCGGTGGTGTCGTGCACCACATGAATGGTGCCCTTCTGCTGGCTTCCGTGCTCGCTATAAGACGACGTGGAAATCATGCAGTTGCCCCCGAAGCACGGGTCTTGTGCTTCCTGAATGCCTTCCTCTGCGGCGACGCAATACGGGCATCCGGCCCATTGTCCCTGGCGCGGCAGCACCGCTTCACAGGGCTGTCCGATCACGTCCGCGGGCGCTTGCCCAAGACGTTGCAACAGCGCCATGTTCGCTTTCATGACCACAAATTCAGCGTCGTGCACCAGTACCAGATCCTGAATGGAATCGAAAGTATTCGCCCACTGGCGATGAGACCGCAGAATTTGTTCGACCAGCCGAAGGTTCTCGACGGCCAGTCCCAGCTGATGCGCGCTGGTGACCAGAAACTCCATATCGTCGGGGGTGTAAGAAAGCCGGTGACGACTGCCCAGAGACAAGGTCCCGATTACCGATTTTTTTCCCAGCACCGGCAGCATGACTACGTGGTGAAAACGCTCCCGCTTCAGATGCGGCCGGATCGTGTCGGCAGCAGTGGAAGTTTCAATCACCATGGGCACGCTTTCGGCGATTGTGCCCTTCATCGATTCGTCCAGAGGTACAGAACCGCGATCACGCACATAATCCGAAGAAAGTCCGATGTGCGTAATGAGCACCAGTTTGTCGCCTTCGAGCAGGCGGAACCATGCCGCCTGAGCGCCCATCAGAGTCTTCAATTCTCCCAGCGCGGTCTCGGTCATTGGCCCATGCTGCTGGGAGCGCGTGATGGTCGTAGTCAAGGCATTGAGCACACCCAGCCGCCGGGTGTGCATCTTGGAGTCATCGAACACAATCAGTAGCATGCTGAGCCCGAGGAGTAGATCCACGGCCAGGCTGAACCCGGGTGGCAAGTGCACATTCAGCGGAGCCCAGTCGAGATGAATCGCCAGCAAACTGAAACTCAACAGCCAGGGACCGATTTCCCACCGAGCCCAGCGGAAGCGGATCATTTGCAGCGCCGCGCCAAAAGTAATGACGCGATAGGAGACTTCCAGTACCACGCGCAGAGCAAAAGAATCCGGCCACCAGAGCGCCCGCACCGCAGCATAAGCGATTACCGCGATAGAAAACGCCAGCAGCGGCACCAGCACTTTGCGGGCATGGCAATAGACGAAGACCGCCGCCGAAAACAAGCACAATGAGAGGATGAACTGCGATTGGGAAACCGCCGCCGCATAGCGTGAGCTTGGGTCAACGCCCGGGTGATGAAGCGTCCAACTGGAAACAAAGTAGGCCAGCCATCCCAGAATCCAGATGAGCAGGTATCGCTCCCGAAATGTGCGAAATACCAACAGGCCCGCGGCCAATATGACCAGCGCGGCTGATTCCACGGCGACAAACCTCGGGACCGGCAGGTCCACGAGGGCGTACCAGGCGAATAAGGCAGAGCTATTCATCGCGATAAAGGGGGCCAAGCGCTCTCTCGTTAATAACATGCCCGTACCCTGAGCCGATGGGCTTTCCGGCTCAGCTTGATTACTTTAGGAACTCCGACTTTTAGGAGCTACTAATTCAGGTACTCCAAAATGGGGGCCAATTCGAGGTACACTAGCAGAGCCATGCCGTCCGAGCGCATCCTGGTGGTCGAAGACGAAGACGCCATCCGCGAAATCGTCTGCTCCATGCTGGCGGCAGCCAACTATAAGACCCGGCAGGCTTCTTCCGGGCTCAAGGCGATGGCCATCCTCGACGCCGGCGAAGAATTCGAACTCATGCTGTCCGATCTCATGATGGCTGACCTCGACGGGATGGGCCTGCTCGAACGCACTAAGGAAGGCTACCCGGACATGCCCGTCGTGATGGTGACCGCAGTGCATGACATTTCGGTTGCCTTAGCTGCCATTCGCAACGGCGCTTACGATTACCTCCTGAAGCCTTTTGAGCGCGAACAACTGCTGGCGACGGTGCGCCGGGCTTTGGAAAATCGCCGCCTCAAGATGGAGAATCGCACCTATCAGACCGAGCTTGAAAGTCTGGTCGATAAGCGCACTGAGCAGTTGCAGACTGCAATGGCCGATCTGGAGCGATCCTACGGCATGACCCTGGAGGCTCTGGGCGGCGCGCTGGACTTGAAGGACGCCGAGACCGAAGGCCACTCCCGACGCGTAACTGTATATACCATCGCAATCGCACGCGCCATGGGACTGGCGAAAGATCACATTGATGTGATTGCCCGAGGCGCGTTCTTGCACGACATCGGCAAAATGGCGATTCCCGACGCCATCCTGCGCAAGCCCGGCAAGCTTGACCCGGACGAGATCACCATCATGCGGGAGCATTGCTACCACGGATACCAGATACTGAAGAAGATTCCGTTTCTGAAAGAAGCTGCCGAGATTGTCTACGCTCATCAGGAACATTACGACGGAACCGGCTATCCTCGGCAACTGAAGGGTGATGACATTCCGCTGGGAGCGCGGTTATTTTCCGTGGCGGACACCCTGGATGCCATTACCTCCCACCGGCCCTACCGCGCCGCGCAGAGTTGGAGCGCGGCCCGCGAAGAAATCAAGCGCTTCGCCGGACGCCAGTTTGATCCGGAAGTCGTCACTACATATATGTCCATGCCGGAGGACATCTGGGCCGACCTGCGCAAGGATGTTGACTCCCAAATCAACCGCTTTGCCTATTCAACCGCAAAGAGTTCGTCCTAAAGTTCCGGTCGTCAATCGCTAAGCTTGTTTCCTCACTCGTCGTTCCTGCAAGTTGTCCGGATTTCTGCGTTCTTCTAATAGTTGAGGCTCAGGCGTATAACTTTCTTGCCGTCATACAGGAGGCGAATTATGAAAGCTGCTGTCACTTTGCTCGTGATTTTACTTTTCGTTGGGCTTGCTCTCACGCAGGATCATCCTACGATCACGGCGCAACCCAACAGTGTTTTCGTAGGGGCGGATGGAAAATTTGAGGCGAACCCGGACACCGCTCTCGTCCAATTCAACATCTCCGCGCAGGAAGACAATTCCCGCGCGGCCTACGATCGAGCCTCGAAGGCGGCCGATCAAGTACGCCAGATCCTGCGCTCCAATGGCCTTGAACCCACGGCGGCGCAACTCGGATATTTCTCCATTGAACCCGTCTACGATTACACGAAAGCAAAACGCAAGCTGGTCGCATACCGAGTCAATGTGAACGTGTCACTCAAGCTGAAAGATTTTACGAAGATTGCCCCTATCGTGCAGCAGTTGTCCGACGGCGACATTACCGACCAGCAGTCCATCAGCTACCTGCTGGACGATATGGACGCTGCCAAGACCAAGGCCGTGGAAGACGCCTACCGTCGCGCCCGAAGCTCTGCCGAAACCATAGCGCGCGCCAGTGGACGCACGCTGGGTGAGCTGTCCTACGCCTCCGTGGATACCGTCGAAAACGTCCGTCCGATGCCCATGCAACCGATGGCGCGAATGAGTGCCATGGCACAAACCACGGCGCCCACCGAAGAATTCAGTCCTCAAACCACGTCCGTAACGGCGCACGTGAATGCTATGTTCACGCTGAAATAAGCAATCACAATGTAGGCGCGAGCGGCCTCGCCCGTGCTGCTGCGGCAAAAGTGCGATTCAGGATCATCCTCTCTAAGCCCTTAAGAATCGGGCTGTTTCGCCGTTACCAAAGACTTTGACCATGGGGATTAGCCTCTGTACCAAGCGCATCTGGAGCCACCCCGGCGCGCTCTTTAGACTTTCGCTGATAGGAACCGCGGCGCGCGGTTCATCACCGGCAGGAATCGACCCCGGCCACTTCAGTAACCAGGATTGCGGTTGTCCGACGAGGAGCCAATCGGTTCTATGCAGATGCAGTCGATCAACTCGCACAGCATCCCATTGTTCAGTCTGGTCAATTACATTCCCGTGGCGGCAACGGTCGTGACTTGTTTTCTTAGCGTGATTCTGGCTCGGGCCACGCTGCGCTACGCCGAGGCCGCCGACAAAGGTTTGGCCCTGGCTCGCGAGGAGTTCGAGCGGGAATGGTCGCCTGAACTGCACATCAAGCTGGAGCGGATCTCCGCCAGCGAGACTCGCATCGTGGTCACCAACCTGGCCAAGATCTCGGTCTTACTTCAATTCATGCAGTTGCGCAAGATTTCCCACGCCGTGCCCTTCGAACGCTGTTTCCTCAACGACCCTCTGGTCGGCGGCATGACCTGGACTCAGGACGTTGGCAAACGCCTCGTGGTATGCACTGGCCCAGACTTTGCGGGCCTCATCGCGGCCTCCGTGACTTTCTATTCCTCGGGCCGCATGTTCCGCACCGACTGGTTCCGCTTCTATATCGAAGTCGCCGACGGACGCGTTGTCCGCGTGAATCCGACGAACGTCCCCGCCCGTCGCGTGCGCGTCCTCGAGAATCGCAAGGGGCCGGAGCGTCGACGTGAATTCGCACAGGATGTAGCCGCAGGGGTTGGGGCGAGCAAGCGTCCGGTAACCTGATCGCGGGTGTGGACCCGTGTGTTTCATTGCTGCGACGAGAGTGCCCGCGTGGTAGTGGGCACGCGGCTGGCATCGAGCGGAACATCGCGCTGGATGACAATCTCCAAAGTTGTGCCCGCATCCATTTTCACATCGTTCCCGCGGGTCAACATCGCGATTGCGGTTCCAATCGCACCGCCAACTCCTGCGCCGATCAATGCGCCTTTGCCACCGTCGCTCAGCCCACCGACCACGGCCCCGGTCCCCGCTGAAGTCGCTACCGTGCCAATCTTCTCGCCCTTCTGGCTGTCCGCGCGGATGGTGCCTTCGTTGTCCTTCACCGACGTCTTATCCACTCCCGGCGCATTTTCCACGGCGCCCGGAAGAAGCACGGTGTAGCCGCTGGGATAGATCAGAGTCGTGAAATGCATCAGGACTTCGGCGCGACCTTTGATCCGTCCTCCACGCTTGATTTGGCTGATCCTCCCTTGTACAAATGTGCCCGCCGGAATCAAAACCCGGCCATTGGCCACGACCGGAAATGTGGTCTCCGCATAAACTCCATCGCCTTCGCGCGTCCCCTTGCTCGAAACCGCGTGCTTCAACTCAACTGGAACCTTGGTACCGGAGGGGATGGTCAGTTCGCTAGTGGTGGTTGGAGTCGCGGTCGTAGCGGCATCAGGCTTGACCGCGGGAGTGGATTGGGCCGAAGCCAAAACGGCCAAAAGCAAGACAAAGAACGTAATGCGCATAAAATCTCTCCAAGGGACATCACCGGCACCTCAGTATAAGCTGCGCCGGGCACGAACTCTCGATGCAAGTACGATGCCAGAAAAACCAGGAAAGTTAGTTGCCGGTGATCGAGATTCAACCGTTATCGCAGAGCGCGCTTCATCTCGTTTTCTCTTAAATTTCCCATATATTGCGACTGCAGCTTCTGAGCGCAAAGCTCTCCACAAACATGCAGAGTGCCTTCCCGCGCTGCAATTTCTTCGTCCCATGGACACAGGTAAAGCACCGGCCGGTTGTACTCGCCGAACGACGTCCACATAAGCCACCACCGGTCGGTTGATCGCTTCAGCAAGCCGCAGTTCGGGCCGGCACAGCGGTAAAAAGCATTGGCAGTCGGAATCTTGGGGCTGGCGGCTTCCATCGCGCTGTTGTCTCCTGGCCGACTCAGATGCAAATAGGCGCATCCATTTTAGCCAATATGGGGGTCGAGCGCACTCCGGGAGACGTAGCCAGCTACGTCTCTACCGTAGAAACGTTGCTTGCAACGTTTTTTAGCGGCACGGTAGCAGCGCTCAAGCTCGCCCTATTTGTAAATAAGATACTTCTGCCGGAGCTCTCGAAATTTCTCCAGCGGCTCACGCCAGTCTTCCGCAACCCGCCGGGGATCTTCTCCCTTGGCAATCGCGTCGTAGACCGTCTGGTTCACCACCAACTCGTTCATCCGCTCCATGTGGAACGGTTCGGGGTAGAACTTATGCAGAGCCGACGCAATTTCCATGCCCAGTTCCGGCGCGTCGAAGGCGTAGCGATCAACCAGAACAATATTGACTCCCTGGCATTTCTGCCCCGCGTAGGTGCTGGCGCTCGGAGTAAACGTCACTGGAATGAAGCGCACTCCGGAAATATTCCTCGCATTCAGATACTGCGCCAGTTCTGCCGCATTGATCCAGGGCGCGCCCAGCAATTCAAATGGCGTGTCGGTGCCTCGTCCCACCGAAACATTCGTGCCCTCAACCAGGGCCACGCCGGGATACAACGTCGCTTCCATCAGGCTGCGAAGATTCGGCGACGGATTGATCCACGCCAACCCGGTCGAATCGTACCAGTCGCCCCGCATCCATCCCTCCAGAGGTACGACCTGCAACCGCGCATTGATGCCGCGCTCGCCATTGAACAACTTCGCCAGTTCGCCCATGGTCATGCCATGACGCACGGGAAGGGACGAGTAGTTGGTAAAGCTCTCATGCCCCGAATCAGAAATCGGCCCTTGAATAAACGACCCAGTAATCGGATTAGGCCGGTCGAGTACGATGATTTCAATTCCTGCCTTGGCCGCAGCTTCCAGAAAATATCCCAGCGTAGTTTCGTAAGTGTAGAAGCGTACTCCAACATCCTGAATATCGACGACCACCGCATCCAGGGTCTTCAATAGTGCGATTGGAGGCCGCCGCGCCGCATCGGTTTCCCCGTACACGCTGTAAACCGGAATGCCGGTGGCCGCGTCTTTCGAATTCTCAATGTCGGTTGTATCCAGAGTGCCTGTCACCCCGTGCTCAGGACTGAAAATCGCATCCAGCGAAACTCCTTGCGCCTGCGACAACACGTCAATCGTGCGGCGACCTTGCGAATCTACTCCGGTCTGGTTGGTCAGCAGTCCGATTTTGTTCTTCGTCGCGTCGCCGTTCAACGTGGTCCCGCGAACCAGGTCAAAGGCATGCGCTTCGAGCACGTCGATGCCCGTCTGTACCGAACCATTGCGAGACGCCACTCGCCGCACGCCCGTCTGCGCCTCGTTGTACCCGGTAATGCTCGCGCTTCGCAGTTCGTCTTTCTCGGCGGTGGTGAGCGGCAATGCAGCAGCCACCGCCGTCGCAATCTTCGAGCGCAACGCAATCGCACTTCCCTTCCCCCGCGGATGCACCGCGTTGCTCAGCACGATGATGTACGTCTGCGTCGTCGGATCAATCCACAGCGACGTCCCCGTGAACCCGGTATGTCCGAATGATCCCACCGGCAACAGATCCCCGCGATTGCTGGAGTACGGAGAATCGATGTCCCAGCCAAACCCGCGCAGCACCTGCGATGTCGGCGGCTGCTGCGGTGTAGTCATTTTCTCGATCGTCAACGGAGATAGAATCTTACTGCCACTCAGCAGAGCCTCAGCAAATTTCGCCAGATCATCCGCCGTCGAAAACAGCCCAGCCTGCCCGGCTACGCCGCCCATCCGCCGCACCGTGGGATCGTGAACGACTCCGCGCAGCATCTTGTCATGCTCGTCATACTGCGTAGGTGCAATCTTCGGCAACCACGCCGCAGGCGGCAGAAAGCGCGTGTGCGTCATCTTCAACGGAGTAAAGATATTGTTCTGGCAGTATGCACTCAGCGACATGCCCGATACCCGCTCGACCAGGGCGCCTAGAACAATAAAGTCGACGTCGCTGTAGAGAAAATGCGATCCCGGCGCATAGATGGGCTTCTCCGCATACGCCATGCGCAAGGCGGTTTCGCGGCCCTCCCACGGTTGCGTCAGGTCGAGGCCTTCGGGCAGTCCCGAGTAATGCGTAAGCAGTTCGCGAATCGTGATTTCCTCTTTGCCATTTTCCCCAAACTCCGGAATATACTTCGCCACCGGATCGTTGACGCGAATCCGGCCTTTCTCCACCAGTTGCATCACGGCCGTAGTGGTCGCAATCACTTTGGTAAGCGAAGCCAGATCGAAAATCGTGTCCACGGTCATGGCCTCGCGCCGCGGCTCCAGTGAGCGCTCACCGAACGCCTTCCGGTAAACCACCTGCCCGTCGTGCCCAACCAGAACCACCGCGCCCGGAATCTGTTCGTCGCGGATGGCCTCCAACACAATGCCGTCGATCACGCCGAGGCGGCTGGACACCGCAACCGCGGGCTTCGTCCCATCGACCGCGGCCACGGACAATCCACCCAAACACAAAACGACCGACATCAGACCCGGGAAGCAGCGTCCAAGAATCAAATTCTTTTTGGTCATCCGGATACTCTGACTCTACACAACCCTTGCAAGGCGCTCAACAAACTGAAGTAAGAGGTGCCCTTTCTGACACGCGACAGTTGATCGAGATAAGGCTCTAAAACCACTGCTTCGCGCACCATCTGTCACAAATCTCCCGCGGGCGGCGTTGTTATATTGTGAACGCTCCAAGCGAAGCCATCGTTGAGATGAAAACTAAAGACGCCGAGTTTGACCTCGATGCGATTTTTCGTGCTCAGTATGAGCGCATCGCGCGGGTCATTGCCAGGGTGGTGCGGGATCGCGCTCGCGCGGAGGAACTCGCGGTTGAGGTGTTTCTGAAGTTGTGGCGGAATCGACAGGCGCAAGGCGAGAACGCAGAAGGCTGGCTATATCGGGTGGCGGTCCGCGCAGGACTGGACGAACTTCGACGCCAAACTCGCCGTGCGCGCTATGAAAGCGCCGTCCAGTTCGTCCGCGGGACGCCCACGCATGAGGAGATTCAGTCTGCGATCGAGGAGCAGGACAAAGTTCGTCTCGTGCTCGGCGTTATCAATCCCCGCCAGGCCGAGCTGTTGCTGCTCCGCAGTCATGGACTCAGCTATAGCGAAGTGGCATCCGCCCTCGACCTGAATCCGGCTTCCATCGGAACTTTTCTCAGCCGCGCGCAGGAAGCATTCCGAAAGGAGTACATCAGACGATATGGAGAAAACTAGAGAAATCGAAATGAACCATAACGGGGAGGATGGCTGGGTGGAAAACCGGCTCGCAACGCTTAATCCTGAGCCCAAATGGCAGCCCGACCCGATCCGAGGGATGGCACAACTTCGAGAGCAGCGCTCCACAGGACGAGGACGCGATCAACGGTGGATCATCTGGGCGGTAGCCGCCGCGGCAGCCTGCGTTTGCCTGATGGCATTCCCCGCGCCGCGTGTGTTTGCTCACTATTGCCTGAATTGTTCGGTTGAACTTTGGCAGAGCCTCTCGACGCCAGCTCCCAGCTTCGCCATAAAACCCAAAAGCGACCGCCAAATAGCGCCGGATTTCACCCTGAACAACGCTTCAGGCGCGCCGGTAAAGCTCTCTGAGTTTGAGGGCAAGGTGGTTCTGCTGAACTTCTGGGCGACCTGGTGCGGAGGGTGCGCGGTTGAGATTCCCTGGTTCGTTGAGTTCGCCAGTAAGTACAGGGACCGCGGCTTCTCCGTCATCGGCGTTTCGATGGATGACGATGGATGGAAATCGGTCAAGCCATACATCGAAAAGAAAAAGGTGAACTACCCCGTCGTCATTGGCAATACAGCTCTGGGAGAACGGTATGGACTCAGTTCCATGCCGATGACGTTGATCATCGACCAGTCCGGCCGCATCGCTTCCACCCACGTTGGATTAGTCCGCAAGAGCGACTACCAGGCCGAAATTGAGACGCTGCTGAACAGCGACGCATCTGCCCCGGGCTCATCCAGGTAATCGTCGTAGCGTGATCCGAAAGAATCCAATTCGTTTTCGCGGAGAGAGCCATCTCATCCCTCGCCAAAATCCTGATACCGCGTAAGCACGTCGCGCTCGGAATCCACACCTTCCAGTTTTGCGGAAGTCGGCACGGTTCACCACCGGGACCAGCGGCCAACGATCCACGTGACGCAACGCCATCTCCAGCGGATGATCGGGATGCAGAAACGGAATCTCGCGCCCAGCCCGAACCGAAGCAAAGTTTCGCCGCCTTTGCCTTCCTTGATCATGCCTTCGAGTTCCTGTTTGATCACACTGCTCCATCCCGTCGGGTTCAGACGAACCAATAGCACCTCGGGCGGTTTTTCATCCAAACTCTGAAGCGCGCGATCCACCGTTGCGTCGGCGTCCAACACCAGGTCCGTTGCCGAACACATCGCATCCTCAACCCGCAGAATATGCCCTCTTCACGTTGCTCTTCCATCGACGGCAAATCCAAGAACTCAAGTAAGGGGGGTGCCATTTCTGCCACAGGGAACCCCGCAGCGCAGCCAGTTTCGGCGCAACATCTCCTATACTTGAAAGCATCGAATTCGTTTCACGGGAGGATTGGTGTCTCCGCGAGTCCCTGCAACTTCAAAGTCTGTCCGAGAGAAGCTGCGCTCGCTTCTGCTCCGAGTCACACCCACCGAACGCCAACGGTTGCTGGCGCTCACCATCCTGAGCGGCGCCCTCTGCGGACTGGCGGCTGTGTCCTTCCACTTGGGCATAGACAAAGTCCAAGCGCTCCTGATTGACCGCGTCCTAGCGGCTCCGCACTTCCGTTGGATCCTCTGGGGTATTCTTACGCCTGCCCTGGGAGGCCTGGTCGTTGGCTTAGCCTTGCACTACTGGGTTCCGGGTGCCGTAGGCAGCGGTGTTCCACAGGTCAAAGTCGCTTACGCCATGAACTCTGGACGCGTCCCGTTCCGCGATGCGATCGGTAAGTTCATCCTCGGTATTGTCCAAATCGGCAGCGGCGGTTCTCTCGGGCGCGAGGGTCCAACGGTCCAGATTTGCGCGGGAATCTCCAGCCTGCTGGCCCGAGTCTCATCGCTTTCGCGGCAGAGCCAGCGCCGCATGGCGGCCGTGGGAGTCGCTGCCGGGATCGCCGCCGCATTCAATGCGCCGATTGCGGCCGTGACTTTTACTCTCGAGGAGATCATCGGCGACCTGGACCAAACCATGCTCTCGGGTGTGATTGTTGCCGCCGCCATCGCCGCCGCCGTCGAGCGCGGCATCCTGGGACAGCACCCCGTATTCGAGATACAGCGGACCTACACGATGGGGCCGGCGTCTTCGCTGCTGTCGTACGCGGTTCTCGGCCTGCTCTCGGCTATCGCTTCCGTGGCTTTCACCGACTCGCTCCTTCGCCTGCGTGCAGGATTCAAGCGATTCACAGCCGTTCCCAAGTGGGCACACCCCGCGATCGGTGGAGCGTTGACCGGAACTCTGGCAGTGGTGGGGCTCTTGTGGCTGAAGCAGGACGGAATTACAGGTGGAGGCTACTCGACGCTGTCGTCCGCGCTCGCGGGTTCGTTCCCCCTAAAAGTATTGCTCGGTCTCTGCCTGCTGAAACTTGCCGCGACCGTCTGCTCTTACAGCAGCGGCGGCTGCGGCGGGATTTTCGCACCCGCTTTATTCATTGGCGGAATGCTAGGTGGAGCAATCGGACATCTGGACGTCAGAATTTTTCATCATCCCACAGATTCCATGGGTGCCTTTGCCTTGGTTGGCATGGGAGCGGTCTTTGCCGGAATTATTCGCGCACCCATGACATCGGTGTTGATCATTTTCGAAATGACCGGAGCTTACGGTCTTATCCTTCCATTGATGGTTGCAAACATGAGCGCCTACGCCCTGGCACGTCATTGGCGAAATATTCCCATCTACGAGGCTCTCCTTTTGCAGGACGGTATTGTCCTGCCCCACGGAAAACCAGTCACCCCGGATGAGTCCACGCCCGCATCAACCGGTGAAACGCCACCATAGCGGACGGTTCTTAGAGACCGGAGAAAGAACAGGTTCCGGGGGTGCAACGCGTTCAGCGCTGCGACAACGGACTCGGAATGAATGCGGGCTTTCGTCCTGAGATGAGGGAGTTCATCACTCAAGAAGCCGCCCACAGGGTCAGCGGCTTGGGGGAAAAATGGCGCAAATCGCTGCCCACGCGCAATCCGTCACGTTCGTCACCTTGTATCCGGCTCCCGAACTTTGCTATAACCCAAATATCGATTCAACGAACCCTTTGCCCGCCGCCAAAACTCCCGCGTGCCTCCCCGCTCCGGCCTACGAGCAGCAGGACGCAGTCTTCGCCACCGCTTTTGAAATAGTGCGGCTGGCCATCGCTGATCGCACCTTCCCGGCAGCTTCGGTCGCCATCACCCACAAGGGCAGTCTCGTCGGACTAAAGGCGTTCGGCCGCTTCACCTACGAACCCAATTCTCCTGAAACAAGCGCCGACAGCATTTTCGATCTCGCTTCGCTCACAAAAGTAATCGCGACCACCAGCATGGCCATGATCCTCTACGAACGCGGCCTGCTCGATCTCGACCTGCCCGTGGTCGCGGCCGTCGGAGAATTCGCTGGAGAAGATCCCCGCCGCGACGCAGTCACGTTGCGCATGTTGCTCGCGCACTCCTCGGGATTGCCCGCATACGAAAAGTTGTTTCTGCGCGTCAAGACCCGTGACGAACTTCTTTCCGCCGCCTTCGCAACCCCGCTCACCGCCAATCCCGGGGCCAGAACCGAATACAGCGACATCGGCTTCATCATCCTGGAAGTGGCCCTCGAGCGCATCGTAGAGGAATCTCTTGACCGCTTCAGCCAACACGAAATCTTCGGCCCATTGGCCATGACGCAGACTGCATTCAATCCGCCATCGGCATGGCGAGCGTCCATCCCGCCCACTGCGAACGATCAATCTTTCCGCAACCGCGTCATCCAGGGAGAAGTGCAGGACGAAAATGCCAGCGTGATGGGCGGCGTTGCCCCGCACGCAGGCCTGTTCGCCAGCGCCGGAGACCTCGCCATCTTTGCCCACGTCATGCTCTCCGGCGGACGCCCCATTCTTCGCCCCGAAACCGTGGCCCTGTTCACGCGCCGCGAATCCTCGCCGGCGGGTACATCGCGCGCCCTCGGCTGGGACACGCCGTCATCCCCATCTCATTCCGGAAAATATTTCTCCAGCAATTCCTTCGGCCACCTCGGCTACACCGGAACCTCGCTATGGATCGACCCCGACCGCCAGCTTTCCATAACCTTGCTAACCAACCGCACCTGGCCCGACTGCAGCAATCAAGCCATCAAGCAACTCCGCCCAAAGTTCCACGACGCCGTAGTTGAATCGCTAGGAGGCACGTGATCCCGACCGCGCAATCTGGAATCACGGACCGTTCTAAGCGAATGGCCTTTTTCAACAGGTACGCACACTGGCTAGCTACGCGCTATGATTCAAAAAGAGGCACGCTCAAATGCATCGGATTTCTGCGCTTTTTGCCGTTCTGGTTGTGGCGACGCCTCCGATAGGCGCGCAGACCAAGATTCTTGTGGCAAAGAGCCGGGTACCCGTCAGTGTCGCGGGCGACTATCCCGGCGGTATCGCATTTCCGACCGCTTGTGATGAACAAGGACGCTTGTACGTCAAGCTGATCAAGGCAGGTCCGGGAATGGTCGGCCCCCTTTTCAGGTTGTCGAGCAAAGGCGTTGTGGAAGCGGAGTTCGATACTTCGGGCGCTCTGATCAACCGCTACGCAGTGCGCCCTAATGGTGGCGTCATTATGATGCACACCGACGGGCACACGAAATTCGTGGATAACTTCGCTCCCGACGGGACTCGCGATTCGTCGGTTGCCCTCGAGCCTCCGCCGACGCCCTTTTTCCCTTCGCAACTTGCGGTGTTCCGCTCAGGCGAGATTCTGATTTCCGGCGTGCAATACCACCCGGGTTACAAAGCAGCAACTGCGATCTACGAACCAACCGGCCGTCTTGTGAAGCAATTGGTGTTGGATGGAGACGTGGAGATTGAGCATGCGATAGACGCCGGCGACGCCGAGGATACTCGCGCTCAGCAACAGAACACGTCGGCGATTGATACGTCGGTGGCGATCAGCGGAGATGATGGCCTCGTGTATCTGATGCGGGCAACGTCTCCAGTCGCCGTCTACGCGATTTCGGCTGCCGGTGACGTCGTCCGCAAAATCGTGGTTAGGCCTCCGGCTGCCACGGGGTCGCCGGATTTCGGGATTCGAGTGGTCAAGAACAGGCTCACCGTTCAGTTCCGTCGCAGCTGCGACAGTACCGCCGATTTCGACTCTTGCCAAAGTTCCACATATGCCGTCGTTGACGCCACCACAGGCCAGAAACTCGCCGCCTATGAAGCGGACAAAGAAACAGCCGGTACGATGGCCTGCTACGCTCCGGATCCTGACCGCTTCTTCATTTTTTCAGACCGGCCTAGCCTAGACGTCGTCGAGGCGGAGCCGAAACCTTTCAACCACTAGAGCGGCTGTCGGCCCTTGGGAGACAAAACCGTTGCGACGAGTAAACAAGAGGGAACCCGCGAACCTAAGCCACCTCCCTACCGAGCAACCCAACCGCTCCGCCAAGAATCTCGACCAAAAATCCCCCCTCGAAATCGCCCGCATCATCAACGCCGAGGACGCCAAAGTCGCCGCAGCCGTCAAACGCGCACTACCGCAGATCGCCCGCGCAATCGATCTGATCGCGAAAGCCCTTAAACAAGGAGGCCGCTTGACCTACGTCGGCGCTGTAACCAGCGGCCGCCTCGCCGCGCTCGATGCCTCCGA
>Ga0116221_1001491_pt1 | contig 15614 bp, 4 predicted proteins | sample Sb_taG_5_FD_88965 | JGI IMG/M metagenome (GOLD analysis project Ga0116221, IMG submission 88965) | Peat soil microbial communities from Weissenstadt, Germany - Sb_50d_8_FC metaG | ecosystem: Environmental > Terrestrial > Soil > Wetlands > Peat | place: Germany: Weissenstadt | collected 2010-09-21 | reverse complement strand
TATATGGATTGAAGGTTGGCGCCCACATCTTGTCGGCAGGATACAGCGGCGATTCGAATTACCTTCCAACGTCTTCGAACACCGTCACCCAGACGGTCAACCCGCAGCCGGCCACAACCATCATGCTCACAACGTTACCCAATCCTTCCATCGCAGGCAGCCCGGTAATGTTGAACGCCGCCGTGTCCCCCGCCAACGGCCCCACGGGAAACGTCACCTTCTCCGATAATGGTGGATTCCCCTTCCTTGGCCCGGTCACTCTGTCCAATGGAACCGCGAGTGCCCAGACGACTGCATTGACGCCCGGTATGCACAAACTGACAGCCTCATACGGCGGCGATCTGACCTATCAGGGATCGATTTCGTCCTCCGTGAATCAAACCGTTAATCAGATTGCACCCGCTACGTCGTTGCAGGCCGCTCCAAACCCGTCCACTCCCGGCCAAAACGTGGTGCTGACAGCCGGCGTGTCGCCTTCCACCGCCACGGGCACGGTCACTTTCAAGGATGGCTCAAACATTATCGGCGCCCAGTCGTTAAACAACGGGGTTGCCATCTTCTCCACCTCCAGCCTGTCCATCGGCACCCACACGCTGACCGCCTACTATGGTGGCGATATTAATGACGCGCCGAGTTCCTCGCCGCAAGTCACGGAGACAGTCAGCCAGAGTGCGACCATCACGTCGCTGCAGGCCGCTCCTGCCTCGTCCAGCCCCGGTCAAAACGTAGTGCTGACAGCCGCCGTGTCGCCTTCCACCGCCTCGGGTACGGTGACCTTCCTGGATGGCCCAACCACCATCGGCGCCCAGTCGTTAAACAACGGGGCCGCCATCTTCTCCACCTCCAGCTTGTCCGTTGGCAGCCACTCGTTGACGGCTTCCTATTTCGGCGATGCCAACGACGCCCCGAGTGTTTCGCCGCCGGTTACCGAGTCCGTTGGTCAAACGACCACTACCACCGCCCTGGCGGCGGCTCCCAACCCGTCCGCTCCCAGCCAGAACGTTACTCTCACGGCCACCGTAACGCCTGCCAGCGCGACCGGGACCGTCTCATTTCTCGATGGCGCGAGCCCGCTCGGAACCCGGTCTCTGAGCAACGGTGTCGCGACCTTCTCCACTACCTCCCTGACCACCGGCACTCACTCCCTGACCGCCTCCTATCCGGGAGATACCAACGACACACCTAGTGTCTCGCCGCCAGTCACCCAGACCGTTGGCCAACAGACCACCACGACCGCGCTGGCATCGGCTCCCAATCCCTCCAATCCCGGCCAGAACGTCACTCTCACGGCCACTGTAATGCCCTCCAATGCTACCGGCACCGTCTCGTTCTTCGATGGCGCCACTATGCTGGGCACCGGTTCTCTGAATGGCGGCGTCGCGATTTTCTCCACCACCTCCCTGTCCGCCGGCAGCCACCCACTCACCGCTTCCTATAGCGGCGATACGAACAACGCGCTGAGCACATCGCCAGCCGTCAATCAGTCGGTCACCGCAGCCGGCGGCCGGAGCATTACCTCGCTCGTCCCCTCCACGGCCGCGGCCGGCAGCGCTGCCTTCACCCTCACGGTGAACGGCGCCGGGTTCAGCTCTGGCGCCCTCGTCCAGTGGAATGGTGCGCTTTTGGGGACAACTTTCGTCAGCGCCACCCAAGTCACCGCTGTGGTTCCGGCTAACCTGATCGCCAGCCCGGGCATGGTCACCATTACCGTGGTCACGGGCGGAGGCACCACCGGCGGCGCGACCTTCCTGGTCAGCCCGGCGGGATCTCCGGAGCCCGTTTCAGTTACCCCGTCCTCGGGCAGTGGAACCACCCAGGGTTTCGCGTTTCAGTTCTCGGACCCTGCCGGGTACCAGACTCTCGGAGTGGTGAACGTGCTGATCGACAACTTCCTGGATGGGCGAAACGCCTGCTATTTGGCCTATGTTGTGTCCTCCAACACGCTGGTTGTGGTGGACGATGGCGGGGATGCGGGGGGACCGTACGCCGGCTCCGTCGCGCTGGGGGGTTCGGCCACCATCCAGAACAGTCAGTGCGCGGTCACGCTGGCCTCGGCGGTAGGCAGCGGGAACACCCTGACTCTGTTCCTGAACATCACGTTCAAACCTGCGTTCGGCGGCAACAAGGTCATGTATATGGCGGCCCGGGACCTGGGTGCGGGGAACTCGAACTGGCAGGCATTGGGAGTATGGCAGACGCCGCTTACGCCGCCCGGGACGATCGCTGTGACGGGACTCATACCGGACCGGGGAGCGGCGCCGTCGGGCACGAGCCAGGAGTTCTTTGTGACCTTGACGGACAGCAAGGGGGCAAGTGACTTCGGAGTGGTGAACGTGTTGATCAACAATTTTATCGATGGCCGCCAGGCCTGCTACCTGGCATACGCAGCTTCAACCAACACGCTGATCCTGATCGACGACGCGGGAGAGGCCGCCGGGCCGTATGCCGGGTCCATGGCGCTGAACGGCGGTCCGGGTACTATCCAGAACAGTCAGTGTATGGTCAGTGGATCGGGCTCGGCAGTGAACTCGGTGTCGAACACACTGACGCTGACGTTGAACATCACTTTCAGGGCGGCCTTCGCGGGCAATCGGGTGATCTACGCCGCCGGCCGCGACAGCGCCGGAGGCAACAACACCGACTGGCAGGCGATGGGGACGACTACCGTGCAATGACCGAAAGGCCCCAGTCTCCGCATGTTTCCCAGCCGGACGCAAAGTTCGAGTGAACGAGGTGATACGATGAATAGCTTCCGCGCCATTTGCATGCTGGCCCTGCTCGCCGCCCACGCTGTCCTGGCCGTCGCCGCGGAGCCCACCACTACCAGCCTCATGACGGCTCCCAATCCCTCCACCGTTGGCCAGACGGTGACGCTGACCGCGACCGTGTCTCCGGCCAACGCGACGGGATTTGTCGCCTTCTACGATAATGGCGGATTTCCGTTCCTTGGCCCGGTCCGTCTGGTCAATGGATCTGCCGCCGCGACGACCTCCGCATTGACGCCCGGTACGCACATGCTTACAGCCTCATACGGCGGCGATTTGAATTACCTCGGATCGCAGTCGAACACCGTCAATCAGGTGGTCAACAAGACGTCCACCATAATCAGCTTCGCGACGTCACCCAATCCTTCCAGCTTCGGCCAGACGGTAATGCTGACCGCGAACGTGTCCCCCGCCGACGCGACGGGAACCGTCAACTTTTTTGATGGTCTGGGAGTCGCAGGCATCGCGATTGCCTCCGCCAGTGTGTCCAATGGAGTTGCCAGTGTGGGAGTATCCGCATTGGCGATCGGTACCCACAAGCTGACAGCCTCATACGGCGGCGATTTGAATTACTCTGGATCGTCTTCGAACACCGTCAACCAGACGGTCAGCCAGCCGACCCCCACTATTACCCTCATGACGTCAGGCAGTCCTTCCATCGTAAACAACCCGGTAACGCTGACCGCGAACGTGTCCGGCGCCTCCGGGACTCCGACGGGAAACGTCAGCTTCTTTGATGGAAATAGCCTATTTCCGTTCCTTGGCCCGGTCTCTCTGTCCAACGGAACTGCGAGTGCGCAGACGACTGCATTGACGGCCGGTATGCACCTCCTGAAAGCCCATTACGGCGGTGATTTGACTTACCAAGGAGGCGATTCGGCCACCATCCCTCAGACCGTCCAGAATGCGACCACCACATCTTTGAAAGCCGTTCCTGCCTCGTCCACCGCCGGTCAAAACGTGGTGCTGACCGCCGCTGTCTTGCCTTCCACCGCCGCGGGCTTTGTGACCTTCCTGGACGGTTCCACCATCATTGGCGCCGCCCCGTTAAACGCAGGGACCGCCAACTTCTCCACCAGCTCCCTGTCCGTCGGCAGCCACTCGCTGACCGCTTCCTATGGCGGCGATACCAACGACGCGCCGAGTGTCTCGTCGGCCGTCCTGGAGACAGTCAACCAGATTGCCACCACCACATCTCTGCAGGCCGTTCCGGCCTCGTCCATCGCCGGCTCCGGCCAAACCGTGGTGCTGACCGCTGGTATCTCGCCTTCCACTGCCACCGGCACGGTCACTTTCCTGGATGGTTTAACCATCATTGGCGCCGCCCAGTTGAGCGCGGGGACGGCCATCCTCTCCACCTCCTCCCTGTCGGCCGGCAGCCACTCGCTGACCGCCTCTTATGGCGGCGATACCAACGACGCGCCGAGTGTCTCGTCGCCGGTCACGGAGACGGTCAACCGGATTGTGACCACCACGTCTTTGCTGGCCGCTCCTGCCTCGTCCAGCCTCGGTCAAACCGTGGCGCTGACCGCCGCTGTCTCGCCTTCCATCACTACTACGGCCGTGGCCCTGGCGGCTGGAGCGCAAGACCCCTGCCCAAGCTGCTCCCCGGCCACGGGCACGGTGACCTTCTTGGACGGCGAAACCATCATTGGCACGGCCCCGTTGAAGGCGGGGATTGCCAACTTCTCCACATCCACCCTGTCCCTCGGCAGCCACTCGCTGGGCGCTTCTTATAGCGGCGATACCAACGACGCGCCGAGTGTCTCGCCGCCGGTCACGGAGACCGTCAACCAGATTGCGACCACCACGTCTTTGAAGGCTGTTCCTGCCTCCTCCAACCCCGGTCAAACCTTGGCGCTGACGGCGACGGTCTCGCCTGCCACCCCTATTACCGGCGAGTGCGTGACCTGCTCCCCGGCCACGGGCACGGTGACCTTCCTGGATGCAGCGGCAAACGGAACGTGCGGGACCTGTTCGACCACCATTGGCGCCGCCCCGTTGATCGCAGGACAGGCCATCTTCTCCATCTCCACCCTATCCATGGGCAGCCACTCACTGACCGCTTCCTATGGCGGCGATACCAACGACGCGCCGAGTGTCTCGCCGCCGGTTACGGAGTCCGTCGGTCAACTGACCACCGCCACTACACTGGCAGCTGCTCCCAACCCCTCCGTTTTCGGCCAGAACGTGACTCTCACGGCCACGGTAAAGCCCGGCAATCCGACCGGGACCGTCTCATTTTTCGATCTCGCAACATCGATGTGTGTTACCTGTGGCGCGAACCTGCTGGGCACTGCTTTTCTGGCCAATGGAGTCGCGGCCTACTCCACCTCCACCCTGTCCGCCGGCAGCCACTCACTGACCGCCTCCTATAGCGGCGATACGAACAACGCGCCGAGCACATCTGCAGCCGTCAATGAGCCGGTGACTGGCGGTACTGGGCCCGTAGCTCCCAATCCGGTCGCAGGCAGTCCCGCATCCGGCAGCGGACCGAGCCAGGTCATGAGTTTCACCTTCAACAATCCGCGCGGCTGGCAGGACTTGGATGTCGTGAACATCCTGATCAACAATGTCCTCGATGGACGGAATGCCTGTTACCTGGCTTACAGCCGGAGCGCCGGCGTGCTCTACCTGGTGGCGGATGACGGCGGCACGCTCTCCACTGGCCTCGCGCTGGGAGGCCCGGGAAGCGTTTCCAACAGCCAGTGCAGCGTTGCCGGCGCAGCCTCCATGGTGGCCGGCAGCAGAGACACGCTGACCGTGACGCTGAATATCGTCTTCACCTCTGGTTTCGGGGGCAACAAGGTGGTGTACCTGGCGGCTCGCGATCTGGAGGGCGGCAACTCGGGCTGGCAGGCGTTGGGAGTGTGGCAGCCGCCGTTCACGCCCTCGGGTACGATCGCAGTAGTGAGTCTGACCCCGGCGCGCGGGGCGGCGCCCTCGGGCACGGCCCAGACGTTCGCCGCCACGTTGACCGACAGCCAGGGAGGCACCTGTGGGACCTGCTCGTCGACGGCTGGGTTCGGAGTGGTGAACCTGCTCGTGGGTAACTTCATTGACGGCCGGAGCGCCTGCTATCTGGCCTATGTCGCATCCACTAATTCTCTGTTGCTGGTGGACGATGGCGGGGACGCGGGAGGTCCGTTCGCCGGCGGCATGGTGCTGAACGGTGCCGCGGGCGCCATTCAGAACAGTCAGTGCTCGGTGAACGGCGTAGGATCATCGGCAGCGAAGAGCGGCAACACCCTGACGTTGACTCTGAATATCACCTTCAAATCGCCTTTCGCCGGGAACCTCATTGTGTGGGTGGCGGGTCGCGATCAGGCGAGCGGAAACAATACGGACTGGCAGGCGATGGGGACGACTACCGTGCAATGAGGGGGCGCGCAACCGGATTTTTTCCCTGTTCTACGTTATTCTAATCCACAGGGTCCAGATTGGCGCCGTATGCAGGCTCCTTCCAGGATGAGTCTGGCGGTCGGGCGAAGAACCGAGAACGAAGAATGTGCAGCGGCGCGCCACATGGCTTGGACTCCAATCGAGTGGTCGATGCCACCCGGCCGGAACAGTGGTGGAAGCAACAACCGAGACCGGTTTCCACGGAAAGACCGGCTTGAAAGAGGCCACGCCATGAATAAGCTCCGCGCAATTTGTATCCTGATCCAGCTCGCCGGACTGGCGGGCCGGGCTTCGGCACAGCCGACAGTCACCGTAGGTACTTCGCCGGGCAGCCCCATTACCTACGGGACGCCGGTGACCATAGTCGCCAATATATTTCAAGACAGTGGCTGTCCGGGACAGTACGTTTACTTTTATGATGGTGTGTACCCGCAGGGCGTGCTGATTGCCGCGGCGCAAGCATTTCAGACGATGTTTAACCCTACCGGGTGTCAGGCAATTTTGTCCCCAAACACCTACACATCCACCTTCTCAGTCGGCACGCACAGCCTGACCGTCAATTACTATACCAGCGGCGGAAGCTACTCTGAAACCGGCGCCACCCTGGACGTCACCCCGGCGGTCACCTCCACCAGCCTCGGGACAGCGCCCAATCCGTCCACCGCGCTCGCGATGGTGACGCTGACTGCAACCGTAACCCCCGCCGGTGCGACGGGAACCGTCTACTTCCGGGATGAACAGACCTCAGCCACGCTTGGCTCCGCCAGTTTGTCCGCGGGGGTAGCCACACTGGGGCTTACTGCACTGCCGCCCGGTGTCGACGGCCTGGTAGCCCAATACGGCGGAGATTCAAATCACTTCGGATCGTTTTCGGCGCCTGTCAATCAAACGGTCAACCAGCTTGTGAGCATGACGTTTCTGATAAATGCTCCCCCCACGTCCACCTTCGGTCAAATCGTCGACCTGGGGGTGAACGTCACGAACTCTGGCCTCGGGGGCTTGGTAACCTTCCTGGACGGTACTACCACCATCGGCATTGCCCCGTTGGCCTCGATGCACCTTCAAACCCCCGCGCTGGGGGTCGGCAGGCACTCGCTGACCGCTTCCTATAGCGGCGATATCTACTCCACGCCCAGTGTCTCGACGCCGGTCTTCCAGACGGTCAACCCGATTGTGACCACCACGTCGGTGCAGGCCGTCCCTACCTCCACCACCGCCGGTCAAACTGTGGCGCTGACAGCCGCTGTCTCACCTCCCACGGCCTCGGGCACAATGACCTTCCTGGATGGTTCAACCAGCATTGGCAGCGTACCGGTAGTCGCGGGGCAAGCCGTCCTGCAGACCTCCACCCTGGCCGCCGGCAGCCACTCGCTGACCGCCTCCTACAGCGGCGATACCAACGATACGCCGAGTGTCTCGCTGGCAGTGACCGAGTCCGTCGCTCAACTCACCACCACCACTGCGCTCGCTGCGGCGCCCAACCCCTCCGTGGCCGGCCAGAACGTGGCCCTCACTGCCGCGGTGACGCCCCCCGGCGCCACCGGCACCGTCTCGTTTTTCGATGGCGCCAGCCTGCTGGGCGTCATTTCCCTGGGCAATGGTATCGCGAGTTTGTCGAACTCTGCGTTAGCCAACGGCAGTCACTCGCTGACGGCTTCCTATAGCGGCGACACCAACGACGCGCCGAGTACGTCCACAGCCCTCAATCAATCGGTGGTGGCTGGCGCGTCCACTACCGTCACGTCCCTCGTTCCCCCCACCGCGGCGGCCGGTGGCGCGGCCTTCACCCTGACCGTCAACGGCACTCAATTCAGCGCCGGCGCCGTGGTCGAGTGGAACGGTGCGGCGCTGGCGACAAATTTCGTCAGCAGCACCCAGGTGACGGGCTTGGTTCCGGCCAACCTGATTGCCAGTCCAGGCGCCGCCACGGTCACCGTGGCAACACTTGGAGGCTCTGCCGGCGGCGCGCCATTTATCGTCAACCCGCCGGGCCAGCCGTGCACCTTCGCCTTGACCACCTCGAGCGCCGCCTTTGCGGCCAGCGGCGGATCCGGCAGCATTGTAGTGACTGCATCCCGCACTGACTGTATCTGGACCGGGACCACTTCGGCCTCCTGGATCTCCGGCTTCAACACCCTCACCGGCAGTGGAACGCTCGTGTACACCGTGGCTGCGAACACGGGCGCCACCAGCCGCACCGGCGCCGTCGCCATCGGCGCCGGGACCTTCAAGGTGATTCAGGGTGGAACCACGTGTACTTACACCCTGCCTTTCGACAGCCAGGCATTCGGCGCGGCCGGCGGTGCTGGCGCCGCCATGGTGCAGGCGCCGCCCGGCTGCCCCTGGACCGCGGCCAGCTCCGCCCCGTCGGTCACCGTGGCTGCCCCAGGAACGGGATCGGGCGATGGAACGGTCGCCTACACCGTGGCGCCGAATGGCTCTGCCGCGACGCTGATCCTGGCCCTGACCATCGCCAATCAACCGTATCTCGTAATCCAATCGGGCGGCGCATCTACCCCGAATTGCACGGCCACCGTGCCATCCGTGTCGCAGGCCGCCCTCGAAGGCAGCACCGAAACTCTGGGAGATTTGCTGCTGAATTGCACCGGGCTGGCCGGGTCCCCTCAGGCGGACGTCACCTTGACGCTGAATACCAACGTCACCAACACGCTCACCGGCAACGGTAACGCAACCGACGCCACATTGACAGTCACTGCAGGAACTTCACCCGCCGGCTCCAGCCTGGCCGATGTGGCCTCCGCCGTCAGTGTGGGCGCCGCGCAAAGCGGGCTCATAGGAGGTTACAACTCTCTCCGCTGGTTCGGAGTTCCCATCGTGCCGGCGGCCGATGGCACGGCCACCTTGCGCATTTCGAATGTGCGGGCCGCCGCGAGCTTACTGGCAACCCCGGGGAATCTCCAGCCCGTGCCGATCACCGGCCACGTCGGTATCAGCATCCTGTCACACACCAGTGCGAGTCAGTCGACCCTGACGGCGGTGCCGGTCGCCGGAGCGCTGCAAACTATGGCGAACGCCGTGCCCACGCTGTTGTTCACGAGGGGCCAGTCGAATCCCCCCGCCGGGGGAGCACAGACTCTCCTTCCCCTCGCGTATCGGGAGGGAGCCGCTGCAGTCTTCCGGGCCAATACCACCCGCCTGCGCGCCGTGCTCACCAACGTGCCGGCCACCGTTCAAGTGTATGCTCCGGTCTATCCTTCCGAAGGCGCTGCCCAGGCTCAGTTGTACTCCGCCGACGCCGACGGATTGGGCGGATCGCCTCTCACCGGAAGCCCATCTGCGGGAGGAACCTATCAGCTATTGACGGTGACCGGTGGGAAGGCGACGGCCACCTGGCTGGTGCTGGCCGTGGACCCGGCGCAGGCCGGCACCTGGACATTCCCTCTGTTGCTGGTGAACGCCGCTGCCGGCGACCTGGACCAGATACAGGCGTCCGGAAGCCTGGGGCCGGTGAGTGGCGTGACAATCGCCAGCGCCGTAGCGCCGCCGCTGCGCTACCTGGATTTTGCGCAGCCCCAGTCTCAGGTGGCGCTTCGGGTGGTCTGTTTGGCGTGTCAGGCGAAGCTGGGTCTGACTCCCGGCGCTTCGTTGTCCCCCCAGCTCCGCGATGATACTACGGTGAGTACTCCAACCTGCGGATCGAATCTGATTACCTACAGCGTAGTGAATGATACTACCGACCCGGCATCGACGGCGACCAATGTGAAGATCACTGCCAATGTGTCCTCCGGTCAGAGCGTGGTAGGTTGCACGGCCTCGGGTGGGACAAGCTGCAGTCATTCCGGTCAACAGGTCACCGTCGCTTGTGAAACTCTGGCGCCGGGAGGAACTTGTTCCGGGACTATCACGACCGAGCCTGATCCCTCCCTGCCGGGCGGGACGCCGCTCGATAACTCGGTGAGCGCCAGTTGCGATCAGCCGACTCTGGATCCGCCGGCGGCCACGTCTGACTCCGCTTTCGTCCTGCTCGCCGGGTCGCCGGTGGCCGTCGGAGGTACGCCGGCTGCGGGCGGCGGCGCCGCCGAGAGTTTCACGTTTCAGTTTTCCGATCCCTCGGGGTACCAGAATCTCGGCGTGGTGAATGTGCTCATCAACAACGTCCTGGATGGGCGCAACGCCTGCTACCTGGCGTACATAGTGCCTTCCAGTACCCTGGTCTTAGTGGACGATGGAGGGGATGCCGGCGGACCGTACGCGGGCTCGTTGGTTCTGGGCAGTTCGGGCACGATCCAAAACAGTAAGTGCGCGGTGAGCCTGACGTCGGCCGTAGGCAATGGAACCACGCTTACACTAACCCTGAACATCGCGTTTAAGCCGGGCTTCGGGGGCAACCGGGTCACCTACGTGGCCGCCCGGGATCAGGGCACGGGAAACTCCAATTGGCAGCCCTTGGGTGTATGGCAGGTGCCATTTACGCCTGCCGGGACGATCGCCGTGACGAGTGTGACACCGCCACGAGGAGCCGCTCTGTCCGGCACGAACCAGCAGTTCGTGCTGACTCTCGCGGACAGCAAGGGAACCGGCGACTTCGGCGTCGTGGATGTGCTGGTCAACAATTTCCTGGACGGGCGTCAAGCCTGCTACCTGGCATACGTAGCTTCGACCGGCACCCTGATCCTGGTGGACGACTCGGGAGACGCCGGAGGGCCCTATGCCGGTTCGATGGCGCTGAACGGGGGCTCGGGGAGCATCCAAAACAGTCAGTGTACAGTCAGTGGAGCCGGTTCGACCGTGGGATCCGCGCCCAATACGCTGACCCTCACGCTGAACATCGCGTTCAAGGCGGCCTTCGCCGGCAACCGGGTGATCTACGCCGCCGGCCGCGACAGCGCCGGAGGCAACAATACCGGCTGGCAGGCGCTCGCGACATTTACGGTGCAATGACCGGGAGTTCTGGATTTCCCACTGGAGTTCCCGCTCTCAGAGTTCCCGCTCTCAGTCCCCTTTTCCTGGAATGTGTGATAAACTGCCTGGAATTCGGCGCCTTCATCGTCGCGGAATTCCGCTATGGGCTGCATTTCGGGCGGGTTCTCGTGACGCAGAGCTTGCCGTAAAAGGGTGATACGGTGAATTTCCTGCGCATTGCTTGCATGACGACCCTGCTCGCCGGCCTGCCGGGCCTCGCCTCGGCCCAGTCGGTTACCCTGACTGTCGCGCCATCCAGCCCCGTCACCTACGGGACGCCGCTGGCCCTGAACGCAATCATCACTATTCCCTCGGGCACCTGCGCGGGAGCCGATGTATCGTTTCAGTATGGAGGACCCGTCGCTGGTGGTTTTGGGGTTTTTGAACTCGGCCACGCAACTGCGACCGTGCTTTCCTCCCAGGTGGAGTGTTACGCAGTCTTGTATCAGAACACCGCCACATCGACCATCCCAGCCGGGACATGGACCCTGTACGCATACTACTTGGGCACGGGCGGGGGCATGGGCACCACGCCCCTGACGGTCACCCCCGCGCCCACCACTCTCACGCTTGCGACGTCACCCAATCCTTCCACCGTAGGCCAGGCGGTAACGCTGACTGCGACCGTGTTTCCCGCCAGCGCGACCGGGTCGGTCAGCTTCCGCAGTCTCACAATGGCGTATGTACAGAACCTCCCTAGCGTGAGCCTGGTCAATGGATCCGCCATTTTGACGTACGACGGATTGGCGCTCGGTTCGCACGCATTAGAGGCCACGTACCCCGGCGGCGGCAATTACACCGAATCCTATAACAGCGTCGATCAGACCGTCAACCAGGCTCCCACCACTACGTCTCTCCAGGCCGCTCCTAGCTCGTCCACGCTTGGTCAAACCGTCACGCTGACGGCCACTGTCTCCCCCTCTACCGCCTCGGGCACCGTCACCTTTTTGGACGGTTCAACGAACCTTGGCACCGCGCCGGTGAGCGCCGGGACGGCCAACTTCTCCACCTCCACCCTGGCCATCGGCAACCACTCGCTGACCGCCTCCTATGGCGGCGATACCAACGACACACCGAGTGCCTCGCAGCCGGTCGCCGAGTTCGTTTCCCAACCCACCACCACCACCCTGGCGGCGGATCCCAATCCCTCGCTCGCCGGCCAGAACGTGATTCTCACGGCCACGGTAACTCCCGGCAATCCCACCGGGACCGTCTCATTTGTCGATGGCGCCAACCTGCTGGGAACCGGTTCCCTGAATAACGGAGCCGCGACCTTCGCCACCACCTCCTTCTCCGTCGGCAGCCACTCACTGACCGCTTCCTATAGCGGCGATACCAACAACGCGCCGAGCACATCCTCGGCCGTCAGCCAGGTGGTCGCTCCCGCCGGCGCCCGGACCATTACCTCGCTGGTCCCCTCCACGGCCGCGGCCGGCGGCGCGGCCTTCACCCTGACCGTGAACGGCACCGGGTTCAGTTCCGGCGCCGTGGCGCAGTGGAATGGTACCGCGCTGTCGACCACCTTCGTAAGCGCCACCCAGGTGACGGCTGCGGTTCCAGTCAACCTGCTTGCCAGTCCCGGAACGGTCGTCATTACCGTGGCGACGGTCGGCGGCACCGCCGGTGGCCCGCCTTTCATCGTAAACCCGTCAGGCCAGCCGTGCAGCTTTTCTCTCACCACGTCGAGCGCCACCTTTCCGGCCACCGGCGGCTCCGGCAGCATCGCAGTCACTGCATCCCGCACTGACTGCACCTGGACGGGGAACACCACGGCAGCCTGGATCTCCGGTTTCAACACCGTGACCGGCAGCGGAACGCTCAAGTACACCGTCGGTGCGAACGCGGGGGCCACCAGCCGCATTGCCGCCATCGCCATCGGCGCCGAGACCTTCGACGCGATTCAAGGCGGAACCACGTGCACGTACTCGCTGCCCTTCGGCAGCCAGGCATTGGCCGCGGCGGGCGGCCCCGGCGCTGCGATCGTGCGCGCGCCGCCCGGTTGCGCCTGGACCGCCACCAGCGCCGCTCCTTCGGTCACCATCACGCCCCCTGGAACCGGATCGGGCGATGGAACAGCGGCTTACACCGTGACGGCGAATGCATCGGCCACGGCGCTTTCCTTGCCGCTGACCATCGCCAATAAGCCGTATACCGTAATCCAGTCGGGAGCCGGCTCCAACCCGAATTGCACGGCCAGCGTCCCGTCGGCGCCGCAGGTGGCGCTCGAAACTCGCACCGGGCTGCTGGGAGACTTGGTGCTGACTTGCAGCGGGCTGAGCGGGTCCCCGAAGGCGGACGTCGCGTTGACGCTGAATACCGACGTCACCAACACACTCACCGGCAGCGGCAACTCGACCGACGCCGTCCTGATCGTCAACGGGGGCACTCCCCAAAGCGGGGTGATCGGGGGTTACAACTCTCTTCGCTGGTTCGGAGTTCCCATCGTGCCGGCGGGCGATGGCACGGCCACCTTGCGGATTTCGAAAGTGCGGGCCGACGCGAGCATTCTCCAGCCAGGGCCGATCACCGGGCAGGTCAGTGTCAACATCCTGACTCAGGTGAGCGCGAGTCAGTCGACTCTCACCGCGGTGCCGGTGACCGGAGCTCAGCAGACCATGGCGAACGCCGCGCCCACCCTGATATTCACCAGAATCCAGGCGAACGCTCCCACCGGCGGAGCGCAGACTCTCCTTCCGCTGACGTTTCAGGAGACCGGCGCCGCGGCCTTCCAGGCCAACACCACCCGCCTGCGCGTGGCGCTGACCAACCTGCCTGCCACCGTTCAGGTGTATGCGCCGGTCTATCCCGCCGAAGGCACTACTCGGGCGCAGTTGTACTCGGCCGACGCCAACGGATCGGGCGGATCTCCCGTGGCGGGAAGTCCGATTGCCGGAGTAACCGGAAACTATCAGCTATTGACGGTGACCGGGGGAAATAAGGCGACGGGCACCTGGCTGGTGCTGGCGGTGGACCCGGCGCAGGTCGACACCTGGACCTTCCCGCTGTTGCTGGTGAACGCCGCCACCGGAGACCTGAACCAGATCGAGGTGTCCGGGAGCGTGGCGCCGGTGAGTGACGTGACCATCGCCAGCGCCGCCGCGCCGTCACCGCGCTACCGGGATTTGATCCAGTCACAGCAGTCCCCGCAGCTTCCGGTAGTGCTTCGGACGGACCCTTCGTCGTCCAGTTTCAGCGTCGTGAATGACAGTACCGATCCCACGCAGACGGCGACCAACGTGAAGATCACGGGTAATCTCTCTTCGGACGAAAGCGTAGTCAGTTGTACCGTCTCCGGAGGAGGGAGTTGCACTCAAACCGGCAATCAAGTCCAGGTCACTTGCGGGACTCTGGCGCCGGGACAGAGTTGCTCCGGGACTCTGGTGACGCAGCCGGATCCGTCCTTGCCTGCCGGGACGGTATTGGATAACTCGCTGAGTGCCGTTAGCGACCAGGCGAATCTGGATCCGTTGTCCGCCACGCATGATTCCAGCTCTATCGTGATCGCCGGAGCGCCAGTGCCAGTTTCTGAGTCGCCGGCCTCTGGCGGCGGAAGCGCGGCGAGTTTTGCCTTTCAGTTCTCGGACCCTGCCGGGTACCAGAGCCTCGGCGTGGTGAACGTGCTGATCAACAATTTTCTGGACGGGCGAAGCGCGTGCTACCTGGCGTACGTGGTGCCGTCCGGCACGCTGGTGTTGGTGGACGATGGCGGGGATGCGGGGGGACCGTACGCCGGCTCGGTCGCGCTGGGAAGTTCAACCGCGATCCAGAACAGTCAGTGCGCGGTGACTCTGGTCTCTGCCGTAGGCAGCGGGACCACCTTGACCTTGATCCTGAACATCGCGTTCAAGCCCGGGTTTGGCGGCAATCGCATCATGTACGTGGCGGCGCGGGATCAAGGCACGGGGAACTCGAACTGGCAGGCACTGGGAGTCTGGCAGCCGCCGTTTACGCCCCCCGGGACGATCGCCGTGACGGGTGTAACACCGGGCCGGGGAGCAGCGCCGTCGGGCACGAACCAGGAGTTCTTTGTCACCTTGACGGACAGCAAGGGGGCGAGTGACTTGGGCGTGGTGGATGTGCTGATCAACAATTTCATCGATGGCCGGCAAGCCTGCTTCCTGGCTTATGTAGCCTTGAGCAACACCTTGATTCTGATCGACGACTTGGGAGAAGCCGGCGGGCCCTATGCGGGGTCGATGACGCTGAACGGGTCGGGGAGCATTCAGAACAGTCAGTGCATGGTGAGTGGAGCGGGCTCGGCCGTGAGTTCGGTGTCCAACACCCTGACACTGACCCTGAACATCACGTTCAAAGCCGCCTTCGCCGGCAATCGCGTGGTGTACGCCGCCGGCCGCGACAGCGCCGGAGGCAACAACACCGACTGGCAGGCGCTGGCCACATTCACCGTGCAGTGACCTGGCTTCCGATCTCCAGCACGTCATCCGCCCGCGGCAGCCACGTCTTCCACTGATGCGCCACCTCCACCAGCGCGCGCACCGGCATCGGCACGTGCGAAGTCTTGCG
>Ga0116221_1001490_pt1 | contig 15638 bp, 16 predicted proteins | sample Sb_taG_5_FD_88965 | JGI IMG/M metagenome (GOLD analysis project Ga0116221, IMG submission 88965) | Peat soil microbial communities from Weissenstadt, Germany - Sb_50d_8_FC metaG | ecosystem: Environmental > Terrestrial > Soil > Wetlands > Peat | place: Germany: Weissenstadt | collected 2010-09-21 | reverse complement strand
TGGGCCTTCACGTCGCGCACCGCCGCGGCCAGAGCCTCGGCATCTTCATCGGTTGAGCGCAGGATGTGAAACCCGAGCCGCTGAGCGGTCTTGCTGCCAATTCCCGGCAGTTTCTTCAACTCGTCGATCAGGCGCGCCATCGGCTCCGCAAATTTAGACATAAGCAAATTGTGTAATTTAGTAATTTAGTAATTGCGGAATTGAAAAAACCAATTTGTTAATTGCGCAAATCAATTACTGAATTACCCGATTACCAAATTTCACAATCCTGGAATCCCCAGCCCACCCAGCATTCCACCCATGCTGGACTGCATCGCTTCGTCCACTTTTCGGCTCGCCCCGTTGATTGCCGCGGTCACCAGGTCCTGCAGCATTTCCACGTCGCCGCTCTTTACCGCCTCGGGATCGATCTTCATGCTCAACACTTGTTTGCGGCCGTCCATCTTAACCACCACGCTGCCGCCACCGGACGAGCCCTCAACCACAGTCTCCTCCAGCTTCTTCTGCAGCACCTCATACTGCTTTTTGGCTTGCGACATCAATTCCTGCAAGTTAAATCCGCCCATTTAGCCCTTCCCAGTCAATTCAGATTCCTGAAGCCCGAGACCTAGAGCCTGAGGTCTCGAGCCTGAGGCCCGAGTCACCGTCGTTCTTTGTAATCGATAATCGTTCGAATCTCCGCGCCAAACTTTTCCTTCATGCGGCGAACAATTGGATCCTGTTCAGCTCGGCTACGCCCGCCGCCATTGGAAGGCGGACGGTTCGGCACTACGTTGGCTCCAGCATTCCCCGAAATCACCTTCAGCTTAAGCGCCCGCCCCGCGACCCCGCTCGCGGTCGCAATCGCTAACCGCCGCGCATCCGCTCCCAACGTCATATCGATCACGCTAGCCGACGCTGGCACCTTGATCACCAATTCGTTTCCTTCGACTTGCCATTCGCCGCCTTCGAGCAGCGAAACCAGCATCTGATGCCCACCCGCTGCCAACGCGTTCAGCACGGCGCTGCTCAGGTCATCCGGCGGCATCGGCTGTTTTGCCGCAACCGCCTCCGGCTTGAATGATACTTCGGGGCGAGCCTCAGTCACGGAGGCTGGAGCCGCCGATCCCATTACAACGCTCGCTGTCGCCTTGCCGGGGCCGAATAGAGCAGCGCCTGACGCCGGATGATCCTCCGTCAAGAGTTGCGGTTTTGAACCGCTTTTCCGTGCTGAATCAGCAGCGAATGGCGAAACCGGATTCGATCGGGCCGCGAGCGGGGATTCCAACTTCTTGGCATCCGGAACAGCCGTCGGCCTGCCCATCGTTCGCGGGCCACCTGCGCCAGCGACCGCGCTCAATAGCTCTTCGATCGGAAGCAAGCGTTGTGCGTGAGACATCTTCAGCAGGCCCAACTCCAGATGAAAGCGTTGTTCCTGCCGATATCCGAGTTCACCGTGAGTGCGCAAGATGATCTGCAAATGCCGCGCCAGATCCTCTTCGCTGAACAGTTCTGCCACCCGCGCCACTCGCGCCCGTTCATCGCCGGAAATCTGCAGCAGGGAAGACTCGCCACCCGCGATCTTGGCGACTACGGTGTTGCGCAGAAATCGAACCATCTGGCGAGCAAAATGAGTTGGACTGTGGCCTTCGCTGATGAGCCGGTCGACAAGCCGCAAGACCTCTTCACTCGAACTGCGCGCCACCGCCTGCATCACTTCTTCGAGCACAGCAGAAGGCGCGGTCCCAGCCAGTTGCCGGACGGCATCGGCCGTGAGTCGCCCATTGCAAGAAGCAATGGCCTGATCCAGAATGGAGAGCGCGTCACGTATCGAACCATCCCCGGCCTCTGCCAGCAGAGCCAGCGCATCTTCGTCGGCTTCGATTTTCTCCCGCCCAACCAGATTCTTCAGTTGTCCCAGAATCTCCTCAAAGCGCACTGCCCGAAAGCTGAAGTGCTGGCAGCGTGAGCGGATAGTCTGCGGAATATCCTCCGGTTGAGTCGTGGCCAACATAAAAACAACGTGGCTGGGAGGCTCCTCCAGCGTTTTCAGCAGAGCGTTGAAGGCGGCATCGGTAATCTGGTGAGCTTCGTCGAGGATATAAATCTTGAAACGGTCGCGCGCCGGTCGATAGCGCGCCGCCTCGCGCAATTCACGAATCTCATCGATTCCGCGGTTGGTGGCCGCGTCAATCTCGATCACATCGACGGAATTCCCCGCCCGAATCTCGGTACAGGACTCACAAACCCCGCACGGTTCTGTTACAGGTTTATCCGAAGACCGGCAGTTCAGCGCCATGGCCAGGATACGGGCCACGGTGGTCTTGCCGATGCCGCGATGCCCGCTGAAAATGTACCCATGCGCGGTTCGACCCTGCTCAATGGCATTTTTCAGGGTCTGCGTAACATGCTCTTGCCCGATGACCTCGGAGAAGTTTTGCGGACGGTATTTGCGCGCCAGAACCTGATAGCTCATGGTATGGAAGCTCGATTATACGTGATGCCAGATGCCCGGAGATGCCCACGTAGCCCCGGACGCATCGTCCGGGCGGCCAAGCGAAGAGCGTCGGTCGTATCTCGCCAGCAACGAAATGCTTGCGGAAAAGACACTCCACAGAGTAGGCTTCTTCCTTGGCTTTCTGGCCGAAGGAGGCTCCGTGCAACTGAAACTGATTGTCCGCACTGTGGATGACATCGTGGTCGTCGATTGCAGTGGACGCATTGTTTTTGGCGAAGAGTCCGCCGACCTGCGCGACACCGTAAAAATGGTGATCACGCAGAGCAAGCGCATCATACTCAATCTGTCCGGCGTTACTTATATCGATAGCGGCGGCCTCGGGACGCTGGTTGCCCTGTACACCACCGCCCGCAACAACGGTGGCTCGATCAAGCTGGCCAATTTGACCCAGCGCGTCGGAGATCTGTTGCAGGTGACCAAGCTGGTCACTATTTTCGATGTCTACGAAAGCGAAGAAAAGGCCATCGAGTCATTCCGCAAGGGCGCCGCGGCGTGATGTTTGTGTGCCGCGGGCGCCCTCGCCCGGATTTTTCTTTACTGGCCAAGTAGCTGATCCGGGACGCGACATGACCATGGACAGCCGCATCCGGGACACGATCCGTAAGATCCCGCACAGCAAGGTTTCAACTTACGGCGCCATTGCGCGCGCCGCGGGATATCCCGGCGCCGCCAGACGCGTTGCGTGGGTTCTGCGCCGATCTTTCGATCTGCCGTGGCAGAGGGTGCTGGGCGCCGGTGGCGAAATCAAACTAAGCGGCGACTCAGCCATCGAACAGCGGTTGCGCCTCGAATCCGAAGGAGTGGTCTTTCGAGGACGCCGCGTGGACATGACGCAACACGAATTTAAATTCGCTCGAAAGAGAACGGCAACCCAACCGAAAAAGAAAAGGCGCACGGGTCGGCCGCCGGCACTCAAACGACGAACGACCAACGACTAACGACCGCTCTTGAACTGCTCGTCGATCTCCACCTGATAACCCGCGCTCAGGCGATTGGTTTCATTCGCCATTCCCACCACGGCCATCAACTCTTTGAACATGGCGTCAGTCATCCCTTTCTTTCTTGCGGACACAGTGTGCGAGGCAATACAGTAATCGCACTGATTGCTGACACTCACCGCGACGTAGACCATCTCTTTGGTCAGCGGGTCGAGCGCTCCCGGCGCCATTATCTGCTTGATGTCCTCCCATGTTCGCTTCAGCGTTGTGGGATCGTTCGCAATGGCCTTCCAGAAATTGTTGATCCAGTCGATTTTGCGAACCGCCATAATATCGTCATAGACGGCTCGCACTTCCGGGCTCGCGTCGCCATATTCAACTAGTCCAAGCGTTGCCATTTTGTCTCCTGTCAAATAGCGCTGGTTTTCACAAATGCTCGTCGGGTCTGTTAACCCTTCGGCACCTGGCCACTCAGCAGTTTCCCCAATTCGCACCAGGAACAGCGCAACCCGACATAGAAGGTTCCAAACAACGCATAGACGGCGCTTACTTCATCGAACCGCATTTCGTAGATCAGTTTCTTGAATACCAACGGATCGTCGGCGAACAAATCCACACCCCATTCCCAATCATCAAAGCCAATCGATCCCGTAATGATCTGTTTCACTTCGCCCGCGTACCGCCGGCCCACCAGTCCATGTTCGCCCATCTGCCGCGCGCGCTCTTCAATAGGCACCGTGTACCAGTTCTTATCCTCTCCGCGACGACGATCCATGGGATAGAAGCAAAGATATCGGTGCTTGGGCAGATCTGGAAACAAGCGGGGCTTCATTGCTTCCCGCTGCCGCGCCAGCGTTTCCTTGATCGCCCCATTCCATTCCTCCGAGTGAGGCGCGACCCCTCGTTCCACGAGCTCGTTGTAGACCTTGATGGTGGATTCATAGAGTCCTAGCTCAATCACCGAAAGATACGAAGTCGTTGGTTCCAGATAGTCGCTCAGCCGCAGGCGAGCCATCTGCAGTTCTACCTGATTCAATTCGTCAAAGGACTGCCGGAAGTGGACAAACATCAGGTCGCCTTTGTGTCCGAGCAGGGAATAAAGACCGGACTGACCCGACGGATTCTGCTCCATCTTCGCCAGCACGCTGCTGGCCTGATGAACGATCTCGGCTTTCTTGGACGCACGCAGCTGCCGCCAGGCCGACCACCGAAACCGCATCATCTGATGCAGCACGCTATAACCTTCAATGGTCAGCGGGACTGGCGGAATTTCGGTCGAAACAATCGGCGCGTGAGCGCCCTCCGGGCGAACCGTGCGGGTAGCAGACATGGCAGTTCCTCGTCGGTTCTATTGTACCCGCGGAGCAGTCGATGTAGGGGCTGCGGGCGCCATGCCGGTGCTGCCTTGTGTGATTCCAAAAGCTTGGTCGGAATTTGTGTGCAGGACTCAGTTCTCTTCAGCGGTTTGCGAGCGTCGCGATTTGTCCCAACCCCAGCAGATCGTTATCGGCAGTTACCAGCGTCAAGTCCAATACCTGAGCGGTAGCGGCAAGGAAGCAATCAGCAGGATCCTGGTGTGGCAGGTTCAACTCTCGCGCGACCAGAGCGATCTCGTGAGTCAGAGGCGCTTCTCGCAAGGGTGCCGTAGCGTCGGCTACCCATTTTCCCAGATCGGCATGCAACAGGATTCTTCCTTTTGCATGCAGCGTCAGCGCCTCCCATGTGCTGATAGGCGACAGCCACAGTTCGTTGTCCGGGTTCAACAGTTCGTGCTGCACCCTGCGTCCTAGGCGTTTCGGATCGCGTAGGCTCCACAGCCAAATGTGCGTATCCAGCAGTAGCTTCAATCGCGCATTACCTGCCATTCATTTTCTTCGTTGGCCGGACCGACGATATCACCGACGATCTCAAACGTGTGCTTCATCGAGCCCATCCAATTCTTGTGGGCAGTCGGCGAAGGAGGAACAATTTCCGCTACTGGCTTGCCAAAACGAGTTATTCGGATCGGTTCCTTGGTTTTCTGGACCTGCTGGAGCAGCGCCAGACACTTCGCTTTGAACTGTGAGATGGCTACTTCCTTCATGACTACGATATTAGACCATAGTCTTACAAAGTGGTCAACTCTGTGAAAACAATCCTTGCGAATTTGACCGGCTCAATGCACGCGGTTCGACAACATCGCCTCGACGTAGGTTACCGCATCGCAAACATCAAGCCCGGAAGCCAGCAGGCAACTGACGTCGTCTTCCGTCAAGCCAGCTTGCTGCGATGCTTCCTGCAATCTCTCGACCGCGCGAAATATCGGCACTCGGTACTTGATTTCCATGAATTCAATCCTCCCTTTGCTGCTGACGCATCAATTAAGAAAGGGGCAGCACAGAAACACCGGGACCTCCCCCAAGGACCCTAGTTAGTCACCGAACTGCCCCTTCAGTGCTCTGAAAAATCCCAGAGCAAGCTTGAACGCAGTTTGCGGCGAACCTTCTAGCAGCGGAGCGAACGATGGAGGAGTGGTAAGAAGCTGGAGTTAGCGTGAGCGAACGCCAGGGAGTGCTCACGATGGCGCGATGCTGTTTGAGGGGAGAAAGAAAACGGTACGGTCGTGCCGGTGCTCAACAACGTCGGAGCGGATGTGAACCGAGCGTGTATATCTACCGGCGCTGTGCCACGATGAAAAGCAGTGTCCGGCAGGTCGACTTCCGGCAACACCAGGATTAGCACAATGAGAAACAGCAGGGTCATCAGGACGAACAAATACGACGGCTTTATCGTCCAGCGCCCCATAGTTGTCGAAGTCTAGCACGAAAACGAAAGACGTCAACCCCACAAAAGTGCCACGTGATTACGATGAGCGATAGTAGTAAGTGAAACGTCGAAAGTGAATCGCATCGCTCGATGAGGCCGCAAAAAGTACGCCGCCGAATTCACACCGCGCGTAAAACAATCATGCTGGCATCGTCCTGAAAGCTTCCTCCGCAATGTGCCAACGCCGCCTGCATCAGCAATTTCTGCAGACTCTCCGCGCCAGCCCCGCGATTCTCCAGCACGATCCTGTTCAGGCGTTCTTCCCCGAACGGTTCTTCGTCTTGATCGCAAGCTTCCACCAGGCCATCGGTGAAAAGCATCAGGGTATCGCCCGGCCGGAGTTGCACCTCGCTCTGCTCATAAACCCAATCGGGGAACTGCCCGAGGACGGCACCTGCCGCGTTCAACTCGCTGGTCGCGCCATCGGCGCGCACCAGTGCTGGAGGATTGTGCCCAGCGTTGCAATAGGTCAGGCGGTTGTCTTTGCTATCCAGGACGGCATAAAAGAACGAAACGAATTTCCCCACGGGCGCGATCTCGCAAAGAATCCGATTCAACCTGCGGCAAAGCTCGCGTGGCGACCGGCAGTCCCACATCAACGGCTTCAGCGCCGCCTGCAGGCTGGACATCAGCAGCGCCGCCGGCATCCCTTTGCCCGACACATCGGCAATGCAAAACACGGTCTGGGTTTCACTGATCCGCACCACATCGTAAAAATCGCCGCCGACGTGGCGCATGGGCTTGGTCATGCCCGCAATTTCATAGTCTTTAATCTGCGGGAAGCTCTTGGGCAGCAGGTTGCTCTGGATTTCGCGAGCGTCCTGCAGCTCATCCGCCCGTTGACGCTGCGCCCGCCGCAATGACCGGCAACGCTCCACTTGACTCTCCAACTTTTCCAGCAGTTGCCGATTGCCCCAGGGCTTCTGCACAAAATCGGAAGCGCCTCGCCGCATCGCCTCGACGGCAAGGTCCACGGTGCTCCACGCCGTCATCACAACCAACGGCAGGTTCTCGTCGATCGACCGTATCTGCGACACCAACTCCAAACCCTCGCCACCCGCCGTCGTATCGCGTGTGTAGTTCAAGTCCATCAGCACGACATCGAACTCGCGCGCCTTGAGCGCCTGCAACACGCGCGCCGGATGGGTCACAGTTTCCGTCCGATAGCCATGTCCCTTAAGCAACAATTGCAAAGCATCCAGAACGTGCGGCTGATCGTCCGCTACCAGCACACGCCCGGTTGGTTCGCTTTCGGCTCGATACTCGCTGGAGGTTTGTAGGCTTTCCATGACCATAGGAATTGCACCCCGCGGGCCAGCTCGCGACCATGCCAAGCTGCTGATTTAACAAGGGAGAATGGAGGAGACAAAGGAGCGAATCAGGGAACAGCTGTGCGGGCGTGGAATGACCTGTCCGAAAACGAACAGCCGCCAGACCCTCCGGCGGTGAAATGCCCTCACAGCGACTAGATCAGCGGCTATTTCCGGAACCCCCAAGGCCTTTTGTGCGTACAGTCTATTGCCGAGCGGGGAAGCCTATTGACCATTACGACCGATAACCACGCATCCGAATACAATCGAAACTTGAGCTCCACACAGCCGTCAACTCTTCACAAGATATTCATTGGCAAAGATGGCCTCCGAGCCGGTTGGAGCCTGCTCATCTTCATCTCTATATTCGCTGCCTGTGGTTTCTGCGTGAATGTCGTCGGCCACATGCTACACGTTGCTGCTCTGAAGCCCGGATCGGAAATATCCCCACGTGCCGGACTTCTCATTGAGGCGCTCAATTTCGTCGTGGTTTTTCTCATTACCTGGATGATGTCGAAGATCGAGCGCCGACCCGCTTCCGTGTACGGCTTCGGAGACAGGCGGAAGCTGCCGCACTTCTTCGCTGGCCTCGGCTGGGGAATCCTCTGCCTGTCTCTGCTCGTCCTGACCCTCTGGAAAAGCGGACTCCTGGTGATCGACAGCCGCCTGCTCTTTGGCAGCGACATTCTCCGCTATGGCGCGATCTGGCTGCTCGGCTTCTTCCTGGCTGGCCTTTTCGAGGAGTACCTCACGCGCGGCTATCTCCAGTACACGCTTACCCGCGGCCTTGCAGTCCTCTACCAGTGGGCATTCAAGACCCGCCACAGCGCAGCTTTAGGCTTCTGGACTTCAGCCGTAGTTTTCTCTATCCTCTTTGGCCTCGGCCACACTAACAACCCAAGCGAGTCTCCCATCGGCCTGCTCTCCGCCGGACTAGTCGGCCTCGTCTTCTGCTTGAGCCTGTGGCGCAGCGGTTCGCTGTGGTGGGCAATCGGCTTCCACACTTCGTGGGATTGGGCCCAATCGTTCCTCTATGGCGTCCCCGATAGCGGACTCATCGCCCAGTACCATCTCCTCGCCACCCACCCCGTAGGCAAGCCCATCCTCAGCGGCGGAAGCACCGGCCCCGAGGGCAGTATCTTCATCGTCGCCATTCTGGTCCTGATCGCCCTGATTATTCTCTTCACCCTGCCTCGCACTCAGAATCGGCGGGCAGCGTAGACCTTACTAATACTTTGCCCGGGCGGGCGCTGAGCAATCTCGACCTACAGTGCCGTGCAAACTGCCTTAACTTCCGTATACTGCTCCAACACTTCGTGGCCCATTTCGCGGCCCCAGCCCGACTGCTTGTATCCGCCGAAGGGCAGGGCAGCATCAAAAATGTTGTAGCAGTTGATCCACACCGTGCCAGCGCGCAGCTGCGAAGCCAGACGATGCGCCTTTTGGATGTCGCGCGTCCAAATCCCCGCGGCCAATCCGTAAACCGAATCGTTGGCTTGGGTCACCAACTCGGCGGGATCGCTGAAAGGAATCGCCGTGACCACCGGTCCGAAGATCTCCTCTTGCACAACCTTCATCCGCTCGTTGGTATTCACGAGAACCGTAGGCTTGACGAAGTAACCCTTGTCGCCGTGCCGGCTTCCTCCAACAACCGCCTTGGCGCCTTCAGCGAAGCCCGACTCGAGATATCCGCAGACTCGATTCAGTTGCTCGGCGGAAACGAGCGGACCCATATCTGTCGACTCATCCTGACCCGACCCTACGTTGATCTTCTTCGCGTGCTCAGCCACACCTTCAACGACTTTGTCGAAGATACTCTTCTCGACGTAGAGGCGCGAACCTGCGCAGCAGCACTGTCCGTGGTTGAAGAAGATGGCGCTTGCTGCGCCTGCAATCGCCGTATCGAGATCGACATCTGCAAATACAACGTTGGGAGACTTGCCGCCCAACTCGAGTGAAACTTTTTTCAGATTTCCCGCAGCCGCCTGCAATATAAGCTTGCCGACTTCCGTTGATCCGGTGAAGGCGATTTTGTCCACGCCCGGATGAGCAGACAGCGCGGCTCCTGCGGTCTCGCCATAGCCCGGGACAATATTGACGACGCCATCAGGGAATCCGGCTTCCTGAAAAAGCTCACCCAAACGTAGCGCGGTGAGCGGCGTCTGCTCCGCTGGCTTAAGAACCACCGTATTTCCCGTAGCCAACGCCGGCCCTAGCTTCCAGGCCGCCATCAGCAACGGAAAATTCCACGGAATAATCTGCCCCACAACTCCCACTGGCTCGCGCAGGGTGTAGGCCAAATACTTCGCGCCCGGCGTGTAGGGCACAGAAATCGGAATCGTGTTCCCCTCAATCTTCGTCGCCCATCCAGCCATGTACCTCAGTAAATCGACGGCCAGGGGGACGTCGGCGACGCGGGCTATCTTCTGCGGTTTGCCGTTGTCGAGCGATTCCAGTTCTGCGAACTCTTCGAGATTCTCTTCGAGCAGGTCGGCCAGCTTCCAGATCAGGCGGCCGCGTTCGGAGGCGGTCAGTTGCGACCAGCGGCCGGTCTCGAAAGCCGCGCGGGCCGATTTGACGGCGCGGTCGATGTCCTCGCGATCGCCCTCGGCGACGTGGGCAAGAACCTCGCCGGTAGCCGGGTTATACGTGGCAAAGGTTTTGCCGGATGCAGCTTCCACCCACTTGCCGTTAATCAGGATTCTGTGGGTTCTCGAAATGAAGCTGGAAACTTTATCTTCTGGCGGAACAATCTTCAGAGCGGTTGCCATATTTTCCTCCTGGCGTGCGTACGTTAGTCCGGAGTCGCGCGCTGGCTCGATTTGATTCTGGCTAGTCGATCAGCAGTCGCGGCGGCAGGAGCAAATTGTAGCTCATTTCCTCGAACAAATCTGGAATCCCTAGTTCACTGGCTGACGGACGCGCCTTTCTGGCCGATCATGACCGCTTCCTGCATCTGGCGAAACAGGTCGCCCATGGCCGCGGGCGAATGCGAAACGAATATGGTGTTGGTCTTGTCGTTGGCGCCGATTTCCTTCATGGTGTCGAGATACTGGGTGACGAGCACGAGCATCATCACGTCGTGAGGCGTGGATCCCTCCACAGCCTTGGAAAAAGTCTCGACGGACTCCTTGAGTCCTTCAATAATCGCCTTGCGCTGGTTCGCGATGCCCTGGCCTTGCAAGGCCTTGCTCTGCGCTTCCGCTTCAGCCTGTTTCACTTTTAGGATTTTCTCCGCTTCACCGCGGGCGGTCGCCGCTACCTGCTCGCGCTGCGCCGCGTTGATGTCGTTCATGGCGGCTTTTACCTTTTCGTCCGGCTCGATGTCGGTCACCAGCGCTTGATCGATGGCGTATCCATAGGTCTTCATTACATCGTCCAATCCTTCTTTGATCGCGATTGCAATATCAGATTGCTGCAAGAAAGCATCGTCCAAAAGCATCTTGGGGACGTGGCCGAGGATGACGTTGAACACGTAAGAGGAAATCTGCTGCTTGGGATTCGCCAGCTTATAAAAAGCCTCGTACACCTTCTCAGGAATCACATGGTACTGAACGGAGACCGGAATCTTTACAAATACGTTGTCTTTGGTCTTGGTCTCGACGTCGAGCGCGAGCTGCTGCACGCGCAAGTCGATGCGGCCTGCGATCTGGTCCAGCCACGGCAGCTTGAAGTTCATGCCAGCAGTCGCCACGCGGCTGAACTTGCCCATGCGCTGGATCACAACGGCTTCGGCAGTCCTCACCTGGAAAAATCCGCTCAGGATGGTGCCGACCAGGAAAAGAACGACAACTCCATACAAGAAGACTTCGAAACCTTGTGAAACGTCCATCGGTGCTCCTCCTTACAAGTTTCTGGGCTCAGTGGCAGACGGCGACAACTCCAGGCAAGCACAAACGAGAATCGGAAGCATGATAGCGGGTAGCAGGGCTTCCCACAAATGCTAAATAGCTGGCGGCGTGATTGTCAGTATTGCCCGCCGACGAGCGCGCCGACGGACGACGGAGTTTGAGATCCAACGAAGGTCTGGTTAAATATGAGCTTCAATTTTGCAGGCGGGCGCTTGCGTTCCTAATATTTATATTTGCGCAGAAAGGTTGATCATGAGGAATCTGGCAAGAGTTTCGCGGCGCGAGTTCGGAACGGTGGCTGTCGTGGGATTGAGTTTGGTTGGTTCTCGCCGGTTGCGTGCTTTAGACGAAAAGTCGGCAGCGAGCAAATCCCGGACGCCCGTCAGCGCTGATCGGGCTCTGCGCGAACTTCTGGATGGCAACGAACGTTTCGTCAAGGGGCAGCCCGCGAGTCCGCGGCGCAGTCCCGAGGATTTTCGCGCGCTTGCCGAAGTCCAGTATCCCGCTACCGTCGTCGTCAGCTGCGCGGATTCGAGATTGGCTCCGGAGATTCTGTTTGATGTGGGCGTAGGCGACATCTTTGTCGTTCGCGTCGCCGGCAACGTGGTGAACGGGGTCGGAGTCACGGTCAAGGGCAGCATCGAATACGCAATCGCGGAACTGAACGTGCCGCTCATCTTGTTGCTGGGTCACAGCGGATGCGGTGCAGTTAAGGCCGCCATGAAGCACATTGATGCCAAGGATTCGCTTCCGGGAGCGATCAATGGATTGGTGGAGCTTATCAAGCCCGCCGTTGCTCAGAGCAAGGGAGAGCCCGGCGACGCCGTGGACAACGCAGTTCGTAAGAATGTGGAAATCGGAGTTGAACGGCTCAAAGAGCTTCAGCCCGTTCTGGCGCCGCGGGTCAAGGAAGGCAAAGTGAAGGTAGTGGGCGCCGTGTACGACCTGCGCACCGGCGTGGTGACGATGTTGGAACGCGAAAAATCCTGAACCATTATCGATTACCCGAGTAACCACAAATACGCGAATGGCATTGTCAAACCGAGGCCGCGAGCCGCAATCTGGTGCTGCTGCCCGAGAAATCCTAGAATTCGGGCGCCGTTTTGACTATGTCGCAACTCGGTCCATCGTCGTATAAAGCAAAGCTGGTTGGCCGAGCCGTGATCTTGAAAGTTTCACTGTTCAGCAGAGCTTTCCGCGTCACCATCAATTCAGTCGACGAAACCGGCTTCAGCGTCGCCAGCGACGACATGATCGCGGCTTTACGCGAGATCACGGGCAACGCTATGAATGACCTCGACGCACCCAACGTTTACCTCCCATTTTCAGCCCTCGAATGGCTCGTAAGTTCGGAGCCAAAAGCCGCAGCCGCTACGGCGTAGAAACGCCTGGCCTGAAAATCCGAAGTCCCCAGCCGGTCCCAGACCGAGCCCCACAGAATTCTCGACAGGGTACAGATCGAGGTCAGAGTCATGGTCAGCGGAACAATCGCCGCAAGGTTGTTTTCGACTGTGCAACTGCCTTATGCACTTGTTTTGCGCGCTGGTCCCAACCGGCAGGAACCCATCCGGCAGGCGGATGGTGCAACATCAAGGCAGCAACTGCGAGCACGTATCCGGCGCCCAGACAACGGGCGCCGGCTCGAATGGACGGTTTCACTTTCAATGGAACCATTACTCTCGCTGCTTCGCTCCTGGGCGGGCAGCTAGGAGACTTCTCAATTAGGTGAACAAGTTCGAAACAGCAAGTCTATTTAACCTCTGCCAGGTGTCTCTCCTCCTGCCTCTCCTTGTAGGCGGCCTGCGCCAATGCCGCTGTCAGCGCCACGCCTTCAGCTTTAGCAATAGCTCGCGTCGCCACTGGCTTCAACCACAGCAATGCCATGAAGGCGGCGATGATGTCACAGGCAATCATGACGTAGAACACCGGGATCCATGAACCCGTTCTGAGCATCACGTAGGCGGCGACGGGAGCAGCAAAGATAGCTGCTGTACCCTTCGCTGTATAGACGATGCCATAGTTTGTCGTGGCCCATGTTCTCCCGTACAGGTCTGCCGTGAGCGATGGAAACAGCGAGAAAATCTCGCCCCAGGCGAAGAACACAAGGCTGGACAACAGCACGAACATTACCGGTCGGCCGATGGTCTGCAACCACGCATATACCGCGAGCCCTTCGATCAGGAAAGCGGCGAACATGGCGTTCTCGCGGCCAATGTGATCGGAGATCCAGCCCCACAGAGGACGAGTCACACCATTGACGATGCGGTTCAACTGAATCGCAAGAATTGCCGCAGACAGGCCCCAGGCAATGATGACCTTGTCCACTTTGTAGAAACTGGCAATCTCCTTGAGTTGCGAAGTGACGACCAGGCCGCCAAATGCCACCAGTGTCATCATGATGTAGATGAGGTAAAACGATGGCTGCTTCAGCATCTCGGTCCAGGTCATGTCCTTGCTGGCCTGATGCAGTCGGGCCACGGGCTTCCACGCTTTTGGCAGCCACCCTCTCGGTGGTGCCACGATAAACATGGCCGCAACGGTCACGATGATGCCCTGCAAGAAGCCCCAGAAGATGAACGCATGCTGATAGCCGGAAACATGGATCATTTTCTCGATCGGAGCAACGGTCACCGCGGTGCCGATGCCGTAGGCGCCAGACACAATGCCCGCGCAAAGTCCGCGGTGATCGGGAAACCACTTCAGCACGTTGCCAGTGCAGCCGCCATAAACAGCGCCGGCACCGATGCCACCGATCGCGTACCAGATGTAGAGTCCGGTTGTTGTTAAGGAGTAGCCAGAACCGATCCACCCCGCTCCTACCAGCAGGCCCCCGATCCCGATGATCAGCCGCGGCCCCATACGATCCACCAGGTAGCCTTCGAATGGGACCAGCCAGGTTTCACAGAAGATGAATGCAGCAAATGCGATTTGCACCGCGGCCAGAGTCGCGTGCAGGTTTGAGGTTAAGGGTTTGGTGAAAAGCGTCCAGGCATATTGCAGATTGGCGATCGCCATCATCGCAATTATGCAGGCGCACATTTGAACCCAGCGATTGACGATCTTGGGTTCTGGTCGAGCTAAGGAGGTCACATTCGTGGCCATAGAATCCTCCTGGGAAATTGTCAGAATTAGTCGTGTCTTGTCGCTTGGCACTCCTCGCCGGAAAACATCCGGGTAAATGAAAAACCCGCCCCCTTTTTAATGGGGCGGGCGGGTTATTCAGTTTCGAGATCCTTCTGGAGCGGAATGATTCCCGGCACCAGCCACTTATTCCACATGTCGTCAATCTTGCTCTGGAAGTAATCGATATCTTCCTCGATAAAATGCGCGAACCTTCCCTGCTTGAGCAAGTAATCGCGAACCGGCAGGCGCTTGAATCGGCCACTGACAATCTGTTCGGTTTTGCCGTACAGCTTCAGCTTGCCGTTTTCGATCTCGTACAGAGGCCAAATGCCTGTGTTGACGGCCAGTTCGCCCAGTTCGAAAGAAAGCACGGGATCGAAATCCCAGCCCTTCGGACAGGGATTGAGGCAGTGAATGAAGGTTGGCCCGCCGATGGACAGCGCCTTGCGAACGTTGTTCATCGCCTGCAGCGGATAGGATGTAGAGATGGTTCCTACATACTTCACTGTGGGATGGCCGGCCATTATCAGTGGCGCCATGTTTTTCTTCCAGCGGTGATTCATGATGCGCTTCACTTTTCCTGGCGTGCTGAACGAGGTATTGACGCCATACGGCGAAGTCCCGGAAATCTGGATATCGGTATTGGCATACGATTCGTTGTCGTACATCAGGATCAGCAGGTTGTAATCGGGATGGCACATGGTGGCTGAGATCGCTCCCAGGCCCATGTCCGCACCACCGCCATCGCCGCAGAAGGCGATAACGTTGATGGGCTCGTCCTTCATCGCGCCCTTGCGCATCTGGACGCGGAAAGCAGCCGCCGCTCCCAGCGCGGCCGAACCGGAGCTCCCTAGTTGCGTGTGCATCCAGGGAACGCCCCACGGCGTTGCGTAGTAAGAGGTGTTAGCCACATACATGCAGCCGGTGCTGCCCAGAACGATGGTCCTGGGGCCTGCGGCCTTCGCCATCAGTTTCATGATTTGCGCAGACTCGCAGCCCTGGCAGGTGCGGTGGCCGGATGTGTAATATTCCTCGTGTGGAACCTTCTTGACTCCTTTGAAGGGCTCCAGGTTTTGCGTCGGTTTTTCATCTACGAATGTGCTCATTTGTTTTT
>Ga0116221_1001486_pt1 | contig 15671 bp, 10 predicted proteins | sample Sb_taG_5_FD_88965 | JGI IMG/M metagenome (GOLD analysis project Ga0116221, IMG submission 88965) | Peat soil microbial communities from Weissenstadt, Germany - Sb_50d_8_FC metaG | ecosystem: Environmental > Terrestrial > Soil > Wetlands > Peat | place: Germany: Weissenstadt | collected 2010-09-21 | reverse complement strand
TAATGCGACCACGCCTGCCGAACTCGACTGCGTCATCGGTGGTTGCGGGGGCCCGAAGCCACCTATACCGAACACGCTTCCAATATGAGCGAAAAGCCCGAGAATAGGTCCAAATCCTGGGCCCGCAACTACCTTGATTTGCAGCTTCGGGAGTTGCTCGCGACACTGATCGGCTCAGCGGGTCCGTGAGGGTCAAGCCAACTTCGCGCCTTCCGACTTCCGCTCCCGGGGTATAAGCCGGGCTCAGGTTCGAGCTAGCCCGGTGCGGGCAAGTCAGCTGACGATCGAGCAGCGAAGGCTGGACGAATGACGCCGAGCTCGTCTGCGGGGATGACGTCCACCTCGACTTTCAGCACCTGTTCACCCGGCGCCAGCATCACGCCGTCGATGGGGGCGATATCGGCGTAGTCGCGCCCGATCGCCAGGGTGATGTGATCATCCTGCACCAGGATGACGTTGGTGGGGTCGAAACCGATCCAACCTCGTTCCTCTCCACACCACAACAACACCCAGGCATGGGTGGCGTCGCCGCCTTCCAGACGGGGGCGGCCCGGTGGGGGGATGGTGCGCAGATAGCCGCTGACGTAGGCGGCAGGCAGGCCCAGGCCGCGCAGGCCCGAGATCATGATGTGAGTGAAGTCCTGGCAGACGCCGCGACGGGCCGCAAATGCCTCGCCCGGCGGCGTGGAAACGCTAGTGGCCTCAGCGTCGTAGGTGAAGTCCCAGCGCATGCGGGTCATCAACGTGGCCGCCGCCTCGATTATCGGCCGGCCTTGGGGAAAGCTTACCCTCGCGTAGTCGGTGATCGCCGGCAGGATCGGCGTTCGAGCGGTCGGATAGAGATAGGCGGCTGGGCTGTCGGCCCCGAGCGCCGCGGTCTCAAAGCTGCGCGCCCGCACAGACTCCCAAGCCGGGCTGTCCGCCGGGGACTCTATTGGCGGCGCATGCACGTCGACCCGAGATTTGGCCTCGATGATCAGCGCCCGGTGCGGCTGGTCGATCATCACCGTAAGCATCTGTTCGCCGAACGGGCCCGTTCGTTCAACGGTCTGCGAGGGCTGAGGCGTGATGGTGATGGCGTTTTCCAACACCGTCTGGGCGGCCGAGGACTGCGGCGTCAGGCGCAGCACGCACCGCGCAAACGTCACCACGTCTTCGTAGCTGTAAGTCGTCCGGTGACGCACGTTGTAGATCACGTGAGCGCGGCGAGTTTGATGGTGGGGACAGCGTTGGCGCCCTGCAGAAAATAACGGTCGGCGACGGCGTTGGAGAGCCGCATCAGAGCCTGTTCGAAGGCGAGCATCTTGTCGGCGTTGAGGCCGTCCGCATCCTCGGTCTCTACTTGAGTCGCGAGCGGAAGCAGGATTCTGTTGGGCTCCTCCAGCATCCCGTCGTCCAACAGGGAAGGCAGGGCGGCCAGGTGGCCCTTCAGGGCGAAAACCTGGAAAGCCAGTGACCGCGTATTGAAGGGATCGAGCATGACCATGTCGCGCACCGGCGTCAGCGCCAGTCCGACGAGGTAGCGGGCGCGGTAGGTGATCTGGCTATCGGCGAGGTCGAGTAGCAAGTCGAGGTCGTCGTTGGTCGCCGTGCCGTCGGCGAGCGCCCGGGTGAAGCGGCAGGTGTTGATCCCGCGCTCGATCCTCCGCCCCATATCGAGGAAGCGCCAGCCCGCGCCTCGGTTCATGTTCTCTTGTGCCAAGCCGGACAGGGCGGCGAGGATTTGCAGCGCGCTTTCAACCTGTTGGAGAACTTCTGCCTCCAACAACAAATTCCGTGCGCCGTCGAGAAGGCGACCGTCCAGGTTGAGCAGCAAAGTCCAGAAGTCGCCGGACAATCGTTCGCGCATGCTCGAGGCCGTGCGGCGGGCCTGGCGGACCAGGTCAATGACCGAGCCGAGCGCGTCCTGGTCGTGCAGAGCATCATTGGCGGCGTCCAGCGCCCGGCGCCCCAGGGCCGCTTCGTCCAAGGCGCCCGAGGCGACCAGAAGTTGTTGCAGGCGGTCCAGGGTCTCACCGGCGCTGTGGAGGGCGGCTTCGGAGTCCATCAGGCTGGTGCATAGGCTGCGCACCAGACGCAGGGTGGCCTCGGCGCGCTCGAGATAGCGGCCGAGCCAGAACAGATTGTCGGCGGCTCGGCTGGGCAGGTAGCCGAGAATCCGCCTGACCTTCACGTCGTCGGTGCTAGCGAGCAAGGTGACCCGCTTGACCGGCTTGTCTGCGATGACCCAGACATCGGACGTGCGCGCATCCTCACCCATGGAGATGGCTCGGACATCGAGCTGGTCGGAGGTGCGGCAGAACCCCCCGGGCATGATGCGCAAGCCCTCTGGCGTGGCCGCGGCGTAAACTCTCAACACGAAGGGCGCGGGCTCGAGGCGGCCGTCGCGCAATACCGGCGTGGTTGACAGTCGGACCACCTCCTGACCGACGAAGTCGCCGGGCCGGTCGTTAAAGCGCGAGAGGAAGGCCGCGCGTTCCTGGGGCGACAGGTCGGCCATCAGGCGCGGCCTGGACGAGGTCCCGTCCGGCCCCGGGCCGTTGAAGGCGGGCGCGATCACCCGGTTGTCCAGATCGCTCTCGACCAGGTCCCGTTCGGCCGGCTGGCCGCACCACCATGTCGCGACGTTGGGCATTGTCAGCTCTTCGCCCAGCAGCCGGCGACAGAGCTTCGGCAGGAAGCCCAGCAAGGCCTTGGATTCCAATACGCCGGAGCCCGGCATGCTGAGCACCGCCACGCCGCCGCTGCGGATCGCCTCGAGCAAGCCAGGCACGCCGAGCCGCGAAGCGCTGTTGAGTTCGAGCGGATCGATGAAGTCGGCGTCGACACGGCGCAGGATGACGTCCGCTCGTTTCAGCCCCGCGATGGTGCGCACATAGGCGCGGCCGTCGCGAACGACCAGATCGTCGCCTTCGACGAGCAGGAAGCCCAGGTACCGCGCGAGATGGGCCTGTTCGAAATAGGTTTCGCTATACGGGCCGGGTGTCAGCAGACATATTCGCGGATCGCTGCGGTCGGCAGCTGCGGCCAAGCCTTTGCGCCACTCGTCGAAGAACGAGGCCAGACGCTGGACGTTCATCGCGTTGTAGAGGTTGGGATAGGCGCGTGAGAGGACGAGGCGGTTCTCCAGCGCATAACCAGCCCCCGACGGCGCCTGGGCGCGGTCGTCCAGCACCCACCAGCGTCCGTCCGGGCCGCGGCCGAGGTCGGCGGCGTAGAGTTGCAAGTAGCGTCCGCCAGGCGGCTTGGCCCCCCGCATAGCTCGGATGAAATCGTTGCTGCCGGTGACGGCGGCGGCCGGTAGCGCGCCGTCGGCCAACAGCCTCGCCTCGCCATATAAGTCCTGCAGCAGCGCTTCCATCAGATTCGCCCGCTGCTCGACGCCCGCGGCAATCTGCGCCCACTCGCCCTCGCCCAAAATCAGGGGCAGCGGGTTAATCGGCCAGCTCCGCTCGTTTTCCTCGCCATAGATCCGGTAGGAAACGCCGGTGTCGCGGATATGCCGGGTGGCCAGGCTGAAGCGGCTCTTGAACTCGCCTTCCTCGTATTCGGCGAAATCGCCGAGGAAACCCAGCCAGTAGTCGCGGGGGCGACCGGTAGGATCCAACAGCTCGTCGGGCACGCCCGGTAACGGCCGATAACCGCGCAGCCAACCGGACAGGCGACCGGCGGCGGACGAGCCGAGGGTCTCGCGTCTGCGAACTGCACTGGAGGGCTCAGGGGCCAACACGGGTCCTCAGATCGAGGGTTATCGGAAATTCGCCCGTCACGTCCGCGGGCGGCGGCGTCACGATCCCCGGGCTGTGCCCACGCTCCTCGAACCGCGCCTCGCGACGCGCCTGGGCTTCATTCGAGTTGACCGGGAATGTATCATAGTTGCGCCCGCCAGGGTGGGCGACATGGTAGACGCAGCCGCCCAGCGATCGGTTGTTGGCGCGATCGACGATGTCGAAGGTCAAAGGCGCGTGGACCGCCAAGGTCGGGTGAAGCCCGCTGGGTAACTTCCAAGCCTTGTAGCGAACGCCGGCGATGGCCTCCATCGACACGCCGGTCGAGGTCATCGGCAACGGTCGGCCATTGCAGGTGATCACGTAGCGCTCCGGATTGAAGCCGCTCGTCAACACTTGCAGCCGCTCTACCGAGGAATCCACGACTCGGACCGTGCCTGACCCGGAGCTTTCCTCGCCCATCACGTGCCAAGGCTCCAGTGCATGGCGCAGCTCCAGGCCAACGCCTCCGTACTGGACGTGGCCGTGCACTGGGAAACGAAACGCTCTCTGCGCCTCGTACCATTGCGGATTGAAAGCATAGCCCGCCCGGTTGAGGTCAGCTAGGACGTCGAGGAAATCGCTCCAGACGAAGTGCGGCAGCATGAAGCGGTCGTGCAGGGCCGTGCCCCAGCGTACCAGGCGGCCGGTCTGCGGCTGCCGCCAGAACCAAGCGATCAAGGCGCGGATCAGGAGCTGCTGGGCGAGGTTCATCCGCGCGTCCGGCGGCATCTCGAAACCACGAAATTCGAGCAGGCCCAGTCGCCCGGTTGGCCCATCCGGCGAATAGAGCTTGTCGATGCAGATCTCGGTGCGGTGGGTGTTTCCGGCGACATCGGTGAGCAGGTTGCGCAACAGCCGGTCCACCAGCCACGGCACCACCGGCGCGGCGACGTCGGGTTGCGGGATCATGCCAAGCGCGATATCCAGTTCGTAGAGCACGTCGTGGCGGGCCTCGTCGATTCGCGGGGCCTGGCTGGTCGGCCCGACGAACAGACCGGAAAATAGGTACGACAGCGCCGGATGGCGCTGCCAATAGAGCAGCAGGCTTTTCAACACGTCGGGTCGGCGCAGGAACGGCGAGTTGGCTGGGCCGGAGCCGCCGACAACCACGTGGGCGCCGCCGCCGGTTCCGGTGTGCCGCCCATCGATCATGAACTTGTCAGTGCCGAGCCGACACGCCGCTGCATCCTCATAAATTCCGGTGGTGATCACGACCGCTTCCCGCCAATCGCCGGCCGGCTGAATGTTCACTTCGATGACGCCGGGATCGGGAGTCACCTTCAGACACGACAGCCTGACATCGTCGGGGGGGGTATAGCCTTCGATCCGGACGGGCGTCCCTTCGGCGGCGACTTCCAGGTGGGCGACCAGCTCGAGGTAGTCCTCCAGCCGGGCGAGCGGCGGCATGAAAACGCAAAGCACGCCATCCCGCAGTTCGATCGCGATCGCTGTCCGCACCACCTGCTTTTTGGCCCGGCGGCCGCCCGCGGCTGGCGGGGCGGCCGTGGGCGCAGCGCGATAGATTGCGTCGAAACCCGGCAGCGGCCCGCGCTCTTCATAGGGGTCCAGGGGGATGATGTACGGATAATCCTTGGGCTTTACCGGCGGCAGCGCGCCGAGCGGCAGCCGCAAGCCGATCGGCGAGTCGCCGGGGACCAGGTAGAGGCGTCCGCGCTTGAACCGCCAAGCCTCGCTGAGCCAGCGCTCGCCCTCGGCCCTGGTGAGCCCGCGACGTAGTGGCAGGACGTAGCCGACCGGCTTCGAAAGCCCGCCCGCCATGGCCCGGCGCAGGCCGTGCCGAGATGGCGCGTTGTCGATTTCGGCGTCGTCCAGCTCGACGCCTGGCGGAAGATCGCCTTCGACCTTAATCCAGTGGAGCGGATCCTCGCGCGCCGGAAGAGCGAGAGCTGGGTCGACGCCCAACCGGCCCGCCAGTCGGCGGATCAGGGCCAAGGCGTCGGACGCCGTCGGCGGCCTTACCCTTGGCGTCCCGACCGGGGCTGCGCCACGCCAGACCGGCTGGCCGTCGCGCCGCCAGTACAGCCCCAGCACCCAACGCGGCAGAGCCTCGCCCGGATACCATTTGCCCTGACCGTAGTGCAGCATGCCCCTCGGGCCGAAGCGGCGCTTCAGACGCTCAATCAGTTGCTCGGCGATGACCGGCTTGGTCGGGCCCGAGGCGTCGGTCTTCCATTCGGCGGCCTCGAAGTCGTCAATGGACACGAAGGTCGGCTCGCCGCCCATGGTCAGCCTCACGTCCTGGGCTTGCAGATCAGCCTCGACCCGCTCGCCAAGTTGGTCGAGGGCGTCCCAACCGGCGTCATCGAACGGCCGGGTGATGCGTATGGTATCGACCAGCCGTGAGACGTTCATCTCGAACTCGAAGGCAGTCTCCGCCATGCTCACGGCGCCGGTGATGGCAGCCGACGACCGGTAGTGGGGGGAAGCCGCCAGCGGCAGGTGCCCCTCCCCGCACAGCAGACCGGAGGTGGCGTCAAAGCCGATCCATCCCGCGCCTGGGATGTAGACCTCCGCCCAGGCGTGCAGGTCAGTGAAATCGCGCCGGGTTCCGAGGGGTCCATCTATCGGATCGATGTCGGCCCTGAGCTGAATCAGGTAGCCGGAGACGAAGCGAGCGGCGAAGCCCAGGCTGCGCATTATCTGGACCAGCAGCCAAGCGCTGTCGCGGCACGATCCAGATGCGAGCGACAGGGTCTGATCGGGAGTCTGAACCCCGGGCTCCATGCGCACGAGATGGGCGACGGTATGCTCAATCTGCGTATTCAGGCCGACGAGAAAATCGATGGTGCGCTTTCCCGCAGGCTCCAGGCTGGCGACAGCGGCCTCGAGCAGTGGCCCGCCCTCGTCGACCTCCATATAGGCCGCTAAGTCGCCGCGCAGATCGTCGGCGTAGCGGAACGGCAGGGTTTCGGCATGGGGTTCGACGAAAAAATCGAAAGGATTGATCACTGACATCTCGGCGGTGAGGTCGACCGCAACGCTGAATTCCGTCGTCCGTTCCGGAAACACCAGCCGCGCCAGCCAGTTGCCATGGGGATCCTGTTGCCAATTGATGAAGTGGTTCGCCGGCGTGATCTTTAGCGAATAACTGAGAATCCGAGTACGGCAGTGCGGCGCCGGCCGAAGGCGCACGACCTGCGGGCCCAGCTCCACCGGCCGGTCGTAATGGTACCGGGTCACATGGTGTAGTGCAGCGACGACCGACAGGGCGATCTCCTGGTTCGAGGCAGGCTGAGCTTCATTGCGCCGCCATCCCTAATGACCAAGCCCGCCACCAAAAGGCTGAGCAACCCTGAGGCTCCTTGGTGGATCGTCGAGGCTGTCGACAAGAAGCAGGCCAGATTGAACTGCATCCAGCATCTGGTGAGCATGATCCTTTACGAGGGAGTTTATCACGACGAAGTAGCTTTGCCGGCGCGCGTCCACAACCCGGACTAAATACGAGGCCGATCCCCAAGCGGAAGTAGTTCCATCGATCTACTAGCCAAACCGCCCCAGAGAGCGACAACGATCTTTAGTGTCTAAAACTCCGACGCAACTGGCGAGACACCTAATGTCATCAACATCATGGCCGCGCTGAAGGAGAGCATGCAGGCCAAGGTTCGTGACGCGGTTCGCCGTCGCATGGGCAAAGAGGTCGTCAAATCTTGAGCACCAGCCTGAAGCGCAGCCGAACAGGTTGGTTACCGATGCGCTCGTGCCCACACGCGGCGTAAAGTCGCCGACCCAACGTCGGCATTCTATTTAACGCCCTCTCGCAATCATCGAGACGTTAAAAAAAGTTCCAGCGTGTGCATGTCCAAGCAGTGGCCAACGATACCCTCATCGCATATCGCCACCTTTTGAACGTCGTCATGTGGTTGGGCCGACGAGCGGCTGGTTAGAGTTTCACTGGCAACGATAGCCAACGAGATCGCGATGACCGTCAGAACTGACTTCCTGAGGCGGTCAGCGCCCGTACCGGCAAGCCTGAGGCTCGGGACGTCAGTGTTGACGAATGACTGATCATGGCGTGACGGCTCGCGCGGCGCGCCGGCTCGGCCGTCCAGGTTTGGCTGAGCTGATCGAGAAGGAGCAGACGTGCGGGGCTTATCCGGTCGTCGAAACGGTACTGGCGTCTTGCTGTTGCTTTCTCCGGTAGCGGTCATCACGCAAAAGGCCAGGGTCGTTTGCGCCGCTCTGAATTGCCATTAACCTGAGCCCGACGTGCAGGATGTCGCTGATGCGATCAGGCATCAAGTCTATCACTCCCTTGACGAGAATTTGTATCAGACGGGCGTCCAGGTTTGTTGGCGTCCATTCAACCTCCCTGGCGCTACCACGACCGATGCCGGTCTTTCGCGGAGGCCTCCCACAACGTGGCGCTCGTGCCGAAGGTCGATCAGGGGCTCGTGCTGGCGCTGCGCGGGGTCGATGTCGTGAGCTACGACGACAACTGGCATCCTTCCGCAGGAACCACGGAAGATGGACAAAAAGGTGGGGAGGGCCGCAGCCTCAATTTTGCGGCTCCGGCATGCATCGATCATGCGCCGATAACAGGATCATTCGCCTTTCAGATGCACCGCGGGGAAGTACAGTCCCAGCAATCGCCGGTCCCACCATCGGCCCCTCGCCTTTTCCTCGCTGCCGGCATAGGTGTAGTCGTAGAACTGCGCGCGCACATAGATCGGCGGCTTGTCCGGAAAGGGGTTCCTTTCCAGTAGCGCCGTCACTGTGGGTTCGTTCTCCAGCAACCGTTCGAGGAAACGCGAAAACCACCGCAGGCGCCGCGGGTCGTCGAGCGCGGCGAACCACATCTGCCAGTCCAGGCGCGGCTGATGCGGGATGTTCCAGCGCGGGGGGCGCGCGACATCGCCAGGCTTGTACCAGAATTCGTAGTCGCGCCATTCGGCACCGTCATACGAACCCTCGATGACGATTTCGTGGCGCTTCGTGGTCATGACCGCGAACAGGCCGTAAGCGCTGACGATATGCAGCGGTTCGATCAAGCCGTCGACCGCCTGCGCCACCACGGGCGGGTTGCCGCCGAAACGCTCATCCATCTGCACCAGGCTGCAGAACACGATCAGCAGCGCCAATGCGTTGACGACGACCGTCACCGCCCGTCGCGGCGCCTGATTTCTCGCCTGCAGCAGCGGGGTCAGGCGACGCGGCAATATCTTTCGCATCGCCGCGTCATCGAACAGCGGCAGGCATAGCAACATGGTCTGGAGATTGAACCAGTTGTAATTCCCAGTGATGAGAATGCAGCTTTGCAGCAGCAGGATGCCGAAGGCCGAGAAAAACCGCAGCCGGCGCGGGCAGAAGATCAGGAACGGCAGAATCAGCTCGATGAAAAACGTGCCGCCGGCGGTGAATTTCAATAGGCCGGGCGGCAGCCGCGCGGCGTACCAAGCGAGCGGCGTGGGCAGCGGCTGCGTCAGAAAGTGATCCAACAGCGCGGACAGGTTCCACCAGTTGGGATCGCCGCTCAGCAGCTTGACGACGCCCGACATGAACATGAAGCGGAACAGCAGCCAGCGCAACAGCCAAATGCCCGGCGCAGTGGCGACGCTCAACAGAAGCGCGACAAACCCGGTTTCCAGCAGGAACGTGTCCCACTGGAAGTTCATGAAGGCTTGCCCGGCATAAAACAGCGAAAGGTAGAGCGCATAGAGCAGAAACAGGCTCAGGCGCGGCAACAGATTCACGACCAGCAGTAGCGACAGCCCGGCCCCCGCCCAGCATACGGCCTGAATGGCGACATCGCTGTCGTTTAACCAGAACACCATCGGCGCCAGGAAGAAACGCTCCGGCCCGAGACGGCCGGCGACGGCATCGACCAGTTCGGCCACCGGCAGGATGCCATGGCTTCCGATGAGCCCCTGCGCCTGCACGGCGAAGGAGACGAAGGCCGACAGGTAGACCAGCCCGAACAGGCGCAGGAACAGGAACGAGATGAGATCGTAGCGCGGCGGCTCGTGGTTCCTGCCCCACATCAGTAGGCTGACGCGGAAAAATGCCGGCCGGTGCGCGGCGATGAACGCGTAAGCCAGTTCCGAGACGGCCGCGAAACCGGGCAGATTTCTGTAGAGAGCGAGCCAGAATCCCTTGCCGCGCGCGTGGCTCAGGGTCAGGAAACTGGCCTCGGCGGCGCTGGCATGATGTCCGTCGGGCGCGATGAATTGCACCGCGCGCTGAAAATCGGCTTGTGAGATCGCGGGATATTGCGCGGCTACTTCCTGATACGGCCGGTATTCGACGCAGTCGCCCGTGAGCTTCTGCCAGTAACGCGCCCAATAGCTGCAGAACCCGCAATCGCCGTCATAGACCAGCAGCGGCCGCGGACTGGCGGCTGGCGTTTTAGCGGCATCGGCGGACTGATTTCCGGATGTCTCTTGCACGATATTAACGACGACTGGCGCCGAGTCGCGCCTCGACGCATATGATCCTGGGCTAGCTTACCGGCCCTGGCAACCAGGCGGATCGAGTGTTTGCCGCGCTCAAACACGCGATGGAAGCGCTCTTGCCGACCTTGCTCTCGCCAACGATCGCAACGTCGCCCCAGGTCTCGACCTCAAGCTCCTTGAAGTTGGCGAAATTAGCGATCCGAACGCGAGAAACACGCCCAATCGCCCCCACAACTCTGACCTAGGGTGACACTGTACACGTCTCGCTGCTCGAGCGCGCGCGAGATTACTGGATGTCGGCTACGGGTCATTTGCTGATCCCAAGCGCCCGACCGATGCCTTCCGGCTTGCCCGCTGGCTTGCGGGCAGTCGGGTCGACGGGGAAGACATCGTGCAAGAGGCCGCGATTCGCGCTTTTTAAGGGATTCGGGGGTTTGCTGGCGGAGACCCACGTGCCTGGGTGCTAACCATCGTGCGTATAACACAAGCTACAGCTGGCTCGCCAAGAACCACCCTGCAGCAATTGTGCTTGCGAACGACCTCGATGAATTCGCTCGCGAGCAGATAGACGAGACGGCTGTGAGCGAGGCGGCGCAAACACCGGAGTCGGCGCTGATCGCCAAAGCCGAGGCTGAAGGAGTGCGCAAGGCGGTTGCATCCCTGCCAGCGCACTTCCGCGAAGTGCTGGTGCTGCGCGAGATCCACGATCTCAACTATCGGACGATTGCCGAGGTGGTGGGCATCCCCATTGGTACGGTGATGTCCCAGCTTGCCCGCGCGCGGCGGCTCTTGATCGAAGCCATTGAGGGGAGTGCAGCATGATCCTTTCCAAGCAAGATGAGCTTCTTCTCAATGCCTATGTGGAGAGCTCGACGCGATCGAGGCTACGCGTTTCGAGAAGCGCGTCGCGCGCGAATCCGCACTCAATGTCGCGTTTGAAGCCCGTCGCGCGCTCCGTGCCGCGCTTCGCTCTGACCTGGGCGAGGATGTGCCGTCGGACGATCTTCGCCGCCGCATCACTAGGAGACTGAATGTCGGCACATGGGGCCGTCGCTACTCATGGCGCTCCGTGGCAGCATCGTTCCTCCTCGGCGCCGTAATGGCGGGCACGAGCTTCGTTGTGCTCAAATATCAAAGCGACGACCTTGGAGGCCAAGTCGTGTCTGCGCACATCCGCGGCCTCATGGCGCCGCAGCCGACGGACCTGCTCTCCTCGGACCACCATACGGTGAAGCCTTGGTTCAACGGAAAGATGCTTTCGCGCCCGTCGTCGAGGATCTCTCCGTTGACGGCTTTCCGCTCGTCGGTGCAAGGATCGACGTCATTGGGCTCGAGCCGGCTGCGACTCTCGTCTATCGCCCCGGCATGCATCTGATCAGCCTGACGGAAATGCCAAGTACGCGTGCGCTATCCGCATCCATTAGTCATAACCTCCAGCGAGGCTATCTCGTCCTGTCTTGGAGCGACGGAAAAATCAACTATTGGGCGGTTTCCGATAGCGCTGCCGATGAGCTACAGAGTTTCGTCAGGCAATTCCTGACCGCATCAGCGGGTTCCTGATCGGCGTCCTACGCGGCTGCAATTTACGAGACTAGCGCCTTCGCTTATCACTTCTAGACCCGGCAAAGGTCGCGCAATGTCCGCTCTGGGTCATTCGCGGACTCCCGGTGAGGGCCCGGCTTCATCGGTGCGATGGCTTGAGAACGCGTTGTGCGAGGTGAAGGAGCCGCTTTTCCCTCAGAGGTCCAGCGCACCTAAGGTGGGTCGGGCAGATTTGCCCTTGATCGCTCAATCGACGCTTTAGACGCTGGCGGCCCGCAAACAGGATGCCCTAGCGGAAGCGAAGCGCGACATTGATTAGCTTCTTTCGCGACTGTAGAGGGATGATCCGAGCCTCCGCCGACCAAGGGTCTGAACTGACCTCACGCGCTTGACCCCTTCGCTGATGCTTGCTTGCCGCGGATGATGTCCCACGCCACGTTGATCTGTTTGAGCCTGCGCTCCCTCATTAGACGCTCTTCCTCTCGGGTGGCCCGATCGGGGTGCCAGTTCTGGCGAAGCGTTTTGACGATCTTCTTCAGCATCTCCTCCCCTGTTTCCGGACTTGCGCCGAGCACCTGCAGCGCCTCTTTTCGGGTCGACGGCAGTCGCTCGCTCACTTCTGCGGATGGCGCAATCGGTGCTGATGGCTGCGGCCGAAAAGGATTGGGCGTAAAGCCTGTGGATGCCCTAGCGTTGGTTTCTCGTTGAGACACGGTCGTGACGTCCATTCGATCGTCACGCCGCGCCCATACTAACCACATCGCGGAGATTAGAAGTGTTGCGACTAGTCCAAACCAAACGTTATTGGCAATCTTGCCCCACAGGGGTGCAACCGGAGCTTGGCCGCCAGGGCTAACCTCATTGGTCGTTGCTTCCCTTCTCTTCGGAAGCCGGGCTACTGACGCTCCTGCCATCAATGATCTCGCTTCCGCGCTGCCAAAGGTTTGGCCGGCTTTTGAGACCGAAGGTTCTAAATTCGCGGTCTGCATGTCGGGCCGACGCTCTTCCTTGGGTAGCCCTCCGGCGGCCCTATTGACCTGAGGCGCAGGCCTCTCGACCGGTTCGGGTTGGCCACTCGGCTCAGACGTGAAGTGGGCGAACGGTCCCACCACCGGGGCAAACCCGGAGGGCATGTCGATTACTTGCTGTGGGCTATCTGGTGGCGCACTCGCGCATGGCCCATCGAAGTCAGGACGGCCATATCGCCACGGCGCATAACCGGACGGCCGCCTTATGTAGCATGGTCCGCCGCGCGTCCTGTTCCACCAGGGTCCCATCTTCACGTGGAGCCGACCGTCGCTGACCCAAAAGCGGCTGCCACTCCGCTTCGTCAGGGCATCGACTACCGATAGCCACGAGACCCTGACGCCGCTGCAGTCGATGTCAAACCGGTGCACCAACCAGTTCCGACAAATCTCAGGTGCTTTCGGCGAGCAGGCTGTAAACAACTGACGTTCGGGAGTTCCGTAAATTCGATACGATTGGCTCGGCCCCGGGACGAGCGCGACTTCTCCTCCCCGGTCCTGGCACGCAAAGGGCATAACAAGTCGTTCTTCTGATTGTGCGGCATTCGCTGCCAGAGACGACATTGCGATGCCGCAGAGGGCGGCAACTTGCACCACCAATGCGCGCATTGTTAAGTCCCCCGAGTTCGGCACCAAACGTCTCCAAGTGGAGGTGGGCTGAGCATCCAAGGTATCTACCAGACCTTGGCACCTTTATGGCTAGGGACACGTCGTGTCGTCGCAGTATCCTTGGAACAGAGCCAAAAAGCGTAGCCCTTAGCGCCTATTTGGTGGCGTATTCATGGGTGGGCTCCGCGGGCACGGTCTCCACGACCGAGCGCCTGGTCCGCTTTGGGTCAGTAGCTGACGTAATAGGTGTGTGCCAAAGACGTCCGCTCCCCCCCACAAACGAACGACGGGATAGGGGTGTCAGTGTCGGTTAAGTGCCGCAGGAATCCTGTTCCGTGAAGGTTGGTCGCGAGGGCCCGCAACCAGCTTTGTTTGCACCTTGACTATGCGGCTCTTTAGTTCGGTATCGGTGGTTGGGGGGCTTGATAACCCATCTGAGGCCAGGCACGCCAAAATTGGACCCGAATGCTACATCTGTAGTCGAAGCCACTCAAAGGGCTGCACAGCCACCTCTGGTCCGCTTTTAACATAGGAAAGCAGCGTGAAGGCGGAGTCGGATTGCATCATTTGGAGTTGGGAGGGTCAAGAGGTTCGGGTCGGATATGACCGCCTCGGAGTAGGACCGATCGTCCTTTTGCTCCCCGCCCTGAGCTCGATATCCACTCGACAAGAAATGAGGCCGCTTCAGGAGCGGCTCGCGTCCGACTTCGCTACCGTTGCCATTGACTGGCCTGGTTTTGGAGACGAGCCCCGCCCGCCAATCCCGTGGCAACCTGCGGCTTATACGGCCTTTCTGCAATACGTCCTTACCCATGTGGCTACCCATCCGCTCGCCACGGTAGCTGCCGGGCACGCCGCGAGCTACGCCCTCTCGGTTGCTGCTGCCTCGCCGAACTCAGCAGGGATGTTATGCCTGATCGCCCCAACCTGGCGTGGCCCCTTGCCGACCATGATGGGTGGACGACGTCGGGTGAGAGAATGGGTCGCCCGCGCAAGCGACCTGCCGGTGCTTGGCCAGATACTCTACCGGCTCAACGTCAACCCGGCCATGGTGCGCATGATGGCGCGCGGCCACGTCTACGCCGACCCAGATTGGCTCACAGGAGAGCGGTTCACCCAAAAGATGGCTGTCGTTACCGGTGCAGGTGCACGGTATGCCGCCATCCGATTCGTTACCGGCATGCTCGACCCGATGGCCAACCACTCATCATTCATCGAGACAGCAAAGCGTGTCAAAGAGCCGATACTCGTGGTCTACGGAGCCGCGACACCGAGAAGGTCTAAAGCAGAAATGAAAGCACTTGCGTCGGTCCCGCATGTTCGGTCTGTCGAACTGCCGCACGGCAAACTGGCCGTCCACGAGGAGTTTCCCGACCCGGTCTCCGAAGCGGTGAGGTCATTCCTCCGGCGGGATAGCGGTGGTAAGTCACCCCACTGAGAACGTGGTAGAGCGTCCACAGGCATGGGTATGCCACTCAGCGAAACAGATGAGGACTTGCGCCGGGTCGTCGCCCGCGTGGCCCTCCTGAACCTTGCCTATTTCGGGGTCGAGTTCAGCGTAGCGCTCGCCATCGGCTCGGTGTCTCTGTTCGCCGATAGCATCGACTTCCTAGAGGACACCTCGGTCAACTTCCTAATCCTCATCGCTTTGGGGTTGGAGCGCTCGTCACCGCACGCATGTGGGCATGGTGCTCGCTGGCATCCTGCTCATTCCGGGGCTAGCGACGCTCTGGATGGCTTGGGATAAATTCCTGCTTCCCGTGCCACCGGCGTGCTCCCGCTTTCTCTGACCGGGGGCAGGAGCCATGGCTGTGAACCTCACCTGCGCCCTCATGCTGGCGCGCTATCGCAGTCATGGCGGAAGCTTGACGCGCGCCGCCTTCCTGTCCGCGAGAAACGATGTTCTAGCCAACGCCGCGATTATCGGTGCCGGACTTTCACCACTTACACCGCATCCGCGTGGCCCGATTTGATTGTCGGGCTGGGTATCTTCTTCATGAACTCAGACGCGGCGCGCGAGGTATACGTTGCGGCTCGTAGAGGGCTAGCCGAGGTCGAATCGCCGGTCTTTGAGTCCGCTTTGGGTCAGTAGCCGACGTCACAGCGCCCCATCGAGTTGGTCCGCTTCGTGCCACAAACAGACCTTTCCATCGCTGCCTAGGACAATCATTGATCCTACGACCGCCGCCGAGGCTGCGAACAGGATCAGGAATGCGGTACCGCGCATTTTCAGTCATGTGATCCGGCCTCACCGCTCGCTTCTCTTTTTTGGGTTGGAACCCTCGGCAACGCCGGCACACAGGGCAGAACGCGGC
>Ga0116221_1001481_pt1 | contig 15684 bp, 14 predicted proteins | sample Sb_taG_5_FD_88965 | JGI IMG/M metagenome (GOLD analysis project Ga0116221, IMG submission 88965) | Peat soil microbial communities from Weissenstadt, Germany - Sb_50d_8_FC metaG | ecosystem: Environmental > Terrestrial > Soil > Wetlands > Peat | place: Germany: Weissenstadt | collected 2010-09-21 | reverse complement strand
CAAGGAGGGCTGTCCTGCCCGAGGGTCGCGAAGCTCGGCCTGTCTGATTGACATGGCCGTGTGGGGGCACTATATGGTTTCAGGAATCATGCGAGATGCCCCCATGCCCGATTCCGGTCGTCCATCTGATGAAATCCACATCGGCGACCGTGTCGCATACAGGCTAAGCACGGGCGAATCCGCCCGCGGCATCCGCGGCAAAGTCCTTGGCTTGTTCATTATCCAGAACGGGCAAACTTTGGCCGATGTCGAATGGGACAATCTCGGCCCGCCGAAGCGCCTCAATGTCACAAATCTCATCAAAGCTTAGCCCCGCTCGCCGGACGGATCGGCCTCCGCCCGCCGCATACTATTCTGATATCACCATCATGGTTTCCGAACGCCACTCGGCATCACCGTTCGGCTGCATTGTCCCCAGCCACTTCCGTGACCGCCGTACCTGGCCGACGGCGGCTTGCCTGTCCGGAGCCCATTAGCTCCCAGCCAGGCTCGCGCCCCCTCGCCACAGGCGCCAAAACAGTGCCTCTCCCACATGTTTCCAGCCTTTTCCCAGCAGGAGACCCACGACTATTCTGATATGTTCGTTAAGCATTTTTAACCACAGGCGTCTCCCCTGTGCACTGCCCAGGCAAAATGGAACGGTTCCATTCGTTCCGACGCCTGCCCACATATCAGGAACAAAGCGTCCAGGGGCAGTCCGGGAAGGCATCGACACCTCCCGCGCCATGCCGCCCTAAATCGGCCGCAAACCGGCTCAAGAACAGCGAAACGACGTTCCGGGCTACCTAGCCCAGCCAAGGCCTTGAGCGTTTGCGCTCTTCTAAACACGATTCTGTCACACATCGGCCAATTGCCCCAATTGGCTCCAAAGCATGCGCCGCCTTCTCCGTCCCCCCAAGCGGTGGCATCCTCGCCCTGGGGGTCCGGCCCGGGAAATTCGGGGCGAATAAGTAGGCCAAATATATGAAATGTTAAACGGTTCTTCGGGGCGATCTCCAGAGCCTCGCGGGAGATCTGGCTCGTCACCGGCTGGGCTGGGAGAGGATGTCCTTAAAGCCTTCGTAGCGGACCATCGGCTCGCTCGGCTAGCATTCGAGCGTAGGCAGCAGCATCCGATGCTTGCGGATCTGGCAGCGCGCCTCAGCCCCCTCCTGCAGGAATTGGAGAGGCTGAGCGGTAGCCCCCACAATTGTCACAAAACTGTCATTTGTTTTCCTAAACGGTCCATGTTAACATTCCTGTACCAACTCCTTATGACTAAATCGGCAACTGAAGGAATCGCCCTATGTCAACTTACACATCACAAGAATCGCAGTCGCTTAATGATAAGCTGCGCCAAGCTATCCATGATTCCAATCTGGATGATATTAAACGGCTGGTGGTGATCAAGGGAGTCTACATCAACACAAGAGATGCTAACGGCATCACAGCACTACAGGTGGCCGCGCTAAAAGGTAATATCGACGACGTCAAGATGTTGCTGAACAACGGAGCCGACGTCAGCGCAGAAGATCAGTGGGGAGACACGGCACTACATGTAGCTGCCCGAAGGTGTGACACCGCCCTCGTCCAACTGCTGCTGAACAATGGAGCCAACATCAACGAAAAAGGCGCATCAGGTAAGCACGGAGAAACGGCCCTCCATCAGGCTGCGAGAGGTGGTAAGACAGGCATCATCGAGCTGCTGCTAAAGAATGGTGCGAACATCGAGGCAAAGGATGATGAGTGGGGACGAATGGCTCTGCATGTGGCTGCAAGAGAGGGCAAAATAAAAGTCGTCCAGCTTCTTCTTGAGAAAGGGGCGAACGTCAACGCAAAAGATAATGCCGGATGTACGGCCCTGTATGAGGCTGCGTGGGGAGGTCATACAGACATTATCAAACTGCTGCTGGGGAAAGGGGCGAACGTCAACGCAAAAGACAACGGAGATGAAACGGCCCTCCATAAGGCTGCGTCGGGAGGTCATAGAGACGCTGTCAAACTGCTGCTGGAGAAAGGAGCGGACGTCAACGCTAAAAATATAATAGCCGGCAATACGCCGCTTGATTACGTTCGAGAGCAAGAAGCTGAGCAGAACTCCCCAGAGCACAGGGAGTGTATACGTCTTCTGCAAGAGGCAGCAAAAACCCGGTCTAACCCGCACCAGCCCGAATCCCAAATGGAGGCCTTCCCCAACCCAGCCAAAGATGTAGGCCGTAAAGAAGCTGACAAGCGGCTCGAAAAACTGACGCCGCAGGTCAATGCATCCGCCTGGCACCAACAGCCGGAGCGGAGTCGTGAAGCGGAAGCGACAAAGGATCGCTCGCTTGTGCTGGCTGGTGAAACACAAATCAATCGAACCGGAGCCGACCTCGCGCAATCACCGGAGAAGACTGCTAATCCAGCGCATGCGCCTGCCCTCCAGGAGGAGGGCTTTTTCGCCAGGTTGATCTCACGATTGACGCGGTTCATTACGGGCTTGTTCAATGTCAAAGAATCCGGGAAGGAACCAACCGTGATAGCCGGGGGAACGGCACCCGTGATCCAAACTCCCGAACTCGGATTCAGAATTGACGGAATGCTCGTTGAAGCGCCCAGAGTACCTGCCAAGGGCGGGACAAGGCACGTATCCTAGATTTTGGGTATTTGGCGATAGAGTTGCAGATTCACAAAAAAGCTCCGTGTCATGGCCCTACGGACGCGGGCGGGTTGGCAGAAGGCGGCGCTCCGTCCAGATAGTGCTACACCAATCCATCGATCTCATGTCCAGCAGAGCCAAGAATGGGTCGCTGGAAGCTTCCCGATTGGAACTGAGTGCCGTTCCGGACCAAGCTGGAGTTAGCCACCGAGTTCGTCGCCTGGGTCGCCAACTGACTGGCCTCTCTGGGGAAGGCCCACCTCGAATTCGGCAGATGGCAATCTATGCTTGAGTTCGTGGCCTTCACACTTGAGGTGGGCCTTGTGCCGCAGAGCGCTGCTGAGCTATTTCGCGAATGGGGTCGGGGACAGGTGATGGCGCGGTCACCTGATCCGGGCGAGTTCCCACCGAATGCGGTGCGGCTCATTGCGCGGAAGGCGCACGGCGGAGGAGGCGGACGTCACGGAGTTGGGTGGGAAGATAGTGGGGCTGTCGCCGAGGCTTTCAAACAAGCGGTTGTCCGGCCGGCTGGTGTGCAGGTGTGCCGTACCCGTCCTCGGCCGCGGAGAGACCGTGGCATAAGGGGTGTTCCATGGCGTGATCAGCGCATTCCTCAAGTGAAACCACGTCGGCCCGGTGCGGCCTCCGTCGGTGCTCCGCCCCCCTTTCCTCCAAATACTCCAAAAAGCGATTGCGGACGGTAGTTCAGGGGATTAAACTTAGCACCCGAGCCAAAAGACGACTTGCGATGAATTCGCAGACGCAGGCCACCAGCCTGAAGTTGGCGGTCCCTATACCGCGCGGCGACCAACCGGGTCGGCTGCGCTTGGCGACCAAGACGGCGGCCGTGCGCTCGACCACCGAGGAACGAGCGGCGGGTGCACAACGCCGAGGGGCGTGCCCCGTCTTGCTCGTCGGTTCCTGCTCGGGCGTGACGAATTCGCACGCGAGGCGCGGCAAGATCCACTGCCCGGTCGCACCGATTGGTGGCGGATGATTTCACGCGGCGGCATGCAGGGCTTTTCTGCACCCCACATGCCATCATCGCGGCCCAGAGGGAGTCGCGCAGACCCCAAGAGTTACACCTGGACACCCCGGTTATGAGCCAATCGCCCTCGCGTAGCAACCTAGAAGGCCGTTTTCCGGACTCCGTCCCTGGAGCCTGCACCCCATCCACATCGGCTGTCTCGTGGCGCGTCTTTGTCAGCTTTAGCGAAGCGGACCGCGATGCGAGCATCGAGGTGCAGAACTGCCTCCGGGCAGCGGGGATTGAGTCCTGGAGCTATCCACCTGACATCCGCGCAGGCGAGGAATGGGAGGACGCTATCGCCGATCGCATCGCGCAGTCTGCAGTTTTGTTGCTGTTGCTGAGTCAGACGTCGAATGCGTCTCCCCACGTTCGCCACGAGGTTCGCCTCGCAGCCGCCCCGCCCCCATACCCCGTCGTCTTGCGTCTCGACGACTGCACGCTGCACGACAGTTTTCAGTACGACCTTGCCGGCGCGCCGTTCGTGAACGATGGCTCGCGGCCTTGGCAAGAGGCACTGCCTGCCATGGTGGATGCGGTCCGCTCCGCGCGGGCCATACCCCGTCTTGAGCGTCGGGGTGGCCCATCTGAGCCGGCGCTCCTTATTGGTAGCCCGCAGGGGCCATCGCAACCGGCCTCTTTGACAGACGCTCTGGAGTCCGAGACGATGGAGGATGCGGACCTCGAGGCCGCCCCGGGCCTTGACGCCCCACATCGCTCACCCCAGCGGGCGCGCTCGTTCCGGCTCCCGCGGGTCTTCAACAGGTTTTGGAACTTCTTTCGCACGGTTACGGGGCATCCAGCTAGTCTGGCGCCTGGGCAGCCCCCGCCGCCGCCTGTGTTTGTAAGCTTTAGTAGCAATGACACGGCAGCTTGCACGAAAGTGCAGGGGTGGCTCAAGAGCGGGGAGATCGATTCTTGGAGCTATCCGGATAACATCCCCGCAGGTGAAGAATGGCCAGCGGTCCTTGCCCGCCGCATCAAGCAGTCCGCCGGCTTGCTGTTGCTCCTGAGCAAATCGGCAAACGAGTCCCCCCACGTTCGCAAAGAGGTTGCTCTCGCAGCTAAGAAAGGCCGCCGGTTTTGGCTGTTCCGCCTCGATCACTGCGAACTGCACGATAGCTTGGAGTACTGGCTTAGCGACGTGCAGTTCGTGAATGAGCGCACCAAGGACTGGCGCAAAGACCGCGCGGCGCTCGTTAACGATGTTCGCCACGGACTGGGGCTGGCGCCTGCACTACCACGCCGTCGGTCATGGTTACGATCGCTTCCTGACTGGGGGAAGGGTTTTTTCGGGAAGGTGTGGACCTTCGCGCGGACACTTAGCCTGGTCGTGCTCGTGGCATCTCTTCTGGCCGGAGGCGTGCTCTGGTACAGCGGAGTGTTCGCAAATCGCGTAGACACCACAGTCATATGTGACGATCCCCGTTACGACAGTGGCGGCCCCATCATTGGGGTTCGCGTGCAGGGGAATGACGGCTTGGAACCCCGGGGCAAAGTTATCTTCCAACTCGACGGCCATCCAGCCGCCCCAGTTTCTTTGGACCACGGCCGCGCCGCGCATTCCATCCGAGATCTTGGCCCAGGCGAACATACTCTGCAAGTCGAGTACGTCCCCGTGCGGCCTTACCGCGCAAGTGCCAGTGTCCCGAAATCGTTCGTCGTCGCCGACCCGGCGCGGTATGCCGTCATCGAAATCAGCAGCAGCCACGTCCGCGCCGTGGCGGTCAACATGGAGCGCAGCGGCCAGGCGAACGCCTGGACGTCGCGCGCCGACACGAAAGCCGAGAGAGAAGCCGATTGCGACCTTGATCTCGATAAGAGTGGGCAGCATTTCACCCAAGGGTCAATCACCCGGGTCATTGAAGGTACCATGTCGATGGCAAGTTGGCTGAAGGCTGAACGGGTCAGTGGTCGGCGAATTGCGGTCACGGTGCCCAGCGGGATAATCGGTTTGTCACCGGGGGACGATGGTGTCGGCCGCCTCATTCGTCAACTTGAGAGCGAGTTGACCGCGAAGTTCGCCTCGCTGTTCCCAGGAACAGGCAAAGAGCAGTGGGACGATGAGTACCCGCCGCTTGAGGAAAAAACGGCAGGCCCGCACATCGAGCGGCTGACCCCGGACGAGGAAGCCCGATGGCTTCTCTCCATGGTGGAGGGTGCGCGAGGGCATGGCGAACGGTTGGTCATCTATGTCGGCAGGGACAGCGTCGGAGCGGCCACTGCCGAGGAGGGAGGCAGCGAGACGGTGCGGGTGCATATCCCGGGAACTCGAGCTCTAGTTCAATATCTAAAGCACCGTGCTGAAGAGGATACGAATGCCCGCAGGCGACTGCAGGCGTCGCTGGCCGAAAACGATGCGTGGAAACGCCGTGAGGACTACTACAAGTTGCTCCGGGAGGAGTGTGGTCCGGTTATCACGGCAGACTTGCACCGCGAAACCAACACCATCAATTTCCAGAACTGGCACTCGGAGACCTGTCTGGTCGGGGAAGTGCTGGGGTTCATGCACGTGGTTGTTGCCGATCCTATCAAAGATGTTGCAAAGTTTCGTACTGCGGTTATCCAGAACGGGGATGAGATTTCCGGAAGCATGCTAGAGCCCCGCAGGCATGCTCTTCCCTTCGAGGAACAGTTGGCCGCGACCATCATCGTGGATGCGATGAACAAGGAATGGAACCTGTCCGCAAATGGGCGGGTGGTTAGGTTCGTCGATATAACGACAGACCAGTGGCCGGGGTACTACCTCCAGCGGTGCCTCAACGGCAAGGGATCGGCGGTCCGGGGCCATTGAAAAACGGCGCAGCCAAGTTTCGACGGGATCAAAGCATTAATTTCTTGTAAACTTGTTCTAATCGGGAGAACGCAACATGTGTTTCAGATTGTGTGACTGCCGGACGAGCGCTCTTGCACTGGCGATAGGCCTCCTTGCTTTATCAGCATGGGCCACAGCACCGGCGGTAGCTCAGACCCAATCGAACGAGAAATTATGGGGCGGGATCGAGATCGGAAGTTCCGGCGTCAAGGCAAGCGTCCTTGAGGAGCAGACCGATGCAGGGCACGTGACCTTCAAAGAGCGCGCCAAGAAGGACCTCCCTGGCCAACTGACCGCCAACATTGAAAGGGTCAAAGTCAAAGATGTCGAGCGCAACAAGTTCGCCACGGACTCGATCGATCGAACCGTCAAGGATGTCGGAGATTTGCACGGGTGGATCAGGAACAGTCACCCGGATGTTCCCCTTGCGCACATCTTCGTCGTAGTCAGCAGCGGGGTCGTCTCCATCCAGGCGGTGAACTACGAGGATTTCGGGAAGGAGGTGAAAAAGATCGATGGGATTAAAGAGCTGGCTTTCATTGACGATAAAGCTGAGGTGAAGTGGGGGTTCCTATGGATCTTGCGTGGCGATGAGGAGAAGTATCGCGCGGGCGCGCTCTATATCGACATCGGCGGAGGCGACACCAAATTCGGCTTCGTGACCCAAGACGACGAAGGCAAATGGACCAAGCCGATTGCAACCTCGGTGAAGTACGGTTCCAATAACAAAACGCTTCTAAAGGCAGTCGAGGAGCCTAAGCGCGACCTGCCTGGACTGCGAAAAGCGATTGTGGACGAACTCCAAAAGAAAATCGTGGCGATACCCGCTCTCCGGGACCGAGTCAGCCACCCGCAGAAGATTTATCTCAACGGCGGAGCGGCTTGGGTAATGGCTGTCCTAGAGGGTAAATGGCCCACGAAAGATACCAAGGACGCGGGGGAGGATAATACGCTGGTGCGGGTCGACCGAAAGACGATGATAGATTTTTGTGAAGCTGTGCGCGGAGCGAACCCTTACCACGGGGTCGACAACGGACCGGAGTGGCAGAAGGAATTCAAACGGGTGCCGAAGAACTTCGCGAACGCGCAACGGCTCATGGCCGCGGGGGAAATGCTGCAAGCCGTCTTTGAAGCCTTCAGCCTCGGGAAAAAGGACGGTGCGGAAATCTGGTTCGTCCCGAACGGCCACGTTGCCTGGATCAACGGATATATCGAGGGAAAGCGATTGGAAGAGGTGGGGCGAAGGCCTGCCTCGCAGGACACGCTTGACCAGGCGGTCAATAGAATGGTGACGGAGCTTAACAAAGAGCACTACCCGGAAAAGCTCGACAAGCGGCTACAGGCGATTTCAGAGGCGTTATCTGGAATAACGCAGCAACTTGGCAAGCTGAATGAGCCCAAGTCCCCTCCTCCTCCTCCGCCCGTCGTTGATCTTAAGCCGATACTCAAGGAACTTCAGGAGATCCAGCAGGCGATCCGGGCGATACCGGCACCGATACAGCCCCCGCCGTCGCCCGATGGCCACTCCGGTGTGAAGGAGGCCGGCGCGACTGATTCGGGCGGGGCTGCCAGACATTTCAGTCGTGGCCTGGAATTGTACTTGCACTGTAGAATGGAGGAGGCTCTGTTGCACTTCGACGCAGCCTCCCGGCAGGATCCCGGCGTCGTGAGTTACTGGTACGGCCGTGCGCTGGCCGAAGACCGGCTCGGGTTGCAGCAGGCGGCTCGGAATAGCGCCTGGCAGGTCGCCGAGGCGTACCGAACGGACGCCGAAGCGCATGCCCGGGTCGCCTTGGCGTTCGAGCGCATCCAGGGGCCGGAACGCGACGCGATCAACGGCTACATCAGGGATAGGCCGCTGATTCTTCAGACCGCACGATAGGACCGGCCTTGACGCCGGCACCGCAACTCTAGGGGGTCGTCCACGGGCCGGAATCGGGGGCCCAGGGAGGCGGCCGGCGGCCTGGTCGACTCACAGCGGCTTGACAAATTCCACGGTGATGGCGCAGAACATGCGACGCGTGTGGCAACGAATCGATTCACTGACTGGTGGGCGCCACGGCGGAGCACGCGCACGCGCGAGTCTTTGCACGTGGTGACGTTGCGATGGGACTGGTCGCCGTTCGTGGCGTTGCCCGTGGCTTTATCGCCGCGAGCCTTTCCCCTTTCGGCGTCCTAAGCTTTGGAGTGAGTGCCGTTTGCTGCTTTGCGTTCGGTGCCTGTGCGGCGGGGCCTGCTTCAGTCGGTGGCGTGGTTATCGGCCTCATCGCAATCGGTGGAGTTGCCGTGGGCCTCCTCGCAGTGAGTTTGGGTGCAATGGGATTTGTGGGAGCCGGCGACCTGGCAATCGGTCATTATGCAAGCGCCCAGCCTCTACTCAGCGCGCACGTCTTCAGTGCGACCATTCAGGATCCCCAAGCCATTCAATTCTTTAACCATTGGCTTCCCGGCCTCACCCATGGTCTTCCGGCCGCACCGTTTCAGGGTCGAGCGGTGCCCTGATGATCCTTGGCTAAAAAGGGAATGTTAATGGCCCCCCCATCGAAGTTATTTCCATGGCTTACGTTTGTCCCATGATTCCCATGCTAATGAGGAGGTAACCCTTGAAATACAGACCGGAACCGATTGATACGTCAGGAATCACGCTCTGTCAGGAGGTTCGTGACTTGACCGAGTTGCTTGCTCGCAACGCTCACGACATTTGGGCCCGTCAGCGGCTGGCCGATGGCTGGCGCTTCGGACCTCGGCGGGACGACGCCAAAAAGGAGCACCCCTGCCTGGTGCCTTACGAGGACCTGCCGGAATCCGAAAAGGTGTACGACCGGAGCGCAGCGATGGAGACACTCAAGGCGATTCTTGCACTCGGCTACCGGATCATGAAACCATGACCAAAAAAAGAGGAATTTACTCGCGTTCGGCCTTCCCATCGGTTAGATTCCCCGGTTGGATGCGGTTTGTTAGGCAAGATGTCAAGATGGAGCTGAATCCAGCCAGAAGAGACACGTTGTCCTGCAATTCCCGAACTCCTAACGGGATGCTTAAGGCTGAGTCATGGACCCATTGCCCGTCCACAAACGCAAGTTCCATGCGTTTCTGAGTCATGCCCACGTCGATAAGGGTGTTGTTGACCGGATTGATTGTTGGCTAAACGAGAGCGCCGGCATCCCCGTGTGGTACGACGCCCGCAACCTTGCGGGCAGCGCTCTCATCGGCACCAAGTTGCCCGAGGCGATCATCCAGTGCCGGGCAATGATCCTCGCCCTCTCCAAGGCATCGATCGACTCCGGTTGGGTGGAGGAGGAGTATAACGCAGCCATCGGGCAGCGCACCCAATTCCGAGAATATCGCATTATTCCGATCAGGCTTGAGAATTGCCCAGCACCCTATTTCCTCACCACAACCAAATGGATTGACATGCTCGACGGCAACCTTGCCATCGGAGTGGCCGATGAGATTCTGGCCAGCTTGTACAACGTGGACACCAGCCTGGACGCGTCCCACTCGCGCGATGTGTATGTTAGCCGCACTTGGCACGAAAATGAGTCCCGGCTCGCTGACCAAGTGTGCCGTATGCTGGTTGAGAGTGGTCTCCGTCTTATTGGAGACTCCAAGGATCAAGCTGGGTTCGAAGAAGGTCACAGGGTCAGCTCCATTATTGCCAGCTGTGGCGGTTGTGTGGCCATTCTGCCTGACCGGGGCCAGGGAGCGACTTCCAAGTACATGCTCAAGGAAATTGCAATTGCTCGGGATCAGGGCTTACCTCTCTTGGTGGTTGCCGAGCCAGGCGTTGAGCTTCCGCCCGACATTGCATCTCTCGCCATCCGAATTACCGCGGAAGACTTGCAACAAACTGGATCCCATCACGCCGCCTTGCGTAACGGGATTGAAACCCTGGCGGAAGAATGGGCGTCGCCTGCCGAGCCACATTACATTTTCTTCGCTGCCAATTTCGATGGCGAATTCAAGGAGAGGAATCGCTTTCTCAGGCAAGCAATTGCACGGATCACGGCAATGCCGTGTGTCATGGGGGACGATATTCGACAGGGGCAAATCCAGCAAGTTATCACGGGCCTCCTGCGAAGGGCATTGGTGGTGATAGCAGACATAAACGAAGAGAATATCAATACCTGCATCGAGGCGGGTGTCGCTTTGGGTGCCGGACGGCGATTGCATCTGATAGCCGCCGGACCGCGCCGCCGACCCCCCTTCATGTTTCGTGACCAGCAAGTCTGGCATTACGCTAATGAGACGGAGTTATTGGGAACTGTCCATCGGATCGCTTGCATTTACCGCCGACGAGTGTTGAATTGCGAACTGCGATCCTAAACCCGGATCTTGACAGATAAATATTTGGACGGTCTCTTGAGAGCGCGTTCGGTGGGGTTCGCGCGCCAACAGAGTGCTCCTTGATTCACTGAGCGGGCCGCCGCGTGCACCAGCGCGGCGCTTCACAAATGGGAAATGAAAACCATGACACACGCCACCCATTCTCTCGATGACACCCCTCCCACTCGGCGTCCTTGGCTACTCGCAGCTGTTGTCACGGCTGCATTGGTATTTGGTTTCTGGGGCAGTTGGCTGTATGAGAGCGGCCGACATCCGGGCGCCCTGCCCGATGTTTTCAGTGTCTTGTACCATTCCTGCCAGCTTCTCATCGCCCATGGCGTGCATCTGGAGGACGCTGTCCCGTGGCAGTTGCACGTCGGCCGGTTACTGGGTGTACTATCGTTGTTCACCGCAGGCTTGGTGGCGTTCACGAAATTCTTCCACCAAGAGATGCTGCTATTCCAGTTGCGGTTGCCCTGGAGTCACAATCACGTTCTTGTTTGCGGTCTCGGCGACCTGGGCCTACGCTTGGCAATGGATGCCCGCCGACGTGGCAAGTTCGTTGTAGCTATCGAAAAACATGGTGAGGTCACGCCAATTGAGCAGGCTCGTAAGGCAGGAGTCCTGGTTATCGAGGGCGACGCTTGCGATGCCCCAACACTCCGCAAGGTTCGGGTCCAGAGGGCTGAGTTTGTGGTCGCATCGTGCGAGCACGACGCCACGAATGTCGCCATCGCGGCAATCGTGGGCCAATTGCTCCGTGCGACGGCGAATCGGCGGCGACCACTCGTTTGCCGCCTTATGGTCCGGGATTCCGAATTGCGTCGACTGCTGGAGGAAGGATCCCTGTTCGGCCCCGGAACGCGTTCGTCCACAACGGAGGCGTCGAATTACCTCGTGAACTTTCGCGATCTGACTCTTCAGGACACCGCCGCGCGACAGGCTCTGCGCCGACACCCGCTGGACTTCGAGTCCATCGGCAAGGATGACGCCACACTCGTACACCTTGTTATCGCGGGCTTTGGTCCGATGGGCCAAAGTCTGGCTCTTCATGCCGCGCGTATAGGACACTTTGCCAACGGAGTCACGAGGAACCTTCGAATTCGCATTACCGTGGTGGATCGCGATGCCAAGGCACGTTCTGAAGTCTTTCGGGAACTCTATTCGAAGATCGATAATGTCTGCGAATTCCGCTTTCATGAGGCTGATCGAAACGAACCCGCCTTTCTGAAAACACTGGATGAAAAGAGTCTAGACACTGGGGATCCAAAGGTTCTAGTTACCTTTGCAGTGTGCTTTGAAACGGGGTCGACTCCCGACGACTGCGAAAACTTGCGTATCGGCATGGAAATTGCGCGGCGCGTTTCACCGAGTCGCCCAGTCCAGACTCTAATCTATCAAAGCACACGCTCTGGTTTCGCAGCGCTTTTCCCTCCTGACCCCGAACCTTCCCGTAATAAACAGCGGCTCCGCGCATTCGGAATGATCGAGGATATTTTCACGTGGGACACTTTGTTGCACGAAAGCGAGGACCAGTTAGCCCGCGCTCTGCACGAAGATTACGCAAGAAAACATCCGCCTAAGGACAAGCCGGCGGAAGCCTGGGAAAACTTGCCCGAGGCGATGAAGGACTCAAATCGCCACGCAGCCGACCATATCCCAACCAAGTTGCGCGCACTCGGCTATCAGGACGCCCCATTAGAGTTGGGTAAAGTACCGATCGAACAATTCAAGCCGGAAGAAATAGATCTACTCTCTCAGATGGAACATCTTCGCTGGTGCGCTGAACGCTGGCTGGATGGCTGGGAGTATGGGCCCGAAACCATCAGGGAGAAAAAGATCAACAAATGCTTGGTCAAATGGGATCAGGTTTCGCCCGAGGATCAGAAGAAGGACCATGAACAGATTCGAGCAATTCCCTACGTGCTAAGGGGAATCGGGCGGGCTATTTATCCGGATGGCAAGCTTGCGCCGCGGGTCAGCAGCGGGACTCGCATGACCATTAGTGCCGCAGAAACACCGGCGCCTTCTGCTTCAGCCATTCCCTAAGCGCGCCATGCGACTCGAACTCCGCCACCTCGATGCTGTCAATGGTCGGCCCATTGTCACCGACCTTCCGATTTCCTCTTCGCTCATCTCTCGGACCCAAAGCGCGAGATAGCCTCGCCGCCAACGGGGGGCCACGCGGTCTCCCAAACCGCCGGCTATCACGCCTTCTCGATGCTGTAACCCAAAGCCACGACAGCCTTGAGTGTTTCCTGGGCCGAACTGCGGTCATAGTTTCTCGGACTCCGGGAGATCTTTGTACGGTACCAGGCAGGGGTGTTCCTTGGCCGCGTCGTCGCGGCCCGGGCCGGAGTTCCAGCCGTCGGCCAGGCGCTGCCGGGCCCAGATGTCATGGGCGTTTCTCGCCAAGTGCTCGCTCAACTCCAGGATTTCCGGACTGACCTGAACGCCCCCGGTCGGGATCGGTTCAGGTTCATACTTTTTCACGGGGAGCCTCCCTCCTTTCGGCGTGTGGCCCATTGCGATGGTTACCACCAGGCGTTACACTACTGCATTGAAACCACCTGTACGCCAAACCGGCGGCCCATGACCGGTCGACCGCCCTCCGACCCTTCTTCGGATCCTAGACCTCCGGATGCCGGTCAGCAGCGGCGTCGAGCCCCTTCCTTCCTGTGAAACTGAGGAACAAGCATGGTTCAGGATCTGTTGCACCCGCGCGTTGATACCGAACTCTGGGAAGAAGAGCTTTGGGACGAACTGCTCGCTTACATCGAAGAACAGCGCGTGATTCCGATCATCGGCCCCGACCTAATGCGAGTGGAGGTCGAAGGGGGCGAGGTCCTGCTCGACCGCTACGTTGCCGGCCAACTGGCCGCTAAGCTCTCGTTGCCGGCGAACCTGTTGCCGGCGGAGCCGTCGCTGGATCAGGTGGTCTGGCAACTGCTGGGTCGCAAGCGCCGCCGCGAAGCGCTCTACCCCACGATCCGTGACATCATGCTCCGAGCCCCCTTCAAGTCCCCGAAGCCGCTGCGCCAATTAGCCGAGATCAGTCACTTCAATCTCTTTTTGACCATGACCTTCGACTCGCTGCTGGAGGAGGCCATCAACACAGTGCGCTTCGCCGGCAGGCCCGAGACCGCGATCGTTGCTTACTCGCCGAATAACGTCAAGGATTTAGACTGCGCCAAGGAGAGTCTGAACCGACCCACCGTCTACCACCTGCTGGGCAAACTCTCGACCTCCCCCGCCTATGTGATTTGTGAGGAGGACCTGCTCGAGTTTGTCTGCGCGCTCCAATCCGACGCCAAGCGCCCCGAGCGCCTCTTTGACGAGTTGGAGAAAAACCACCTGCTACTCTTGGGCCTGAACTTTTCGGACTGGCTGGCACGGTTCTTCCTGCGCACGGCGAAGCGCCACCGCCTCTCCGACCAGCGCGACGTTCTGGAAATCCTGGCGGATACTCGGACGCACCATGACGCCAGCTTGGTGCTCTTTCTGCAGCACTTTAGCAGCCGCACGCGTCTATTCCAGGGCGGCGGGGCGGCGGAATTCGTCGAGCAGTTGTGGCAACGTTGGCGACAGCGCAATCCCGAGCAGGTGGCTCGCAAGCCCATCATACCCCCCGCGCGGGAGATGCCAGCCAGGGCCATATTTATCAGTTATGCGCGCCAGGATCTGGCCGCCGTGCAGGAACTGAAGGCCGGCCTGGACGTTGCGGGCCTGCCCGTTTGGTTCGACCAGGCCAGCTTGGAGGCTGGAGATTCCTGGGAGCAAAAAATCAAAAGCAACATCGGCAACTGCTCCTGCTTCCTGGCCGTGCTTTCGAAAAACACCGAGGCCCGCCGGGAAGGGGTCTTTCGCAGGGAATGGAATTATGCCCTTGATCGAGACATGAACATTGATCCCGGCAAGCCGTTCCTCATCCCGGTCGTAGTCGATGACACCCAGGAATTCTCCAGGGCGCCAGATCGGTTCTTGCAGAAGCACCTGACGTGGCTGTCGGGCGGAGGCGTAACCCCCGAGTTCGTCAAAAAAATGCAGGAAATCATGCGTACGTCCTGAGCCCCCTAACACCCAGAGTGGCGGCCACCATGAGTACCAGCACCCTGACCAACGACTTTCAGCAGTCGGCCGTGGATCCAGAGCATCCCTGGCCCGGCCTGAGCGCCTTCACGGAGGATCTCCACCAGTATTTCCACGGCCGCGACCGGGAAGTGGATGACCTGTTCCGGTGCGTCCGGCGGAAATTACTCACGGTCCTCTTCGGTCAATCTGGGCTGGGCAAGACGTCGCTCCTTCAGGCGGGGCTGTTTCCGAGACTGCGGCGGGAATCGTTGTTACCCGTCCCAATCCGGCTCGACTACGCGGCCGGGGCGCCGGAGCTCGCCGCGCAGGTTAAGGCGGCAATCGCGCGCGCCCTGGAGGCCACTGGCCTGGCGGAAGCACTCCGGCCGGAACCCACTGAGACGCTTTGGGAGTATTTCCACCACGCGGACTCCCGCCTCGAGGACCGCGACGGCAAGCCGATCAGTCTTGTGCTGGTCTTGGACCAGTTCGAGGAGCTGTTCACGCTCGGCTCTGCTGGCCAGGAAAGCCGCTCCAGGACGGCGCCATTTCACGAGGAGCTGGCGGACCTTATCGAAAACCGGGCACCGGCCACCTTAGAAGAGCAATTCGAGGGGGAACCGGGCCTGGTCGAGCGTTTCATCTTTGACAGGCAGGACTACCGGGTGCTTATTTGCTTGCGTGAGGATTATCTGCCGCACTTGGAGGTTTTGCGGGGGCGCATGCCGTCGATCGGGCAAAACCGCATGCGCTTGACGCGGATGAGCGGCCTGCAAGCTTTCGAGGCAGTGATCAAGGCCGGGAACGGCCTGGTTTCGCTGCCAGTGT
>Ga0116221_1001477_pt1 | contig 15717 bp, 12 predicted proteins | sample Sb_taG_5_FD_88965 | JGI IMG/M metagenome (GOLD analysis project Ga0116221, IMG submission 88965) | Peat soil microbial communities from Weissenstadt, Germany - Sb_50d_8_FC metaG | ecosystem: Environmental > Terrestrial > Soil > Wetlands > Peat | place: Germany: Weissenstadt | collected 2010-09-21 | reverse complement strand
GCGTCGAAGCGCTGGCGGCCCCTTTCGAACAAGATCCCGACCAGGTTGACGACCATGTCGGCGCCGCGCACCGCCGCCTCGACCGATTGCGGAAAGCGCAAATTGGCTTGAACCGCATGGATTTGGCCGACCCGGCCCAGCGGCTGCAAATGGAAGGCCAGCTCCGGACGGCGAACGGCGACGCGGACCAGGTAGTCCCGGCTGGCCAGCGCGCGGACCACGTGGCGGCCGAGGAATCCCGAGCCGCCGAACACGGTGACCATCGTGTCAAGCTTGCTTTTCAGGGTCATCGGTTGCGGCATACAGCATCGATTTCGCGATGTATAGGGCGATTATCCCGCTTCCACCGGGGAAGGGGAATGCTCAAAGCGTGGGGCTCTTCTCAAGCTTCCGGTCGACCGGCGCCGCGGCCATCCCGTTCAATTGACAACAAGGGGACCCCTCCGTACCTATCCCGGCACGGGCCCAGGTGGCGGAATTGGTAGACGCACTAGTTTCAGGTACTAGCGCCGCGAGGCGTGGAGGTTCGAGTCCTCTCCTGGGCACCAGGCACACACGATCTCATTGAAATCACAAAGACCTCCATGATCTCATGGGGTTCGGGCCGCCCGAGTGGTACACACGGGTGGTACACATGGCACTTGCAATGTCGCGTCCCTGGAAGCATCCGAAGACCGGAGTTTATTGGCTTCGCAAACGCGTTCCTGACGCTCTGCAGGCGTTGGTTGGAAAGCGGGAAGAGAAGCGAAGCCTGAGGACTCAAGATCCGCTAGAGGCCAAGCAGCGTCATCTGCAGGCTCTCGCAGAACTCGAAGCGCAATGGGCGAACCTGCGGGCTGGAGCGCGCAAGCTCACCGAGCGCGAGGCACACGATCTTGCTGCGATCGCGCATGATCGATGGCTCGAAATTCATCGCGACAACCCGAGCGAGCAGACCTTCTGGCCGACGAACCTTGGCGACAAGGTCTTTGCCCCTCCACCGCCGATTGACTGGAACGCGCCGATCTCCACGACCCTGTATACCGAGATCGACTGGGACGCCGTGAAGATCAAAGAGCTCGAAACGTGGTGCTTCGGGCAAGCCGACAGCTTAGCGCGCGCTCGTGGACTTATGCTCGACGAGGACAGCCGGGCGAAGCTTGCCAAAGCTGTCGCTGCAGCGGTGCAGCGCGCCAGTCTTACGCTTGAGCGTTACGCACGCGGAGAGCCTGCCCCCGACTTGATTTGGGGTTCGGGCTCCGGCGTCGGGAGCGGGACGCGTAGGACAGTCTCCGGCGGAAAGCCGGTCAAATTCGACGAGCTGATCGCTGGTTGGGCGGCGGAAAAACGACCGGCCGAGAAAACCATATACGAGTGGAAACGCGTGTTGAGCCAGCTCGCGAGTTATCTGGGCCATGATGATGCCGCGCGTCTCCAAGCCGAGGATCTTATTGCCTGGAAGGCGAAGATGATCGAGTCAGGGCTGCGGTCAAAAACGATCCGGGATGCAAAGCTCGCCCCTGTCAGAGCCGTCCTGCAATGGGCGGTCGACAATGATCGCCTGTCGACCAATGTAGCGACTCGCGTTGTGATCGGTGTGAAGTCGAAACCCTCTGAGTCGATCCGCAGCTTCAGAGAAGATGAAGCGGCTGTTGTGCTTAAGGCGGCGAGGAGCGAGCGCAAGGCGGCGTTGCGATGGGTGCCGTGGCTCTGTGCCTATTCTGGCGCACGGGTTGCAGAAATTTGCCAACTGCGTGCCGAGGATGTCATCCAGATCGATGGCATCTGGTGCCTGCGGATCACCCCGGAAGCGGGACCTCTTAAGACCTCCAGCTCAGTGGCCCCGCAAACGCGTTCCCGACGCTCTCCAACGGTTGGTCGGCTAGCGTGAGGAGGGAAGTAAAGCCTGAGGTCTCAAGATCCGCTACCGGCTAAGCAGTGGCATCTGCAGACCGCTCACCGCGACATTTGCGGGGCACCCAATCTCAATCCCTCGACAAAGGACCACAACGGTGGTACACACGCCGCGGCAAGCCGCTCGCTAAGGCCATGATTTCATTGAGTTATTGTGCCGCATGGGACAATCCTCTCTGGGCACCAGGCACACGCTAGCTCATTGAAATCACAGAGAGCTCTATCAAGTCAGGGGCTCCGGCCGCCGAGTGGTACACACGGGTGGCACATCGCTCCCGCGAGACCGCAGTCAGCACGCGTGAACAATTGGCACCGCATCGGAACATGCTGAGTTCCGGTGCGTGTTGCACCTAGCGATTTATTTAGGATTTCTTCAATCCGATCGCTCGGTCGAGAATATCGCCATTCTCTCGCAACGCTGCTGGCGTCCCTAAGAAGGCTAGCATACCACCTTCAAGCACAAGTACCTGAGTCGCGAACTCAAGGACGACGTCTACATGCTGTTCCACCAAGTGACACGGAGGAATGAGCCAGTATGAACGCATACGAGATCAAGAAAGCCACTGGGATTGAGGGTATCGTGCTCAACTCGGGCCGCGCTGAGCCCGAGGCAGGTCACGGTGAGATAAAAATTCGGGTTCGTGCGACGTCGCTCAATTATCGCGACTTGCTGGTGGCAAAGGGCACTTACCGAGGCGGCTCGAAACCTTCCGTGATCCCGCTTTCCGATGGCGCAGGCGACGTTATCGATGTCGGGCCCGGGGTTTCGCGCTTCAAGGTTGGTGACCGCGTCCTTGGCGCCTTCTTTCAGGGATGGACGGCTGGCGCAATAACTACCGAAGCCACGACTCGCTCGCTCGGCTCCTCGATCGACGGCATGCTGGCTGAATATGTCGTTCTTCCGGAGTTTGGCGTCATTCGTGTACCATCCCACATGACCGACGAGCAGGCTGCCACGCTTCCTTGCGCCGGGTTGACAGCATGGAACGCCATGGTCGAAGTGGGCCGGATCAAAGCAGGCGAAACCGTGCTGCTTCTGGGCACCGGCGGCGTATCGTTGTTCGCGCTGCAATTCGCCAAACTGCACGGAGCGCGGGTGGTCCTAACCTCGAGCAGCGACGCCAAGCTGGCGCTTGCGAAATCACTTGGCGCCGATGACGTTATCAACTATCGCGACACGCCGGACTGGGACAAGGCGGTTAGCATCCTGACTGACGGACGCGGCGTCGATATGGTTGTTGAAGTCGGAGGCCCCGGCACGTTGGAGCGCTCCATCAGATCGACGCGGGTCGGCGGCACGATTGCCATGATTGGAGTTGTGTCGGGCACTGGGCAAATCGATCCACAGCCGCTGATCTCGCGAGCGATCCGGTTGCAAGGCATTCGTGTCGGATCGCTGGCAATGTTCCGTGCAATGAACGCGACGATAACCAAAGCAGCGCTGATTCCGGTTATTGACCGGGTCTTTCCCTTTGAAAAGGTTCACGATGCCTATGCTCGTCTCATCGGAGGGGCGCACTTCGGTAAGGTCGTGATCACCCTCTAAATTAATGTGAAGGGTCTAGACCGTAGGTGAGCAAAACGAAAGTCTGCCATTGAGGTCCCGCCTTGATAATGACGCGGTACTACTAACTGCAGTGCCGTGGGAGAGTTTTGCTTGATAGGTCCGAATTCTTTCTACCTAGCTTCGTAAGCTCGGCGCAAAAGCCGGCGATCGCATCGTTGTGTCCATGCTCAACATTCCGCAGACAAAGCGATCAGAACTCCGATTTTATAGTCTTACAATTGTTGCTTGATTCATGAGCGGACCGCACAGTTTGATCAAGCAATTAAGACCCACGTCGTCAGGCTATATCGATGCCGAAACCCATGTTCTGCATCGGTGTTCTGGTCCCTAAAGCGATCGTGTTTTTACATACTTATACCAACTCTCGGAGACGCTGACTCTTCGAGCTTAGCAACGGTGCAGCGAGCGAACGCAAAATCATTATTTGATTTCAGATAGTTGTCTGTGGGCTGTGCACTCTGGCCGTGATGCCAAGATGAGTCAGCATCTCCGAGAATTGGTATTAGTGTAAAATCGGAGCTTGGCGGACAACCCAGCGCGCAGCCTCTCGAGGCTGCACGGCATCCGTCAAGCCGTCGGTCGTTTAGGCTGTAACCGATGAACAGTGTGGGTTTTACCGTCCCACTCCCTAGCCGCCTGGTACATCGTGCGGTATTGCTCCTCCACGTCTGCAGTCATCTCGATGATCTCCAGCATCCCTGGCAAATCGGGCGAAGTGTCGAGATACACAATGCGTACACCGCGCGGCGATAGGTCGGAGAAGACTTCCGCATAGCCACGTGCCTTATATGATATGACTGTCGCCTCGAAGTTGCGGGCGCCAATAGCCCAATGATGGAAGCCGTGGCTGCCATGTGCTGCGAGCGTTTCGCGATAGACGGAAGGCTGCTCGTCGTGTTGCTCGATCAGCTCAATCATGACCTCGCCGGCGAAGGCGACCGCGAGGCTGATCCGCATGCTGGTTTGCATACCCCTGTAAACGCCCTTGGCCGGCACAAAAGGGCCGATCAAGAACCACGGGCCGATGCGCAGGAGGTCGCTGTACCGACGCATCTCTTTCTCTATGTCGGCTACTGTGTAAGCTATTTGGATGATGCTGTTCTCGGGCCGCCCGAAACTGAACATTTCCATTACGCATTCCTCCGCCTCGCCGCTTGGGTCGGTCCGGAACGCTATCTGGGCTGACGGACGCCGGTCGGTAAAGTGAATATTGATCAAATTTTGCAGCTTGTGATATTCGGGTTTAGCGGGCGAGGTCAAATGAAGATATCAGTGTTGTTTAGCGTCGATGGAAAAACCGCGTTGGTCGGTGGCGCGGCGAGCGGAATGGGTTGCACATCGGCCGAGGTGGTTGACGAAACTGGCGGCCTGCTGTGCCTCTCGAGCGCAAAGAAGCTGCCCGAAGCCGCGGGCGCAGCTGGCTGGATGGTCGCCTTAAGTAGGCTCCCGTGTTGAGGTCAACAATCCCACAGAGTCGACCGGGCCATGGGACCTCTACAAGGTTGCTGTCGCAATTCCAGCGGCAACGACCCTTCGACCCATCAATCACCGCGGCTGCCCGCGCGTCAAAAATGATTGAGCGATGAGGGACGCCAGCGTGCTACGGCCCTTGATCAATTATCAGAAACAATCATTCGGCTCTGGTCCAGACGCTATGCCGGCTTGCAGTCGGCAACACGCTAGGCACCTGGATGCGTTCTCGCCACGAGGGATAGGACAATGATGAAGCTGCCCGCCGGCGAAGCCATTATCAAGATCATAAAAGCCGAAGGAGTCCGCCACGTTTTTGGTTTGCCGGGGGGCCACATCCTTCCACTCTACGACGGTATTTATAAGACCGAGGGCGTCGAACACATTCTCGTCCGCCACGAACAGAGTGCCGCAAATATGGCAGCCGCGTACGCCCAGCTCACTGGCGAGCCGGGCGTATGCATTGTGACTGCCGGTCCCGGCGCAACGAACCTTGTGAGCGGCATTGCCGAGGCTTTCATCGGCTCGCTCCCCATTGTTGTCTTCGCGGGACGCGGTGCGACGACAACATCCCAGAAAGGGGCGAGCCAAGAAATCGCGACTGATAGGATATTCGAACCGATCACCAAGTGGTCGATCCGGATCGACCGCGCGGATATGATTCCGGACATTGCACGCCGCGCCTTCACCATCGCGCGCGGTGGAAAGCCGGGTCCAGTCTATGTCGACTTGCCCCGCGATCTGTTGCCGCAAGAAGTCGAATTCGGAGAGTACACTCCGGCGCCGACGCGGTCGGCGATCGCCGGCGATCCCGACCTTGTCAGATTCGCAACGGAAGCTCTTCTTTCGGCCGAGCGCCCGATCCTTGTTGCCGGCGGCGGCGCGGTTATGTCGGGTGCGTTTGACGAGGTGCGTCAATTGGCCGAGGTGCTGGCACTGCCGATCCTGACGTCACTCGCAGGTCGCGGCATTATTCCCGACGACCACCCCATGTCGGTCGGCGGCCTCGGCGCGCATCGCAATCCCTTGAGCAAGGATTTGTTCCTGAATGCTGATGTCATTATCGGCGTCGGCACTAAGTTCGAAGAAATGGAGACGAATTGGCGAGACGGCTTCCTGCCCGACCGGCGAGCTGTTTATGTGCAAATCGACATTGATCCCGCCGAGCACGGCCGCTCGATTATCCCGCGATATCCGATCACCGGCGACGCTAGGACTGTGCTTGGACAGATCCTTTCGATCGTGGCGAGCAGCGGACGGGCGCTTAGTGCTGAGGCTTTCGAGGCCCATGAAAGAGTCGCTCAGATACGCAAAGCAATGGCGGCGATCGAGGTCGAAGCTGAAAGGATCGCTACTGAAAGCCGCGTCCCGATCCACGCCCTTTCGGTCATTCGCGCTGCGCGCAAAGCGTTTCCGCGCAAAACAACAATTGGAATCGACGTCGGCTGCCTGGCGCAGCATATTGCCGGCGCGATGCCCTATTTCCGCGTTTACGAGCCTCGCTCCGTCATCGTTCCATCGAGCTTTTATAGCATGGGTTTCGTTGCCAGCGGCTTTCCTGCAGCGAAGCTTGTGTATCCCGATCGACCGGCGCTGTGTTTTGTCGGAGACGGCTCGTTCCAGATGGTCATGAATAACCTGCCGGCGGCGGTCGAACACAACTTGCCGGTCACTTGGTGCATCCTGAACGACGAAGCTTACGGCTCCATCCGCGACATCCAGACTTATGTCTACGGCCAGCGCTATCTCGGAACCGATCTTCACGTGCAGCCCGCTTTCGCGAAAATCGCCGAAGCCAACGGCTGCTACGGCGAACGTATCGAGGCGTCGCAGGATATCGGCGGCGCTTTCGCCCGCGCGCTCGAAGCCAATAAACAGGGTCAGCCCGCGCTCCTGGATTTTGTGGTCGGCCATGACCGCATGACGCAGAGTACCGAATTTTTCACGTATTTCCGCGGTGAAATGCCTGGCATGGACAAGAGGATCTGAGATGGTCTGTCCGCTACTAAACTAGATGTCTGGTCGCTCCGAATTGTGGCGCATTGTACCATGATCTCTGGAGGGATCAGCTAATTATAAGGGACAGATTCTTCACATCAGCGCCACGACGAACTGAGGCGATCCGTCGAGCAACAAATAGTCAAGCAAGCTCGAGGGAACTGGCCGGCTGCTACGGCATCAACCCAAAGACGGTCGCCAAATGGAGCGGACGCACCTCGGTCTTCGACGTGGGCATGGGACCGAAGAAACTGCGCTCGACCGTTCTCAGCAAAGAGGAAGCAGCGCTAATCATCGCCTTTCGTATGCGTACGCCGCTGGCGGGCTCGACTGGGACGGCGACCCGTTAATTCTTACTTTTTTGAAGCGACGATGCTGACGGAGGGCGTCTGCGCTCTCCTTCTCCTTGCACTAGTAGAGAGACGAGATCTATGGGACGGGTATTGTTGTCGAGACGCCAGATGGCGTCTTCGAGCATGTCGATGCGATCGAACGGCAGGGCTAGCTCGTCGCGGATACCATGCAACACCATCCTGATCTCGGGTCGGCCAAGAAAGAACTCGCGGCCGCTCGCCTGAAATGGACGCTCTACAAGGCTATGGTCGCGCACTTCGATCTTTAGCACGTGCGACAGTGGAGGAAGCTCATTATTTGCGACCACGCGGGTGCGCTCGGCGAGCGCAAGAACCTTCGGATCGTCGCGGATTTCCAGGTCGGTATAGGAGAGGCAGCCCTTCGACAAGCACACCGCCACCACAAAGGCGCTGCGCATCAACGCCTCGCCGGCACTGCGAATGGGACCAGTCGCAGCGATTCCTGGATAGGCGGCATCCTCGCCTGGCAACTGAATTTCGATCGCCGCGATCTGCTCGGGTGCGATGCGTGTTGTTCGCTGCACCTCAATTGCATTGATGGCCGGGCCTTGGTTGATGGCGCAGACCGGTAGCGGCTTGAACCCAATACTCTCGGTGCGCCATGGTCCGTAAAGGCGCGCGAGCATTTCCTCAACTCTGGGCGCGGTGCCGGCATGTGCCATGTAAAAGCCGTAGCGGCCCTCATAGGCGTCGGGCGCTGCGTCGAGTCCGGCCTGCGCGAGAAGCGCACAATCGACGGCGGTGCGGCTCGCATGCGCGATCTGCAGCCGCCACTCCATGCTTCCTGAGACCCACGGTTGGCCGATGCCACTGGCGAGACTCGCGGCCAGGCCGATGGCATGGGCCGCCTGCGTTTCGTTCAGGCCGAGAATCCGCGCACAGCCTGCAGCAGCACCCGGAGTGCCGTAGATGCCGGTCGCGCGGAAGCCGCGCGGGGTCGTGATGGCGGCAAATCCATCGCCGAGAATAGTGGCGACCTGGTAGGCGACGGCGTTGGCGGCAAGAAAACTGCGTCCGTCGCTCTCGTGCCAATCGGCAAGTGCCAGGATAGCGGGCGTTGCCACGGTACCGATATGCGCATTGGCGCAGTGCTGAAAATCGTCCTGGGCGCGGGCGTGCATCATCAGCGCATTAGCAAAGGCCGCTTGCGCGGGCGGCACCCTGGTTCCCACCACCAGCACGCGTGCCGCCGGGCCGTCGGCAGTCGGAAACCGGGTCGCGACGCCGACACCCTGGCGCACCAAGGGAGCCCCGGCGATGGCAATTCCAAGATTGAAGAAGATGCAGACCTTGAGCTTCTCGATCACATCGGCGGGCAGGTCATCGAACCGAAGAGCCGCGGCGTAGCGGCCAAGCTCCGTGCCAAGGCATTTCTGGCCGCGCGTGCTCATGTGGGATTCTCACTTGAGCTGATCAGCCCTCTCACAAGCATAGGCTGATTTCCGTTTGTGTCGATATTTTTTTGAAATAGTATTTTGCATTGTGGAATGAACCGCGCGGCGGCATAACGGCTAACCGTTTAAGCGAACTGCAACTCGCACACTTGCTCCCTCGTTGCACGCAAACGATCCGGATACAAACGCTCACCGACAGGAGTGACCATGGCCGATGCTATCGCCACCGACCTGACCGAAACCTCCTATCTTGACACGATCCGTGCGCTGCGCCGCCGGGCCTGGCCAGCCGAGGTTCCGGGCGAGCTGCACTACCCATTCGGCGAAATACCGCTCACGGAATATCTGCGACGATGGGCGAAGAGGCAGCCCGACAAGCCGGCGATCATTTTCTACGGCAACGAGCTTACCTATCGACAGCTCGACACCCTCAGCGACCGCTTGGCGGCATTGCTAGAGTGCTGCGGTGTGCGTAACGGTGATCGGGTCGCCGTGTTCATGCCGAACTGCCCGCAATTCGTCATCGCGTTCTTTGGTATCCTGAAGTTGGGGGCCATTTTTGTGCCGGTGAATCCTCTTTACAAAGCGCACGAATTTGCACACCAGGTCAACGATGCGGGAGTGGAGGTGGTCATCGCTCTCGATCAGATCATGCCCGTCGTACGCATTGCCAGAAGCGAGACAAGGCTGCGCGAATGCTTCGTCACGAGCTTCGCCGAGGTTACCCCCGACAAACCGACCTTGCCGCTGCCAACAGATATGCAAGCGCCACGCCAATCATGTCCGGACGCGCGCGACCTGCTTCCGGCGCTGCAAGCGATGGCACCGACCGGGCAACGGCCCGCCGCGTCCCTCAATGCGGTGGCGGCTATCAATTATACAGGCGGAACGACCGGTATCCCTAAAGGCTGCATGCACACTCAGCAGGACATGATCTATACCGCGGCGTCGCTGTGCACATGTCTTGCGCCGTTCACGCCTGCGGATGTCAACCTGTGCTTCTTGCCGATATTCTGGATCGCCGGCGAGGACATCGGCATCATCGGTCCGATCTTTTCCGGGTCCACCTGCGTGCTCTTCGCGCGCTGGGAACCAGCGACTTTCATGGCTGCAGTCGCGCGTTATAAGGTCACCGACGCCGACGGCACCGTCGATTCCTTTGTCGAGGTGATGAACCATCCTCAGGTCGACCGTTATGATTTGCGCTCGCTGCGCAGGACTCGGGCGATTTCGTTCGTCAAGGGGCTCACCAAGGAATATCGCGAACGCTGGCGTTCTCTCACCGGGACGACAATGATCCAGGCGACCTATGGGTCGACCGAAACCCATACGATGGATGCATTTACCCGCGGCATGCAGGTCGGCGACGCCGATCTTCGACCGCGGTCCAGCTTGGTCGGTTTCCCGGTTCCTGGTACGGAGTTCAAGATCTGCGACTTTGCCACTCGCGCGATCAAACCGCTCGGCGCCGAGGGTGAAATTTGCGTGCGCACGCCGTCACTGATGAAGGGCTACTGGAACAACGATGAGGAAACGCGGCGGGCCGTGATCGACGGCTGGTTTCATACCGGCGATATCGGCTTTATCGACGAGAGCGGTTATCTTCACTATCTCGGCCGCGGCAAGGAAATGCTGAAAGTCAAAGGCATGAGCGTGTTTCCCACCGAGGTCGAAGGTCTCCTGATGCGACATCCCGCAGTGGCGCGCGCGGGCGTCATTGGTACCCCCCACAGCGACAAGGGCGAGGTACCAGTGGCCTTCGTTATCTTGGCAGATGAATGGCAGGGTCGCATCAGCGAAACCGAGTTGGTCGGTTGGTGCCGCGACAATATGGCAAGCTTCAAGGTTCCGACGATTTATTTCGTCACATCACTGCCGATGACCGCCACCGGCAAGGTGCGGCGGAGCGAACTCGTTCATCTGTTGCCGAGTTTCGCCCCGGGATGGGCGGGCGGATCGGTGCCGAATGAGGCAAGGCACGAGAGCGAGCGGCATCGCCCTCTGCCTACCGGTCCCGGCCGCCAAAGCTGAGTGGATTCATGGCCGCGCCACCGTCGATTACGATCTCGGCGCCGTTGATGAAGCCCGCTTGGTCCGAGCACAGGAACGCGATCAGATAACCCACTTCGCGTACCTCGCCGAGCCGCCGCGCCGGCGTCAAACGGATCGCGCGGTCTATCAAGCCGACTGGAAGCGCGCGCACCTTTTCGGTTTCGATAAGCCCGGGTAGGACTGCATTGCAGGTAATCCCGCGCGCTGCATATTCGAGCGTCACGTTGCGAGTGAGGCCCAACTGGCCGGCCTTGCTCGCCGCATAGCCGACCTGATTGAACAATCCGTTTCGTGCGGCGGCGGACGACACGTTGACAATGCGGCCCCATCGCCGGGCCGCCATGCCCTCGATGACTGCGCGGATCATGTTGAATGGCCCGGTTAGATTGACGTCGAGTTCCCGCCGCCAGGCGGTCAGTTCCATGCGTGTGAGCGGCGCGATGTTGTCGACCAGGCCGGCATTGTTGACCAAGCCGTGAATCGGTCCGAGCCGATTCTCCAGCTCCATAATGCTTGCCGCCGCTTGGTCGGCGTTGGAGATATCGCAGACGGCTGCGGCGGCGCGGCGCCCTATGGCAACAATAGATTGTGCCCTTTCGCTTACGCGCGGGTTGACATCGATCAGGCCGAGATCGGCTCCCAGGTCTGCCAATACTTCGGCCGTTGCCGCGCCGATGCCCCCGGCCGCTCCCGTGATCACGATGGTCTTGCCGTCCAGACGCATGCCACACTCCCCGATGTCACCAACAAATTGATCAGGCCGGCGATCCCTTTACGGCTTGGTGTGGAACGGTCGTCGGCCGCCAATTATGATCCGCATATTAATTGATCGGTCGGGAGATTTCTTCTAATAATCGAATGGCACAGGCACTAACAGGCTGGAATCGTGAAAACCATCAGAGCGGTCGGGCGTCCGCCCAAGAACGCCTCGAAGACGGAGGTGTCGACGAGTGAGCAACTGCTTTGCGCGGCCGAGGAGGTGTTCGCCGAGCGCGGATTTGTCGGCGCGTCGTTTCGCGCTTTGCGCGCGCGGACGGGCCTATCGAATGCCGCGGTTCTGCACTATTTCCCCTCCAAGAAGAAGCTCTACGGGGCGGTGCTGGCGCGGGTGGAAGAGAGCTTCAGCCGCGGGCTTGCTCAAATTGGGTCTGGCGCCGACTTGGCTGATCGGCTTCGGCGGGTCATCAATTACCAGCTCGCCTGGGGCAAGGAGCACCCAACTTATGTGATGATCATGGTGAGGGAGCTGGTCGAGAACCGCGACCGCATCCAGACCATGCGCAACATGGCGATGCGCGATTCGCTGACGGTAATCCAGCGAGCCTACCGCGAGTTGAGTGCTGCCGGCCAGTTGGGTGCTATCGATCCGAGCTTGATGCAGTTTGTCTTCACTGGCGCGATCATCTATTTTCAGATTGCCCTTCCGACGATCAGCCGGCTGCTCGATTGTCCAGACTATGCCGACTTGGAGCGCGGGTTCGCCGAAACGGTGCACGCAGTCCTCGAACGCTGCATCACCGACGGCGACTAGACTAGCGCCCGCGGCGCGCCCGAACACAGGCCAACGCCTCGCGCATGAGTCCCTCGGGAAGGATTTCACTGCTCAACTCGTAGGGATCGACACGAGAATACGCGCCGACGTGGCGGCGCAGCTCGTCCTCCGCGCCTGACAGGTTCCAGAAGTCCTCGCACAGTTGCGCGTTGATCATCTCGACGACCTCGCGAATTTCCGCTTCGGTACTCTCCATGTTGCCGGATGGGGCCGCGGCAAGCCGTTCCACTAGGGCGTCGATAACCTCCGGCACGCCGGCGCCGGTGGTAGCGACGGTCTTTAATATAGTTGCCGCGCCTTGGCTTCGGGCGCCGCCGCGGGTAACACGCAGCATGGCTCGGATATCGGCTGCAACGGTATCGGCGCCAGGACGATCGGCCTTGTTGACAATAAAGATGTCGGCGATCTCCATGATGCCGGCCTTGATCGCCTGCAAACTGTCGCCCTGGCCGGGTATCGCGGTGACGAGAATGATGTCGGCGACGTCGAGCACGTCGACTTCGTCCTGGCCGGCGCCAACTGTTTCAATTAGGATCAGGTCAAAGCCGAAGGCCGCGAGAATCCGTACCGTGTCGCGCGTTGCGCGCGACAGTCCTCCGCGCGCGCCGCGCGTGGCCATCGAGCGCAGATACACACCGTGCCGGTTGAGGTCGGTCATGCGGATGCGGTCGCCGAGAATGGCACCGCCGGAGAACGGGCTCGTCGGATCGATGGCGATGATCCCGACCATGCGGCCACGCTTGGAAAACTCCAACGCCACGCGGCCAGTCAGTGTGCTCTTACCGGATCCCGGGCTGCCCGTAATACCGACAACAGACGCCCGCGCCATTGCGGCGAAGACGTCGTGCATGGCGTTCTGCCAGCCGGGGACGCGGGCTTCAACCAGGCTGATCAGGCGCGAGAGCGCGCGCCGGTCTCCGCGGCGGAGTGCGGACAGGAGTTTTTGCCATTCGGGACCCATGATCATCTTTCGAGGCCGTGCCTCGCGTCACCCAACTCCGACGCGCGCGCGGCGCTGGGTCGCGAGCGCAGAAATCGTTTCGAGTATTGTTTCTGAACGCGAGGCCGAGCCGAAGACGGAGGTGACACCGTGGACCATCATCGCCTGCGCATCCTCCGTGGTGATGACGGAGCCGCCGAGTACGACCGGAGCGTCGACGCGATGCTCGGCGAGGAGCGCCATTAGCTCCGGAACATAGTCGAGGAATTCCCACGAGTGGCAGCTGATGCCAATGATGTCGACATCCTCGTCGAGCGCCGATTGCACGATTGTCTGAGGAGTCTGGAAACGCCCGAGATAGACGACCTCAAAGCCGTTGTCGCGCAAGAGACCAGCGACCGCGACCGCGCCGAGCTCATGCTGATCGGTGCCGAACATTGCGACAAGGATTCGCCCCTTGGTCATGCTGCCGTCCTTAGATCGGGCTTTGCCATGCCCCGAATACATCGTAGGGGCCGCCATAGGCCATGCGAATGACACCAGCGATCTCGCCCAAGGTGGCGTCGGCCGCAAACGCGTCGATGGTTGCCGGCAAGAGATTTTCGCCAAACTTCGCACTATGCATGACCTTACGCAGGGCCGCCTTGCTCCGTGCAAAGTCGCGGTGCCCCTTGAAGTCTTTCACCGCGTCGATCCGTTCTTGGACGGGCCGCATTTTTCGTTCGGAAATCTCGCGCAGTAGCAAATCTGTCTCCGGCGGGACTTTGTGGATGTTTACGCCGACCACCGGGCGTTGCCCGTTTTCGATGTCTTGATAGTAGCGGCGCATCTTGTCGGCGAAAAACTCGCGAAACCAGCCCGACTCGTCTAGCTCGCGAGGATGTCCGCGTGCTTCGATCTCCAATACCATGTTCCAGATGCGTCTCTCTATCTCGTCGGTTAGCCACTCGACGAAATACGAGCCGCCGAGGGGATCGACGACCCGAGCGATCCCAGTCTCGATGTCAATGATTTGCTGGGTCCGCAGGCCGACAAGATGCGATTCTGGGGTGGGTGTGCGGTATGGTTCGTCAAAGGTGGAAATCTCGATCGCGTGGGCGCCTGCCAGTGCCAGCGACACTGCCTGGATCGTACCGCGCACGATGTTGTTGGCCAGCTGTTGAGACGTCAGCGACAATCCCGAGGTGTGGCTGGTAACGATCACCGACAGCGAGCGCGGGTCCTTCGCTCCGTATTCGTCGCGCATCATGCGGGCGAACAGTCGGCGCGTGGCGCGGATCTTGGCGATTTCCTCGAAAAAGTCGGTGCCGCAATTTACCACGATGGCGATGCGCGGGGCGAACGCATCGATATCAACACCGCGCCCCAGCACCTCCCGGACCAAGTGGCGGATCTCGACGAAGCCGAGTGCCATTTCTTCAATGACGTTAAGGCCGCTTTCGCTGAAGAAATAGGTATCTTCGACAAGCGCATGGAAGCGCGGCATTTCCTTTGCGCAGAACTCGATCACATCGCACGATAAGCGCACGCGCGCATCGAATGGCAGGTTGACGCCGAGACTATTGGTTTCGCTGTAGAAAGGGTTGAGCACGTTTGAGCCGCGCAGAATGTTGCGTGGAAATCCGTAGGCCTGCGCAGCGAGACAGAGGCCCGGCACAAAAAACAGCGGCGGAAAGGACGCAGAGACCGAGATCTTGTCCAGCGGAATGTTGCGAAGCAGGTCGAGAAAGTCCTGTCGGTGGCATACGGAGACGCCCTGCGTGCCAATCGCCTTGGCCGCGAGCGGGTGATCGGGATCAATCAGTGACCCCGTTGGGCTATCGACGATAATGTCGAGCCCGTTCTGTCCGTGCGCCATCAGTTCGAGCAATTGTTGGTTTGACCGCTTGGCGTCGCCCTCGCCCGACAACTCCCGCTGAATCCAGTTTCCCATTGGCAGCGCATTGCCGCGCCGGCCGCGCGTGTAGGGGAAGGTCCCGGGCGCCTCGCCCCGGCCCTGCGATTGCCAATCCCCCGCGCTGTAAAAATCCTTGAAGGGAATTCCCGACCGCGTCGTTCGCAGCGTCATAACCCCTCTCATGCCCCACTTGCGCCAGCTGGGTTACTTATTGACCAGTTAATAAAATATAGGCTATGCTTAATTGTTATGCAAGATAGCGGGTTCGCGCGCTTGCGCGGAAGTTGACGATGCAATTCCTGAGGCCGAACGCCGCCCAAGGCCTGCGGGTAACGGAAAAGGTTGTTGTTCCCAACGGAACGCTTTGCCACGACGCGTTCGCGGCTAACACAGTGACGAACGACTGCTGGCGCCCGCTGCGGTTGATCGAAGCGCTGAGGACGTGCGCAGAGCCGCGGTTGCTTGCGTCTTGGATGCTCACCGAAGGCCCCAGCCCCGCGAAGCGCGGACTTTTCGCCACCCGTCCAACCGCTGTAGGAGGATATGGCCATGCGTGAAGTCGTTTTCGCGAAATTTGCGC
>Ga0116221_1001468_pt1 | contig 15799 bp, 12 predicted proteins | sample Sb_taG_5_FD_88965 | JGI IMG/M metagenome (GOLD analysis project Ga0116221, IMG submission 88965) | Peat soil microbial communities from Weissenstadt, Germany - Sb_50d_8_FC metaG | ecosystem: Environmental > Terrestrial > Soil > Wetlands > Peat | place: Germany: Weissenstadt | collected 2010-09-21 | reverse complement strand
GTTTTCCATCAGAAGGCGGCCGCCAGGCCGCAACAGCTTGGCGTAATTCTGCAGAACGATCGACGGCGTGAACACGTTGTCCAGCGTACTTCCGTCGACGACGAAATCGGCTATGCCATGAAGTTGGTTCGGAACCGGATATCGCAGATCGTGTATGATATCGGCGCCTTCGTAACGACTATGATCGAGCGCTTTGACAGATTGCGCACCGAGCAGTTTGAAAAACGCGGCATCGTTCACCAGTCGCTCGCCATATCCGCGCCGGCGATCGCGCGTTGTCTGATCGACCTCAATGCTGCTCGGGTCGACCTGCAGCGAAACGCCGTGCTCGCGAATCGTTCGGACGAGCTCGTCGGGAGACAGGTAAACGGTTTGCCGCCCGATCAAGAGAGCGTCGCCTGCGATCGGCTTATGGAGATGCTCTCTTACGACCGCCTCGATCAGATGTTTTCCCATACCCATTGACGACCTCGAACGTGTCCACGCGGCATCAGGCTATTACCCAAACCCAATGCATAGCCTTATCTCAATTTGCGGGCTGCCTTGCCAATACCGGTCCAGTGGCTGCCGACACGCAAATCCTTAACTCACTTATTCCTCGACGGGACAAGACAGCATGCCATTTGGACCGCACTGACGCGACCCAATCATTGCACGGATTTGACGCCCAACGATACGCCCTCAGGCTTTGATTTGCGGCCTATGGCGGCTAGGATCAAAAGCACCACTAGGTATGGAACCACGACCGCGATCGCGCCGAGATAGGCGAACAGCGAGCCTATCGAATGAGGACTGGGCTCGACCAGCAACGGCGTCATCGATGCGAACAGCAAAAGCACCGCGGCAAAGAGCGCGGCGCTCCCAAGCGCCGCAAGATTGACGGTGAACCCTCCCGCCACAGCGCAAATAATCGCGCCCACGGCGACGACAATGACGGGCGTCCGCAATTTTACCCAGGCCATCGGGGTCACGGCCGGGTGATTGAACCAACGGACCTGTTCCTCAATTCTGGTCGGCACTGTTTCGAGCACAGCAACAGGATGTCGAAGGACGATCCGTAAAGTCACCGACCTGACCAGTTTTTCGTAGTCGTTCCAGTGAGCGGGCGGGTTAAGATCGACTACCGGGTCGCCGTTTGGCAATCTGCGGACCACTGGGGAGCTGGTATCGTCGCGGGCTTTGAGATCGTGGTCGACCGCCCAATAAACATCGACATCGCTATAGGTGGGCTCCTTGCCATCGAGATATTCACGGCGCAACTCCGGACTGGTAGTGAGAAGGCCCAACAGGATTTCGTGCCAGACAATGTGCGCCTTTGGCTCGAGCGCATAGCGGCTATCGGCGTTCAAGGAGATGACGGCCGAATAGGCCGACACCACGATCAAGAAAGTGAGAGCGGGCCATAGCAACCTAAGCCAGCTCACGAGATCGGGCCGCTTTCGGCTGCGCCACTGCAGGACCAGCAGAATGCCGGAGCCACAAACGACCGCCGCGGCCATGGCAACCTGCCATATCGCCTCCGTCCGGCAGGACAGCACAAATCCGAAGATCAAGCTTTGCACAATCACGCCCGCGACGCTGAACACGCGGGGCGGCAGGCGTTGCCAGTGCAAAAACAGCACGTGCAGCACGGGCATTAAAGATAGGCCTGAAAACAGCCGGCTGTTAAAGACCGTTTGCATTTGCATGCCATAGCTGCGCGCATAATTCTCCAGGAAATAAAGCTCACCGAGGAAGATGACGAGCACGAACAGCAGGAATGGACTGTTGCGGAATTGCAAGATGTAGACCAGGCAAGTTGCCGCCACGATCAAATAGAAGAAATAATACAACGAGGATATTCTGTCGCCGAACAGCCGGAAGCTGAAATAGATATAATCCGCGAAACCGAGTTCATTGGCTTGGATGATTTCCGGCGGCAGGCTAGTATCGATGGGTTCATCTATTGCTTGCTCGATAATCCGATTCAGCAGCGGCCCATCGGTCAGCAATACCTCCCAACGGGCCACATCCATATGTGGCCCCGGATCGTCATCCCACACTGCAAAGCCGTTCTCGCTGAGGACATTGACCACGGACTTGTAGGCAAGATAGTGACCGGGGCTCGGGTGATGCATGCGGGAGATGGCGATCGCCAGCGATTGCCGCAGCCTATAGATCGGCTGAAATCCAGTCTGATCCTGACCGAGCTCTATGCCGTGAAAGACGTCGAGACAAAACACGCCGCCGATCAGCAGGAGAAGGCCAATGCATCCGATCCGGCGCAGCTTCACCGCGACGTCTCCCATTGCGTTTGCTGCCTTTTCATTGGTCTTATTAGGAAGCCCCCCGGACGATATTCCGCCGGTCAGAGCACCGCATATACGATTCGGTCCCCGCACTCCTGTAATACAGAACGCAGTTGCCGATCAACAGCATCTCAACCAACGGCGCTGCTTGTCTTCGGTTGCGCTGTCTAGGCCTGCTATCGCATCATGGCAACTGCCGATCGTCCATGAGAGATTGTAAAAATGTACGGTCAAACGGCCCCTGGTAAATATGCAGTCGGTAAAGTGAAGTCATTTTTTCGCAGCATCGTCGCTTTAATGATCGCGATTGCCTGGACTGGCACGCCTGCAATAGGCCAAACCGCTTTCCAGTACGTCAATGCATGGATGAGCGATGGCATGCCACTCCCTGACACTATGGGGCAAGCCACAGACGTTAGAACATGCACTGAAGTGAAAAACCGCAACCTTGACTTGGCCCCTAGCTTTGGATTTACGGTGGACCGTGACGCGGGCACTTTTACTGATCCGGCGTCCGGAATTACGATCAAACAATCATGCATTATAAATCCTGCGCTTGTGGCCACTCCGGTACATCCCTTTGGCGGCGCGGCACCAAAACTCGCCGCAGTCCCCTGTCCTAAAGCGGGCGTGGGCGCCGATGTTTGGTTCATTTTTGGGCAATCGATTGCGGGAAATTACAGCGAGGGGCGCTACACAGCCGGACCGAACGGTTTTGCCTACGCGGGTGGCGGGCTCTGTTATCCTTTGAGTGACCCGGTAGCCGGTGGAGACGGCCAGGATGCCGGACCCTGGACGAGACTCGCCGACCTCATGATGAACCGGAATGGGCTCGACAGCTTTGGCATTGACAGGATTGTTGTAACGGAACGCGCGATCGCTGGTTCATTCATCAAGGATTGGGCACCCGGAGGGGCTTACAACAGTTATCTTCTTGCCCAAATCAAAGATGCCATCGCCAATGGCCTCACTCCGACGCGCTTCATCTTCAGTCAAGGCGAACAGGATGCTGACGGTAACACGACCACACAGCAATGGGCAGATAATTTTAAGGCGATACTGACAAGTATTCGATCAACCGGCGCCTCAGCGCCCGTTTATGTGTCGCAAGAAACGATTTGCAACTTCCGGACATCGGACGATCCCTCTCCAGCCGAGGTCGTTTCCCGGACGCCGAATTATTACGTCAGACATGAGCTGGGCCGAATAGCGATCAGAGCGGCTCAAAACGTGGTCGTCAACGGAACAAGCGTGAGAGCCGGACCAAATCTCGATCGGATCGGCGCTCAATTGCGCGCGGACGGCTGTCACATGGGGTATGCCGGATTGGCAATGGAAGCGAACTTGTGGATGAACGCTCTTACTGCCCACTGAAGTTGCTCATCCGCGGCCGCCATGGCCGATTGCTCGTTGCCATATCAAGCTGTCCGACCTTGCTGCAAGGCCAATACGCGCGCTGCATAAAGCGCGAACATTAAAAGTGTCATCGCCACACACGCGATCCCGCGAAGCCTACCGACTTTGTCGGCCATGCCGTCGTTGATCGCTTTACGGCGGCCTTCGGCTTCGGCGCTATTCGTTGTTGTGCATGTCATGGCGGGGCGCCGTTCGGATTTGACCGCCCCAGTGCGGCATTCGAGTCGATGGCCCACTCTTTCGCAGGCACAACGACAGGCTGGACCTCGACTACGGGGCTCACACAAGACGTTTCGTCGTGGCGCCAAGCGCGCGGCGGCGCCGAGAACAGCCGGCGCACGACGCGGATCATCGGGCGCTCGTAAATAAGGTACGAGACCCGGGCAATGCCGACGGAAACAAGCATGAGGACCACGAACACCGCGGCCCGGATCAAGACCGGCCGATTGTCGGCAAGCCGATGGCCGAGATCGTGCATGACCCAGTAGTGCAGCAGATAAAGCGAGTAGCTGGCCTCGCCACCCATGACCATCCAGCGATTGGACAGCGCGCTTGAAAAAACGTGCCCCTTGGCGGCGGATGCGCCTATCAAGATAGCGAACGCGCCAGCCACGCATGTGGTGATACAGGCGCTTAATGGCAGCAGATCGACGAGGCAATAACCGTAAGCGGCCAGGATAACGACCAACGCGGCGCCGCCGGCAATCCTGGCCTGCATCGGCTCCATGTGCGTGGTCATGACGAATTGCGCGGTGAGGGCGCCGAGCAAAAACTCGAATATGCGAATCCAAGGCGAATTGTAGATTAGCCAATGGGAAAAATTGCCGGCGGCGGCGACATTGCCGGTATAAAGCGCCGCCCATCCGTCCAAAGAGCCACGATATTCGTTCAACTCGAAAGCCAGCCACGCTCCCATCGAAGCAACCACGCAGCCGATCAAGACCACGAACGTCCCATTGCACCGGCGCAGCCGCGGCGCCAGCAACGGATAGATTGCGTAGAAAAATGCTTCCGTCGACAGCGACCACATCAGACCGGTGGCGTCGCTGTAAGCCTCACTCGTAGCGCGCTCGCCAAAGACCCAGAACCACCACGACTGCGTGAACGTCAAAAAAAACGGGATTGGCCCGATAACGTCGACTTTTCCATCGGCGTACCGGAGCGAATCGACGATGCAGATAAGGAACACCAGAAGAAACAAGGGGTACAAGCGAGCGAAACGCGCCACAAAGAAGTCGCGAACGCCGCCCGGCAACGGCACCGAGGCCGCGTAATTGTAATGGATCACAAATCCGCTCAGCACGAAGAACAGCGTCATGCCGATATTGGCCATTCCGACGAACGGCGCGTTGTAGGCGGTGATCCTGGTGTCGTCCTGGTTCAGGAGAAGATAGAAGAAGCCGTGCGAAAACAGAACCGTGCCGGCGGCTATGAAACGCAACCCGTCTAACGCGGCAATATGAGGATGTGCCGGAGCATTCTCCGCGTCGCGGAGAGTCGCTTGCGTATTCATGACTCCCCGCTGTCACCGCCGTGACGCCGATTGCGCCAAGCAATCGTCTCGTAGAGGTCGTTGAGCAGGACGGCCACGGACCGTCGTTACTCCCGCTCTTCGATCCCGACCCCACCGAACACGACATTCTGACCGGCACCCTGGAAGAACATCAGGCCGTCGCTGCCTTCCAGGAGGTTCGCGGTGACGTAGATCCGGCCGTCCTTGGTCACGAGATCGAACGTCACTTTGACCCAACCGTCCTTCGCGGCGGCCACGCTCAGCTTCGCCAAATCTCCGGACGATTTCGTCGTCAGGGCTTTCTGCAAGTCGAACGACGCCACGCCGTAATGCACGGGAACGCCCGTTTGCGGATCGTTGCTGTCGCGCCCTTCGACCATGGCCCAGGTATTTGACGCGGATTTGAGCCACACCGAGAGGTGATAGGTGCCACCGGGCTTGAGATTGTCAAAACGAACGCCGAGGCCGTGGCGCGAGGCGGTAGGCGTCGCAGTCAGCCGGCGCGGCTGGAAACCGGCGACGACCGGCTCCTCGGCCGTCTCTTCCTTGACGGTCAAGCCCACCAGATAATCCCATTCGCGCCCTTCTGTGCTTGCCGGTGCGGCTGACGCAGAAGCGGCAGGAGCGATAGGGGCGGCAGGAGCAGCAGAGGCGGCACGAGCAGCAGGAGCAGCAGGAGCAGCAGGAGCAGCAGGAGCAGCAGAGGCGGCGGTGAAAGCCGCAGCCGGCCGTTCATGATCGGCCGCCAATATCCTCTCGGCATAGAATTTGCCGATCACGTCCATGCCCTTGTCGGTCAAATGCGGCGCGTCGATGAAATACGGCATGCGGTCCGGCCGGGAGACTGGAAACAGCGTCCCGATATTGTAATACTCGACCGCCGTGCCGCGCGCGGCTTCTTCATCGACCAGCTGCTCGAGCTGGAGCGCGCCGTTGTCGAGAATATATGTGTTGGCTGGATGCGCGGTGTCTTGTCCGCACATGTCGTTCTCATACTGCGTGAGATAGCCTTCGAGCGCCGCGGTCCGCTTCTCGATCGCGGCCTTTCGCTCCGGCGAGCCGACCGGATAGTCGTAGATGTCGTCGAAGTCGCCGGCAATCGGATTGACCACCGGCTGTGAGGACAAAATGTAGCGCGCCTGCGGAAACAGCTTCAGCATGCCCCGCTCCGACGCGAGATAGAAGGCCAGCATTTGTCGCGCCTCTCCCACTTTCGTGGGGATTATTTGCCGTCGGTATACCTCGTGTTCGGTGCTCGACTGATCGAATATCCGATCGTCGGGAACGTATTGCTTGCCGGTGATGATGCGGTAGGCCTTGCTGTGCTTGATCAGCTCGTTTTCAAGCCAGCCGCGATAGAATACCGGGCGCTGCGTCGACATCAGATAACCGTCGATGTAAGAGCGCATCGTGGCGAAATACATGGGATTGCCCGGGCCCTGGGAAAAGTTGCACCCGACGCCGGCGTCGTTGAAACCATCCATGGAGACGATCCAATCGGGATCGAACTGAGGGCCCCACATCTGCAGGCCGATGAATTGCTGGAACGCGATCCAGCTTCCCATCGCCAGATTTATGACCGTGTAGCGCTCGCCGCTCTGCAGGCTATTGAGATAATATTCCATCCGCCCCGCCACCGTGCGGTCGGTCGCGGTAGCGCCGACTCCCCATGCCGCGGAGCCGCCGGTAAACAGCACGACCTTTTCATTGGCCGCCTTTTTATAGGAATGGCCGACGACGAATTCATGCCGGTCATTGTAGCCGAGCGAATTGGTTCGCACCGTGGAAGGATAGGTCTCATTCGTGAAGGTATCGAAAAATCGCCGGTATACCCCCGGCGCGGTCGTGACCATCACGTAGGGCTGGAAACTCTGCCACAGCCCGTTCAGCAAGCCGTCCGGCTTTTCGTGTCCCCAGTGCCGGAAATAAAACTCGATGCCGCCCAATAGCACAATGAGGACGATCAAGTTGACCGCGACGAGCTTGATTGCGTTTGCAAATTTCTTCATTGGCCGAATTGGAAATCCACGAACCGCCCCCGGTCAGAACAGCGTGTAGATCAGTGGCGCGACTACGCTGCCCTTCGCGAAGACCAACAGCCCGCCGACGGCCACCATGATGAGGAGGACGGGCACCAGCCAGTACTTCTTACGCGCGGCGATGAATCTTGCGAATTCACGGAGAAACGCCATGAACCTTGTCCCTTGCTGCGCCGTCAATCGGGATCGAACGCGTTGCGATAATCGAGAATGAGAGCCGGATTCTGGCGGTCCTTATACAGAATGCAATTCCCGACCACCAGCATCTCGATCTCGGTTCCCATGAGGCAGCGGAAGGCATCCTCGGGCGAGCAGGCGATCGGCTCGCCGCGCACGTTGAAGCTCGTATTGACGAGCACCGGGCAGCCGGTTTTCGCCTTGAACGCGCTGAGCAAAGCGTGGAACCGCGGATTGGTCTCGCGGTGGACGGTCTGCACGCGGGCCGAATAATCGACATGCGTGACCGCGGGGATTTCGGAGCGGATGATCTTGAGCTTGTCCAGGCCGTCGAGATGGTCCGCGCCATTGTGTTCGACGCGGCGGCGTTGTCCGACGTCGGCGACCAGCAGCATGTAGGGTGACGGCCGGTCGAGCTCGAACCAGTCGGAAACGTCCTCCGCCAATACCGCAGGCGCGAAGGGGCGGAAGCTTTCCCGATATTTGACCTTCAGATTGAGCGTTCGCTGCATTTCGCGGTTGCGCGGGTCGGCGAGAATGGAGCGGTTGCCCAGCGCCCGCGGTCCGTACTCCATGCGGCCTTGGAACCAGCCGACGGCGCGGCCGTCGGCGAGTGCCTGCGCCGTCCGCTCCAGCAGCACCGGTTCATCGTCTACGACCTCGAAGTGAGCGCCCTCGGCGGTGAGGCGCCGGCGGATGTCCTCTTCGCCATACGCGGGCCCGAGATACGCTCCCGACATGCCGTCGCCGGCCTTGGGCTTGCGCGCGTCGCTCGTTTGGTAGTGATACGCCACGAGCGCGGCGCCGAGCGCGCCGCCGGCATCGCCGGCGGCCGGCTGCACCCAGATTTGATCGAATTTGCCGTCGCGCAGGATTTTGCCGTTGGCGACGCAATTGAGCGCCACACCGCCGGCGAGGCAGAGATTGCGCTGCGGATATTCCGCCGCCAGGCCGCGGGTGAGGAGCAGCATCGCCTCCTCGAGAACGACCTGCGCCGAGGCGGCGATGTCCATGTGCGTTTGCGTCATCGGTTCCCGCTCATCGCGCGGCGGCATCCCGAACAGCCGGTCGAACTTGGCGTTGGTCATGGTCAGGCCGGTGCAATAATTGAAATACGACATGTCCAGCCGGAACGATCCGTCGGGTTTCAGATCGATGAGATTGTCGCGGATGACGTCGCGGTAGCGCGGCTCGCCGTAGGGCGCCAGCCCCATCAGCTTGTACTCGCCGGAATTGACGCGAAAGCCGATGTAGGAGGTGAACGCCGAATAGAACAGGCCGAGACTGTGCGGGAAGTGGATCTCCTTGAGGATATCGACCCGGTTGCCGCGGCCGAGCCCCGCGGTGGTCGTGGACCATTCGCCGACGCCGTCGACGGTCAACACCAGCGCTTCCTCGAAAGGCGAGGGAAAGAAAGCGCTGGCCGCATGCGCGTGATGGTGCTCGGTGAACATCAGGCGCGCCGCATCGAATTCCGGATCGATCTTGCGCAACTCCCCGATGAGCATGCTCTTCTGGAACAGCTTTTCGCTGAGCCACAGCGGCATGGCTTTCACGAACGACGCAAATCCGCGCGGCGCGAAAGCAAGATAGGTTTCCAACAGCCGTTCGAACTTGAGGAACGGCTTGTCGTAAAACACCACATTGTCGATGTCGCGCAGCCTGGCGCCCGTCGCTGACAGGCAATAGCAGATAGCCTGATGCGGAAAGCTTTCGTCGAACTTCTTGCGCGAGAAGCGCTCCTCATGGGCCGCGGCGACGACTTCGCCGTCGCTGACGAGGGCGGCGGCGCTATCGTGGTAATAGGCGGAAATTCCAAGAACGCGCATGGTCTCGGTCAAATTCGCTTGCGCCCGTTCATAATGCAAGGTGCGCCGTCGGCGCCACTGCGCTCCCTGCCGATACCCGTCAGAACTGGTCCGCGAGCGATTTTAACTCGGGGCCGGGCGGGTTTCGTTTGATCCAATATGACGCCTCTTCGGGCTTGAGCTTGAGCGAAAGCAGGTCCTTGCCGAACAGACGGATCAGAACGCCGGTGACCACGATGGCAAGCACATACATCAGCGCGAGAATAATCGGGCTGATGACGATGCCCATCAGGTGTCCGAGTTTCAGCCACAGCCGCCGCAACGGCGCCAATGCGCGCGGCACAAGCAGTGCAACCGCGATGAAACCCGCGGCAACGATGAGCCAAACGAAAAAATCGGGCCGTTCCTTCCAATAGTGCAGGCCCGCGACCAAAAGCAGGACGCCGCCAATGAGCAGCCCGAACGATTTATTGCTGTCGCGCATAGGACCCCCGTTGGTCCATGTCCGTCCTAACACAGGGCAGCGGCATGTCAATTCCGCGCTCATGGCAGAACAGCGCCTGCGCCATTCGGGTCGGTCATTGTCCGCGCTGATACACGATGCTAATTAATCCGACGAACGACTCGTTGGCTGCTACGCTACGTCCCGCAGTGGAGAGCGACGGCCGATTGGCGACCATGAACCCGAGCGCAGAAACCGCGATTAAACGCCGCAGCGGCGCCGACCGTATGTTCTACCTGCTGGCGGCCATCAGCCTGTTGCTCGTCCTGCTGATCGCGGCGGACGGCGTGCGCAAGGGGCTCGATACGGTAGTGCCCGACTATTATCGGCACACCGCGTCGCTGGTGATCGCAATCTCCGAAGCGGCGCACGGCACGTCCGGCATGGTCGGCCTGGTCGAAGTCGAGAATGCGCTCGACAAGTTCGGCTACGGCATCAACCCGAACCGCGGGCGCATCGCCGTCCTCAATACCCATCCGGACCAGGCCGATGCGGCTTTGCGCGTCGCGGCCGATCTCGCCATTGCCGATCGCGGCAAGACGTTCGGTCTTGCTCTCAACGAAACCGGGATGATCGATTACTACTATCTCGCATTCAAGCTGTTCGGCTATCACGTCCGATCGATCTATGCGCTTTATATCGGCATTCTCGCCGTCATGGCGTTTTGCTTCATCGGCTCGTTTCGCCACCGTGCGGTATTCATCGTTCCATCTATCTTGTATTTGCTGGTGCTGCTGATCGATCAGGATGCGCTGCGTTCCGATACCTTCGACTTCGGTCCGCTGACCAACAGCCGCATGCTGCCGTTGCTGTCGCTTTATCCGGTATTGTATGGCCTCACCCTGGTCGGATCCGGCCGCGGTTTTCGAGTGATCGACGCCATCGGGGCGGCGGTCGCCGGCTTGGTTTTCGCCTTCGTGGTCAATGCCCGGACCTATGCCTATTGGCAGGCCGGACCCTTGCTCGCGCTCGTTGTCCTGATCGCGGCGGCCCGCCTGTTGCCGTGGCGATTGCCGCTGCGCGCGCGCCTTAGTCGTCTGTCCGTTTATCCCGTGCTGGTGTTGGCGCTGAGCGCCGCGATCCTGATCCAAAACCATCATTGGCGGCGCGACGCCGTGGTCTACAACACGGCGACGTTTTCCGGGCACGGTTATTGGCTGGCCTACCTTGTCAGCACCATGCCGTCGTTCGAGTGGCGCATTCCGGAGCTCGAACGGGAGTCCAACGTAACCATTGGCGAGTCGGATGCCTATGCCGGTGCGCTGCTGCGCATCAAGATCAAAGAACGCGGCGAGCACCTGGATGATTATTTGGCCGGTGACTTTTGGAACGAGAGCAAGCGCGATCCTTTGGCCAGGCAGGTGGTATTCGATCTGTGGCGCCAATATCCCGGCATCATGGTCGAACATTATCTGCGAGCGCTGGCGCCGGTCTTGATCAGCCTGCTCAAGGACCTCGGCCTGATCGCGCTCGCCGTCGTTGCGGTCGGCATCGGTCCGCATACGCCTTTGCTGTGGCTGTTGCGGGCGGCCGCGCTGATTGCGATCGGCCGGATTGCCGGCGCCGTGGCGCTCGCGGCGGTAAGCCTGCCCTATGTCTTGCCGGCAGCGCGACGGCTGTCGGCCTTGGTCATCCCCATCGCATTGCTGGCCCTCTGCGTGATCCCAACCGTCATCGTCATGCCGTTCACCGATACGCGGCTCAAGGAAACGGCCAGCGCCTTCACCGACCCGCGCATGGCGGACGTGAACGACGCGGTCTGGCTCTGCCTGTTGATCTGCGCCTGTGGCCTGCGGCTTCAGCTCCCCGCCGCTTTTCGGTTCTGGCAAAGCGCGGCAAGCAAGAAGCGCGTTTTGCCGCGCGAAAGCTTAAGCCTTTATCGCCCCGTCGAATGAGCGCAAGGCGAGACGCCGCTCGCGCACCAGGCCGGCAACGTCCGGATCGGCCAGCACATCGTGCTCGGTCTGTCGCACCGCAGCGCTGATGAACGCGTTATAGCCCGGCCGCGGATAGTCGCGCACGGCCGCCGGCGCGGGAAAGCCTGGATGAATGCAAATCTCCAGCGAACGCCCGGGCGCCGCGGTGCGCAGCAAGGACAGCATGGCCCGCTTCGTCACCGCGCCGGAATACAGCACGCCGAAAAAATCGTCGGTGGTGGCGAGTGCCGGATCGAGCCCCGCGGCGCGCCAGCGCAGCAATGCCCATTTGGCAAAATTGTTGCGCCGCATGACCTCGGCGAGATCGGGACCAAGCACGAAGGCATGGAACGCTTCGCGCGAAAAGCGCAGCCGATCGATGCCGAACCGCGGCAGCAGATCCTCGAGCAGGTGAAAAATCGCCGGGTTCATGTGCACGTGCTGGTGGGAATCGGCGTGGGTGGGCTTGAGGCCGTGGTCGCGCGCGACGGCGAGCTGAGCTTCGAACTCGCGCCGGATCTGCCGCAGCACGGCGCCGCCGCGCTCGCCCTTGAACGAGGACAGAATGAGCCGGTCCGCGGCCAGCTTGAGATTGCCGTCTTCATCGACCAGATCGGCAATCTCGCCGCGCGGCGCCACGGCCTTGCCAAGCGTCAGCGACAGATGAACCCCGATCGGCAGCGCCTGCGGCCGGACATAGTCGCGGATCGTCTCGTCGAAATAAGCGGTCGTCATCAGCATCGTGCACGACGTGAGGATGCCGCGACGGTAGGCTGAAACAATGCCGGCATTGATGCCCGGATGAATGCCGAGATCGTCGGCATTGACAATCAGTCCGGGCGGTACAGGACTTGCCAAGCTCCGCTCCCGTCCTAATGCCGACCGCGCAGCGTCGCCGGCGTGATCTCGGCGCGCGCGAAAAGCCGGCCGCGGAAAATTCCCGCCACGGCCCAAACCGCAAGCAATCCCCAGCAGGAATAGAGATATGTCGTGGCAAGGTGAAGGTTCTCGGCCGGTCCCGACACCTTTGTCAGCGTCATCGCGGCGGCAAATACCGCGAGCGCCAGGAACGGCAAATGCGGCAGCCAATAGCGGCCGTGCGCGACATCGGCCGTGACCAGGGTGCGGATGACCGACAACGGCACCGCCGCCGCGGCCAGCAGCAGCATCAGCGGCGACGTGCAAAACCGGATACCGTGCGCGGAGCCGCAGGCGAGGTCCGAGCCGAGCCACAACACCACGAACGCCGCAGCGCCGAGCGCAAATGCTGCAAAGATCGCCTTCATCACCGCCTGCGACGTATCCTCGCCTTCGCCTTGAATGCTGATGACCACGGGCAGGATGATTTGGACGACCGGCTGCGTCGCGGTCACGATCGCTTTCGGCAACACGCTCGACGCCGTATAGATGCCCAAATCCGCCGGGCTCAAGATCAGATAGGCCAAGAAAATATCGGCGTTGTTGAACAGCACGAAGCCGACGAAGGCGCTGCAGAACGCCAGCGCCCGCCGCAGCGAGTATGACGCGAGTTTCGGGCCGTCGTCCGTGGCGTCCGGCGCCGCCGGACCGCCGCCGCCGCCGCCGCCGCCGACCGCCCAACACAGGCCGCCGAGCGTGAGCAGGTTTGCCGCCAGCATGCCGGCAAAACATCCCCACGGCGACCTAGTCAACAACAGCCCGACCGCGCCGACCGCGCATTGGGCGACGCACCACAGGAACCAGCTCGCGCCATAGGCCACGAACCGCAACGTGCCCTGCAGCGAGGCGCGGATGATTTCCACGCCCAGAAACGACACGGCGGTCAGCGGCAGCACCAGGATCAGCGCCAGCGAATCGACGCCGATCAATCTGCCGCCAAGATAGAACAGCGCTTCCAGCAACAGCACCGTCGCCACGGTCCACGGCAACGCAATCGCCGCGATGCGGGCGAGCATCCCGGAAACGAAGGCCGGCCCTTTGCTGGCGTTGGTTTCGGCAAAATAGCTGGAGAGCAACAGCGCAATGATGGAGATGGGCGCTACCAGGACGTTCAATACCGCCCAGCCGGTATAGAGACGGCCGAAGCCGGTCGGATCCAGCATCGCGTTCGCGATCAGGAGCAGCAAATAATAGAAGCCGTGCCCGGCAATATAGAACGTGGTCAAAACCAGCGATCGGCGGATTATCGAATGGCGCATCGCATCAGGCCGGTAAGGGCGTTGCGCCAGGGAATCACCTCAGGCGCTCGGACGGCGGAACGAATCATCGCATGGACTTGTCGTTCAAGGATACACCCTCGGCGTTCGATTTGCGCGCAAGGTAGGTGAAACGAAGCTGACTGACCGCGATATTCGACGCGAGCCGCGCGCCGACAAAACCGTTATCGTCGAGCAGGCTGAGCATCTGCATGTCGGTGTAACAAGCATAACCGGCGTCGCGGCGCAGCTGGCGATAGGGCGAAACGAAATTGCGCGCGAGCCCGACGATCGCCGCGACGAAGAAGCCATTCCGCCACGCGAAACGCAGGAACGTGGTGACGTGGCCGACGAGCGGCGTATCCGGCGCGATGATGTCGCCGAGCAACAGCGTGCCGTCGCGCTTCAACAGCCGGTGAAACAGGCGCAGCGCCTCGCCGAATTGGCGCCGGTCGAGATATTGCACGACGGAGTTGACGACGATCAGGTCGACCGAAGCCGGCGCGACCTTGCCGAGTTCCGCGTCGTCGAGGACGCGGATTTTCGGGCGGCCGGCGTAATGCGCAAGCAGTCGGGAGCGCGTGCTGTCGGCGCGGTCGTAGAGCAACAGGGTCCGGCAGGTTTGCGCCAGGTCGTCGGCGGCAAGCGCATCGCCGCAACCCCAGTCCAGGACGACCGCCGCCCCGCCGGCCGGCACGAAGCGGCGGATGCCGCCCAAAACCTTGGCATAGTGCGCCTCCTGGTGGCGCCGGCTGACATAGATCGCGTTCGGCGCATTCCAGAAATCCAGCCAGGACTTCATCACATCGTCCGCTTATGGGCGCCGGCGACGCAGGCGCGACCAGTGCGTTGCGGATGTCCTCGATCTGCCGGCGCGAAAGTATTCCTGAAAAACATTCCTGATTTCCGGCCGGCAGACACATCACTACGAAAGCCGATGTTGCACGGGCGCAACATCAATCTGACAGAATCTTGTCTTAACGCTGCGTTAACCATAATTAACATAGAAACGGCCGACCGGGGTAGCCAACGCGTAGTCCCATCGGGGATGAGACTATCATGCTATCAAGGCTAGCTTATGCGATCGTTGGATGCGCTGTCGTCGCGGCGTCGTTTTCCGGCACCTTGTTTGCGCTGAACTGGTGGTCCGGCAATTTGAATTACGACCCGCTGTTCACCGCTTCGATCCCGTCACTCCCAACCGCACGACCGCAAGAGCCTGCCCCATCCGCTCGGCCTGTGCCCGCGGCAACGACCGTCGCTACGCAAGAGCCGCCGGCCGATGCGCTGCCGAAAGTACAGACGCGGGGATTCCAATGGGCTGCGATCGCGCATTTGCTGATCCGGCCGGAGACTGGAGCGCCAGTGGTGCCGGGCCAGCCGGTGTTGCGGCTCGTCGCCACGCCGCAGGATGGTTTCCACACTTTGGCCGGGCAATTCAGTGGGCTCAATAAGAATCAGGTTTACCGGGTCACGGCCTGGGTGAAATCCCAGGGCGGAAACATCCAGCTCGAGGTCGGCAACCAAGCCCCCGGACAACCCATCCACCACCTCGCCGCCATTTTTGGTCTTGCCAACCATACGGTTCTCGACGGCGACACCCCGGTCAAAGACGGCGGCATCGATCAGGGCCCCGATGGCTGGGAGAAAATCTGGCTCAACGTGATGACATCCGACGGCCGCCTTGATGTCGCGCTGCGGTCGGCCAACGGCAATGTGCTGACGTTCAAAGGCGATGGCAACCTCGGCATGATTTTGGGCGGTGTCGAGGCGAACCCGAACGGCTAGCGCGATCTCGCTTCTAATTGCGGATCGCGTTGAATCGCCCATTAAGTCTAAAAACCCGGAGCGAGGCCTAATCCGCAACGCAGGTGTTGCAGGTCATTCCGGCGGACGTCCCCGGGACGTTGGCGCTGTTGCCGAGCACGCTGTTTTCGATGAGATTCCACTTGGCTCCGGTCACGTT
>Ga0116221_1001464_pt1 | contig 15826 bp, 16 predicted proteins | sample Sb_taG_5_FD_88965 | JGI IMG/M metagenome (GOLD analysis project Ga0116221, IMG submission 88965) | Peat soil microbial communities from Weissenstadt, Germany - Sb_50d_8_FC metaG | ecosystem: Environmental > Terrestrial > Soil > Wetlands > Peat | place: Germany: Weissenstadt | collected 2010-09-21 | reverse complement strand
GTTGGTGGTCAAGATGAAAGGTTTTGCACTTCTAGACCAAGTTGCGGCTGGGTGCTCCAGTCACCCAGTCGGCGCGCAGTCTGCGTCCCATGCTGATCATACCTTCTTCAGCGGTACGCGCAAATCTTTTCCTGTCATTTCTTTTGGTTGGTCGATTCCCAGCAGACCCAGGATGGTCGGCGAAAGATCGCGCAGTGAGCCTCCAGGCTTGAGGGTGAACTGCCTGCTGTTTTCTGCGACCACGATGAAAGGCACGGGATTGGTGGTGTGGGCAGTATGTGGGCCGCCGGTTACAGGGTCGATCATCATTTCCGCGTTACCGTGGTCGGCGGTGATAAGCATGACGCCTCCTTTGGCGCGCAGGGCAGGCTCGATGCGACCAAGACAGCGGTCTACGGTTTCTACAGCTTTTACCGTAGGTTCGATTTTGCCGGAGTGTCCGACCATGTCGGCGTTAGCGAAGTTGACAATGATAACGTCGAAGGTTCCCTCTTCGATCGCCTTCACCACAGCGTCGGCAATGCCGGCTGCGCTCATCTCGGGTTTCAGGTCGTAGGTGGCAACCTTCGGCGAGGGCACCAGAACGCGCTCTTCGCCGGGGAAAGGTTGCTCCACGCCTCCATTGAAGAAATAGGTGACGTGGGCGTATTTCTCCGTCTCGGCGACCCGCAGGTTGCGGAGATTCATTTGCCCCATCACGTTGGCGAGGATGTTGTTCATCGACTCTGGCGGGATGACGACCGGCAGGCTGAACTGTTTGTCGTACCGAGTCATACAGACGTAGTGCAGGTTCTTGGGCACGCGATCGCGGGGAATGGTTGCGTCGAGATCGTCAGCTCCAGGGAGGTCGCGTCCAGCCTTTTCGTTGAGTCCGCTATTGCGAGTAAGCGCGCGGGTAATCTGGCGCACGCGGTCGGCGCGGAAATTGAAACAGATGCAGGAGTCGTCGTCGCGAATAGTGGCGACCGGTTCGCGTTGGTTATCGACGCAGACGAAGGGGACGATGAATTCGTCGGTGACTCCTTTGTTGTAGGACTCCCTCACGCCTTGCACAGCGTCGGCGTATTTGCCGCCTTCGCCGTTGCCGTAGACCATAGCGTTAAACGCCTTGGCGATGCGCTCCCAGCGGCGGTCGCGGTCCATGGCATAGTAGCGGCCGTTCACGCTTGCGATCTTGCCGGTGCTGTATTCACGCATTTTCTGCTGCAGTTGTTCCAGGTAGCCGGCTCCGTTGGTGGGTAATGTGTCGCGGCCATCCATGAAGGCGTGGACGAACACGCGGTCAACTCCGTTTTGTTTAGCCATGCGCAGCAGCGCGTAAAGGTGAGTTTGGTAAGAATGTACGCCGCCGTCGGAGAGCAAGCCGAAGAGGTGAAGGCGGCGCTCGCCGGTGCGGGCGTTCTTCATGGCCGCGAGCAATACCGGATCGGAGAAAAACTCTCCGTTCTGGATCATCAGCTCGATGCGCGTGCTGTCCATGTGCACGATCCGGCCAGCGCCGATGTTAAGGTGGCCCACCTCGCTGTTACCCATCTGACCCTCGGGCAGCCCGACGTACGGCCCGCTGGTTTGTAGCAAGGTGTTGGGATACTCGCGCAGGAGGCGGTCGTAGGTCGGCTTACGGGCGAGCGCGATAGCGTTGGCTTTAGTTTCGGCGCGGTAGCCCCAGCCATCAAGAATGATGAGAACGAGTGGTTTGGGACGCAAGTCAGCTCCTAGCCCTTGGCTTCTAGCTTTTGGCTAAACCGGAAATGCCGCCACGGATTTACGCGGATAGACACGGATCTGAGTTCTTTTTAAGAAATCAAACACGGAACATATTAATTCTTTTGCTGGGACGGTGGAGTTTCTGGCGCGGCTTTCGGTTTCTGCTGATCCTCTTTTACGATCTGTTCGGCCCGTTTCATCATGGCGTCCATCTGCGTTTGCATGCGCGCGTACGACGCCTGCATTGACTCGGAGGTCAGGGCAGGCATCTCGTGCATCATCTTCTGGCCCGTCGCAGATGAGTAGAAGGTACTCATGGCATCGATGTCGGTCTTGGAAAAGTGCCTCTGGTAGATCGGGATCATATCGTCGAGCAGCGCATCCATGGGAATGTTTTTCATGGTGTCCGCAATCAGTCGGTCGGCCTGGGCGATTTTCTCAGCAGACGTTTGCGGGTAGCGCCTTTTCAGGGTCTCGTGGATCATGGTGCTCTGCTGTTTCATCATGGCATCCATGACTTGATGCATCTGCTGATGAATCTGCATGACCTCGAACAGCCTCTGGACGTCTTCCTTCGCGGCGGGTGCGTCGCCCGGGCCAGGCGTCGCCGCGGGTTGCTGGGCGAAGGCTACGGATGCTGCGAGTAACACAATGACGAAAACACAGCGATGTTTCATAAAGCTCCCTTTAACACTAAAAGCGGCCACGGATTGCACAGATTAGTGCGGATCAAAAGATATTAAGCCATCGATGTGGGTATCAAGAAGGGTAAATTCGTCCTTGGCCGAACCGAGGATTCGATTCTTCGGTCGTCGGGTTAATGGAACGTTCTTCGCCACCGGCGTCCTCCGCCTTGGCGCTAATGACTCCGTCTTGACACTAGTTCCCCTTCGTTTCTTTCACCAACTCGGCGATTTTCTGATCCAGCTCTTGGGACCTCGTGGCGAACGCTCGCCGCCCAATTTCTCCTCCAGCCTGCATAGCCTCTGACGTGATAGCCGGCATCTCCTTAAGTACTTTCTGGCCCGTTGGCGATGAGTAGAAGGCCGTGATCGCGGCCAAGTCTGCCTTGGTTAAGTGCTTCTGATAAATGGGGACGAGGGCATCCATCATTTCACCGATGGGCAACGGCTTGAAGATGCCATCGAATAACTGGTCAACCTTGGCCAACTGTTCAGGGGTAGCGTTAGGAACTTTGGACTTAAATCCCTGTTCCGCGCCTAACCGCATCTGCTTCTCCATTCCTTCCAAAACTTGGGCCATTTGCGTTTTCGTGTGCATCATGTCTAGAAACTGCAAGATGTCAGCCTTGTCCGGAGCAACGGAGTCGTCAGTCGGTTGTTGCGCCGAACTGAAGACGGGAACGGCCAACACGAAACACAAGGTCAGTGAAAGAACCAGCTTTTTCATCTCATCTCCCTTCCTCTGTGCGATTGTGATCAGTCATGGTAGTTCAGAGCCTTGATTCCCAAGAATTTCGCCGAACTCCCTAGCTCTTCTTCGATCCTCAGTAACTGGTTGTACTTTGCGATGCGATCTGTCCGGGAAGCCGAGCCGGTTTTGATCTGGCCTGCTCCCGTCGCAACCGCCAGGTCGGCGATGAATGTGTCTTCGGTTTCGCCGGAGCGGTGCGAGATTACCGAGGTGTATCCATTGCGGCGGCCGAGGTCGATGGCGTCGAGGGTTTCGCTGACTGTGCCGATCTGGTTTAGCTTGATCAGAATTGAATTGGCAATTCCCTTCTCGATGCCTTCGCCGAGGATTTTAATATTGGTGACAAAAATGTCGTCGCCGACCAGTTGAATCTTTCCGCCCAGCTCTTTGGTGAGGTTCTGCCAGCCGTCCCAGTCTTCCTCGGACAATCCATCTTCAAGAGAAACGATGGGATAGTCCTTCACCCACTTGGCCCAGAAGCGAATCATCTCGTCGGAACTCTTCTCTGATTTGTCAGACTTCTTGAAAATGTACTTGCCATCTTTGTAGAACTCGCTCGCGGCGGGATCGAGCGCGATGGCGATGTCCTTGCCAGGCTTGTAGCCGGCTTGCTCGATGGCTTCGAGCACGAGCTCGATGGCTTCGACATTCGATTTCACCGAAGGTGCGAATCCGCCTTCATCGCCGACGGCGGTGTTGTAACCGCGCTTTTTGAGGACGCCTTTCAGAGTATGAAAAACTTCGACGCCCCAGCGTAGCGCTTCGGAAAACGATTCGGCTCCGACAGGCATCACCATGAATTCCTGGAAGTCGACGTTGTTGTCTGCGTGGGCGCCGCCGTTGAGGATATTCATCATGGGCACGGGCAGCGTGTTGGCGGGGCCGCCCAGGTAGCGATAGAGAGGCAGCGCAAAGAACGATGCGGCGGCCCGGGCCGCTGCCATGGAAACCGCGAGGATCGCATTTGCGCCGAGGCGGCTTTTATTAGGCGTGCCATCGAGCTCGATCATCTTCTGATCCAGGGCGCGCTGGTCGGCGGCGTCGAAGTCAACCAACGTGTCGGCGATCTCGCCATTCACGTTGCCGACGGCTTTCAGCACCCCTTTGCCCAGATAGCGCTGCTTGTCGCCGTCGCGAAGCTCGACGGCTTCGTGTTCGCCGGTGGAGGCGCCACTGGGCACTATGGCGCGTCCGTGAGATCCGCTGCCCAAGATGACTTCAGCTTCGACCGTTGGATTGCCGCGCGAGTCGAGAACCTCGCGGGCGTGGATATCGGCGATATTCGTTACGGGCATGAGTGCGTCCTTTTGTCGGTTCAGCGAGATTGCCGATTATAAATCACCGGCAGCAACGGGCGGTGACGGCCAACCCGCTTCATTCTTGGGGCGTCATTGCGGCTCTCTAGTGAGCCGAGCGCATCAGGGCTGCGCCAATCAGGATGGTGAGTCCGCAAATGATATTTACCGCAGACCAGAAGGCGCGTTTAGCCTGCATTCCGCGAAGCGCATTGGCTGGCAGAGCGAGTAGAAAGGTTATGGAGAACAAGCCAACAGCTCCCGTCATCTTGATCACAAAGTAGAGGAGATAGAGTTGCTGATGGCCGATGTGAGGATACGTTTTCAACCACTGAATGACACCGGTGACCGCGACGACAGTGACGCCCGTCCACTTGATATAGGCGAACCTCCGGATTGCTTGGTTAAGGAAGACTCCACGCTCGGGTTCAGGCAGCACCTGTAACGAAGGCAGAAGCACCATGCGGGCATAGAACAAGCCTCCCAGCGAAGTGCAGGTAGCGGCGATATGCAGAACACGATTGATGAGCAAGAGATTCATAGTGCTGGAACAACTGTGACTAAGCGTGAGCTTCCCGCTTCGCCAGGCTTCGTCCCCGCAAGAACGTGCTCAAGTAAGTAAGAAACCCGGCAACGGCGCCCAGCAGCAAGTAATGTCCGCGAAACTCGCCAGCGAACTGACGAAACAGGAGGCTGCTGACCATACCCAGCAGTGAGCCCACGCCAAGAATTAGCAGCAACATCAGCTTGGATCCCTTCCAGCGATCTGGGGAAAAGTGACTGGAGCCGGCGGCGAAGACTCCGCTAAACGCGCCCACCACGAAAACGTAAACCGCAAGCCCGGGCGATCGAGGTAAAAAGGCGATCAGGTAAGCCAACGCTCCAAATGCGAAGGGTTCGAGCCAGTGGGCATCGCGACCATATTGAGGGCTTTCTCCCTGTTGTTGAGCGTTGACCTCGATCTCGCGGTCGTCCCGATAGAAGTAAGAGAGGAAAGCTCCCACGGCCAATCCTATGTAGGCACCATTGGCCAGCCACATGAACGGGCGATCGCGGAGCAACAGAGAGAATTGTTCTCCGATCCAAATCAGCATTGCGCCCGTTAACCCACCCCACAGAACGCCGATCCACAAGCCGCGATCCATGCGAAGAAAAAAGAAAGCGGACCTCAAAATCAAAACTTGCATGATCGCCATCACGATGGCAATTCGAAGCAGCGGCCAAGGCGGGCCGCTGTAGCCGGCGGCGAGTGGGACGATCAGAGAGAAGCTGATCCAACCTACCAGGCTGGTGACAAAACTGGACGGCCACGAACTTCGTCGTCCTAGCGCGCTGCGCGTCATGTTTCGATTCTCCTCCTCCGCAGAAACGCGCGCTCGATCTTGCCCAGATCATATGCATTGCGAAATTGTCTGCCAGTACCTTGGTTGATTCTGATGGCCGCTTCTCATATTGCTTCATCCATCTTCGTGCTCTAGAGTCGCAGGAGGGATGCTTGGCAGCACTGACACTCTAAGAGTGGGCTCCGTGGCGCCAGATTTCGAGCTAAGCGCCGCGAACCGGGAGGAAAGATATTCGCTGTCTGACCTGCGAAGGCGGGGCCCGGTGGTCGTTGAGTTTTTGCGTGGGACCTGGTGACCGAACTGCGTGAAACGCATGGCCCAGTTTGAGCCAATGAGAAGTGAACTCGAACGGGCGGGGGCACAGCTAGTGTTCATTGCTGCCGAGAAACGCGACGGGATATTTAAGCCGGTTAGGTTTCTGAAGAAGCACCCGGTGTCATTTCCGTTTTTGCTCGATGAAGATCGCACCGTGACCAAGGCCTATGGGCTATATAACCGGTTGGCAAAGGACGCGATCAACATCGCACATCCGGCCACGCTGGTCGTCGATGGTGGAGGAATGGTGCGGTCGATCTATCGCGGGGACAGCCAAATGGATCGAGCGCCGATAGAACCGGTGATGGAACTGGTCAAGAGATTGTCGATTTCCGGTTAACGTGTGATGGAAACACAAGGATCAAGGTTTAAAACTTCAGACTGATTGAGGAGGCTACATGAAGAAGGTTGGATTGCTTGGCTTGGTGTTACTGGCGGTGTGCGCAGTGGCGCAGAACAATATCTCGCTGCCTGCGGGCACGTCGGTGAAAGTGAAATTGGACAATGCGCTGACGACTTTCTCCAGCAAGAGTGGGGACCCCTTTTCCGCACGAGTGACCGAAGCGGTGCTGCTCGATGGCAAAACCGTGCTTCCGATTGGCGCGACCGTCGAAGGACGCGTCACCCAGGCGACCGAGCCACGGCGGATTGCGGGCAAGCCAACGATTGCCATCTTCCCCGAAACTGTAGTCTTGCCCAGCGGCGAGCGCTACCTGCTCAATGCCACGCTCGTGGATACGAGCCTGCGCAACGGCACCGACGTCAACGATGAAGGACAGTTCAAGGGCAAGGGCCACGACGGCAAAGACATGACCGAAATCGGCATGGGCACCGGCGGCGGCATGCTGGTGGGCGGGCTGATCGGTGGCGGCAAGGGGGTTTTGATTGGCGGGGCCGTCGGCGCGACTGCGACCGTGGCGCACTGGCTGGGCAAGAAGAATTCGGCGATGCTGCCTGCGGGGACTGAGTTAGTGATGGAATTGAGCCGTCCGCTGGCGATGACCGCGGCCACGGGCGGACAATAGCGAACCAAGCTTCAGTTCTCTGCTCTCAACTAGCCGGAGGCGCTCGCTTCCGGCTTTTCTTCCGATGGCGTTTCACATCTCTTCAAGAATTGCGCGAGCTTGGTCTGGCTTTCCTGAGACATTTCCACGAATTTGATACCGTTCCCAAACTGCGGGTGATGAGTTACGACAATCCCCTTGGTAGCCAAGCGCTCGTCCTCGACCCAGAGAACGAGATCCAGCTTGGTACCGACTGAAAGCGTGAAGCTCATCTCCACGTAGCATCCGCTGAGGCTGAGGTCGGCAGTTTCGGCGTGGCTGGCTACGGTTACACCTTCGGATTTGAATTCAAACGGAATCGACAGTTTGGCACGTGGATACCTCCTGCGGTCCTGCTGGGACATCTCATGAGGCTGCTCGGTCATGACTTCGTCTCCTTTCCAAACCAGTAAGCCTCGGACTGCATATGGTGCCCGTTGTCGGCAAGAAAGAAAAGGCTAATCGTAATTGGGTCAGAACGCCAGTGCTGTCAGGTCGGCTTCAGTTAGCAGACGCAATCCGATCCATCCTTCGAGCGGAAGCGCGTCGACAGGCAGACGATTTTGCCACAGGCTGAAGCGCAAGCGCAGCAGGGTCGTCACCGGATTTCCAGCCGCGATGGCGGATGAAGCGACCGGCTTTGCCAACAGCCATGCCAGAGGAAGTTTGAATTCGAAGTTTCGCAGCAGCGCTATTTTCACTTCCTCCGAAGGCTGCCCGGATGTGGCAACAGGCTTTTCCTCGTCCGCAGAACTCACTCTCCATGATGGACTTTTCCCTGCTTCGACTCGCACATCCAATCGCAGCGCACGCCGCGGCCGCTGCGCGTCGGCGGCCCAGGATTCAAGATTGACCACCAAATCAAAATCCGTTTCAGGCGGTTTGCCCACGAAATCCAGCCGGCCGTAGACGTTGGTCTCATCGATTCCCGCGTAGACAGAATCCACGAGAAACTGCTTGCCGTGCATGGCGCCGGCGCGGTGATCGGCGGTATAAACCGCGGCACCCATCCACTCGAAGTAGCGCACCTTGTCGCCGGTGACGTGGGGACGGATATAGGAGGTCTGGGGCGTGAACTCGGGCCGCGTCTCGCCGCCGCTGATGGGCTGGGCAAGATAGTCGGGCGCGGTCGCGCCCAGCGCCTGATACACGTTGGACAAATGCTTGCGATAGAGTTCGTCGAATTCGCGGTCGTTGGCCGAATGATGTTCCGGGCCGTACCACCAGTTCCAATCGCTGCCTTCGGCGATGAACAGTTCTTCGAGAGCTAATTTGCGCTGCGGCTCGCTCGCCTTCGGCGCGGCCTCGGCGTAGAAGTTGCGCGCGCGATAGAGATAATCCCACGAGCGATTATCCTCGGACGCGCCGATCCACACGTTAAAGTTGGCATTGATCCATGAACCGGGAACGAGCGATGTGAGTTTGCCGAAATCATGATGCCGGGCAATGGCCTCGGAAACCGTTACCGCTTCGATCCCCGGCTCGTTTTGTAGTCTGTCATAGAATCGGCGCAGGAATTCGCGTCCCGACCGAGGATAATATTCCCAGGCGTTTTCGCCATCAAGAATGACCGATACGACCGCATCTCGGTCTTGACTGAGAATCGGTTGCGCGGCTTGTTTAATGTTGTGGATGAGATGATTAGCGGCGTGCTGCGCGGGCATCCCCGAGTACACGAACCCGACGAGGTCCGAAATGGTGTGATCGCGGAACACCAGGTGCATCTGCGCCGAACTGTTTTCGAAGCGATGGACGGTATAAAGCTTCTCGGCGATCTGTGGGGAAAGACGACCCTCGCCGTCGCGCCCAAAGTTGATTCCCAGGCTGCGGCCCAGAACACCTTCGTCCGTTGCCATCCATTTCACACCCAGGCTGTGCGCGATGGTCAAAACTTCTTCCGATACGCTTCCCTCTGAAGGCCACACGCCCACCGGCCGAACCCCGAAGACTTGTTGATGCAGATCCAGACCACGTTGGAGTTGTTCGCGGGCGTCTTCTGGATGGAGAAAACGGTTCTGGGGCAACGGCAGACCCGGTGTCGAAATGGCGCCCATATTGGTGTCGCAAACCAGCGGCAGGATGGGATGGTAGAACGGCGAAGTTGAGATCTCGATTCTTCCCTGCTGCGCTGCTACAGCATGCGCGGGAAGAACTTTGGCCAGCAAGGCACGCTGGTGAGAGATTACAAACACCTGATCCTCCAGAGAGTATCCTCGCCCCTTCTTGATCAAGTCTGCAACGTTCGGGTCTTCGAGAAAGAATTCGTCGAACCATGCGATTTGCGAGAGCACTTGCAAATCGGTGAAGTCTTGCGGTTGAAAATATTTCTCGGCTCGCTCCGGAGAATCACCGGTACCGCGGAAACGCTCCCACAACTCCTGGTAACGCGGATAGCGGCCAATCATGTTGACAGGATTCGCCTGAAAAAGGTATTGCAACGCGAAGCGGCTTTCGATGGCCGTCAGATCTTTCGCCGGTGTCGCCGCAACCTTCAGAAATAGATCGTGAGCCGTTCCGGCAACGTAATCCTGAATCTGCGTGATCAGTGATGGAACGAGGTTGAACGTCTGATGAACGTTGGGAAATTCGTCCAGCAGTTTGACCATGCCGTAATAATCCTTCAGCGCATGCAGACGGACCCAGGGAAGACGGTACTCCCCTGTGACCAGATCTTTGTAGAACGGTTGATGCTGGTGCCACAGTACGATGACGCGCAGAACTGACATGAGCAGGACGCGTTTTCAGTCTAGCATGTGCCCTTGCTTTATCAGTTGTTCCCGAAATCGTACCGGGGTAAGACCAGAAAGGTTATCGGCTCGCAGCAAAAAACTTCTGATTGGTTTCTGCCAGCTTCGTTCCCTGTAAATCACCATTGCGAACCGCTTTCACCAACCACTGGCTATAAGGAATCGCCGTCTTGCTGTCGTGAAGGGCCCGTTTGTAGTCGACGTAAATTGCAACCGCCAGAACGTGAATCCCATCATCCTGAGCCTTCCAGTATTCCTGCGAATTGCGTTCGACTCCAAACTGCTCGCACACGATTTCTTCCAGAGCCTGCACCGAATCCTCTTCCACATAACCGGGCACGAAGTTGTATCCGAAGGATTTGTTGTGATTCTCGACTTTGTCGCGGATGAGAGCATCCCGGCCCAGTTGCTCAATGGCCGACGCGACTGCAGGATCGTTCTTGTCGTATGGAGGATGCATCATCTCGTGAACCGCGTTGTGCAGCACGATTCGGAACGGATAAGACACGTGGGTAATGAACCGCGTCCCCGTAATTTTGATTCCGTGCGGTTCGGAATAGGCCAGCAGGTATATGGTGATGCGATTGGATGGCAGCGGTTTTCCCAGCTTGTCCTCGATCGCCGGAATCACATTGTATCCCGGCATGGTTTGATTCAATTCCGCTATGCGCTTTTCGATCCGGGGACGCGCATTTGTCTCCCAATACTGCGGAAACCCAACCCGTTGCAACGCCTTCAGCGAATCCTCTAAGTGCGGTCTGGCTTTTTCATAGGCGGCCCATCCTTCCGGACTCCAATAGGTTGTCTCCATCAGAGCACTTCGCATGTGGGCGCTGTCTTGCGTCGTCTGGATCATTTGTTCAAGAGTTTCGTCCTGGGTGACCGAAAAATACAACGCCAGCTTTGCAGAAATGATGCTGCCCTCGCCATCCTTGATGATTGCTTTCAACTGTTGAAAGCTTGCTCGCTCTGCCGGAGTGAAGAGCGGATTGAAGTGATCGAATTCAGCCTGATAGTAGTGCAGATAATAAGGGTCGCCGCTCAGCGCGTTCATCAGGCAAAGGGTGTCGTACTTAAGCGAAGGCTTCAAATCCCAGTCTGTGGTTGTGTGCCTGTCGCCAGCCTGCGACTCAGCCCCGAGCAACTGACCAGAACAGAGCATTCCGAATACAAGTAAACAGAAGATCAATCGAAAATTGCGCATGTACACTTTTACCAAATTCCCAAGAAAGAAACTCCGCCTTGCCCGGCTGGGAGCTGTCACCCCGTACCCCTTGCCGGATTGATCGAAAAAACGCCCGTTCCGGTACACTGGGAGGAGTTACTCATGATGACGAAATCGACTCCAACGCTCGCGCCAGGTTCCCGCTCAGAAGCCGGTCTTCTGACCGACCAGGATATTTATCTTTTCAATGAAGGCCGTAATTACCGCGCCTACGAAAAGCTGGGATCCCATCTCACTTCCGTCGACGGCCAACCGGGCACCAGTTTCAGCGTGTGGGCTCCGAATGCGCGCGAGGTCACGGTCATCGGCAGCTTCAACGAGTGGAATCCCAAGTTGCATCCGCTGCGCGCTCGTGGAAGTTCGGGCATCTGGGAGGGATTCGTCCCCGGAGTGACCAAGGGTTCCATTTACAAGTTTCATATCGTGTCGCAGCACAACGCATTTGCGGTCGACAAAGCCGATCCGTTCGGCTTGTTGCACGAGAAACCTCCACGCACCGCTTCCGTGGTCTGGGATCTGGAATATGAATGGGCGGATCATGACTGGCTGCAAAAACGCCAAAGCAAGAATTCCCTGCAGGCACCGATCGCCATCTACGAAGTCCATCTTGGTTCATGGATGCGGGTTCCGCAGGAACACAATCGTCCGCTGACTTATCGTGAGATCGCACCTCGTCTGGCCGACTACGTTCAGCGCATGCACTTCACTCATGTCCAGATGTTGCCTGTGATGGAGCACCCGTTCTACGGTTCCTGGGGATATCAAACCACAGGATATTTCGCGCCGACCGCGCGCTATGGCACGCCGCAGGACTTCATGTATCTGGTGGACCACCTGCATCAGCGTGGAATTGGCGTGATTCTGGATTGGGTGCCCTCGCACTTCCCTACCGATGAGCATGGGCTGGCTTACTTTGACGGAACCCATCTGTTCGAGCACTCCGACTCCAGGCAAGGCTTTCATCCCGACTGGAAAACGCTCATCTTCAATTACGGACGCAACGAAGTCCGCAGCTTTCTGCTTTCGAGCGCCATGTTCTGGTTGGACAAGTATCACGCCGATGGTCTGCGCGTAGACGCGGTCGCCTCCATGCTCTACTTGGATTATTCCCGCAAAGAAGGCGAGTGGCTTCCCAATCGCTACGGCGGACGCGAAAATCTGGAAGCCATCGACTTCCTGCGTCAGATGAATCAGGAAGTTTACAAGGAGTATCCCGGAATTCAGACCATTGCGGAAGAGTCGACGGCGTGGCCCATGGTTTCGCGGCCGATCTACCTCGGAGGCCTGGGCTTCGGCTTGAAGTGGGATATGGGCTGGATGCACGACACTCTGGAGTACTTCGCGCACGATCCCATCCATCGCAAATATCATCACAACCAGCTCACGTTTCGCATGCTGTACGGCTTCACCGAGAATTTCGTCCTACCGCTTTCGCACGATGAAGTGGTCCACGGCAAGGGATCGCTCATGCAGAAAATGCCCGGAGACGAATGGCAGAAGTTTGCCAACCTGCGCTTGCTGTTTGGCTACATGTACGCGCAGCCGGGCAAGAAGCTTCTGTTCATGGGAGACGAGTTCGGGCAAATGCAGGAGTGGGCTCATGACGGCGGTTTGGAATGGCAGGCTTTGCAGTATTCCTTTCACAGCGGATTGCAGAATTGGGTCGAACAGTTGAATCGCCTGTACGCCCATGAGCCTGCCCTGCACGAACTCGACAGCGACCCTCAAGGCTTCGAGTGGATCGACTGCAATGACAGTGTTGCGAGCACGCTGGCGTTCGTGCGCAAGGGAAAGTCGCCGCAACAGCAGATCGTAGTGGCATGCAACTTTACACCCGTCCCCAGAATCGGTTATCGCCTCGGAATTCCTGCAGGAGGTTTCTGGCGGGAACTGCTGAATAGCGACGCCAAAGAATATGGAGGCAGTGGCATGGGAAATCTTGGGGGTGTCGTGGCTGAATCTCGGGAGTCCCACGGGCGTCCGTACTCCCTGAATCTCACCCTGCCACCTTTAGCCACGCTCTTCCTGAAAGCCGAATAGTCGGCACTTTGCCGACAGGACGGCACTGTAACGAGAGCCGCCGAATCGCATCGTGTGACTAAACGTGACGGCGGGATTCGGGCAGAACGATTCGTCAAGCCGCCAGCAAGAGTTGAAGCCGGTCCAGAATATGCTGTAACGGGACGCCTTTCCCCATCGCTGCATCGACGAACGGCGTCATTTCTTCCAACTCCGGGTGCAGGCCCGAGACCATAATTACGGGCAACGTCGGATCCCGCTTCTTTAGCGACGTGGCCAACTCCAAGCCATTCATTCCAGGCATCTCGTAATCTAAAATCACAGCGTCAATGTCGTTTTCCTTGGACTCAAAAACGTGAAGTGCGTGGCGGCCGTTGCTCGCGGCTATGACTTCGTAGCCGTGCTCGCCGAGTATGGCTCCGTAGAGTTTCCGAATCCCGGCATCGTCGTCCACGCACATCACGGTAAGCGCTTTCATAGGGGAGAGCTACCCTTCTCGCTTCGCCTAAGAGGGGTTTAGGACAAAGCTGTTGTGCCATCCCCTAAGCACGCAAAAGGCCGCGATGCAGGCGCGGGCGGAATCGCCCGTGCAGCCCTCAGGATGAACCCGACCATCCTGCCGCCGTCGATTGAAGTAAGGCCAAACAAAACTCCCGACCCGCGCTGCATATCCCCCTCCCTCCATTGCCAAAATAAGCTGAGGGCTGGCCCACCTTTACGCCTTTTGTAAAGGTGGGGACGGCAGGGTCAGATGTCACAGCTTTTCTTTGCCGGCGCTACTAAACTGACTTTGTGTCCAACCATCCGCGGCGCTACTACGGCACGAATGAGCTGCATTTCATCACTTGCAGTTGTTATCATCGGCAATGCTGGCTGGCGAGCCCGCGGCGGCGCGATCTGTTTCTGGCCGTGTTCGAGGAAGTCCGCTTGCGCTACGGGTTTGTGGTCGTGGGCTACGTCGTCATGCCCGATCACATTCATCTGCTGATCAGCGAGCCGGAGAAAGGCGATCCCTCGTGGGTGATGCAAGCGATCAAGCAAGGCTTCTCGCGGCGCGTTTTGAAGACCATGCGTAAGCGCCGCGTTGCCGCCCAACAGGAGTTATTTGCGGTCGGGAGCGAGCACGTGTGGCAGCGACGCTTCTATGATTTCAATGTGTGGACAGCGCGAAAACGGATCGAGAAGCTGCGCTATATGCACCAGAACCCGGTTGTGCGAGGGTTGGTGCAGGAACCGGGGCAGTGGCGGTGGAGCAGCTATCGGAGTTATGCTTTCGGGGAAGAGGGCGCGGTGCGAATCAATCAGTGGGGCGCGGCCAAGATCAAAACCGTGACGCCGGCGGCATGAGTCCCCACCTTTACAAAAGACGTAAAGGTGGGCCAGCCACGCGCAGCGTGGGAGTAAGTTGCGGAGACATGTCCGGGGCGACGGCCCGCGCGGCATACTCTCCGGGCGGCAGGAACTCAAACACAAATCGTCCCTCGGAATCGCTGGTGACAAAGTAGCGAAAGCCCTGGGCTGAGTCCACGAGAGCGATGGAGGCGTCGACAATGGGATGCCCGGAAGAATCGACCACGGTGCCGCGGATTGCTCCGGACGAGGCATCCTGCGCCGAGGCAGGAATGGCGATGAGAATCAGGGAAGCGAGAACCAACCCCAGAGCACGGAAACAAAAAGACCAAAGGCACAGCATCGGACGTCACCTGCAAAATTCAAAGGTGAGCCCAGCCTCGACGGGAGACAGTTTCTGTATAGCACTGCGCGGCTGGCAATGTCTGTGCGGAGAGGGTCTTTCTTTTAAGATTGGTGCCGAGACGGGAAAATGTTTATTTCTAAGGAGCGCTCAGGAATGAACGCTTAGAAATGGTTCAGCAATTTTCATTTGACGATATTGCGTTGGCAGTCTAATGTCACCTTGCTTCAGTTTTCGAGGGGGAAACTGGAGCTCAGGAGATGAGCCTATGGCTCACTTGCGGTCTGCCTTGCCCCTCGCTCCGTTCGCTGTCCAGTGAAGCGGCTTACGCTCAGTGCTGCCTCGACTGCCTGGAAACCTGCGATCTCGAAAGGGACCACTGTGACGCTTCTTGCGAATGCGTACCCAACGAGTCGCCAGTCATCATCGATACTACGGGCGATGGGTTTCATTTGACCTCGGCGGCCGACGGTTAGCTCACATCGTCCGGGCCAGGCGATACCTAGCGTTGAACCTCAAACACAGTTCCACAACCGTAGGAACAGTCGGATCCCGTTCCAGTTCCGCCCCTCAAAGTGGTGCCATAGAGATTGCCAGATTTGTCGAATACTAAACCGGCAACCGGGTTTGCCCCGTCCGGTGCTCCCTTAAGACTATAAAGGACAGCGAAAGTCCAAGCGCCTCCCTTGCGGGCTGGTCGTTTCATCTCGAAGACGTTTCCGAAGGTCTGGTGACCCGCGCCAACGGTGCTATAAAGGTCGCCTTTTGCGTCAGAAATGAAGTTTGCTTGTTGTGGGATTGCTCCATCCGCCCCGTCCTGAAAGCGATAAAGCACCGCCTCGGCCCAGGCATGAGACCTCCCGGAAGGTTTAGCTAAACGGAAGACCACGCCATACCCCTCACCTCCACCAGAGGCTGTGCTGTACAGGTCACCGTCCTGGTCGAAGATAAGGCCCGCAGTCGGGCTGGCGCCATCCGGGCCATTGAAACGATAGGGTATCGTTT
>Ga0116221_1001463_pt1 | contig 15826 bp, 16 predicted proteins | sample Sb_taG_5_FD_88965 | JGI IMG/M metagenome (GOLD analysis project Ga0116221, IMG submission 88965) | Peat soil microbial communities from Weissenstadt, Germany - Sb_50d_8_FC metaG | ecosystem: Environmental > Terrestrial > Soil > Wetlands > Peat | place: Germany: Weissenstadt | collected 2010-09-21 | reverse complement strand
TGATTCCGCGCAACACGACGATTCCGACGCGTAAGACGGAAACGTTCTCGACTGCGGCCGATAGTCAGACCTCGGTCGAGGTTCACGTGCTGCAGGGCGAACGTCCCATGGCGGCGCAGAACCGCACTCTGGGCAAATTCCACCTGACCGGCTTGCCGCCGGCTCCGCGTGGCGTGCCCCAGATCGAGGTAACGTTCGACATCGACGCCAACGGCATCCTCAACGTGACCGCGAAAGATATGGCCACGGGCAAGGACCAGAAGATCACGATTACGTCGTCTTCGGGCCTGAGCAAGGATGAAGTCGAGCGCATGGCCAAGGAAGCCGACGCGCACTCGGCCGAAGACAAGGCCCAGCGCGAAGCCATCGACGCCAAGAACCAACTCGATTCGATGGTCTACGGCGTAGAGAAAATGCTGCGCGAGCAGGGCGATAAGATCTCCGGCTCGGAACGCGGCGATGTCGAAAACGCAATTGCCGACGCCAAGAAGGCGTTGGAAAGCGGCGACAAGTCAGCCATGGACAAAGCTCGCGAGACGTTGACTCAAGCCTCGCACAAACTGGCCGAGCAGATGTACAAGGCAGCCCAACCGCCGCAAGGCACGCCAGGAGCAGGTCCAAGCGCCGGACCAGGAGCAGACGCATCGTCGAATGGCAATGCCAAGAAAGACGAAGGCGTCATAGATGCGGAGTACGTAGATGTAGAGGACAAGAAGTAAGAACGCGAGGAGCTTGGCCACGGATTTACGCGGATCGTCACGGATGTAGAGACCGAGGGGCAGCATCTGTGAGAATCCGTGGAATTCGTGGCTCTTTTTTTCGAGGAGTTTTTCTGAACCCAAGGGAGATTGAAATTGCAATTTGAAGTGAACGGACAAGCATATTTTCTGAATTTCGCCGAGGACGAAGGACGATGGTACGTCTTCGCGCACACCCTGACCGGAGTGAATCGCATTCCGGTGTACGTGGATGCGCCGAAGTACGAGCGCATCGGCGTGCTGGAAGCGGGGAGACACAAGATCCAGAACTGAGTTGGTAGAATCCACGAATCGAGATGGCAACCACCACTAAGAAAGATTATTACGAAATCCTCGGCGTTAAGAAATCCGCCTCGGCCGAGGACATTCGTAAGGCGTTCCGCAAGCTTGCGCGCAAGTACCACCCTGACGTCAATCCTGGAGACAAAGGCGCCGAGGAGAAGTTCAAAGCGCTCTCCGAAGCCAACGATGTGCTGAGCGATCCCAAGAAGCGCAAGATTTACGACCAGCTTGGGTTTTACTCCGACAACATTGATCCGGCGACCGCCGAAGCTTATGCGCGGGCAGGCGGTGGCGCCGGAGGGCCTTCTACCGGGTTCCCGGGAGGGTTCGAGGGTGGGCAGCCCCGCAATGCGGGAGCGCAGGGCGCGAATGTCGATTTCGGCGGTTTCGATTTCTCCGATCTCTTCGAAGGCGGAGGCTCCCGCGGCCGAAAGGCTGGTAGTGGCGGAGGCTTCAAGGACATCTTCTCCGGCATGTTCGGCGGGCGCGGCGGCGCGGCGCACGAAGGGCCTGAACCGGGATCAGACCTCGAATATCAGGTCAACGTGCCTTTCTGGACGGCCATCCGCGGCGGCGTCATGCGGCTCAACATCACCCGACGCGACGCCTGCGGAACTTGCCACGGTAAGGGCTACATCGAATCGCCGGGCACCTGCCCAGACTGCGGCGGCACCGGCCAGGTAACTCAGACCGGCGGACGCATGAAGTTCAATACGGCATGCGCGCGCTGCCACGGCACCGGCAAGAATATTTCAACCTGCTCCACTTGCCACGGGGAAGGCACCGTGGAACGGACCGAACCCTTGGAGGTCCGGATCAAAGCTGGCACGCGCGACGGCCAGCGCATTCGCATTCCCGGCAAGGGCAACGCCGGCTCACACGGTGGGCCGATCGGCGATTTGTATGCGATCATCCGCACTGCTGATCATCCCATCTTTCATCGCGAAGCGGACGATATTCACCTCACAGTTCCGGTGACGGCCACGGAGGCCGCGCTCGGCGCCAAGGTTGAAGTGCCAACCATCGATGGCCGCACCATGCTCAAAATTCCACCCGGAACTCAGTCCGGGCAGAAGCTTCGGCTGCGCGAGAAGGGCGTTCCTTCGGCCACCAAGGAAGGAGCGCGGGGAGATGAAATTGTCGAGATCAAAGTCACCGTGCCTATGCCTCGCGACGAGCGCTCGAAAGAAATTCTGCGGGAACTGGCGAAGTTGAATCCCGAAGATCCGCGCGCGGAACTCTGGAAGAACGTTTAGCACCGATCAAGAGCGCGGGCGGCGCCAAGCACCCGCCCCTGCGATAAGGCCTCAAGGAGCGGGGCACCCGGCACTCTTCGCTCACTTTTTGCTGGGATCATCCGCTCGATTTATATAGTTGAATTGCAGCGGGGACATGCCGTGTACCTGAACCACGGTTGGTCCCGATGCCATTCCGTAATGATGCATATCCGGATCCAAGTAGGCAAAGCTGCCCGCGGCAAAATTCATCATCTTGTTCGGGTCGAATGTGTCTCCCATGCCCACCTTGAAGCTCCCGGAAATCACGGTCACGTTCTCCCGCTTGGGATGCCAATGAGGCGCGATCTTGTATCCATCCGGCATCTTCAGGCGGATCGTAAAATCCCCGGTGCTTGCGGTCGGGTCTCCCTCCAGTACCGCTAGCTGCGCGCCTGCGGCCACGAATGGAGGGGGCGGACCGTACTTGATCTGCTCCGGGGTGAACGCGTTCTGTGGCGTTTCCGGCAGTGCCCACAAAACTGCCGCGCCGACAAGTAAAGCAGCGATTAAAATCTTCTTCATGAAACTGCCCTCCTGAGAAACGGTATTTTACAGTTTCATATTTATACCAGACAGCACGCTCTCATCGGGCCGCGCATTACTTCTGTCCAACGCCGCCCGCCTGCAAATTTTTCGAGAAATATCTTGCATCTGCGGAAATTTCCCGTAATCTCTACATTGCGAAGTAACTCCAGCGCAGCTTCCGGAATCTTGGTGCACCGGAAGGCCCAGAGCGCGTACCGGCGCGAGGGGGTGGCTGAGAGTGATTCGCCCCAAGGGAGGAACACATAGAAATTGGCAACAGCTAGCGCGCCACGTCAACAATTCCAGCCATCCACGATCGTCCCCCATCGGAAGAATTCCGTACGCCTCACTTTGTGGCCACTCGTCGCCGCCACCTTCTTTATGGTGTCGGGCGGCACTTATGGCACAGAAGACATCGTGCGCGGAGCCGGCTATGGCAAGGCTATCCTTATTCTTCTGCTGACTCCAATTCTCTGGAGCTTGCCCACCGCGTTCATGATCGGCGAACTTTCAAGCGCTCTGCCTTACGAAGGCGGATACTACGCCTGGGTGCGCCGTGCCATGGGCAACTTCTGGGGATTTCAGGAAGCGTGGCTCTCGCTGGTGGCTTCGATTTTCGACATGGCGATCTATCCGACTTTGTTCGTGCTCTATCTCACGCGCCTGTTTCCCTGGTTCGCCGAGGGGTATCGCGGGTGGATGGTCGGACTCGCGGTAGTCACCGTTTGCGCGCTGCTGAATATTGCCGGGGTCCGCGTGGTTTCGACGACTTCGCTCTGGCTTCTGATCGTTCTCTCGGCGCCGTTTATTCTGATCGTGGCCATCGCGCCTTTCAAGATCGGAGTGCTGGCTCATGCTGTGACCAAGCCAACCTCATCGTCCGTGGACATCCTTACCGGCCTGCTTATTTGCATGTGGAATTACATGGGCTGGGACAACGCTTCGACCATCGCGACTGAAGTCGAGCGCCCGCAGCGGACTTATCCGCGCGCCATGCTGGCCGCGGTCGTGATCGTGGCCTTGAGCTACATCGTCCCGGTCGCCGCTATGTGGATGACCGGACTTTCCTCGAGCGCATGGGAGACCGGATTCTGGGCAGACATCGCCGGACTGCTTGGTGGCCCACTGTTGCGCGTCGGCCTCGCACTCGGCGGCATGATCAGCGGCTTCGGCATGTTCAACGCTCTGGTGATGAGCTACTCGCGCCTTCCGCTAGCAATGGCTCAAGACGGCATGTTGCCTCGCATCTTTGGCAAACTTCATCCGCGCTCGCGGGCGCCGTGGGTAGCGATTGTGGTTTGCGCGGTCGGCTGGGCAATGTGCCTGGGCCTGGGTTTCGAACGCCTGGTGACTATCGATATCCTCTTATATGGCGCCAGCCTGTCGCTGGAGTTTCTCGCGCTTATCTTCCTGCGCATTCGCGAACCTGAGCTGCATCGCCCGTTCCGCGTTCCCGGCGGAATGTTCGGAGCCGTAGCTGTCGGCATTGCGCCCATGCTTTTGCTTGGGTTCTCCGTTGTACGTAGCGAGACTGAGCAGGTGCTGGGGATGAGTTCTTTTGCTTTCGGAATGCTGCTCATCGCGGCTGGGGTGTTTGCGTATCTGCTGAATCACGCCCTAAAACCGCAGGGATGGGCTCCGGCTCCGCAAGAAAAGCCAGAAGCTGTGGCCTAAGAAAAACCGGGCCACGGATTTGCGCGGATAATTACGGATCACAAGGAATCCGTGAGCGTCCACAAGATCCGTGGCCTCTTTCTCTTTGTTGTAGACTCTGAGCAATGACCAAGCGGAAATCCAAAGGCGCGTACATGATTTCGTCTGTGGCTGAGATGTATGGCATCCATCCTCAGACCTTGCGGTTGTATGAGAGGGAAGGGTTGCTGAAGCCGTCGCGCACCGAGGGCAATACTCGGCTCTACACCGACGACGATTTGCAGCGCTTGGAATTCATTCTGTCGCTGGCTCGCGACCTGGGAGTGAACATTAGCGGGATGGCAATTATCCTGCAGATGCGCGAGCGCATGGAGGAAATGCAGCGCCAGATTCAGGATTTCGTGAAGTACATTCAGGAAGAAGTGCTGGCGCGGGCCAGCGCTGCGGCCGATCCTGCGCGGGGGGCCATCGTTCCTGTCCGGCGAGCAATCGTGGCGTCGCCTCAGGTGCCCGCTCGCAAGAAGTAAGACCACCTAAAGAACTGATTAAGTGTGAATTTCTCTTGTGGCCGCACGGGCGAGGACACCCGCGCCTACATTCGCGTAAAACAAAAAACGCCACCGGGAATTCCGATGGCGTTCTGCGAATGCCTTCTCTGTCCCTGGAAGCTAGGCTGCCCTCTCGCGCGAACCCTTGGCACCCATCCCTACCTTCACGCGAGGATCGAGTCCGAACTGGAAGATAGGCGCACCCACCGGCGGGTTGGTGCAAAGCAATGCTCCGGCGTTGAAGCTGTACGTGTTGTCGGCTCCGCCGATCGCACCCAGGCAGAATGTCCAGGAACCGTCGGCGGGATTCGGGGCCGACCAATACTGTTGCTGTTGTTGCGGATTGCTGGTGAAGGCCAGTTGGAAACTGTCAATGACGGTCCGGGGCTGGCCATTCACTGACAGCGGAGACTGCAGAGACGGTCCCGAGCCCGCGGTTTCCGTACTCGAGCCTTGACCAAAGACTGCATTCAGCACCAGCTTGGGGACTGGTGTCGCCTGGACACTAACCTGGAATACGCGAACCAGGACTATATCCCCGGCGTCTACAGACAACGGGTCTGCTGTGTCCTCGATAAACGCCCAATCGGTTTGGCTCAACGCTTGTGAGATCTGATAGAAGTTGTTCGACAGGCTTAGCTGGGCGCCTCCCTCCAGCCACACACAGGATCGCAGCAGTGGATTGGCGTTGCCATTGTCCGCCTGAAAGCTTCCATTACTCTGCGCAGTGGTCGAAACACCCAGATTCAGAAGATAGTTAGACATCGCGGTTTTTCCTTCCTTTCGTTTCCAGAAGTGAATTCACCGGGGAAGAGTTGCGGGTTGAGTTTTGTCCTCCTTGAGCAAAAAGTCAAGGAAAATCGGGCTGCGCACGGGTCTATGGGGAAGGCTTGGCTGCCGCAGCGCTCAGGATTTGCAGGTGATAGCGTGGGTCGGCTCGAAGTGAAACAAACTCAGGTTCGTTCTTGATATCGTTCAGATCCTGACCGGCTTTGACGGCCGCCAGGAGCGCATCCAGCGCCTGGTCACGCTTCCCGCAAAGCTCATAGACCACGGCAAAGGTGTAAAGGTCAGACGGGTTTGTGTCGTGGGCCTGGTCCACCGACTTCAGCTCTTTGAGAGCCTTGTCTTTGTCACCGATCTTGGCCAGATACATCGCCAAGTTCACGCGCAGCATCATCTGATTGGGATTCTTGGCAATTTCTTCTCGGGCCAACTGGATGGCATGCTCGTAAGCCGGTTTTGCTTTATCTTGCTTACTGCTGGACCAGCGGTAGCTGTCGCCCAGGTTGCCCCAATTGTCGTAATCGTTGGCGCCAAGATCCACCGCTTTCTCAAACGCAGGGACTGCCCGGTCGTACTTGCCCTGGTAGAACAGGACAGTGCCGAGATTGGTGTACACATCGGAGTCAGGCTTGATTTCGAGTGCATGCTGAAGCGCTGCGACGGCATCGTCGTCGCGTCCCATGGAATGGTACACAGCCCCCAGATTTCGCAAGACCGGAACGTTGTCAGGCTCGAGTTTCAAAGCCATTTCCCAAGCGGAAGCCGATTCCTGGAAGCGGCCTGCCTGAAAAGAATCCAGGCCCATGGCCATGTAGGTCTTCCAGTCCTTCGGGTCCAGTTGCAGCGCACGCTTCAATTCTTCGGCAGACTGATCGGCCTTGCCCGTCTTGTTATAGAGGAGTCCGAGATCGCGATAAGGAGCCGCACTCTTCGGATCAAGATCCGCCGCCGTGCGGAACTGCTTTTCCGCCTCCGCCGAGTCGCCGGCACTCATTTTGACCAGTCCCAGCGAAACGTGGCCGGCGGCAAGGTAACTATCCAGACCAACCGCCTTGTTGGCATATTCTGAAGCCAGCTTCGTCCATTGTTGGTCGGGATTGAAAATGTTCTTGCTTTCGTAAGCCTCGCCCAGAGCGGCGTAGCTGGCCGCGGACTGAGGATCGAGTGCGACCGCCCGATCCAGAAGCTTGATCGCCGCATCGACATTGCCATCGCGATCGGAGTGGTCCAAGTCCTCGCGGGCGCGGCGATAAAGATCGTAAGCATTGCCTTCGACGGGCGACTCTTGCGCCCCGGCCTGATGGGCCGGTTTCGCCTTTCTGTGCCAGCGCCAGCCAGCGATCCCCGCCAAAAGTAACAGCACCAAGAAGCTGCCAGCCATCCACATGGATCGCCTCGAGAAGCGACCCCATGTGGAATCTGGAGGCCGCGTCATATCAATCGTGGCTTCGCTGGGATGCCAGGTGAGCGGCCCGTCCACCAAGCCCACAGCGCCTCGGCGCAGTTCGGCCGCGACCTCGGCCATGGTCTGGGTGCGATTCTCAGTCTTTTTCTCCAGCATGCGCGAGATCAACGACACCAGAGGCTTTGGAACATCTGCCCGCAACTGGGTCAGATCCCGGGGCGGGCTGAAATGAAGATTGTGCAGCAGCGCCATCGAATTCGGCCCCATGAAGGGCAGATGGCCGCTGAACATTTCGAACATCACGATGCCGAAGGAGAAAATATCGGAGCGCGCGTCCACCCTGTCCCCGCGCGCTTGTTCCGGTGACATATACGCCACGGTTCCTGTGACTGCGCCGGGCTGGGTCAGGGTGAACTGGTTGGTTCGTTCTGCGTCTGTAATCTCGTTGTCTGCGGTGGCCAGGGTGGGGTCGAACTTGGCCAGGCCGAAATCAAGCACCTTGATCAGCTCATCTTCGGTCACCATTATGTTTCCGGGCTTGAGGTCGCGATGAATGATGCCCGCAGCATGCGCCTTGGTAAGGGCGTCAGCGATCTGAATGCAATAGCGGATCGCTTCCCTCAATTCGAGCCTGCGCTTCTTGAGCACCGACGACAGCGTCGCTCCGCGTACGTACTCCATCACGATGAAGTCGACCTTGTCTTCGGAGTTGACCTCATAAATGGTGATGATATTGGGGTGATTCAGGGCGGAAGCCGCCATGGCCTCGCGCTGAAAACGGCGGCGGGCGGTCTCGCTCAGTGGACGATCGGTGGGAAGAACTTTGATGGCAACGTCGCGGTCGAGCCGGGTATCGTGGGCACGGTAAACCACGCCCATTCCACCTGCACCAAGATCCGCGAGAACGTCGTAATGCGAGAGCCTTCGGCCAATCACTCTTGTCTCTCGATAATACGCCTAGCCAGATTTTACACTTAAGCGAGCAAGGACGGCATGTTAATGTCGAGTGCGGAACTTCTGAGTGAAGACTGGAACGCAAACGTCGACTTTCCTGGCAATACTGCGTCAGAAGTGTCCGAAATGCCGTGCCGGAAGAATCTTCCGCAAGTCAATTTTTATGGGATTTCCGCGGATGCAGGAATGCTGCCCGAATTGCGGCCTGAAGTTTGAACGCGAGCAGGGCTACTTTCTGGGAGCGATGTACATCAGCTACGGACTGGCCCTGGTCACGATCGTCGCGCTCGGCCTTTTGCTTTGGGCATTTACTCCGTGGTCGCTGCAGAAAATCACTCTGTGGGCAATTCTACTTTTCTTGCCCCTGGCGCCTACGCTCACGCTTTTCTCGCGCGTGCTTTGGATTTATTTGGATCGGACAATTGACCCGGGGTAGGGTTCGAAAAACATATCTCTGACGCGACACGGTGAGCGCTAGCAACGGACATCTAGGGCTCGTAGACTGAGCTGCCCAAACCGGCTTTGCGTGCCGCCTCCTGCATATCTTCAAGCTGCTTCTTTTGTTCTTCGAGTTGCTGCTGCATGCGTTGCACTTCGTCTTGCTTTTCAACCTGGCGCTCGTTGTGTTGCACGCAGCCGGCAACGCAATTCGCGGGAGTAAAGTGGATCGAGGAATTTAAACTGTTGATTTGGCTTTGTAACGACGCAACCGCACTCTTCTGCGCTTCAATCTTCTCCTTCCACTGCTCGGCGGAGTGAGTATCGTTGGTCGCCGGCGTTGGAGGGGCGGTGTGATGTTCGTCGGTGGTGACGGAAGTAGTTGAGGCCGCTGCTGTGCTTTCCGGCAGGTCTTCGTTGGTGAGCACTTTGCGCGTGGGATGAGCATCCTTCGCCTGTTTCTGGCGTTGCTCGCGGGCCACATCGCCAAGCGATTGCGCATAACTACCCGCAACGGTGAACACGGCCAGAACGACGATAGCGGCGATTTTGTTGGCGTGACGCATGGAAAGCCCCCCAATCCAAGCAGGCGGATTGATCTGACAATGCTATCGCCGGAGCATCTCTGTGACGACGTTACCGTCGTGCCGGGTCTTATGGTGCTCCGACCGGCATGCGGGCAGCGCGCAATATCCGCAGCTACCCGGCCTCTTCGAGTGTTACCATCCATCCGATACCATGAAAAAGACACAGTTCTTCCCTTCCCTGGCCGCATTTTTTCTAGCCTGCAGCGTCATTTCCACGGCCCAATCCCAGAATGAAGCCGCCCACTCCACGGTGCTGCACGCCGCGCGTCTGCTCGACATCGAGAGCGGGCGAATCCTGAAGCCCGGCGAAGTATTGGTGCAGGGCGAACGCATCGTTGAAGTGGGTTCGAAGGTGGCCCACCCCGCGGACGCGGAAACTATCGATCTGGGTGACAGCACTTTGCTGCCCGGGTTGATCGATGCGCACGTGCACCTGTTCCTTCATCCCGGCGCTGAAGACTTGCAGACGGTGGAAGAATCGGTGCCACAACGGACCATTCTTGCCACGCTCGCGGCACGTGCCGACCTCATGGCAGGCTTTACTGCCGAGCGTGACATGGGCACCGAAGGCGCGGGTTCGGCCGATACCGCGGTACGCAACGCCATCGATCAGGGACTGGTTCCGGGGCCTCGCCTTCGCATTAGCGGGAACGCCGTGGACATTCTGGGCGGACACGAAGATGCCAATCATTTCAACCCAGCGCAACACGTGCTCTCGAACGCGACTTATGCGAACAATGCCGCCGAACTTGTGACCGTGATCCGCGAGGAGCTTAAGGAGGGCGCCGATTTCATCAAGATTTATGAGACCGGCCCAGACGTGATCCGCGATGGCCGCTTATCCACGATCTACCAGTACACCGAAGCCGAACTGAAAGCCGCCGTCGAAGAAGCCGCGCGTTCCGGCAAGCGCGTCGCAGTTCACGCCACGGGCGAACCGGGCACACTTTACGCGGCGCGTGCGGGCGTGGTCTCTATTGATCATGCCAACCAGCTCAGCGACGAGACCATGCGGCTCATGCACGAAAAACAAATTTTTGCCGTGCCGACCTTCACCATCTTTGAATATTTCTCCGAACATGGCGAATCGCCCGAGCAGAGAGCGCATGATCGCCAGATATTCGACTTGCGCGGGACTGAGTTTCGCAAGCAAGTTGCGGCGGGCGTGCCCATGGCGGTTGGATCGGACGTCGGTCCGTTTCCCCACGGCACGCAAGCGCGCGAACTGGAACTGATGGTGAAATTCGGTATGACCCCGCTGGCCGCGCTGCAGGCCGACCTGTTGAACGGGGCGAAGCTGCTCGGCTGGCAAGGACAGATCGGCGAGCTGAACCCAGGCTACTTCGCAGACGTAATCGCCGTCCCCGGAGATCCGTCGCAGGATGTCACGGCGCTGCAGAGAGTGAGTTTCGTGATGAAGGGCGGAGTTGTGTACCGGAAATGACTGAATCAGAAACCGCTGACCAGAGTTTCTTTCCCATCGTCGTCGCGTAAGTGGCTCCGCCCGACTCCGAGAAGCTAGGTGGCGTAGCGACAATCACCCGCGGGCCGATGCCAAGCCAGCAAACTGCAAGCTACGTACCGTTAATCTTAAAAGAATCCAACACGCGTTGAACGGTCCTCGGCTCTCTATCTTGCTCCACGTTCGCCACAGCCATGATCATGAAGATTCGGTTACCGACTGCCACAATGCGGAGGTCCACCAATGAGTTGCCACGCGCACGCGCCTGCACATCCAGTCCTGGATACCCTTGCACCATGATTCTCTTCTGCGTGAGCACCGTGCCTTGGATTTTACTGAGACTCCCATCGCGTGCAGAGTCGAGCGTCTGATCCGGCGGCTTCTGACCGACGTTCGCGTTTTCTGCGCAAGTAACCGCGTATGTTGTGCGGTCATTCGGCGCGGCGGTGATCACGTTGACCGCGGCCGAGCTCCCCCCGTCAAGAGGAACTTGTGTCGGTTGGATAGTCGGTTTGGCGGGCAACTGGATGGAGAATGAGCCGTCCGGTGAGGTATATGTTTGCCAGTGGTGGGGCAGGAACTGTTCAAGGTTCGCCACAAAATGGACGCCTATTGCGGTAAAGACCGCGATAGCGATCCAGGCGAGAGTAAATTGAGATTTCTTCGGGGAAGTAGTGCTCCCGTCTGACATAGCTGAGGACTCTATTTTGATTCCCCTCAGGGGTCAAGCAAAGAGTCTAGTTCGCACCGTCTGGTTGACTATCGGTGCAAAATCCCTTTGCGCCAACAATCGACCGAGGTCCCATGTGCCGTGAGCAATCGAGCTCTAGCTCGACCTGCCGAGCACCTGCCGCAGGATCAGCATCTCGATCTCGCGGCGCGATTCGCGAATCTCCTGGATTTCGTAGCGCAGGCGTTCGATCTCTGACTCTTTTTGATGGAGGTAAGCTTGGTGCCTTTGCAGGAAGAGTGCCAACGCCTCGTCTTCTTCGCGCATAACACGGACGGGCTTGGCGGCGGGGTTAGCATCGGGTCTGACCACCAGAGGCTGCGCTTCCAACGCGCCCGGTTTGCCAGTCATCTCAGGAAATCCTGCTTGGGCTTCTTCCGCGCCTTCGCTCGGCAGCAGGCCAAGAAATTCCAGACCGAAACAATATCCGTTGCGATCGCGCACCGACGCGGCGACACGCAGTCGTTGGGAAAGCTGAAATTCGATCTGCATCAAATCGCCCGGCTGCAACGGCACTCCGCCATAGAGCGCCATCCCTCCCTGGCTGATCTCCGTGGTCAGCCCGGGGACAGTGATTTCCGAAACGTCGTTTTCGGTGATGATGCGGACGGGCAGCTTCACCTGGTGTCGCTGCCAACGGCGAGTGTTTGGGGGAGCCATCACTATTTCAGTACGTTCACCTGAAGCAGATAAAGTACGCAGCCTAAACCGAGCATTCCGACGGCAACCGCTCCCGCGGCAAATTTAAAAAGTCGCCTGCGGGGTTTAGTTTCGCCGTTCGATGCGGCCCTCAGCTTTTCCATCCACTTCTGTTCCGCCGCGTCCTGATTGGCGAGATTCAGATGCAAGGATGACTCAATGGCCGCGCCCAATCGCCGGCGATCGTCTACGGGAAGCGAAAGAAATCGAAATGGCTGCTCGGTAACGGTGACCGGGCAGAGCATTTCCGCGGCGCCCAGCACTGGACCGGTGCGGGTGAGGAACATCAACTTCACCTGCGAGCCCTGATCGATTGGATTGGGCAGAGAAAGCAATCCGCCGGTAGTAGAAAGTACCTGAAGTTTCCCCGAAGCGCGTTGACCGTCCTCGAAGCGAAGTACAGCGGGTGTGAAGTCGGCGAGATGCACTCGGGGGGCGCGCAACTGAGCGTGCAGTTGGGAGAGGCCGTCCATATTCCACGCCAGTATCGTACGCAGCCGCAGAGATGGGGAGATTACGAAAGACATTGTACGGATTCCATTTCCCGAATTCGGACTTGCGAACTGCTTTCGTAATGTGCGCAGCCTCGGGCCGCGTGGCATAGTTGAACCTGCAATGGACGATATCCCCCGCCACAGACGAAAAATCCGCGCTCCTCGCGCCACCCTGTGGGGAGACGTTTCCGCAACTATCCAACTGGAAAATGGACGCCAGCTCTGGGCCAAGACGCTCCGGATTTCGATGACGGGAGGCTTGCTCGAACTGGCCACCTGCCTCGACGAGGGAGTCACCGTAAACTTGACCGTGCACCTCGACGCCCGCACCGTGCGAGGCAAGGCGGCGATGCTGTTTCCTAAGTGCGCGGCGCAGGGCTATTTGCAGCCATTCCGGTTCACTGATCTGCGCGATGAAGATTCTCAGGCGCTCGATAACGAAGTTCGAGAGCTGATCAAACAAGCGCGACCGTTGGCTGGCGGACGCCGCGGCCTCGGCTTCAGGCCAGCCGGTTCCTTCCTCGAATCATCCTAGATCGAATCATTCTAGGTCAACTTTTCTAAGCCGATCGATCATCCATCCGGGACAGTCGCCTCCACTCGCAAAATGCTCCGCAGGACTATAAAGGTAGGAGATCATTTCGCAGGAATGGATTTGATTCCCTAACTCTTTCGATCCTGCTACGGAGACATAACTTAATGACTTCCTCGTCCACATCTACCAGAAAACATGCTGGCCCCGGGCCGGCCAGCGATCAGCCTGCGGTTCCCGAGCCTTCGTTCGCCGAGCGGGCGCGTACCCTGATGTATCTGGGCCGCTTAGGCAGCCTCTCGACTCTGTCGCGAAGACAGCAGGGCTTCCCTTTTGGATCAGTGATGCCCTACGGGTTGGATGATCGCGGGCGTCCCATCTTCCTTATCAGCACCATGGCCATGCATACGCAGAATCTGCAGGCCGATCCTCGCGCCAGCTTGCTGGTAACTCAAGGTGACACCGATGGCGATGCGCTGGGCGCGTCTCGCGTAACGCTCGTGGGCAATGTTCTGCCGCTCGCAGAGCCGGAGATCGCCGAGGCTCGCAAGCTCTACCTGGCGAGTTATGCGAACAGCAAATATTGGGTGGACTTCGAAGACTTTTCTTTTTACCGCATGGATGTGGTGGATGTTTATTACGTCGGCGGCTTCGGCGTGATGGGTTGGGTATCGGCCGCCGAATACGAGCGCAGCCAACCCGACCCGCTGGCCGACTCCATGACCGAAATCATTCAGCACATGAACGCCGACCACAAAGACGCGCTCGTCCTGCTGGCCCGCAAATTCGTCGGCATGGAGTCACAGGAAGCGACGATGACAGCCGTCGATCGCCTCGGCTTTCATGTGCGCCTCAAGACTAACGACGGCGTCCGCGGAACTCGCATCGCGTTCTTGCGCGAAGCGCGCACGCCGGCAGAGACTCGGAAAGTCCTGGTCGAAATGGTGCAACAGGCCCGCGCACAGGCCGGGTGAACTTAGCGGACAAACTCTGGCCTTGGTTGGCACTGCACTTTTCAGTGCTGGGGTGAACTCGCAGCGAAGGCCTTAGCCCTTGAGGACACTGAGTCGAGCCTTCCCGCAACCGGTCCCTCGTGCCCGAACAAGCTGAACCCAAGAGACGACACCTCACCGAAGACCACGAGCGCCATCCCCATAATTCGCGCGCCTCGCATAAGACAACAACGAGACGCCGGGACGCCTAAGCTAAGGCGTGATCTCGAACACCGTCCCGTCGCCGTATGCGCCGCCGCTGGTGGTCGTGCCGTAAAGATTTCCGGCGGTATCTAGGATCAGGCCAGCACCGGGTCGGTACCCGTCCGTGCCGTTGTTGTTGAAGCTGTGCAGCACCTTCTCTGTCCAGCCCCCGCCAGCCTTGGGCGACATTTCGAACACCGTACCGTAAATGCCGTAAGCGCCGCCGCTGTTCGTCGTGCCGTAGAGGTTGCCAGCGGCATCGAAGATCAGGCTGGCGGTGGGATCAGTCCCGTCCGTGCCGCTGTCACTAAAGTTATGCAGCACTTTCTCCTTCCAGGCTCCGCGCGCTCTGGGCGTCAGCTCGAACACTGTCCCTCCGTCGCTGCCCTCGGCGGTCGTGCCGTAGAGATTGCCGGAGGCGTCGAGAATCACGCCGGCATAGGGATAGAGCCCATCCGCGTCCTCAGTGAAGCTACGGAGCACCTTCTGCTTCCAGCTCCCATCTGCTCGGCGAGTCAACTCGAAGACTGTCCCGCAGCCGGGGGGCAGGGGAGGGCCTCCATTAAAGCATGGCCCGCTGCCGCCGTAGAGCGTTGTGCCGTAAAGGTTGCCGGAGGCATCGAGAGTCACTCCGGCGTAGGGACCAGCCCCGTCCGTGCCGTTGAAAGCGTGGATAACCTTCTGTTCCCAGCCGCCGTCTGCCTTACGAGTCAACTCAAAGACAACCCCGCAACCCTCATAGCATCCGCCACCACCCGCGATGGCTGTGCCGTAGAGGTTGCCTGAAGCGTCCAGAGTCAGTCCGGCCCAAGGAATGGCCCCGTCCCTGCAGATGCCGGTCGGGCAGAACTCGTGCAGCACGGTCTCGGCCCACTTGCCGCCTGCGCCGCGTGCGAGTCGGAAGACAGTGCCATCGCCATAGGCGCCGCCCGAGCCCGTCGTGCCGTAGAGATTGCCGGAGTCATCGAAGACCAGGCCACCTGTGGGCGACGCCCCGTCGGCGCCGTCGAAGGTATGCAGCACCTCCTCCATCCAGCCCCCACCCGCTTTTGGAATCAACTCGAATACCGTTCCGCAGTTGCCGTCGCAGTCCGTCCCCCCGCCGCCATAGGCCGTCGTGCCATAGAGACTGCCGGACGCATCGAAGATCAGGCCGGCATAGGGTTCGTTGCCGTCCGTGCCGCCGCCGAAGCTATGCAGGACCTTTTCTTCCTGGGCGACCGCCAGCGTTCCCGCCACGAGCAGGGCTACCATGAAGATCGCCAACGTCAATCCGATGGAAGATTTCTTCCCTCGCATAAATAATCCTCCTAACCCAAGCAGATTCAGGCCCGCTACAGTTTCCTCGCGACGGGTCCGTCGCCCCCCGGCGCATCGGAGCACGTTTGGCTCAAAAACGGCGTTAATCATACACCCATTCCGCGGTTTACCGACAGGCGGACGCCTTAGCTCCAGGCCAGCCTGGATTACCGCCGGAGCCTCCGGCACTCGCAGCTTGTC
>Ga0116221_1001450_pt1 | contig 15884 bp, 10 predicted proteins | sample Sb_taG_5_FD_88965 | JGI IMG/M metagenome (GOLD analysis project Ga0116221, IMG submission 88965) | Peat soil microbial communities from Weissenstadt, Germany - Sb_50d_8_FC metaG | ecosystem: Environmental > Terrestrial > Soil > Wetlands > Peat | place: Germany: Weissenstadt | collected 2010-09-21 | reverse complement strand
CGTCCCCAATCCACCGGACCCGCCACCCGCCGAAACCGAAGCCCCCGCCGACCTCGACCCGCCAGCCCCGCCGCCCGACCCCGCTGCCGGAGTCCCGCCCGCCGCCGCCTCACCCCATCCACCCGCACCAGCCGTCGAAACCGCCGCCCCCGACACCGGCCCGCCCGCTCCATCGCCCGCACCTGCCGCCGAAGCCGCGCCCACCACCCCGCCCGATCCGTCCGCACCCGCCGCCGAACCCGCTCCCCCAGCCCCGGCCCCGGTCGTCGTCCTCGTAGGCCTGAACCGCATCCTCAGCGAGCTTTCGAAAAACCTCACCCCCAGCCAGCTCGCCACCTCAACCCTTCGCGAAGCCGCCGCCCTCCGCAACTCAACCGGCCCCCAACCCGCGGACCCCGATTTATCCACACCCCAAACCACTGAACCCACAGCCCAAACTCAACAAATGGATTCGTTTGGTAAAAAGCCTGAAACCGCCCCGGCCCCCGCCCCTGAAAAGCCCCGCGGATTCAACCCCAATAACCCCCACCACCCGCCCATCGAAACGTGTGCCTGGTGCACCTCGAAAGGCCGCATCCAGGACAGGTGCCATTTCTGGCCGAGGGGGTGGCCACGCGAATGATTCGGTACACAGCCGCCGCCCATGCCGTTCGAGGCGCGCTCTTCTCAGCGCTCTCTGCCACCGGAGTTTACCCGCCGCGGGGCGCTCCCAGGTTTTGGACTTTCTCTGTGTTTTCTCCGCGCCGATCTCCGTTACTCCGCGGCTCCGCGGTGAAGCAGCTACTCCTTCGCTCCCTTGATCCACTCCAGTATGGTGGCGTACTCGGGCGAGTCTTTGGTGAATCGCACGCCGCCGCCGTGTGCCAGGGTGGCGGAGCCGGCGATGCCTTCGGTATCCGAACTCGAGGTGGGCTTACGCAGGATCAGACTGTTCTCGGGGTTGGCCGTGTCCACCACGTTGCGCACGGTGCCCCAGGTGCCGTCGAACAGGGTGTGGCTCGAATGGCAGTGGACGCAGGCGTATCCATCCTTGCCGCGCCTCTGAAGGATCGGCTCGACATAGCCGCGGAAGAAGGCTTCATCCAATCTTGTTTGTGTGCGCGGCGCGGCCGGGCGGCCGGTTGCGGGAGCCGCCATCGCCGGTCTCGGCGGGCGGAGCATCTCGGCCTCCGGCATCTTCTCGAGTTTCGCGGTGAGGGCCAGCACCCGAGGACCCATGGGGCCGGCGACGCGGTTGACGTCGGCGAATCGGTTCTCGCGGACAAGCAGCGAGGCTGCCGCGGCCAGGCGGCGCATCTCGGGGTCGGAGGAATCGAGAAGCGGCAGCAGGGCCTCGGCCAGGCGGCCGGCACTCTCGCCAAAGAAGGCAATCTGCTCGGTGTCGTTTCCGATGCGGTTGTAGACCGGCGGCGCTACTTTGGCGAGGTCGGCATCGAGGTCGTAGATATCGCCGCGGCGCAGCGGCATTTCCGTGAGGGCGCGGAGCAGCGCAATCTTCTGCGGATCGGGGCCGCGCTCCAGCACGGCGGCGAATTTCGCGGCGAGCCGCGACTCCACCGCGAGGCGGCCTCGAATGGCGCGCTCGCGATCTTCGGGACGGCCCATCAGCGGCACCCAGTTGTTGTACAGGTAGCGGATGTTTTCGTCCGCCAGGTTGTAGATGCCATCGCGCAGATTGCTCTCGACCCAGGCGGGTTGCGGCTTGCCGATGGCGGTGAGCAGGGTGTCTTCGATCAGGCTTTTGGTTGGCGGGTCGGGAGTCCAGAACCAGAACTGCCACAGCCCCTTGACCGCATTCATGCGAACGGCCGCAACCGGATCATCGGCCAGTTTCGCTAGTGCGGAGGCCGTCTCGGGGCGTTGGGCCAAAGCGGAGAAATGCACGGCGAAGACGCGGGTGGCGCCCCATCGCGTGCGATCGTCTTGGGAGGCCAACGCGGCCAGCAGGCCGTCAGTGGGACCGTCCGGGTGGCGGGCGTGTGCTTGGCGCATGGCCCAGGCCGCGGTGCGCTCGACCAGCTTGCTGGGGTCGCCCAGCAGCTTCCCGTAGAACTCCTCGCGGAGTCCGAGCCGGCCCAGCGCTTCCACGGCCGCCTGCCGCACGAGCGCGTCGGGAGATTGCGCGGCGGCTTCGATCTGCTTCCGCACCTCGGGCGAGGGCGGGTCCCAGACGTCGTCGAGTTGCTGCAGCATCTCCGCCGGATCGCTCGAAAGCCGGCTGACCGGCGGCGCATTCCAACCCTTCACACGGCTCGTCTCGGGGAAGTACGAACTGAGGGCCAGGATGGCCATTTGCGTTTCGCGAAAGGGCGTGCGGAAATTCTCGAAGGATTGCAGCGGGTCCATCCAGCCGCCGAATGGCTGCTGCCGCCGCAAGAGGTAGTCGACGGCCTTCGCGACCTGCGGATTGTCCGGCGGAATGCCGGCCGCCTGGAGCGCCCAGAGCGCGTGGCCGGTCTGAAATTCCGCCTCGGGCTGATTGGGCTCGAAGCGCATGGACCATTGGCCGTCGGGACGTTGCAGCGAGAGAATGCGCTCGGCGTTCCGCTGGATCTGTTCGCGGAAGCGCTCGCGATCGATCTCCGCGAGGGCCAGTGTCTGGTAGCACAAGTCCACCATGTTCTTGACCTCGCCCGACGAGATCATTTCGCCCATGCGCGAGTCTTTGGTCGCGGTCCACGCGTACCAGGCCACTTCGTGGGCGCTGACCAGCGGAGTGTTGCCGTTGGTTTCATCGGGCGGGAGCTTGTCGCGCCCCGCGTAGTACAGGTTCAAATATTTGACGATGCCTTCGTGATAGCCGGGGCGGCGCTCGCCCGAGACAAGGTCCTCGTAGAGATCGATCAGGTGCGACATGCGGCCGAGCACGTTGGCCGGCGCCGAAATCACGCGCGCCCACACCGCGCCTTCCTGCTCGAAGCCATAGAACGGACGCGGATTGTTGTAGAAGCGCTCGGTGAGGAACTGCAACTGCTGCCGCATAACGACCGGGTAGCCGTTGCGTGCGGCGTAGAGTTGGGCGCGCAAGGGGAAGTGCGTGGTGTGGCAGCCGACGCACAGGGAGGTTTCCTGGTGCACGCTGGAAACGCGGTCGATCACGCCTCCCTTGCGCGGCGTGTTGCCGTGCCATGAGTCGCCCGCCGCCAGGATGTAATCGAGGGCGGTGCGCACGGCGACGCGCGGGTCGCGGTACGGCGGAGGATCGTAAACGCGCGTGCGCAATTTGTACTCGGGGTGATTGGCGCGGACGGAGATGTAATAGGCGCCCTTTTGCGTCAGGACGCGCGGCGTGAACTTGTTTCCGGGAAGCGCCTGGGCCTCATGCGGCAGCGTGACCGGATCTTCGCCCTCGTAGTATTCCTGGAGCTTGCCGTCCACTACGCGGTAGATCGCGATGTTGGAAGGAATCTGGTCGCGCTCCATCAGATCGATCTGGAAGAAGACCAGCTTGGGCGTGTCCGAAGTGAATTCGAAGCGGTACCAATCGATGCCGGCGGGGTCTTCGACGATGGCGCGCCGCGGCGTCCCGGGCAGGGGGATGTACTCGGCATCGTCGCCCGAAGCGAAGACCGTTTTGCCGAGAGAAATGGGCGCGGCGTCCTGCCAGCGATGGTCGGGAACGCTCTTCACGGCAGGCGACAGAGGCCAGCGGTTGAGCTGAAGCTGGTACCGGCCGGCGGCCTGGGTGGCGCGGATGGCCAGTGACGCTGCACCCTGGCGTGGGACGCGGAACTGCACGTAGTAATCGGGGTCACCGGCATGCAGGATCTTGGATGCGAGGATCGCGTCGCCCTGGCGCAGCTCGATCTGCATGCGGGCGCCCGGCCCGAAATCGCGCAGCGGGCTCACGGAATACAGAAGGCTGTACTGGCTGGCGGAGTTCAGGATGGGCAGCGCGATGGCCTCGGAGTGGACGGGGCCGGTTTTGGTGACCAGGGTCGCCAGAGGTGCCGCGCTGGCCGCCATCGGGACGATACATCCGAGGAATGATATCCATTTCATGGGACGCCGACCTATCCATTCTATCGATGAACGACGCGGGAGTTTCAGTGAGTGGCGTAGGCCGACGCTGCGGCTGGTGGGACCACGATCAGAAATGCCAGCGCAGTCCAAGCCTCAGCGTTCTCGGCGGCGGGACCGCAAGCGCCGGCCGCTGGTTAAACTGCGGGCCGCTCAAGTCACTCTCGACGATTTTGTTCCCGTTGTTGAGGACGTTCAACAGGTCGGCTGTGATCTCGATCCGGCCCAAAGGCAGGTGGACCTCGCGGCCCATCCGCAGGTTCCAGTTGAGAACGTATTGGGCTCGATTTCCGCCCTCGGGGCTGCCCCGAAGCGTAGTGTCCACCAGAAACGGTCCCTGAGGCAGTCCCGTGACCAGCAACTCGCGCGCGAACGGAAGCCCGTCCAGATAGTTGACCGTATTGGTGAAGCGCAAACTGCCCAACCAGGCAGGCGCCAGTAACATCGCCTGGATTTTGCCGATGAACGCCCGATCTATGAAGGGATGCCCCGTGGCATGAATCAGTGAGTTGGGATCGCTGTAGAGCGCCCCCACTACGCCTGGGTCGTTCACCCACACCGAGCTTCCCGGGTTGGTTGGGCCAAACGATTTCTCCGCGGTGAAAGACGCGCGGACGTCCGCATACTGGCTATGCGTGCCCGCCGTTGCCGTGATGGCCTCGCTCAGTTCGCCGAGACCAGGGGGATTGGTTAGCAGGTACTGGTCATGGCCCAGCGTGGCGGGGTCCTGGGCATAGACCACCAGGGTTTGATCGTCGAATGTTCCTGGAATAAAATCGGGACCGGGGTCCGTCACGACCTCCGGGTGGTAGTCCGTGGCAGGCACGCCGGTGTTCACCGCTGCAATCCGATCCTTTTCGTCGCGGCGAAGCAGCTCGACCGAAAACGCGCTTTGGCGGGGCAGGGCGAGCTGGAGAGAGACATTGAATTCGTCGGCATAAGGGCGCTTCAGACTCGGGTCGATGCTGGAGTAAGCGCCTCCAAAGCGCTGTAAGAGTTGGCCCGTTTGCGCGTCGTAGACCAGGCCGCTGAGCGCGCCGGGGTCGGCGAAATCCAAGTATCTGCCGGCCAGGCTGGAATAGGTCCGCGCGTAACTCCCTCGCAGAGTCAGGCGCGAGAATCCCGGCGCCGGGACGGCGATGCCGGCCCGCGGCGCTACGCTTGTCCATGAAATTGCGCCGCTCGGAGCCGGCTGTCCTGCCACCTCGCCATGCGAGACGTCCAAAGCGAGGCCCAGATCCAGCGTGATTCCGTGAAAGAACCGGATCGCATCACTCAGGTAAGGCGTAAACGAATCGATTCGCACGCGCGTGCCGGCCGGGGTATTCAAACGCACTACAAACGCCGGCTGGTCCGCCGCTGAGATCAGATCCGTACCACCCGCGGCCTGAAATCGGTTCCGCGGCTGCGACGTTTCCCCAGCGGCTCCCACAGAGTACCGATGGGTCAGTCCTCCGAAGCGCGCCTCGCCGCTTTCGAATGCCACGTCGATCTGGTGCCGGGTGCGCACCGCGAAGTTAGACAGCGGCGAATCCGCCGGCGCCAGGTCCAGCAGGTCGATCCGGCTCGGTGCGTTTTGTCCGTTCACGGGAGATGTGTCGAGGTGTGCCGTCGAGTAGCCGTAGCGAACCTCGAGGACGCCCGCGCTGCCGCCGAGCTGATGGGTCCAACCGGCTTCGATGAGATCGAAGTGATCGGTCTCCCGCAGGTTCTCGAAACCGTCGACTCCGTAGAAGGAGGGCATCATCCGGCTGGCCAGGATGGCTTCCATGCCAGACGGCCAGCCGCCGTTTGAAAGATCCAGGCGCGATCCGCTATAGAGAGCGTCGAGCCGATCGCGCGTGCCCAGCCGGACGCGGCCTCGGGTGTTGCCGAAGAGCATGCGGCTGCCGATGGGAGTACCGCTCGGGCGCTGGGGCGCGGTCTGGGACGCCCACTGTGCCGTCGCCGTCGCCGAGATATCGGCCCAACGGCTGAGCGGGCCGCCCAGGTCGGCCGTGTCCCTGGTGAACCAGAGGAATTCGTCCGGCCGTTCGACACTTCCGCGATCCGGCGGTGAAGGCAGATTGTCGCCCGCAAAAGCCGCGCCGGTATTTTCCGTAGCGAGCCCGCCATGCCAGGAGCTCTCCGCGCCACGGAGAAAGACGCCAACAGAGTAAGCGTCCGCCGGCGCGGTACCGGCAGCGTCGTCTGCTGCCGCGTCGTCCAACATCACAGGCTTTCCGGGCTGGTAGGAATCGGTGGCGTCGAGACCGTTCAGATGGAAGCTGGTTGCCGTCCACGAGGCGGACCGGACGGAAACCAGGGGGAGCCGGATGGCGTTCAAATTGGCGAAGCCCAGCGGGTAGCTGATGGCGGCTGGGGTCTGAAAGAGGAGGGTCTGAGCGGCGTTCTGCGCGCCAGCGGCCAGAATCTCGTTCGAATCCACCGTTCGGTATTCGCCGGGCCGCAAATCGCAGCCAGCGATTTCGAACGGCCGGATCCGTACGCGGCATGTGGCTCCGAGCGAGGCGGCGCGAACGGTATACACGCCATAGGGAAGCGCTATGGAATAGCGCCCTCGATCATCGGTATGGAGCGGGTGTACCGAGCCCAACGGTCCCTCGACCTGCAGAGGGATAGAAGCGGCCTGGCCATGCCCATCCTCGACCGATCCTTGCAGCATGCCCAGGGTTAACTGTGCCCGGCTGACCGGAAGCAACCACGGAGCACCGGCCAGCAGGCCAACCCAGCGTATCAGGCGATGGGTCATGCTAACAGGATGACGCAGCTTGCTGCCCCCGTGAGGCGTCCGCAAAATTACTTATTGGCAGGATTTCGTAAATTCCCTTATGATGTGTTTATTTGGAGGGAGGCTTGATGGCAACTTCCAGCCAGCCGGCGTTTCGTATCGACGTTGCAATTAACGATCTGCTCATGCACTCCGCCCCCAAACCACCGGCGCCGCCGGCGGCCAAAGGGGCTACCCTACCGGAACCGGTATTCCCCCAGCGCCCGGAGCTGCTCTCCGATCCCGGACCAGAGACGCCCCCCGAAAAGCGCCATTGGAGCCGGGAAGAGCTCGTGCGCAAAGCGCGCGGCTGGCTGGTTCCCTACTTGCGCTCGAGAGTGATGCCGGGGGATTTCCACCCGATCACCGCCTACCTGTTCGTCGAATACAAATGCAATATCGACTGTTGGTATTGCTGGTCGTTCAACAACAAGATCAAGGGCATGAGCGACGATGTCGCGCGCCGCGCCATCGATTGGCTGCATGACCACGGCTGTCGCGTTCTCGCGCTCATGGGAGGCGAGCCGCTGCTGCGCCCGGAGTTCATCCATAAGGTCGTCTACTACGCCGCCAAAAAGGGGTTCTGGGTTTACATCGCCACGAACGGCCGCTTGCTGCGGCCGGATGTCGCGGACCGGCTTGGCGATGCAGGCGCGGCGATCTTCAACTTCGCCCTGGATGCGTGGGACGAAAAGCCGGGCCTGCCGAAGGCCCTCGTCCCCGCTCGCAAGAATCTCGAGTACCTGATGCGGAAGCAGTACGTGTACGGCTACATGGTCTTTTTCAATATGAATATCTGCCGGAATAATCTGGAGGACGTCCGGCAGTTGACCGAGTACGCCCGCCAACATCGGCTTGCCACCGATTATCACCTGAACGAGACGCCCATGCTCGAACAGGACGATCATTTCAAACACCTGAACGAAAACCCGACCTACATCCGTCCCCAAGACTGGCGCGCGGTGGACGATCTCATCGACTGGCTGATCTCGAAGAACAGGTCCGGCTACCAAATGGTGAACTCGGTACCCCGTCTGCGGGAGATGAAGGCATTCATGCGGATGTCCTCCGGCCTGGACCTTCGCCGGGTGGGCTGGTACGGCGACGGAACCGGCGCCGGCGGCGACGGAGACGATCTGCTCGCCAGGATGCCGGGGATCGTTCGCGATGAGAATGGCAGCCTGCGCTTCACCGACTGGAACTGCCGTGCCGGCCAGAACAACGTGATCGTCCGCACCGATGGCACCGTGGGACCCTGTTTTCCGATGTACGCCGCGACTTACGACTGGGGCGCCATCGATGGACACAAATTCGACACCGGGCAACTGGGCGAGATGAAGAAGACATGCGAGCAGCATTGCTTCTCCACCTTGAATCACAATCTCGGCTACTGCTATAACGACGCCCGCGTGCTGAAGTGGATCTGGAAGCAGGTCCGTAACGGTTTCAAAGGCGGCGTCCACAGCTTCGAAGATTGAGCCGCGGGAAGCCGAGACACTATGGCTAGGGGAGACTCAGTCTCCTACGGAATCCGGCTGCGCCGACGCGATGAAAGAAGGTTCCCCGCTGCTTGCCGGCTCCTGGGCGCCGTGCCAGCGGGTGAGTGAGTCCTTGACGACGCGGTAGATGGCGCCCCGGTTCTGGATGGCCAGCTTGAGCCATTGCCGCGCCCCCTTTTGTGGGAAATAAATCCCGCGGAAGAATAGCCGGGACATCAGGTGGCTGATCTTGTAGGGAGCCGGCTCGCCGGCGATGGACTCCAGGGCTCGCTCGATCGCGGCGGGGCTGTAGGAGTTCGCCCAGGCGTACCGAACCTCCTCTTCCACCTCTGGGATCGCGATCCTCCTGGGCGCGTGCGCCATCCGAAACGGGGCGAACTCGAGCCAGTGTTTCGGCCGTATCAGCCGGCCTTCCTTTTCCAGGCGGGCATACAAGGGAGTGGCGGGAAAGGGCGTGATCTGTCCAAAGACGGGCAGACCGGGCGGCCACCGGCGGATCTCGGCGAGGGTGCGCTCGCCCACCCCGGGAGTATCGTTATCCAGCCCAAAGATGAACGAAGTGATGGCATAGACGTGGCGCCGGGCCAGGGCCTCGAGCACGCCGGCGTAATCCGCCGGCTTGTTGAAGCTCTTGTTGACGCTGGCCAGATTGGCGGGATCGAGAGACTCCATTCCGATGAAGATCCATTTCCCGCCCGACGCGGCGATCAAATCCAGTAGCTCTTCGTCGCGCAACAGGTTGGCGCTGATTTGGCCCACCCACGACAGTTCGGCGCCGGCGGCGATGACATCGCGCAAAAGCGCTTTGGTCCGCTTGACGTTGATCGCGAAATTATCGTCGACGAAGAATACCGCGGCCTGGCCGCGAGTGGCGCGGGCGCGCTCTTTGATCTTCAGCATTTCGTCGACCACGCTGCGGTTGGACCGGAACCGGATCGAGTCGCCAAAGAAACCCGTGACCGTACAGAATTCGCATCCATAAGGACAGCCGCGTCCGGATTCAATGGGGATGATATGAAAGGTCTCCCAGCCGAACCCGAAGTGGCGCATGACCGGACGCAAAAAGCCCGGAATCCGGTTGAATTGCCGCAAGTCCATCGAGTCCCATGGGATGATCGGGTAGTTCTGCAACGTCGGTTTGCGCTCCTGCCCGAACGCGTCTACCGGAGCGTAAACCTCCTTGAGTTTGCCGCGTGCCGCATCTTCCACGATGCGCGGCCAGGTTTCATCCGCCTCACCCAGAGCCAACGCGTCTGCGTGACGCGGTCCGCCGTTTCGCCCCAGAGCTTCCTCCGGAACTTCCGTCACGTGCGGTCCCCCCATGACCACGGGAATGCCGGCCGCCCGAACTGCATCCGCCACGCGGTACGCTTTGGCGATCATACGGGTCATGGCGCCGATACCCACCAGCCCGATCTGCCGGTCGAGTACGAACTGAACCAGCTCGGCGTCGCTCATCGGTTGGGTGTTGCCGTCGATCAGAACCACCTCGTGGCCGCGCGGCGTAAGGGCCTGCAGCAGGAACATCCAGAGGTGAGGCATGAAGTTTTGCGTTATGCCGTTGTCGGGGTTGTAAAGCAGGATTCGCATGTACTTGCCGCTTCCAGCGTCGAAGTGCTGGCGTTACCTTTCTCCGGCAAGTAGTCCGCAGACGCTGGCCGGCTCCGTGGGATTGAGCCTTCCGAGCAGAATTCAATGTCGGTACAGACATCTTATCACCGGTTACCACCGGCGTTGGGGGTTGGGGGCGGTGGGGTGGGCCCCTAAAGTTTTGGGCTGGCCCGCCGATAAATAACGTAATGAACCTGGTCTGGATTCTGCTTGCGTCGAGCGCCCTGGCCCAGAGCGTGGCGCCGCCGGCGGCGCCACCGGCAATTTCCGCGCGCGATGCCATGCGGGCGGCCCTCGATAAGCAGCAGGCCGCCGCCGCCCGGCAGCGTGAAGCGATCCGCACACAGGCGGAGAGTGTGGGAGTCTGGCTGGCGCCTGGAGAGCACGTCAACGGGAGCCCGCCCTCCGAGCCTCCGCGCCCGGCATCCGCGGCGGCGGAACCGGCGCCCCAGATGCCATGTGACCCGATTGCCGACCTGACGGTCACCCCGATCATCGATCTAGTCGCCCAGGCGCAGGATCTGGAGAAGACGTTGCTGCGCGCCGTCATCGAGCAGGAGTCCGCATACCGCCCCTGCGCGGTATCGCCCAAAGGAGCGAAAGGCCTGATGCAGCTCATGCCCGACACCGCGGAGCAATTCGGCGTCAAAGATCCCTTCGATCCGCAGGAGAACATCGAAGCCGGCGCCAAGTATCTCAAACAACTGCTCGACAAATACAGGGGGGACCTTCCGCAGACACTGGGCGCGTACAACGCGGGCCCGGCCGCTGTAGACCGCGCCGGCGGCGTACCTGACATTCCGGAGACCCGCGACTACGTGAAGTCCATCATGCAACGGCTCGCACCTACACGTACTGACCCGCCGAGTATCCCGCCGCCCAAGCCCATTGAAAATTGAAGCCGCCCAAGTCGCCCGTGACATCGACCACCTCGCCGATGAAATAGAGGCCGGGGACCTTTTTCGATTCCAAGGTCTTCGACGAGAGCTCGGCGGTGTCGATGCCTCCGGCGGTCACTTCCGCTTTGCCGTACCCTTCGGTGCCGGCGGGCTGGATACGCCACCGGTGGAGCCCGTCGGAGATCGCGGCAATTTCCCGATCTCCCAGCGAAACTACAGGCTGGGATGGCGGATGTAGCTCGAACCAGCGATCCGCCAGCCGTCTGGGCAGGAAGCGGCTCGCCACCGTGCGGACCTCCAAACGGTCGCCGGCGGCTCGGCGATCGCGAACGAGACTGGCGAGGTCGATGCCGGGCAGCAGGTCGATCTCCAGCGTTTCGCCGGGCTTCCACCAGGAGGAAGCCTGCAGCATCGCCGGGCCGCTGAGGCCGCGGTGTGTGAACAGCATTTTCTCGCGGAATTGGCGCGGGCCGGCGGATGCCACCACCTCGGCGGACACGCCCGCAAGCCCGCCGAATTTTGCCTGGTCCTGTCGGCCGAACGTGACCGGCACCAATGCGGGACGGCAATCCAGAACGCGCAGACCGAACTGGCGGGCGATGGCGTACCCCAAGGGCGTGGCCCCCATCTTGGGAATGGACAAGCCTCCGGTGGCGATGACCAGAGATGCGGCCTGGAAGTCGCCGTGCGCGGTTTCCACGACGAAGCCGCAGGCGGCCGACACGTTTCGCACGGGGCACGCGGTTTCGATGCGCACTCCGCCGGCGGCGCATTCGGCTTCGAGCATCCCGGTGATGTCGCTGGCCGAGCGGTCGCAAAACAATTGGCCCAGAGTCTTCTCGTGGTAGGGGATGTGGTGGCGTTCCACCAGGCGCACAAAATCCGCCGGAACAAATCGCGCCAAAGCCGATTTGGCGAAGTGCGGATTCGCGGAATGGAAATTCTCCGGCCGGGTGTGGAGGTTGGTGAAGTTGCAGCGCCCACCGCCCGAGATCAGGATCTTCCGCCCGATTTGCGGATTGTGCTCCACCACGACAACCCGGCGTCCGCGCTTGCCGGCTTCGATGGCGCACATCAGGCCGGCGGCTCCGGCGCCGATGACGGCCACGTCCACAGTGGATGACGGCATACTCTCATTCTGGCAGAGCGTGTCATTCTGGCAGAGCCTCGCGCACGCCCCCCCAGACTGCTATGCTGTCGATGAAGCAGTTTCTCCCATGAGCAGGAAAGTGCTCCTCATCACGGGCGATGCCGGAGATAGCTACGAGGTTCTCTATGCTTACCACCGGTTTCTGGAGGCGCGTTGGGAACCGGTTGTAGCCGCGCCTTCGCGCCGGCGGCTGCACATGGTGGTGCACGACACCGAGCCAGGCTGGGAAACCTACGTCGAGCGGCCGGGCCACAGCCTGGAGGCGGACGTGGCGATCACCGCCGTGACGGCGCGAGACTTCGCGGCAATCGTGATTCTCGGTGGACGGGCGCCCGAGTACCTGCGCAATGACGCCAGCCTGCTATCCCTGGTGCGTGAATTCGCGGACCAGGACAAGTGCATCTGCGCCATCGGCCATGGCATTCAGGTGCTGACGGCGGCGGGCATGATCAAGGGCCGCACCGTCACCTGCCACGCGCACGTGCGGATCGAGGTGGAGCGGTCCGGAGGTACATACAGTTCCAAGCCGGCAGTCCGTGACGGCAAGCTGGTGACGGCGCAGACGTGGAAGGCACACCCGGAATTCTACCGGGAAATCTTCGCGTGCCTGGGTTAGGGCGCGGAAGACCCCTCACGGTCGTGGCTCCGAACGGAGCACCCCGTCAGCCAGCGGTCCACCCCAGCGCCTCCCGCACCTCGCTCATCGGCTTGTCCTTCCAGTACCGGTGATGATTTTCCAGCGTCATGAACGAACGCGGATTCATGCGGTCGATGTACAGGCGCCCGTGAAGGTGATCGATTTCATGCTGCAGGATGCGGGCATACCAGCCGCTGGCCTCGATCCGGACCGGCTCGGCGCGCTCGTTCCAGCAGTCCACCACCACGCTCCGCGCGCGGGCCACCGCGGCGCCGAATCGCGCCAGGCTCAGGCAGCCCTCGAAGAATTCCACGGTCTCGCCGCCCAACGTAATGGTCGGGTTGACGATTACGTGGAAAGGCACGGGATGCCGTTCCAGTTCGGCCAGCCGCGCGGCGCCCAGCTCCAGCAGGTCTTCGGCGCGGTCTTCGATGACCGCGAGTTGGAACGGGACTCCCACCTGCGGCGCCGCCAGCCCGACTCCCGGCGCTTCGCGCATCGTCTCGCGCATGTGCTCGATCAACTGCTGAATCGCCGGACCTCGGACCTCTTCCGGAGTCAGGGGCCGCGCCTGCTGCCGCAGCACGGCCGCGCCGGCCTGCAAAACGTTTAGCACCATCGGAACAGGATACACTACGCATGTGCGTCTGACCCCGCGGACCTTCGCATGGCTCCTGCAGCGAAGCTTCCTGGCAACCCTTGACGACGGCTGCTTCGGCATCGCCAAGGGCGCTGCCTATTCGGCGCTGCTCTCGTTCTTCCCCGTGCTCACCTCGGCCGCCACCATCCTGGTTCAGACGCGCGCGGAATTCGTCTCCCGCACCATCGAAGATGCGCTCTCGGAAATCGTGCCGCCGGGCTCCGAGGATCTCGTTGTCCAGCAGTTCCGCGTCAGCGGCGCGCGCCCTCTTTCCCTGTTGATCGTCGCCGGCCTGATCTCGGTGTGGGCCGCCTCCGGGGTGATCAAGAGCCTCATCGAAGGTTTCCAGGCGGCGTATCGCGTTCCGCGCAACCGCGGCTTCATCCACCAGGGCGTCGTCGCCACGGCCCTGGTATTGGGGGCCGCGATCCCCCTGCTCTGCGCTTCCTTGCTCATCGTGTTCGGCGGCCAGGTGGAGCGCGCGGTGTTGGCCTGGATGAAGGTGGATCCGCTCTTGAATCCACTGACCGGAGTGTGGCAGTGGCTGAGCCGGCTGACCCGCTACGCGGTGGCCTTTGCGACTACCGTTGCGGTCACTGCCAGCCTCTACTATTTCGGTCCCTATCGCAGCCAGCGCTGGAGGTACGTGTGGCCCGGCGCGATCCTGGCCACCGTGCTTTGGCTGCTGGCCACGTCGGGGTTCGGCTGGTACGTGCGCAACATGGCTCACTATAACGTGATGTACGGATCGGTGGGGGCCGGTATCGCGCTGCTGGTCTGGATGTACCTGATGGCCATCATCGCCCTGGTCGGCTGCGAATTCAATGCCGCCTACGAGCGGAGCGTCGGGTAGTGTGTAAAACGGATGCCCCCCGGCATTCGTTACAATGCAAGAGGGTGAAGACCGCTCTTATCTGGATACTGGCCCTGTCGTGTGCCCGGGCTGCGGACATTCCGATGACGCTCGTGTCGGAGGACGAAGCCGAGCCGATCCACAGCGCCATCATCCGCCGGGAGGCCTGGACCCTGGATTCGGTCCGCCGCCTGCGCGCCGAGGCCGATAAGCGCATGCGGGAAGTCGCGTGGACCGTGACCTCCGACCGGCCCAAGGGTGTCGACCTCGACCCCCACGACTACTACAGCGAGGACCCCTACTGGTGGCCCAACCCCGCTAGTGAAGGCGGCCCCTACGTCGCCAGAGACGGCCAGCTCAACCCCAACCGGTTTCAAGCCAACAAATTGGCGCTCAATGCCATGTGCGATGCCGTGTTCACGCTCGGCACCGCGGCCTTCCTGCTGGACGATACCCGCTACGCCCAGCGTGCCGCGCGCGTGATTCAAACCTGGTTCCTCAATCCCCGAACGCGCATGAACCCCAGCCTGGAATACGCCCGGTCGATACCCGGAGCGAACAGTGTCCGCGGAACCGGCATCCTCGACGGCCGGGTCTTCATCCGCGCCATCCAGGGGATGGAGTTTCTGGCCCAGACCGGCGCCTGGGATCCCAAGGACCAGGCCGCCGTGCGAAAGTGGTTCGGGGAATACCTTCTCTGGCTCACGCAAAGCAAGAACGCCAGCGATGAGAAAAAGAGCGGCAACCACCACGCCGCCTGGTGGACGGCCCAGGTGGCCGCGGTGGCCACATTTGTGTCCAACAGCACCGCGCAGCAGGCGGCTTTCAATTACTACCGCGACCGTGTTTTTCCCCGCCAGATCCGTCCCGACGGCAGCGCCCCGCGCGAAGAATCGCGCATGCGGTCGCTGTCGCTCTCGGCCTTCAACCTGGAGGCTTACACCGTGGTGTGCCGCATCGCGCAGGTGCAGGGCGTGGACCTGTGGGCCGTTCACGGGAAGAACAACACCAACCTCAACACCCTGATCAACTATCTCGCGCCCTATCTTGCGGACCCGCACAAGTGGGGCAAGGAGCAGACTGCCGATTTCCCGGCCGACAACCTCTATTCCCTGGCCTTCGCGGGGATGGGTTTGAAGAAGCCCGAGTACGTGGCATTGTTTCGCAAGCTGGAGCGTCCCGAAGGAGCCTGGCTGAGCTTCGTGGACCTGATGGTGGGCCGCTGGGAAGCGGCGGCGCACCAGACGCGGCACTGACGGGCTGAAGCCGTGCGAACCATCATCGAGCCATTCCGCATCAAGAGCGTGGAGCCGCTGCGCCACACCACCCCGGAGGAGCGCGGGCGCTACCTCGAGCAGGCGGGCTACAACCTCTTCCTCATCCAAGCCCGCAACATCCTGATCGACCTCCTCACCGATTCCGGCACCAGTGCCATGTCAACGGAGCAGTGGGCCGCCGTGATGCGCGGCGACGAGTCCTATGCCGGCAGCGAGAGCTTCTTCCGCCTCAAGCGGGTGGCCGACGAGCTCACCGGCTTCCGTCACATGATTCCTACGCACCAGGGCCGCGCCGCCGAACGCATCCTCTTTACCGTGATGTGCAAGCCCGGCCACGTGGTCCCTTCCAATACGCACTTCGATACCACGCGAGCCAACATCGAATTCACCGGCGCGCGGGCCGTCGATCTTCCGCTCCCCGAAGCCCGCGACACGCAGGCCGTCCTCGATTTCAAGGGCAACCTCGACGTGGCGGCGCTGGAATCCCTGATCGCCGCGGAAGGCGCCGCTCAAATCCCGCTGGTGATG
>Ga0116221_1001449_pt1 | contig 15887 bp, 11 predicted proteins | sample Sb_taG_5_FD_88965 | JGI IMG/M metagenome (GOLD analysis project Ga0116221, IMG submission 88965) | Peat soil microbial communities from Weissenstadt, Germany - Sb_50d_8_FC metaG | ecosystem: Environmental > Terrestrial > Soil > Wetlands > Peat | place: Germany: Weissenstadt | collected 2010-09-21 | reverse complement strand
TGGTGCTGAAGCTCTCGCGCCGGCCCGATGGCGCCGCCATGGGGACGTTTACCAACATCGATGGCGACAACGTGGAGACTCCCATCACCTCCATCGATCAAGTTGGTAATTACCTGACATTCGAAGTCCGGCCGCTCGCCGCCAATTTTCGCGGATCGTTGAACGCCGCCGGCACCAACATCGCGGGAGAGTGGAAGCAAGGCCACAACACCACGCCCTTGACCTTCGGCCGCGGCGCATCGATTAACTCGATCAACTCGGTGCTCCCCAAACCTCTCGAGGGGAATTGGGAGTCCACCTTTGACGCCGGCACGGAGGGGAAAATCGACTTTGTTCTCAAGCTTGGGCACATTGCCGACGGCACCGCTACCGGAACCCTGTCGAATAAAGAGCCCAACAGCAAAGCGCTCCCCCTCTCGGTAATCCTGGTGAAGGGCAACACCATAAGTTTCGATGTCGGGTTGATCAAAGGAAAATTTCACGGGACGTGGAACGCCATCGGCAATGCCGTGGCCGGAACGTATGAGATGCAGGAGATCATGACCGCGCCCATGACGTTCAAACGCCCGGTGAGCGCCTCGAAGAAGTAGGGGTGGGCTGGGGGCGTCCGCCTCAATGCCACTTACTTTGGGGTTCTGCACATCTTGTGGGGCGGACCCCCTGGTCCGCGCGTCCGCCGCGGACGCTTTCGCCAATGGAATCAGGTTGCGGCTAGATACAAAAAGGCGGACGAGGGCGTCCGCCGCGGACCGGGGGGTCCGCCCCACGGCCAAAGGAAGCGGTATTTCCTATAGTATTATGGGGTTAGGGTCCCGGGTCTCAGGAAGACCACTGGTATGAGCGCGATCGGCGAGACTTTGCGTCGCGAGCGGGAAAAACGCAATCTCGGGTTGGAACAGATCTCCCGCGAACTCAAGATTTCCTCGCGCTTTCTCGAGGCCATCGAAGAGGAAAAGTTCGACAAGCTTCCAGGAGTCGTGTTCGCCAAGAGCTTTGTCCGCCAATATGCCCGCATGCTCGGCCTGGATGAAGACGAACTCGCCGCCGAAGTGCAGCGCGCCATCGACCCGCCTTCCGCCGTACCGAAGTTTGCCGAACAGGCCAAGCTGCCCGTAGCCGATATCCACGTGCCGCGCGTCGAAGCCTGGCAAACCGTCGGACAAAATCGCTTCTCGTGGTCGTCCGCGTTGCCTGCGCTGGCCCTCGTGGTGGTGGTGATGCTGGTCTGCTCCGGAGTCTACGCATGGTGGCAGCGGCAACGCAGCCTGGTCTCGGCGCACGCCGATGTGCAGGCGCCCATACAGACGCCCGTGCAGACGTCGCAGGCGCCGCCACCGGAACCCGCGGCGGCGCCGCCGGCGACTCCGCTCGAGTCCACCCCGGCTCCCGCCGCACAGCCCCAGGCTCCTGCGGCAACTTCGGCCGCGGCCGAGCGGTCCCACGGCGAGAGCGCTCCACCGAGCAAGCGCGATTTGCCCAAACAGGCCGCGGCCGATTCACCGAAGCAACCTGCGGCCGATCCGCCGAAGCCGCCGCCCCCTCCACAGAATGCATCCCCAGCGAATCCGGCCGCCCCGAATCCCAACGCCGCGGTGCGCGTCGAAGTGACCGCCGACGAGACCGTTTGGCTTCTGGCGCAGGGCGACGGCAAGTATCTCTTTTCCGGCACCCTCGAAGCCAACCAGACCCGCACCGTGGAGGCCAACGAAAAAGTGCTGCTCCGGCTGGGCAACGCCGGCGGTGTCAGCATCACGCTGAATGGCAAACCCATCGGCGCCGTCGGGCCGAAAGGGCAGGTGCGGACCGTTCAGTTCACCTCGGGCGGCTTCCAGATTGTGGCGGCCCCCAAGCCTTCTTTGCCTCTCGACGACGACGTTCGCTGACGAACCCGCGCCCGTTGACGTTTGCGCTCCAGCTTCAGCAGCTCGTTGCGGCGCCGCATTTTGATGCGCTGGTCCACCTTGTGCCAGAATTTGCGGAAGTAGCTGATGGCCGAAATAATGGCGAAAAAGATCACGCCCCACATCAGGATCTTCCCCGGCAACAGCGCCCAGGAGTGCCGCACGCTCACCAGCATGAAGGAGATCGCTATCACCTGGGAAAACATTTTGGTCTTCCCCAGGTCGCTGGCCTTGATGGTATAGCCTTCCGCCGCGGCGATCGAGCGCAATCCCGAAACCGCGAATTCCCGACCGATGATCAGAATCGCCATCCAGCCCGGCAGCATGCGCACCTCGACCAACGAGATCAGCGCGGCCGAGACCAGCAGCTTGTCCGCGATGGGGTCGAGCAGCGTGCCGATGGTGGTCACCTGCCTCCAGCGCCGCGCCAGGTAGCCGTCCAGAAGATCGGTGGCCGCGGCCGAAAGAAAAATCGCCAGCGCCAGCCACTCGTGGGTCACCCGCAGAGAGCCAACGTTCAGGACGACATTCTCCTGCACCAGCGCCGCCACCAGCAGCGGCACGAAGAAGATCCGCAGGATCGTCAGGAAATTCGGAAAATTCATCGCCCCAACCAACTATAATGCCCCGGCGTACCCGCTAACAACTGCCCGGTGCCCGCCAACAACTGCCCCGCCCGCTTATACTTGTAATTTCACCATGCTTGTCTCGCGCCGTTACTTCTTTTTCGGCAGCCTCGCGCTGCCCGCCCTGGCTGCGAAGAAGCCCGCCCCGGCTGCGAGCAAGCTCGCCCGGCCCAATCTTCTCCTGATCCTGGTGGACGGACTGCCATCGTGGATTCTCGGCTGCTACGGCAATCAGGAGATCCGCACCCCCAGCCTCGACCGTCTGGCCCAAACCGGCACGCACTTCCTGAATCATATGGCCTGCACGGCCGCGCCGGCGCTGAGCCGCGCCACCCTGTTGACGGGCCGCACCCCCATGCAACTGGGGGATGCGGAGAATCCGCCCGCCGGTGCAGCTTCGCTCGACAAAGCCCTTGGCGATGCAGGGTATGTGACGCATGCCGCCGATCTCGGCGCCGCCGGACAGTTCCTCGATCAGCAGGCGGCCGGCAAGCCCTTCTTCCTGACGGCCAGCCACCCGGGCCCGCGCCCGCCCTACGACGGCGTCGAGCAGAAGCACCACGATCTGTACGCCAAGACCCAGTTCGACACGCTCGACCTGCAGCGGACGCCGGCCGCCAATGCCCGGCTCGGCAGGGAAATGCTGGCCGACACCATCGGCAACATTCGTAAATTCGCGGCCGCGGTGAGCGCGCTGGACGCCGATGTCGGAGCGCTCCTGCAGAAGCTCTCCCAGCGCAAGCTGCTGGACAACACCCTGGTGGTCTTCACTTCCGCATGCGGTGCGCTCTTGGGCCGCCGCGGCCTGTGGGATGCGGGTGATGCATCCGACCCGCCCAACATGTACGAGGAAACCGTCGGCACTCCGCTGATCTGGAGCTGGTCGGGCCACGTGCCCGCCCAGGCCATGCGCCCCGAAGTGGTCAGCACCTACGATCTGGTGCCGTCGATCTGCGGCGTGGCCGACGCGGACCCGCCCCCCGGCAACCTCTGCGGCCTCAGTTACCGGTTGCTCGCCACCGGAAAGCCGCTGCCCAAAAAACAGCCGTGGCGGACCACGGTCTACGGCCACTATCGGACTACCGAGATGGCGCGCGGAGACCGCTACAAGCTGGTCATGCACGGTGGCGCAGCGGGCGAGTTATACGATCTCAGGCCGGACCCCGGCGAGAAAATCAATCAGTACGACAATGAGCAATTCCTGACCGTCCGGACCACGCTCTCGCAAGGCCTGTCCAACTGGAAGCAGCGCTACTCGGCGTAGGATGCGGGCTACAGTGTGGCTGGGTTGCGCCACCAAGACCGCTCCCTCACGGTCGCGGCTCTGATACGACTGCTGAGTGTGAACAGGCCCGTTCAGAGCCGCGACCGTTAGGGAGCGGTCCGTGGCCGGATCCGCGGCCCCAAACCTGCATATACTGGGTCAATGTGGCGTGCCGCCTGGATCGCAAGCCTCGCCGCCGGGCTCCTCCCGGCGCAGGTTTTCGAAGGACTGGTCCGCGATTCGGTGACTGGCCAGCCCGTCCCCAAGGCATCCATTCAGCTCATGCGCGGCGAAAAGCAGCCCGCATACTCCGGAACCACAAAGCCCGACGGTACTTTTCGCTTCGAGGAAATCGCGCCCGGCGACTATCGCATAGACATCCGCCGGCCGGGATACGCCGATGCGGCCCTCGTCTCCCGTTTCACCGCGGGCAAGGATGTCACTGGCGCGGCCATCGATCTCGAACCGTGGGCCTCAGTCACCGGCCGCGTCACGGACGCCGATGGCGATCCCGTTCCGGGCGCGCAGGTCCTGGTCATCGATCGGCCCGGCGCCACCACGGAAACCGGCGCCCACGGAGAGTATCGTCTGCGGTTGGTGGCGGGGCGCTATTCCATTGCAGCCCATCCAAGCGACTACAGCGTTTTCGCCGAGGAGCCCGGCGGCCCGGAGATGCGAAGCGTTGACGTAATACACCCACCGCTCGATCTCGGCCCCGGACAGCATATCGACGGGATCGATTTCCGTTTGCCCACCGTGGTTACGTACCATGTGCGCGGGTGGTTGAGACCGTACCCCACGCCGCAGGAGAATCTGTTCGTGATCGCGCGGATCCGAAACGGCGGCCGCTCCCCAGGCGCGCGATCCGGTCCGGTGCACAAGGATGGATCCTTCGAAGTTGTCGGCATGCCACCCGGCAGCTACTCGCTGGAGCTCTACCCGCATCTCAGCAGCCGCCCGTCCGGGAAGACGGCGGTCGATGTGGCCGATCGGGACGTGAACGGAGTGACGCTGCCGGCCATCCAGCCGTTTGACCTTAAGGGCCGCGCCCGGTTCGAGGACGACGCCGTCCCCCAGTCGTTTGACGGAGTGAAGCTGCACCTCGAATCGCTGGACCCGTTTCCATTCGCCTCCTCCGGATCGGACGCCTCGCTCGAGCCCGATGGCACGTTTCAGTTCCGCAATGTGAGGGTGGGCGAATTCGCCGTCACACTGGCATCGCAGAGCGACATCTATCTGAAATCGGGCAATCGGATCGACCTCTCCAACGGCCCGTCTGGCGAGATGGAGATCGTGCTCGGCACCGGCACGGGGGAGATCGAAGGCAACCTGGACCGGTCCGGCGTCCTGCTTCCCGCCGCGACCGCCGTGCTGCTGCCGGCGGAAGGACCGGCCCGCGTGCGCACCAGCGAAATCGACGTGAGCGGCCGGTTCCGATTCCGCTTCGTGCCTCCCGGGAAGTACTTTGTATTTGCCAGTACACGTCTTGACAGAGAACCCTGGAACGACATGAGCTTTGTAGAGCAAATGAAGGAGCAGGGCGTTGCCGTGGACGTGCCGAAGAAGGGTACCGCGCACGCGGCGGTCAAGATCCTGGCTACCGATGCCGTCGCGCGCGCGATAGGCCTGGCGGGGCAATGAAGCGCTTTCTCGCCAGCTTGATTCTTCTCGCCATCCCGGGCGCGGCCGAGTGCCTGATTCACGGAACCGTTCTCGATGCCGAATCCGGCAAGCCGCTTCCCCGTACCAAGGTCTTCGCCACGCCGCACCGGAACCCCGTGAAGCCGGCCATCCGGCGGATCGCCGGCGCACAAGGCACATTCTGTTTCGAGCGCCTCGAACCGGGCGACTACGACCTCAACGCGGAACACCTCGGCTACCTCGACGCCGCGTACGGCGCCAGGCCTGGGGACGACAAAGGGATCGTCCTGACGATTCCCGCCGCCGCATTGCCGGCCCTGACTATCAAAATGGTGCCGGCCGCCTCCATCGGCGGCATCGTCCTGGAGCCGAGCGGCGAGCCGAAGGAGAACGCCGGCGTGGATCTGCTGCGTAAGACTTGGAACAAGGCCTGGACTTCGAAGCAGCTCGCCTCTACCGCGACCGACGAACGCGGCATGTTCCGCTTCCCCCTGCTCGCGCCGGGGACCTACTACTTGAGCATCGATCCGGGCTTCACCATCCAGCACGCTGCGCCCATTCCCCTAAAGGCCGGACAGGATCTTGCCAGCCTCGTCCTGGCGATGAAACCGCCGACTCACAGGCACTTCTCGGGCACGCTGGCCGCAGGCTTCAAACCCCTTCCCCAGCGCGAGCGCGACCCGGTCCTCTACGTTCGCCCCGAGCGGGGGCCATCGTCGGAGATCGCTGTCGGCAAAGACGGGACCTTTTCGGCGGACGATCTGCTCCCCGCGAAGTACTTCATTCAGGTTCAGGGCGTGATGGACGGAATCCTGACCCATGTGGACCTGACCGAGGGCGATCTTCATGGGTTCACGATCGAGCCCGTGCGAGGGTACGAGGTGCGGATCTCCTTCCGCGTGGAGGGCAACGTACCGCCGCAAAAGGTAAATCTGCAGATGCGCGAGGTCGACACCGGCTACGAGCGTTTCACTTCCGCGGAGCCCGACGGCACATTTCTCTTCCGCAACGTGCAGCCCGGCATCTATCGCATCGAGGCGGACACCGCGGGCCTCTACGTGAAGAAGCCCGCCACCCTCGATCTGCGCAAGCCGCAATCCGGCCCCATCGAAGCGATCTTGAGTACCGGCGTCGCACGCATTGACGGGCGCCTCGACCTGCCCGAGGGCGCGATGCCTTCGCTGGCGGCCACCGTGGTGTGGATGGACGAAGCCAAGTCCCGCACGGAGGTGTCGGGCGATTGGACGGACGTCGATTCCACGGGCAAGTTCGAATTGCCACGGCTGGCACCCGGCAAGTACCGCCTGTTCGCCATCGAAGGCTTCGATGACAGCCTGTGGGGCAGCCTCGAGCTGGCGGCTGCGCTACGCGAGAAGTCGGTCTCCGTCGAGCTGCACGAGAGCGAGACCAGGCCAATCGCGCTCCCGGTGATTTCGTTCGAGGAGTGGACCGCCGCCTTGCGAAAAGCCGGCATATAGCGCCGGCGACAGTGGGGCGGACCCCCTGGTCCGCGCGCGACCCCCTGGTCGCGCTCTTGCTCGCGCCAATCCGTGGTACATTTCTCGAATGCACCGCCGTATCGCGCTGTCTCTCGTCATCTCCGCGCTCTCCGCCTCCTCGGCCGATCTCAACTCGGCCCTCTTCGAACGCCTGGAATTCCGCAGCATCGGGCCCGCTTCCATGGGCGGCCGCATCACCGATGTCGAAGGCATTCCCGGCAATCCCGCGCTGGTCTACGTGGCCACCGCCTCGGGCGGCCTCTTCAAGACCACCAACGGCGGCACCACCTGGACCCCCATCTTCGACCATGAGGCGACCATCTCCATCGGCAACATCGCCGTCGATCCGCACAATCCCGATGTGGTCTGGGTGGGCACCGGCGAGGCCAACGCGCGCAACAGCGTCTCCTTCGGCGACGGCGTCTACAAGACCCTCGATGGCGGCCGCACGTGGCGCAACCTGGGCCTCAAGGATACCCACCACATCTCGCGCGTGGTCGTCGATCCGCTGAATTCGAACGTCGCCCACGTCTGCGCGCTGGGCCACAACACCGGTCCCAACCCGGAGCGCGGCGTCTTCATGACCACCGACGGCGGCGAGACCTGGAAGAAGACGTTGTACATCGACGCGGAGCACGGCTGCGCCGACATGGACCTCGACGTCAACAATCCCAACATCCTCTACGCCACCATGTGGCGCTTCGACCGCAAGCCCTGGCGCTTCACCTCGGGCAGCGAGAAGACCGGCGTCTTCCGCTCGACCGATGGCGGCCGCACCTGGCAGCAGCTCACCAACGGTCTCTCGAAGAACTGGGGCCGCATCGGCGTGCGCGTGGCCCCAAGCAATTCGAACGTCGTCTATGCCATCGGCGAATCGAACGACGGCACGCTCTTCCGCTCCGACGACCGCGGCGAGCACTTTCGCATGATGACCAAAAACCCCGTCATCGTGGGCCGCGGCCTCTATTACAGCCACCTCACCATCGACCCCACAGACGAGAACCGCCTGTACTCCATTGGCATGCGCCTCTCCATGTCGATCGACGGCGGGCGCACGTGGCGGCTGATTTCCGCCACCACCCACGGCGACTATCACACCGTGTGGGTGGATCCCAAAAATCCCAACCGCATCTGGCAGGGGCAGGATGGCGGCATCGCCGTCTCCTACGACCGCGCCGAGACCTGGGAGTGGATCGGCAATATCCCGATCGGCCAGTTCTACCAGGTGTTCGCCGACAACCGCGCGCCCTTCTACCATCTCTCGGGCGGCCTGCAGGACAACGGAAGCTGGAGCGGTCCCAGCCGCACCAACACCGGCGTGATCCTGAACAGCGATTGGATCAATGTCAGCGGCGGCGACGGATTTCACGTGGTCAACCACATCGACCATCCCGAGATGTATCTTTCCGAGAGCCAGGGCGGCGGCATCGTCCGCACCGACGTGCGCACGCGAGAGCAGCAGGACGTCAGCCCGCAGCCTAAGCGCAACGATGGCGGCCCCGTGGGCGAGCTGAAGTACCGCTTCAACTGGAACGCGCCCATCGTGCTCTCCCCGCACGACCACAACACCGTCTACTTCGGCAGCAACGTAGTATTCAAATCGACTGACTTCGGCAAGACCTGGAATGCCATCAGCCCCGACCTCACCACCAACGACCCCGAAAAGCAGAAGAGCGTCGGCACCGTGTGGACCGAGAACACCACCGCGGAATACCACTGCACCGTGATCCGCATCGCCGAGAGCCCCGTGCAGGCGGGCGTGATCTGGGCCGGCACCGATGACGGCAATCTGCAAGTCACTCAAGACGGCGGCAAGCACTGGACCAATCTCACCGGCAATGCCGCGGGCGTTCCAAAATTCGCCGAGATCGCGTGGATCGAGCCTTCCCGCACCGCCGCAGGCACCGCCTACGTGGCCTTCGAGCATCACTGGTTCGACGACTTCCATCCTTATATTTACAAGACCACTGACTATGGCAAGACCTTCACCAACATCACCGGCAATCTGCCGGTGAATAACTACCTGTGGGTGGTGAAGGAGGATCCCAAGAACCCGCGGCTGCTCTATGTGGGCGGTGAGTTGGGCCTGCACGTCTCCTTCACCGGCGGCAATCAGTGGGTGCGGCTGCATCTGAAAAACCTGCCGCCCGTGGCCGTGCGCGACATCACCATCCATCCGCGCGAGAACGACCTGATCCTGGGCACGCACGGCCGGAGCATCTGGATCCTCGATGACGCGTCGCCCTTGCAGCAGGTCACTGCGGACGTGCTGGCGCAGAGCGCATACCTCTTCGGCATGCGCCCCGCCATGCGCTTCGATGGAGGCGGCGGGCGCGGCGGTGGCGGCGGCATCGGCATGGGCGGTAACAAGCCGTTCGCCGGACCCAATCCGCCCTATGGCGCGCCTATCACTTACTACCTGAAAGACCGCGGCGCCGCCAAAATCGAGATCCTCGATGGCGCGGGCAGGCTGGTACGCGACCTGGGCGCCGTTCCGCAGGATGCGGGACTCAATCGAGTCACTTGGGACCTGCGCTACCAGGGTCCGCACGTTCGCCGCGCGCCCGATCCGGAGGCCGCGGAAAGCGGCGGTGGCCGCGGCGGCTTCGCGCAGGGACCCTAGGTGCTGCCGGGTAAGTACACCGTGCGTCTGACCGCGGGCGGCCAGTCACTCACTCGCGACCTCGAAGTGCGGCTCGATCCGACGATCCCGGTCCCCGAGCCGGAACTCCGCACGCAGCTCGACATCAATCTCAAGCTGCGCGACATGCAGTCCTCGGTGAACGACGCGCTGCGTTCGATCGACACCTTCAAGGCCGAGCTCGATACATCCGAGAAAACGGTGAGGACGCTCGACCCGCAGGCGGCGCGCGTCCTGGTGGCGTTGATCGACGAGCGCACGCAGCAACTCACTACCATGGAGATGAAGCTGGCGCGTCCCGACAACATTCCGGGGTATAGCATGGGTCCGCGGCTGGTGGACCGCCTCGCGCAGTTGCTGGGATCGATCGACCGCGTGCTGGCCGCGCCCACTCCGTACCAGGTGGAGCACTTCAACGAGCTGAAGGCCGAGTTTCTCAAGGATATGGGCGACGTCAACGGCTTCATCGAGCGCCAGATTCCCGAAATCAACGACCTGCTGAAGAAGAACAACGCGGGAGCGGTGATGTCCGGCAAGGCGATCGAGATCCCGTCGTCGGTGCGGTAAGATCTTGCCATAAACCCCTCCCTCACGGGGTGCGGTTTCACGGCCATGGAACTCATGCACATGCGCATTGCCACAATCTCGGACGCCGAGGCCATCACCGCCTTGATCAACCAGGCATTCCGGGTCGAATGGTTTGTCTATAGCGACCGCATCGATCTCGACCAGGTCCGCGCGCACTTCGCGAAGGGTGAGTTCCTGGTTGCCGATAAGGACGCTGCCGATCATGACGCCACGTTGGCCGGCTGCGTCTACATCGAAGCGCGCGGCGAGCGGAGCTACCTGGGTCTGCTATCGGTCGATCCTTCGCGGCAGCGGTCCGGCCTGGGCGCAAAGCTGATGGCGGCGGCCGAAGACCGGCGCCGCGAAAACGGCTCCCGATTCATGGACATCCTGATCGTCAATCTTCGCGAAGAACTCCCCGCATTCTATCGCCGTCTGGGATACATCGAGGACGGCACGGCGCCGTTTCCGGAGGGCGTGCCTACCAAGGTTCCGTGCCACTTCGTGAAGATGTCTAAGCCGCTATGAACGTCGCATTGCTGGGGTACGGATATGCCGGGAAGACGCTGCACGCGCCGCTGATCCGCAGCGTGCGGGGTCTGCATCTCACCGCCGTGATGTCCAGCCGGGCCGTGCCTGACGTCACCGTGGTCCGGTCAGCCGATGAGGTCTTCGCCGATCCCACGGTGGACCTCGTGGTGATCGCCACGCCCAACGACACGCACTACGATCTCGCACACCGCGCCCTCGCGGCCGGCAAGCACGTGGTAGTCGACAAGCCGTTCACTATCACGCCCGAGGAAGCCTCGGCACTCATCGCTCAGGCGCCAGCAACCGCGCGTCTGCTCTCGGTCTTCCACAACCGCCGTTGGGATGCGGACTTCCTGACCGTGCGGCAACTGATCGCCGGCGGAGAACTGGGCGACGTCGTGCACTTCGAATCCCACTTCGACCGCTACCGGCCCGTGATCCAGAATCGATGGCGCGAAGGCCCCGGCCCGGGAGCCGGAATCTGGTTCGACCTGGGCTCTCACCTAGTCGACCAGGCGCTCCAACTATTCGGTCCGCCCGAAGCAGTTTTCGCCGACCTGGCGCTCCAGCGAACCGGCGCCGTGGCCGTCGATTACTTTCACGTGCTGCTGCGGTACGCGCGCCTGCGCCTGGTCCTGCACGGCAGCAACCTGGTGGCCGAAACGGTGCGCCGCTTCGAGGTGCACGGCACCGGCGGCAGCTTCGTGAAGTACGGACTCGATACGCAGGAGGACTCACTGAAACGCGGCGAACATCCAGGCGGGCCGGGATGGGGCGCCGATCCGCGGGACGGAGTCCTGACTGCGTGGATCGACGGCGCTCCCCAGGTCCGCCAGGTCCCCATGATTCCCGGGAACTATCCGGCTTACTACGAAGCGGTCCGCGATGCGATCGAAGAGGGCGCTCCTAATCCAGTGCCGCCCGAAGAAGCTCTGGCCGTGATGAAGGTGCTGGAGCTGGCCGCCAGAAGCGCGGCGGAAGGCCGGCAGCTCCCCTATTAGGTCCCTGCCCTCAGAGTGTCTCTCTGCTTGCTTGTGGGGCAGCCAATCTTGGCTGCCGCCGGCTTCAGCCGGCGCTCCGCGACCCGCGAGGTTTCTGCCGCCAGAGGCGGTTCCATTGGGTCATCGCACGGTCCATGTCCCCATAGCCTGCCAGCCGGTGTTGTTACCCTCGTTGCAATCGCGGCCGGCCACATACACAATGCGATTGCCGGCAAAGGCCGCATTCGCTGCGATGCTCAAAGTCAGCGCCAGCGTGTTGCCGTTCAGCGCAGCGGACGACCCCGCGGCATTCACCTGGCACTGGCTGTTGCCAAGCGTGCCGCCCGCGCCGTTGAGCGCCATGCTGCCCGCGAATGGCCCACCGGCGTCCCCGGCATCGTCCACCAGGATGATCGAGTTACTCGACGCCACATACGCCAGGTAACATGCCTGCCTGCCGTCAATCGAATCGTTGATCAGCAGGTTCACGATCCCGATGTCCGCGGCGCCCTTGGAGTCGGTAAAAGTGAGTGCGATCGTCTGTGGCGTGCCGGAGACGGTGGAAGCGTGCGCGGGAGTTGCGCCGGCCGCGGCGATGGTCCCCGCGGGTGTCCACGGAACCTGCCACACGCCCATCGCTTGCCAACCGCTGTTGTTTTGCGCCGCGTCGCGTGCCGCCAGGTACACTATCCTGTTCCCTCCGAACGCCGGCTGGAACGTGATGTTCAGAGTCAGTGAGAGCGTTGTCCCGCTGCCGGCGGCCGAGACCAGGCTCACGCTGCATTGGCTGTTCCCGATGCTGCGCAAATCGCCCAGAACCACCGAGCCGGCGTAAGGGCCTTCGGGATGCCCCCCATCATCCACCAGCACCAGTTGGCCGGAGGGCACGACGTACGCCAGGTAGCACGCCTGCCGCCCGTCGAGGAAGTTATTGATCAGGATATTCACCACCGACAGATTCTGGTAGCCGCCCGGGTCCGAGAACTGGAAAGTGAAGGCCTGGGACCAGGCGCTTCCGGCGGCCGGCTGGGGAAGGCCTGCCGACGGCACAGCGGGTGGATTCACCGTGAAACTGGCGGTGTAAGTGGCGGGAGACTCGACCGCGATGGGGTGGGTCTGGGCGCCGCCATCGCTCCAGCTCGCGAAGACCGCGCCGCCCGGCTGCGAAACGGGCACGCCGATGGTGTGCGTCTCCGAAGAGCAGAAATAAGTGGTCTGCGGAGCTGTGTAAGTGCCGCCGTCTATAGTTATACTAAGCCCGGATGGGTTAGTAGCCACAGTTATCGGTATGTTACAAACCCTCCGGATGCGGTTGTTACCGCTGTCGGCGATGTAGAGCGCGCCGTTGGCATCTACCGCGATGCCCGCCGGCTGTTCGAGCTGGGCGTTCACTGCCGGCCCGCCGTCGCCCGAAAAGCCGTCATTCAACTGCGTGCAGCCATAGCCGTGAAGGCAGACAGGCGCCTGACCCGCGCGGAAATCGCCCGAGGTGACCACGTACCCGTCGGATACATAGAGGCGGCCCGCGGCGTCGATCGCCAGGCCAACCGGAGCGCCAACCGAGGGAGTCAGCGGATCGGGCGGAGGGACCGCGGTGGTGATGATGCCGCCCGAAATCTTGCGGACCGCCCGGCGTCCTGTCTCGGCGATGTACAGGTTGCCGTCCGCGTCCACCGCGATATCCGTGGGATTACTCAGTGAGGCGTTGACGGCCGGTCCGTTATCGCCGCCGGTCCCGTTGCCGGCGAGGGTCGAAATCGCGCCGCCGGAAACCTGGCGCACGCGGTTGTTGCCCGAGTCGGCGATGTACAGGTTGCCGGCGCCGTCCACGGCCACGCCCGACGGATAATTGAGCGCCGCATCGATGGCCTGCCCGCCGTCCCCGGAGAAGCCTGGCGTGCCGTTGCCCGCGACGGTCGAGATCGTCCCGCCCGCGACCTTGCGGACGCGGTGATTATTGGTATCGGCGATGTAGAGGTTGCCCGCGGAATCCAGAGCCGCGCGAGATGGCTGGTTGAGCTGCGCGCTGAGGGCCGGAATGCCATCGCCCGAGTAGCCGGCAATGCCGTTGCCCGCGACCGTTCCGATGATGCCCCCGGTCACCTTGCGAATGCGATGGTTGCCGGTGTCAACAATGTAATAGTTACCGGCGGCATCTGCAGCCACGCCCTGCGGGGTGCTGAGCCGCGCGCTGGTGGCGGGGCCGCCATCGCCCGCGTAGTTGGTTCCGCCGCCCGCCGCGGTCGAGATGACGCCGCCCGCGACCTTGCGGACCCGCTGATTGTTGCCGTCGGCGATGTAGAGGTTGCCCGCGCTATCCACCGCTACATCCGCCGGCTTCATACCGGCATTGGCGGCCTGCCCGCCGTCGCCGGAATAGTCGCTGGCGCCGCTGCCCGCAACCGTGGTGATGATGCCTCCCGACACCTTGCGGATGCGCCCGGTGTTGCTGTCGGCGATGTAGAGATTGCCCGCGCCATCCACGGCCAGGCCGGTGGGAAAACTGACTTGTGCGTTGGTAGCCTGTCCACCGTCGCCGGAAGAACCGCGACTCCCGTTGCCCGCCACAGTGGTGACGCCGCCCGCCCCAAGCTCGATGATCACGTTGTGGAGGTTATCGGCGACGTAAACATTGCCGGCGGTATCCACGGCGATAGCGTTGGGACTGGAGACTTGCGCGAACCTGGTGATGATGCCGCCCGAGACTTTGCGGATGAGGGCTGCCGCGCCGTCCATGATGTAAAGGTTGCCCGCCGTGTCCACCGCCACGTCGTTGGGAGAGACGGCAGCACTGGTGGCTGGCCCACCGTCGCCCGAAGAGCCGTATTGCCCGTTGCCCGCTACCGTGGTGATGATGCCGCCCGAAACTTTGCGGACTCGCTGATTGTCGGCGATATAGAGGTTGCCCGCGCTGTCGGCAGCCACCCGGTAGGGAGTGAGCCCCGCGCCGGTGGCCGGCCCGCCGTCGCCCGAGTACGCCGGATTCCCGTTGCCCGCGACGGTCGAGATGAGGCCGCCCGTGTCCACCTTGAATACGCGGGCCAGCGAAGGCGACGCCACGTACAGGTTCCCCGCGCTATCGATGGCGACGCCCTGTGGCGATCCGATCCGCACGCTCGCCGCCGCGGCGCCATCGGGCACGGCGGCAGCGGGAGGGCCGCTGCCCGCTACCGTGTCGATGGTCTGCGCAATGGCGGGCTGGGAAAAAAGGAGGAGGACTGCCAGCGTGGGCACCTGGGGCCGCATAGGATATTCCAATACTAGAATACCCGATTATCTGATTATCCGCCATTTCGCAGAACGGCTCAGGAATACGGCGCTTCGATGGCGCCGCGACGTGGTGATACTACATACCGGCGCGGTCATGCGGAACAATGTGGTAAACTGCGGCACGTTGATGATGCTTGAGTCTGCGAAGTTGCGGGATTTTGCGGCGCGCTATACCGCGGCGTGGTGCAGCCAAGACGCCGCGAACGTAGCTGCCGGTTACTCATCGGACGGCTCACTCACTATGTGAGCGCATTCCCGGATCTGCAGGTACTGATGGACGACCTCCTGGTGCAGGAAGAACATGCCGTATACCACTGGACGCTCATCGGCGCCAACACGGGGCCGGGCGGGACCGGGCAGCGGGTGCGCATCAGCGGCTTCGAGATATGGAAGATTGGCGACGATGGACTCATCGCCGGGTCGCAGGGTCGCTTCGACAGTCTCGAGTACCAACGTCAGTTGGAGTGCGGTGGGGCGTAGTTGCGAGAATCAAACACCAAAGGAGAAATGAGAATGCGAAAGCCAGGGAAGTCTCTTCGGCCTATGATGCCGGAATCGCAAGCCGGGGAATCCCGCCGCCACATGATCAAGGGAGCTGGAATGTTTTTCGGAGCCGGCGGCGCGCTCGCCGCACTCGCCACTCCCGCCGGCGCCATGAGCGAGGACCAGGATCAGGGCGATATTCAGGGGCTGTGGGCCTCGGTAGTTTCCGCCCAGAACAACTCTTTTCCCGCATTCAAAGCGATCGAACTGTGGGGCGACGGAACGTTTATTGGAAGCGGAAACACGGATTTGACGCCGGCAGCCTTGTCCAGCTCGGCATGGGGGAGATGGACGAAAACCGGGCCCGGCAAGTTCCACATGATTGCGCGGTTCTGGACCTATGACTCCAAGGCGAACCCGACCGGTTACGTCACTGTGGACTTCACGTACACCTTAACCGCGGATGGCAAGAGATACCACGGCG
>Ga0116221_1001439_pt1 | contig 15954 bp, 13 predicted proteins | sample Sb_taG_5_FD_88965 | JGI IMG/M metagenome (GOLD analysis project Ga0116221, IMG submission 88965) | Peat soil microbial communities from Weissenstadt, Germany - Sb_50d_8_FC metaG | ecosystem: Environmental > Terrestrial > Soil > Wetlands > Peat | place: Germany: Weissenstadt | collected 2010-09-21 | reverse complement strand
TGGCGATGTCACCAGCCTGGGCTCGGCGATCTTCGCCTTTCTCGCGGCGGGCGCGTTCCAGTCCATCGAAGAGGCGCAGGACCGGCTGTGCCCCGGCTACGCGACGGTGGAACCGGACCCGGCCAGCGTGGCGGTGTACGCGGAGTTGTATCCGCTCTTCCGCAAGCTGTACTTCGAATTCGGCGAGGGAAAGGTGTTGCCGGCGCTGCGCAGCATCGCGGCCCGGGCGAGGGAAGGGAATCATGCTGGAAGCGCTGCGAGCTGAAGTACTGGAAGCCAATCTCGAGCTGGTGCGCCGCGGCCTCGTGATCTACACGTTCGGCAATGCCAGCGGCATCTCGCGCGAGCACGGACTGGTGGCCATCAAGCCGAGCGGCGTTCCCTACGAGCGCATGACGCCGCGCGACATCGTGATCGCGGATCTCGATGGGCGAATCGTCGAGGGTGACTTGCGGCCGTCCACCGATTTGCCGACGCACGTGGCGCTCTATCGCGCGTTTCCTTCGATTGGAGGCGTGGCGCACCCCCACTCGCGCCATGCCACGGCCTGGGCGCAGGCGCGCCGTGAGATCCCGTGCTTCGGCACCACGCACGCCGACTATTTCCACGGGGCGGTGCCGGTGACCAGCGCGCTGACGGCCGAGGAGATCGAGGCCGGCTACGAAGCCTCGACCGGCGTGGCCATCATCCGGTTGATGGAGGGGCGCGACCCGCTGGGCTGCCCGGCGGTGCTCGTGGCGGGACACGCGCCGTTCTGCTGGGGCGCGTCGGCGGCGGAGGCGGCGCACACCGCGGTGATCGTGGAAGAGCTGGCGGCCATGGCGTGGCAGACGCTGACGATCAATCCCGCGGCCGTGCCGATTTCCGAGGCGCTCCGCGACAAGCACCACTTCCGCAAGCACGGTCCCACGGCGACCTACGGGCAGAAGTAGCTCTCATGCGCCGCTCTACATGGCGTACACTCTGATTGGGGCCATGAGCATCACTCTTCAAGTGCCGGATTCAGTCGCCAGGAGTCTCCGCCTCCCGGACAAAGAGGTGGAAGAGCGCCTGCTGTGTGAACTTGCTCTCTCACTTTATGCGCAAGGTATTCTATCCTTCGGAAAGGCCGTGGAACTTGCCGCGATTCGCGCTATGAGTTCGCGGGCCTCATAGCCCAGCGAGGTATCCCTCGTCACTACGGGCCTGAGGACTTGGCCGAAGACCTGGCTTATGGTCGCGGCGAGTGATACTTCTGCAGTCTCCAACCTCGCCCTCATAGGCCGGCTTCATCTATTGCAATCTCAGTTTCAGATCGTTTGGATTCCGGACGCCGTTCGGGCGGAGCTGGAAGAGATCCCCTCGCCGGCAGCGAAGGCCCTTGTCGGCCACGCATATCAGGTGGGATGGCTGAAGCGCCGAGTAGTGGCCAATCCCGCAATGGCCGCCGCCTTGGCCAATGATCTCGACAAGGGCGAGGGCCGAAGCGATCGCCTTGGCGATCGAGATTCAACCGGACGCCCTGCTGATCGATGAGAAGCAGGGGAGAAGCTTCGCCCGCCGAGCCGGTATCCCAGTGCGGGGCGTCCTGGGGGTTCTGATCCGAGCCAAAGCGATGGGCGAGCTGACCTCCGTCAGGAACGAGATTCAGGCATTGCGCAACCGTGCTGGCTTCTTTGTGGCGCCGTCGCTGGAAGCCGAGGTTCTACGGACTGTAGGCGAGTAGCGAGTATCGGCACGCCTTTCCGCCGGGATCAGCATGGCGGAGCTGATTCGCTCGTGGCTGGCATCCTCGAACCCCGGCCGGGCAGCCGTCGCCGCAAGGATCGATTTTGAGGTGACCGGCGTTTGCATCCGGCCCATCCTGACGAGCGGGGCCGGCCGTCCGCGCCGCCTGCCGCTTACTTCGCCCGTTTCACAACCGAAAGCGTGATCGCGGAAGCATACTGCGCGGAGTGGTGCACCGCATTGTGCGCTACCACCCCCTTCGCCTCGTCGTAGTTGTTGCCGCCAGTATTCAGATTGCGGTCGAAGCGCGGGAAATTGCTGCTCGACACTTCGATCCGGATGTGATGTCCCGGCGCGAACCAGTTGCTGGTGTTCATGGGCTGGAGCGTCACCTTGTACACCTTGCCCGCTTCCATCCACACCGGCGGCCGCTCGTACCCATCGCGATAGCGCAGGCGCTGGATGGTTTCATCCAGGTTGTAAGCCGTGCCATCGGGATAGACGTCGATCACCTTGATCGTAATGTCGGTGTCTTTGGCATCCGACGATACGTAGAGCGTGGGCTCCATGGGGCCACTGACTTCGAGGCCGTCCCGCAGCGGCTCCGACGTGTAGACCAGGATATCGGCGCGCGCCTCCATCTTGCGCTGGTCGAATGCGCCGCCGGACACGGCATTCCCGGTGCAGCACACGCCGCCGCCGTAGGAAGGCACGGGATTCATGGGATCGTAAGTGAAGCCATCCGGATGGTCCGCCGGAGGCGCCGCGGCAGCCAGCACGCCATCGCCGTTCAAGCTGTTCGCCTTCCCGCCGCTCCCTAGGTACAAGGTCATGGGCTGCGCGCCCGCGGGCGGCCAGGTGTCCGACGACTGCCACTTGTTCATCCCCATGGTGAAGTAGCGCACCTTGGGCATGGTTTCGAGCACGTGGTTGTCCTCGCCCTTCAGGAAGTGGTCGAACCAGCCGTAGGTGAGGGCCGGGACGTCGAGACGCGCGTCGCCCATGCTGCGCTCGCCCACCACGGTGTTCTCGGTCGAGCGCGTGTAACCGCAGTGCAGGGTCGGGGCGATGATCGCGTACTGCTCGTTCGCGATCTCCGGGCGCGCCGTCTTGCGCACAGAATTATACGCCGCCAGGTTCGGCCCCACCGACACGTCGTACCACGACATGAACCAGAAGCCCGGCACGTTGATGGGCTTGTCGTCGTGCCAGAGGCCGCCGCGATACCAGGCATCGTCGTTGGGCGCGCGCCTGATCATGGCGCCGCCGGTCGAGACCTCCATGCGGTCGGCGAAGATCCCGCGCGGCCCGCCCACGGCCTTGATAATGTCCATCTCGGGCAGATACTGCAGCGCCTTCGCCCAGTCCACCGGCGGCATCTGCGGCGCCAGGTCGAACATCTTCGAGGCCTGGATCAACTCCTCGCGCGAAAGTCCGGCCGGGAACATGGGGCGCACCTGGTTCTGCTCGCCGTAGAGCCACGCGATGAACAGCATCTGCACGGCGCCGCCGCGATACCAGTTGCCCTGCTCGAAGTACGGCTTGACGCGTCCCACGCCCGCGCCGAATCCCTGCGGGATCATGGCGGCGAACGCCGGGTTGCCTTGCGCCGCCACGCCCAGTTGCCATTCGGCGGTGGACGAGCACCCGATGGTCCCCACCTTGCCGTTGGACCACGGCTGCGCGGCCATCCACGAGATAGCGTCGGTGCCGTCGGTGAGCGGCGGGCCCAGGATGTCGTACTCGCCTTCGGAGAAGAAGTGGCCGCGCTCGTTCATCTCGACGTAGGCGTAGCCGCGTTTCACCGCCTGGATCTCAGCATTCATGTCGCGCGGCGCGCCCGAGCGCACGTCCCAGAAGTTGAAGTTGTACGGCGTGCGGACGAAGATGACGGGATATTTTTTCGAGGTGTCCTTGGGGCGGTAGACGTCGGTGGCCATGCGCTTGCCGTCGCGCATGGGCACCATGAGCTTGCGCTCGATGATGGCGATGGATTCGAGTTCCTTCTCGGCGGCGTTGCGCTGGGCGAGTTGTTGCGCGTTGGGCGCCGGCGGCTGGGCGGGCGTGGAAGGGATGAGGGTGAGGACTGTTCCCGCCACTATCAGAAGAGAAAAGCAAAGCTGGATGCGTTTCACAAGGACCTCCATCGTTTCAGACTAGTGTATCGTTTTCGAGGGGTGCCGCGCAGGGTTGTTGCCGGAACGGCGGGGTGGGAGAATCGTATGCAAATGAAGAGGCGTTTGCAGCTCATACTCCCGGCGGCGGCGACACTGTTTGCAGGGCTGGCCGGAGCGCAGGTCGCGGGCAGCGGCAATGGCGGCGGTGCGCTGAGTTGTACGGCTTCGACTCCCCTCATATCCACCGCACGCGTAGAATCCATTAGCGAGATCATTGGCGACGACGTCATTACCTGCAGCGGCGGCCAGCCACTGGCCGCGGGTTCGCCGATCCCGACGGTCAGGATCACAATGAGCCTCGGGGTGAGCGTGACGAGCCGCATTCTGGTCGGTCCCGACATCTCGGAAGCGATGTTGCTAATCGATGAGCCGGGCGCCGCGATGGCCGCTCCTGTCCCGGGCTACGGACCGGCCGCTGCGCAGAATGCCTGCAACAACTTCGCGCTGGGCGCGGGTCCGGGCGGCTGCGTGCAATATGCGTTCACTACGACGGATGGCGTGCCGATCGCCAGCAGTTCGCCGAATTCACTCACCCGGCCGGCCAACGTCTTTTTCCGCGCGGTGGGACAAAACCAGGTCATCTTCACTGGTATCCCGATTCTGCCGCCGGTCACGGCCGGCATCTCGCGCGTGTTGCGCATTACGAACGTGCGGGCCAACATCGCGGGTTTAGGCGGCGGCGGTCTGGCGGGCAACACGCAAGTGCTGTCATCGGTGGTGGCTGATCCATTCACGGCACTACCTATCATCAATCCGGTCCAGATCGGCGCCTTCTATCTAAGCGGTGTCGACATCGCGGTGCGAAATGCCGACGACACAGGCGGGCTCGACATCAACGGCGGCGCGATCTTGGGTCAACTCGGCCAGACACCCACGGCGGTCGCGCTTCTGAAGTTTTCCGAGAGGTTCGCCGGCGCCTTCAAGACGCGCGTGGCGGCGACCCGAGACTACAACGGACAGGCCGCTCCGAATATCGTGATTCAGAACGTCCCCGGAACGGCCTACAATTCGGAATCGGGATTGGTCTTCACGGGGCTCGGGAGTTTTAACGGGAGGCATCCAGGATTGGCCGATTACGGTACGCGTCTGAAGGCGATATTCAACAACATCCCACCCGGCGTGCGCCTGTTTGTGCCGGTCACGAACCTGGCGGCCAACGGTCCTTTGAGAGGCAGGCTGGCTGCGCCGGCCACGAGCACTAGCGACTCGTATGCGGTGCTGGTCACCGGTGAAACGGACCCCGATGGCAACGGCAGCGTGTCCGCGGTGAGCCCGACTATAAGCATGAATGCCGCCGCACCCTCGTTGGCGGAAATCCCGATTGTGAACGGCACCGCGACGGCGGTTTGGGAGGTGGTCAACACCCGCTCCCAAGGAATCGAGACGTTCAGTTTCGGTGTGTGGGCGAGCTCCAGCTTTACCGGGCCCGCGGCTCTCGGCACCGGCCCGGTCCGGATGGCCTTTGCCCCAACACCCACGACTGCTTTCGACATCGCGGACGGGATGCAGGCCTCGGCCTCGCTGCCGCTGCCGCGATTCGCCGATACCTCGGTCGCGCGACCGATTCTCACCGTCGGCTCCAGCGCTTGCCTGTACTCTTCGGCATCGGATTTCCCCAGCACCATCGGTGCGGCCGGCGGTACCGGCACCCTCGCTGTGACCACAGGTGCCGGATGCTCCTGGTGGGCTGCCAGCAACGCCACATGGCTGCACATTACGAGCGGCTCCAACGGCACCGGCCCGGGTGCGATCGGCTTTTCAGTGGACGAGAACACCTCCTCCGGTGGGCGGAACGGCGTCATTTCGGTGGCCAGCCAGTCCTACCTGTATGTCGCCCAGACGGGCACCGGCGCGCCGATTATCACGCCGCGCGGCATCGTCGATCCCTGGAACTACACGCAGGGACTTGCCGCGGGCGCCTGGGTGTCGATTTACGGTTTCAATCTCGCGACGGTCACTCAGGATTGGCAGCCGCAGCCCGGCGCCATACTGCCCACCTCGCTGGGTGGCATCACAGTTTCGATCGACGGAATTGCGGCGCCCCTCCAGCACGTCAGCCCGACCTTGATCAACGCCCTGGTGCCGGCGGGCGTGCACCAGGGCCAGGTCGAAGTGATCGTGTCCAACAGCAATCTGAGCAGCGACCCGATCGGCGTGACTAGCAGCCGCTATCTTCCGGCGATCTACAGCCTGCCTGCGCCGTCGTATCCACGCTACTACGTCACCGCGGTCGATCCTTCCACTGGCCAATACCTGGGAAATGTGACGGTGGACCGAAGGGTCGCCCGCGCAGTGAAGCCGGGGGACACAATCGACCTGTACGCCATCGGGCTGGGTCCAACCACTCCGACGTTTCCGACTGATATCTTCTTTAGTGACTCGTACGCGGTCTCGTCGACGTTTCAAGTGGTGCTGGGGCCGTCGCGAATTGCTCCGGTGTTTGCTCAGTTGATCGGCCCCGGGCTCTACCAGGTGCGAATCACTGTGCCGCTTGATATGCCTGCCGGGGATCAGCCGATTTGGATTGATTTGGGGACAGTCGAGAGCGCGCAGGGCGTGTATCTGACAGTCCAGCCGTAACCCGTTTGAAAAGGTAAACCAGGGTAGTGTGGCGTAGCACCAAGGGGGAGATGGAGAGGGGTTCGCTGGGCGATTGTTGCGCATCGTTTTCGAGGGGTGCGGCGCACCCTCCGAGTTCTACAGCGCGGGACTTACGACGGCGAGAGGCCGAGTTGGATGCAGATGGCTCGTTCGATGGCACGGATGTCATCGAGCAACAGGGCCGCCAACCGGTATTGAGCCGCTCCTTGCTGACAGTGGCGATCTGGTCGGCCATTGCCTTGCGGGCCTCCCCGTTCAAAATCGATCGGGGCTTCACAGGGGTAAACGCGGGTTACATTACTTGTGATCGGAACGACCTGAACGCGGTTGAGATTGCGGTTGGACGCGTCATTACTGACGATGACAGCGGGGCGAGCTTTTCGGATTTCGCCGCCGATTGACGGATCGAAATCGACCCACCACACTTCACTGCGAAGCATGTGGATCCGTGAAACAAGAATCGGCGATCACACCTTCGGACCACTCCAGCGCTTCCTGTTCGCGCGCCTGGTCGGCGGCCATTTCGCGGTACGAAGCTTCGATATCCTGTGGCACGACGTGGGGACGGGCGAGTTTCTCGATGAACTGACTGATCCGGCGCCGGCCAATGGTCCGGTGCAGGCCATCATAGACGGCCTCGCTGATGGTGATTGTGAGCTTTCGGTTCATCGCATCGCCTATACGTATTATACACGTATAGACTGCGCAGATCGGTTGCATGTTGTCCGCTGGGCGATCTGTTGCGCGTTAGGCGCTGGCGGCTGGGCGGGTGTGGAGGGGATCAGGGTGAGCACCCCTCGCGCCGCGAGGAGAAGAGAAGCAACGATGGCTGCGTTTCACCGGACCTCCGTTGTTTCAGATCAGTATATCGTTTTCGGGGGCTCCGCGCGACTACGGAGAAACAGACACGGTTGTTGCGAGAACGGCAGGGTGGGAGAATCGTTTTGTACGCGATCTTTCACGGAGGCCTGGAAATGAAGACGCGTTGCAGGCTCATACTGGTGGCGGCGGCGACACTGTTTGCAGGGTTGGCCGGAGCGCAGGTTGCGGGCAGCGCCGGCGGAGGGCCCCTGGCTTGCGCGGCTACACAAACGCCGGGCCCATTGCGCAGAGACGGTGTGAGTGAGCTCCTGCCGGATTACGTCGTTACTTGTACCGGTGGAAAGGCGATGGCCTCGGGTGCGGCTATCCCCACCGTCACCTTCACGGTCGGCCTCAGCACCAGCGTGACGAGCCGTATTCTCGTGAGTCCCTACATATCGGAGGCGATGTTGCTGATCGACGAACCCGGCACTTACCCCGCGATCCCCGCTCCGGTACCGGGCTACGGACCAGCCGCGGCACAGAATGTTTGCAGCAGCTACCTCCGGGGCGCAGGCCCTGGAGGCTGCGTTCAGTACGCGTTCACATCCGCCAGTGGCGTGCCCATCGCCAGCAGTTCGCCGAACACTCTGACGCCGCCGGCTAACATCTTCTTGGGCATGGTAAGTGAGAACCAAGTCATCTTCAGCGGTATCCCGATTCTGCCTCCAGTCACAGCCGGGATCGAACGGGTGTTCCGGATCGCCAACATCCGCGGCAATGTCTCCGAGCTGGGCTACGGTGTCATCTTTACAACAGAGGTGCTCGAATCCGTTGCGATTGACCCGGCATATGCCCTGCCATTGACCTATCCGGTCCAACTGGCCGGATTCTTTCAAGACGAAGTGAACCCCGTAGTGCGCACTGCCGACGGCGTGGGGTTTCTCGATCCCCGCGGTGGTGCGATCCTCAACCCGTTTAGCCAGGGTCCCGCCCGCCTCGCGTTGCTGCAGTTTGCCGAGGGATTCGCCAGCGCCTTCAAAACTCGCGTTGCGCCGGCTGGCTCGGAATCCGGATACGTTTTGCCGGGACAGGGACGATTCCCCGAACACGATCCCGGATTGGCCGATTTCGGCACCCGGCTGAAGGCGGAGTTCCACAACATTCCCGAGGGCGTGCGCGTCTTTGTATCGGTCACCAACCTGGCGGCCAACGCCGCTTCCCCCACCATCCCGCAACCGCCCGCCGCAAGCACCGCCTCGTATGCGGCGCTGGTTGCCGGCGAGGATGCTCCCTATGTGAACGGCCTGCCGCCCGTCGTGAGCCCCACCGGCAGTGTGAACGCCCAGGCGACTGCATTGGCGGAAATCCCCATCGTGAACGGCGCCGGTAGCGCCGTGTGGGAGGTCCTCAACGCCGATCCCGCGGCCATCGAGACGTTGAGTTTCGGCGTGTGGGCAAGCCCCGGCGCGAACGGCTACGCGGCGTTGGGCACGGGTGCAGTCGAAATGTCTTTTGCGCCAACCACCCTGTTTGGCGACCCCTATAGTACTCAGGCCTCGGCGTCTCTGCCTGTACCGCGATTCATCTATAGCTTCGAGCCGAGACCGATTTTGACCGTTGGCCCGAGCACCTGCCAGTACGCTGTCACCTCCAACGGTCTGGACTATTTTGGCGTCGCGGCAGCCGGCGATACCAGAATGGTCACCGTGACCACGGCGCCCCAATGCTCTTGGTCGGCGACCAGCGACGCCGCGTGGCTCCGCTTCACCGGCAATACGTCAGGCTCCGGCCCGGGCACGGTCGGTTACTCTGTGGATGCGAATCCATCCTCCGGTTTGCGGGAGGGTTTGATTTGGGTGGCCGGCCAAAGTGTCTATGTCCAGCAGTTGGGTACAGCCGCCCCAGCCATCGCTCCTCGCGGCATCGTCGATCCCTGGAATTACACCCCAGGAGTTGCCGCGGGCGCCTGGGTGTCGATTTACGGTTCCAATCTCGCGTCGGTCACTCAGGATTGGCAGCCGCAGCCCGGCGCCAAACTGCCCACTACGCTGGGTGGCGTCACTGTTTCGATCGATGGAATTGTGGCGCCGCTGCAGCACGTCAGCCCGTACTTGATCAACGCGCTGGTGCCGGCGGGCGTGCATGAGGGCCAGGTCGAAGTGATCGTGTCCAACAACAATCTGAGCAGCGCCCCGATCGGCGTGACCAGCACCCGTTATCTTCCGGCGATCTACAGCCTGCCCGCGCCGTCGTATCCACGCTATTACGTCACCGCGGTCGATCCTTCCACGGGCCAATACCTGGGAAATGTGACAGCGGATCGCCGGGTTGCCCGCGCGGTGAGGCCGGGAGACACAATCGACCTGTACGCCATCGGGCTGGGTCCAACCACTCCAGCCTTTCCGACGGATACCTTCTTTAGCGACGCGTACACGGTCTCGTCGCCGTTTCAGGTGGTGCTGGGTCCGTCGCGAATTGTTCCGGTGTTTGCTCAGTTGATCGGGCCCGGGCTCTACCAGGTGCGAATCACAGTACCTCTCGATATGCCTGCCGGGGATCAGCCGATTTGGATTGATTTCGGAACGATCGAGAGTGCGCAGGGGGTGTATCTGACCGTCCAGCAGTGACCGGTTTGAGAAGATAAACCAGTTAGTGTGGCGTAGCACCAAGGGGGAGATGGAGAGGGGTTCGCTGGGCGATTGTTGCGCATCGTTTTCGAGGGGTGCGGCGCAAACCCTCCGAGTTCCACAGCGCGGGACTTACGACGGCGAGAGGCCGAGTTGGATGCGGATGGCTCGTTCGATGGCACGGATGTCAGCGAGCAGAGCCGCTAACCGCAATACTGTTCACTTTGCCGCGCTTGGAAGCGGTTCGTCAATGGGTTTCCCGCTCCCGGCCCGCCTGAGTCGGAGGTGATGGACTAGAACAGAACTTGGCTTGTCCATTTATTTCGTGGATAGTACTATTTTGCCCCCCCGCCAAAACCCGGTCACAAGGGCACACGTTAAAATTCCTTAATCTTCGGCGTTGATTCTAAACGAGCACGCCCCTCCCGGAACCCCAAAACTAGGGTAAGAGCTATTGACTCGATCTGTCACTATTGAATTAGGAAGAGAGTTACGCCATCCCGTCCTCTTCTAACGGTATTTTTCCTGGCCAGGAAACGTTGCAACTCGCCCTTGGCGAGCGCTTGGGTGGTACTGATCTCCTCGTAAGGCCTTGGCAAAGTCTGAACGGTTGAACATCGGCGGGGAGACAGTTGGGATCATGGTCCCACAATACTCGGTGCCGGAAGCATCGGGTCATCAGAGAGTCAAGCATCATCGAGGTCGCTGCTCACAAAGCCGTGTAATTCCTCGGGGATGCGGCTCAAACCATTGGCGGCCGGATAACGCACGGCGATAAACCGGCTCGAACCCTGGGCTAGCCCCGGCCGCCGCAACGAAACTTTTCACCCACCACGCTAACCCGTAGTGTCTCTGGTGGGCCCACTGAGTGGCACAGGCATTCCTGCCTGTGTTGGTGGCACAAAGGAGGTCGCCATGTCAACGATGTCAACGATTATACTTCGGCGTTACGCCGCCCAACGTCTGCCACACCGCATCGCACGCCGCCACCGTCTCCGCCGCCAGAGGACCGCGGCCCAACGCGTCGAGGCTCTCCTCGAGTTGCTCGATCTTCGATGCCCCCAGGATCACGCAGTCAGTCGCGGTGTGGTCGAGCAGCCAGTTCAGCGACAGGTCCACCAGCGTCCGGCCCGCCGTCTCCGCAACGCCGCGCAGCGCGTCCACCGCGTCGAAGCAGGCCGGGTGCCAGTACCGGTCCAGGTACATCTGGTTGCTGTCAAACCGCGTGCCCTGAAGCGGGCGCTCGCGCGGTTGTTTGGCGGTGAGCAGCCCGCCCGCCAGCGGGTTGAACACCACCAGCGAAACCCCGAACTCCTTGCAGAAGGGAACGTACTCCTGCTCGATGCCGCGCGCCAGCAGGTTGTACATGGGCTGCGAAATCATGGGCGGCTGGTACCCCCGCTTCTCGCAAGTCCACAGCATCCGGCACAACTGCCACGCGGCATAGTTGGAGCTGGCCGGATACCGCACCTTGCCGGCGCGCACCACCTCGTCCATGGCTTCCAGCGTCTCGTCGATCCGTGTCAGGTAGTCCGGCCGGTGCAGGTAATACAGGTCCAGGTAGTCGGTCTGAAGCCGCCGCAAGCTGGCGTCGATGTGCGCCACAATGGCCTTGCGCGAGAGCGGCGCAGCCTCCGGCGTTCCGTCCTGCGACCCCACTTTGCTGGCGAGGATGACACGCTCGCGCCGCCCCTTCAGAATCTCGCCGAGGATCGTCTCCGACCGGCCGTCGCTGTAAACGTTGGCCGTGTCGAAGAAGTTGACGCCGCGATCCATCGAGAGGTCGATCATGCGCTCGGCGGCGCGCGAATCCGTCTGCGTGCCGAACGTCATGGTGCCGAAGCAGGCGCGCGAAACCGTCAGGCCGGTGTGGGGAAGCGTGCGGGTCTCCATCGACCCCATGGTAGCCTAAACTGGAACCGTCGCCCGGTCCGACCCCAGCAGCCGGCTCTCCTTGGCGAACTCCTCCAACTCGCCGCGGAACCTCGGGTCGGCCACCTCGATCAGCGCCTCGGCGCGCTGCCGCAGGGTCTTGCCGTGCAGGTAGGCCACCCCGTGCTCCGTGATCACGTAGTGCACGTCGCCCCGCGAGGTCACCACTCCCGCCCCCGGCTGCAGCCGCGGAACAATGCGCGAAACCGTCCCGTTCTTCGCGGTGGAAGGCAGCGTGATGATCGGCAGTCCGCCCTTGGAGCGCGCCGCGCCGCGCAGGAAATCCACCTGCCCGCCGATGCCGCTGTACATCGTCGGCCCCATGGAATCGGCGCACACCTGCCCCGTCAGGTCCACCTCGATCGCCGAGTTGAGGGCCACCATGCGCTCGTTCTGCGCGATCACGAACGGGTCGTTGGCGTAAGCCGTGCGGCGAAATTCGAACGCCGGGTTGTTGTCGATAAAGTCGAAGAGCACCTTCGTCCCCAGCACAAAACCCGCGATCACTTTGTGCCGGTGAATCGCCTTGCGCTCGTTGTTGATCACTCCCGCCTGAATCAGCTTCACGGCGCTTTCGGGAACCATCTCGGAGTGGATTCCCAGGTCCTTGTGATCGTGCAGCAGGCCCAGGACCGCTTCCGGAATGCCGCCGATGCCCGTCTGGATCACCGCGCCGTCGGGAATCAGGGGTGCCACCCGGCGCGCAATGGCGCCGTGGATGTCCGAAACCCCGTGAGTGGTGTATTCCGCCAGTGGATGCGAGGTTTCGACGAACGCGTCCACCCGGCTCACATGCAGGAACGTGTCGCCCAGCGTATGCGGCATCTGGTCGTTGATCTCCACGATCACGTGCTTGGCGCACTGCGCCGCGGTGAGGGACGCGTCCACGCTCACTCCGAGGCTCATGTACCCGTAGTTGTCGGGCGGAGTGCACTGCAGCAGGCACACGTCGATCGGCAATGCCCCCGACGTAAACAGGCCTTCGATCTCGCTCAGGAAAATCGGGGTGTAGTCGGCGCGGCCCTCCTGGACCGCCTGGCGCACGTTGCCGCCGATGAACAGCGAGTTGACGCGGAAGTGGCCTTCGTACCGCGGCAGGCTGTAGTCGGCGATCCCAAAGGTGGCCATGTGGAGCACTTCCACGTCGTGCAGTTCTTCGCCGCGCCTCGTCAGTGCCTGCACCAGCTCCACCGGCTCGGCGCAGCCGTTGTGGATGTACACGCACTGCCCGGATTGCACTTCCGCCAGTGCCACATCCGCGGGCATGATTCGAGCGCGGTAGTCGTTGGTCATTTCCGCCTCCCCGGAGCGGGCAAGCCGCGGAGCGTGTATACGCCGCGCGCCAGCTCGGCGCAACCCGCCACCGCCCCATCCACGCCGGCCCGCGCGATTTCCAGCAGGTACGGCAGCATGGCCTGGGCGATGGCCACGCTGCTCGAGCGGCCCAGGTCGGCGGTGAAGTTAGGCACGCAGAAATGCGTTACGCCCTTGTATACAAAGGTTGGCTCGGCCAGCGTAGTGGGCCGGCTGGTTTCGATCGAGCCGCCCTGGTCGATGGAAACATCGATGACCGCCGAGCCCGCCTTCATCGACTCCACCATGGCGCGCGTCACCACGTGGGGCGTGCGCGTGCCCGCCACCAGGATCGCGCCGATCGCCACATCCGCCCCGGCCACGGCTTCGGCAATAGCGTCCTCGTCGGAAAGGCACGTCTCCACGCCCCGCACGTGCTCCATCACGCGGCGTAGTTTACTAGGTTCGTTATCGAAAGCCGTTACCCGCGCGCCCGTGGCCACCGCCGTGCGCGCGGCCGCCGAACCCACCGCACCCGCCCCCAGGATCACTACCCGCGCCGGCGGCACGCCCGGAGTTCCGCCCAGCAGGATGCCGCGCCCGCCCGAGCTCGAGCGCAGCAGGTGTGCGGCGATCGGCACGGTCATCTGTCCGGCGATCTCGCTGATCGCCGCCAGCACCGGCAGCCGGCCCGTATCCTGCTGGATGATCTCGCAGCCGATCGCCGTGAGGCAGCGTTCCGTCAGCGCCTCCACCAGCGCGCGATCCGCCACCGCCAGGTGGTAAAAGGCCATCAGCGCCATGCCCGGACGGCACAGCGCCAGTTCCTGCAACGTGGGCCGGCCGATCTTGGCCACCAGTTCCGCGCGCTGCAGCACTTCCTCCGGCGAGTAGGCGATGTGCGCGCCGGCCCGGATGTACTCCGTGTCTCCGAACATGGCGCCATCGCCGGCTCCCGTTTCCACCCACACCGTGTGGCCCGCGCCGGCCAATCGCCGCGCCACGGGAGGCGTCAGCGCCACGCGCCGGTCGAATGCGCCGCGCTCCCGAATGACCCCGATATCCATGTCACGCCACCGGCGAGTACACGTCCAGAAGCTGCGCGCGGATGGCGTGCAGCCGCCCCGACATCACCGTGAGAATCGCCCGCATGAACCAGAACCCGAAGGCGTAATCCTCCTCGCATGCGTGACACAAACGGGCCCCGTCGAACGCCAGTGCGTGTACTTCCTCGAGGGCGCGCGCCTGGAACTGCTTGCCGTTGTCGCCCGTCACCGACGACCACCCGAGCACCTCGCCCGCGTACAGCGTGGACACCCGCACCGGCCGCCCGGGAGACACCACCTCCAGCGCGACATTGCCGTCGATCAGCAGGTAGAACAGGCTGGAATGGTCGCCCTCGTGGAAGATCAACTCTCCGGGCAGGAACCGCACTTCGCTGGCCATGGCTGCCAGGCGTGCAATATGGGCGGGCCAGAATCCCTTGGTGAATGGATGCTCCGTAAGCAGGCCGGTGACGATCTCGGTACTCATAGACACCTCGTCGATGTGGTGTTGTATAGCAATCCCACATCTCTATATTCGGACCTTTTTAGATGGAATGCAACCCCTCACGGAAAGTCAACGTGGAGCAGGCGCCGCCGGCAGTGCAGGCACTCGAACACGTACGTCGTCCGACCCGGCCCAGCGTCGCGCGACTCTCCGAGAAAGGCCGCGGCATCGTTGCAGCAGGCCCGCCACTCTTCGGCCTGCCAGGCCGCATAACCGGGAGTGCGCTCGACCAGTTCTTCCACGACATGTTCCGGCACCTCGTCGGGAATGCCTTCCGAGTCGATGAACTCGGCGCCGAATTTCCTGTGGGCCGAGCCATCCGCGATGCACCACGGGCAAATGCTCTCCTCTTCGATGTCCTCTTCGGCGTAGGGCGCCAGAGTATAGATGTACCCGCGGCTGCGGCCGCAGCAGCGGCATTCCTTGTCAGACGGTGCGATGCTGCCTGTGCCGATTGGGTCCGGGTGGTAACGAAACACAGGCAAAGGTGCGATACTGTCGGCGGAATCCATGCTTCTCGATCTTATCCTATTGTTTTTGCCGTTCTCGCCGCCGGCTCAGCCGTGCAAGGCCAACCCCGATCTCGCCGGCAAGTGTTTCGTTGTGCATGGCCGGATGCGCGCCTATAACGGCAACCCGACCTTTCGCATCTGGAGAATCGGCACCCGGCGTCTACTCGGCGTGACGGGCGTTCACCCCGGCGAAGAGCCTGTTCTCCCGGAAGGTCTCGCCTGCGGATTCGATTGCGACGTCTTCGCCGATTTCGAAGTCTGTCCGTTTACCAGGGAGAAAGCGGGAGTGATGCGGAGGGTCTGCGTGGAATCCGCTTCGAAAGTGACCTTAGTTGGAGTCAGTCACTGAGCCAACTGAGTGACGTCGTGGCCGCAGATTGTTCAACTGCTCTTCCACCGTTCTCCGAGTCACTTCATATATCGCCTGGTCCACCTCCGTACTTGCGCGGATGATGCGTCGCGTGCCGGGATCCACTGCCGCCGGACGATTCGGGGCGGCATTTCGGATCGGTAAGACGGGCGGGTCAGCCAGTCCCAGGGCACGCGCGATCAGGGAAAACGATTCTTGCAACCGTTCCGTAATGCCGACCGCAACGAAACCCCGGAGACGATTGACCGCCGCGTCGTACAGCTTGTCAGGCGCCGGGAACTCGTCCGGCTCGGGGTCGAGCGCCAGTTGCAATTTGTACGCGGCGAAGTCTTTCGCAGTCATGTGGCCGGCGAGCTCTCGAGGGCTTTTGGTGCCGGGGC